>JAABUS010000154.1_pt1 | contig 168429 bp, 154 predicted proteins | sample 5560161 | NCBI WGS metagenome assembly JAABUS01 (sample SAMN10711885, study PRJNA513376) | rock metagenome | isolation source: Antarctica rocks | place: Antarctica: Victoria Land, Trio Nunatak nord | collected 2016-01-04
GGCGGTCCGTTTCTGCTGATTGAGTGTGGTAACCCAATCGTGTCAAGAAACGGGCCGCCCCTGCGGGAGCGACACACCTACCAATTACTGCGGCAACTTATCCCCCCGGGCCCGTGAATAAGCCTCACTGTCTGCATAAGATCAGTTTCGGCTTCGTTGGATGGGCGGTAACCCAAGGCCGAGTGGAGCCTTCGTTAATTGTAGCGCAGTTCGATCCATGCCGCGACGTCTCGGTAGGCGTGTTTCCGGGTGGGGTAGACGATGCGGTGGACCCGTTCAACTTCGAGGGTGGCGTTGAACGATTCGGCCCAGGCGTTGTCGTAGCAGATACCGGTGCGTCCGACGCTGCGCCGGATGCGGAGTCGGCTGGTGTAGGCGTCGAATTGGGCGGACATGTACTGGGTGCCGCGGTCGGAGTGGAAGATGGTCATACCGGGGGTGATGATTGCCGTTTCGGGCGGCCATGGCCACGGCCTCGACTATCAGGTCAGTGCGTAGGTGGTCGGCGATGGCGTAGCCGACCACCTTTTGGTGGCGCAGTCCAGGGCGGTGGCCAGGTAGGCGAAGCCTTCCCAGGTGGGGATGCCGACCAGGGACACCGACCCGGCGCGCAGCCCGGCGACCAGGCCCAGCACGCCCTCGCCGGTCATCCAGACCAGGGACACCCAGGACAGCAGGCAGGCCCGTCGGGCGGCGCGGTGCCAGCCGGGTGACCGGGCGGGTGCCGCCACCGGGTCCGGGGTCGGCGCGCAGCAGCCGTCCGTGCACGCGGTCGCGTCGGCCTCGGCGGGGGCTGCCCCTGGGCGCGGGGCCGCGGCGGCCGGGTGAGGGTGATCGGGCGGGGCTGGGTGTCGGGCATCAGTGGGTTCGGTCCTCGTGGGCGGTGTGGCCGGCGGGTTCGAGTTGGAAGGTGGAGTGCTCGACGTCGAAGTGGCCGAGCAGGCAGTCCTGCAGCTGGTCCAGGACCCGGGGGGCGTGGCCGTCGGTGAAGCAGTCGTCGCAGACGACGACGTGCGCGGACAGGGTCGGCAGGTTCGAGGTCACGGTAGTGACACCGGTTCTCGGTGTCACCGGCACTGTCGCTGTCTGACGTCCCGGTCCGGCGTCGGGTCAGCGGCCGGCGTACAGCGCGAGAGCACTGCCCCAGAGCGTGCTCGCGTTGAGGTGGTCGGGGTGGCGTCGGAGCATCTCCTCGAAGAACTGGACCGGGGTGGTCAGCTGCCCCAGCAGGTCGTCGACGTCGTCCAGGTACTGCCGGGTTGCGGTGATCAGCCGGGTGGGGTCCTCGTCGCGGCCCTGGATGGTGTGGCCGGCGACGATCGAGCGCGGGTGGAGCGTCTCGACGGCGTCGATGGCCGTGCGCCAGGCATCGCGGCCGCTGTCGCCGGACTCGACGAGGAACTGGTGGACGCCGTTGTAGACGACGTCGCCGGCGACGACGAGACCGAGGTTGGGGACGTGCACGACGCTGGTGTCGTCGGTGTCGCTGTGGCCGACCTCGACAATGTCCAGCGCGTGGCCCTCCAAGAGAACGAGGTGGCCGGGCTCGGCCGTCACCGGCGAGGGAGGGATGTGGCCGGGCAGCATCCGGTCCCAGAAGCCGGCCCGGGCGTCCGCTGCCCGGTGCATCTGCCGGATGGTGCCGGCCGTGGCGACCACCCGGGCGCCTGGGAAGCGGTCGGTGAGCATCGCTGCGGTGAACCAGCGGTCGCCGTGCCCGTGGGTGACCACGATGTGGGTGAGCCGCTTCCCGATGGCCTCCATCCGATCACCGACCGCGAGGGCCTGAAGGGTCGTCAGCGGCGGATCGATGAGCACTGCCTCCTCGGCGCCGGAGACCAGTGTGCTCGACAGGGGTGCCCACGTCCGGCCGCTCCCGTTCGGCAACAGGTCCGGCAGTGCGAGGGGGAGCGACCCGGACCTGAAGACGTCGTACCTAAGTGCGCCGGACCCGGGTATGCCGGACCCGGGTGCGCCGAACGCGGGTGCGCCGTCGGCCGTAGTGGGCCCGAGGGCGGTCACCGCGCCGCCGCCGGGATGGTGCTGAGCACGGCCGGCTGCTGACTCCCCAGCAGCGCCAACGCGGCCTCGACCTCGGCCCGGTCGTGCACCTGGATCTCCCGTCCGGCCGTGGTGCCGGCGGCCGAGGCGGCGACCGCCACTGCGCCGACCTGGTCGGCTGTCAGCGCGTCCGGGTCCCCGGAGTGGACGAGGCGGGTGTCGACCGGCCCGAGGACCAGGACGAAGGCACGCTGGCGGCCGTCGAGCTCGGCCGCGACGACCCGCTGCATCATGAGGAGGGCGGCCTGTTCCATGCTGACGAGGCCGCTCCCGGGCACAGGCACGGCGGCGGAGTCACCGGTGACCACCGTGTAGGCGCCCTGGCTCGCCATCCGGGGCAGGCAGGCCCGGAGCACTGCCATATGTGTGGTCGCGAGCCCGACGAAGGCGCTCTGCCAGTCGGTTTCGTCGATCTCCCAGAGGCGCTTGCCGGCCCACCAGCCGCCGATCGGGGCGACGACGTCGTCGATCCCGCCGAGGTTGCGCTCCATCTGGGCCGCGAGGTCATCCGCGCCGGCGAAGGTCGTGTAGTCGTGAACCACCAGATGCAGGTGGTCGGTGGCCGCCGCCCCGAGGACGCGCCGGAATTCTTGCGACCGGGCCTCGGTGCGGGTGGGGACCACGACGTCTGCACCGGCGGACAAATACCGACGGACGACGCCCTCGCCCACCCCGCCCGTACCGCCCGGGACGAGGACGCGTCGACCCGACAGGTCGGGCAGCTGGGGCAGGTCGGACAGGGCGGTGGTGCCGGTCATGGGTCCTCCTGGTGTGACGGGACACGAGCTGGGACGTTGGTCTGGCCAACGTTGGTAAGGCCAACATAGTGCAAGACGTTGGGATGTCCAACGGTTAAGGTCGGCAGATGGCGGATCCGGATGACGCGAGGCAGCCCCCCGCCCGGCTGCGCGGGCTCGTGACCTGGCAGGTCAGCAAGGCGTCGACGCTCGGCGCCCGGCTGACGGCGAGACGCCTGCCGCTGGGCGCCCGGACCGACTTCGCCGTGCTGGCGGCTCTGGAGGAGTACGGAGCGCTCAGCCAGGCGGATCTAGGCCGTCGCCTCGGACTGGATCGCAACGACGTCAACGCCGTCCTCAACCGACTCGAACCTCGGCGCTACGTCGACCGGCGGGCCGACCTGGCAGACCGCCGCCGCAAGCTCGTCAGCGTCACCGACGCCGGCACGCACCACCTCACGGAGTCCCAGCGGCACGCCGACACCGTCCAGGAGGAGTTGATCCACGGGCTGGACGCGACAGAACGGCTCCAGCTCCAGTTCCTGCTCGCCAAGCTGCTCAACAGCCACGCACCGCAGCCGGCGTAGTCGGACCCGCCGGCAACTCCAGCGGGTTCGACCCGAAAACCTGAGGCAGACGCCCGAGTGGGCTGTCACCCGCGCGCCGCTCCGGTCTCTTGTGACCTTCATCGGTAGGTGGCGCAGTTCTCTTAGCGCTACGTGGCGCGGTCATCTCGGCGGACCGCGAGGCCGGAGAACCAGGTTTCGGAGGCTCCGGGGGGTGTGCGGCCGGACGAGCAGTCTGGCGGGGGAGTGCGCGGCAGCGGGGGGGTGCGTCGCTGGTGGTGGCGGCGCGGACCCTTGATGAAGTCGGCGGCCACGTGTAGCGCCGAGGGGGCGCCGGCTTCGTCTCCGGCGGCCTCCGCGAGGTGGTCCGGGCACCACGTTGCGGTGAGCCGTACCCCGCCGGGACTGTCACGCTGTGACCGACTCGAGGCGCCCGGTGGTGCTGCCCGACCTGGACCGGGAGCTGATGGATTGGACGAGGCGCTGCTGGTTCCGCGCAGCTGGGAGCGGGACCCCGAGGACCCGGTCTGGTTACCCGCGGCGCTGGCCGGGGAGCAGTGGATGAAGAGCGCAAAGGCACGCACTCCTGGCAGCGCCGGCTACCGCAGCGTGGGGCCGGATCAAGCCGTCATGGTGGGGCCAAGTCGAGTTGACAGAGCCAAGTACCGCCCCCGGCCCCTGAACCCAAGTCACCGGCGCCACCCGTCCGGCAGCTGGTTATCGCTAAGAACGCTGGCGCTGGTTCCGGCCCGTCAAAAGCGATCGGTTCCGCAGACTGGCTGGTGGCTGGTGGGCTTGATCCGGCAGCGAGCCCCTGCTTCTGCGGCGGGAGCGCCGTCGCAGGTCCGAGGCTCGGCGGGAGACTGCGTCGCCTGAATCACGCCACCTGTGCCGTAACCCACCTCAGGGCTTCTCTTCGAGTTCTGTGAGCCGCGCGCGCACCTTGTCACCGACGGCCATGAGCAACTCCAGCTCTTCCGCGCTGAGGTGGTCGATCAGCGCGTCGCGGACGTCGGCCACGTGCTGTGGAGCTGCGGCCTCGACCGCGCTCCGCCCCTTCGGCGTAATGAACACGACCGCGCCGCGCTGGTCTGTCACGCATCGCTCGCGGGATACCAGGTGGCGACTCTCCATCCGGCCCAAGTGCTGAGACAGGCGGCTCTTCTCCCACCGCAGCAGCCGACCGAGCTCGAACGACCTGAGCCCGCCATCGGGCGCCTCCGACAGATGCCCCAGCACTTCGTAGTCGGCCCTCGAGAGACCGGACTTGTTCCGGAGCTGTCGTTCGATGAACTCCGACAGGCCGTCCTGCATTGTCATCAGGCTCCGCCACGCGCGCTGCTGTCGCTCATCCAACCACCGTGGCTCGGGCATGCCCACAGTCTACCGCGCCTGGTTGACATGTGAACCTACGCCCCCTATGGTTTCGGTTAACACATGAACAACATCGGAGGAGGACTGGCATGACGACACCGACCCAGTACTCGATCGTCGGCAGTGGCAACGTCGGAACGGCACTTGCTCAGCTGTTCGACCGAGCAGGCATCGAGGTCAGCATCGCGAACACCCGTGGTCCGGAGTCGATGCGGGAGCTCGCCGCATCCCTCGGTCCGGGTGTCCGCGCCGTCGCTGTGAGCGAGGCACTCCAGAGCGAGGTCATCCTCCTGGCGATCCCCTTTGTCGCGATCGAGCAGTTCGGCTCGTCGCTGCTGGACTGGACCGGCAAGACGGTGATCGACACCACCAACGCGCACTACGCGGCCGAGTCGGCAGCGATCCTGCAGGGCCGACTGTCGGCGTACTACACCGCGGAGAAGCTGCCCGGTGCCGACATCGTGAAGGCCTTCAACCAGCTGCCCGCGGACACCCTCGCAGCCCAGCTCGACCCCGAGCTGGGCAAGCGGGTGATCTTCATCGCCACGGACTCGGCGGAGGCCGGTGACCAGGTCGCTGACCTGGTCGGCGACCTCGGCCTGGCCGCAGTGCAGCTGGGCCGGATCGACGAGGGCGGCCGGCTGATCCAGGTCCCCAACGCTCTCGCGCTGCGCAACCTTATCGAGCGCCCCCTCCGCTGAGCCACCAGGACTCGGCAGATCTGCCCCACGGAAGGAACACCTGTCCCATGTCAGACCTTCGCATCGCCATCATCCTCGGCAGCACGCGTCCCGGCCGCGTCGGAGCGGCCGTCGCCGAGTGGGTGCTCGAGAAGTCGGCGCACCGTCCGGCGAAGTACGAGATCATCGACCTCGCCGAGCACCCCCTGCCTCACTTCGACGAGGCCATGCCGCCGGTCTTCGGCCAGTACGCCAACGCGCACACCCTGGATTGGGCGGCCACGATCGCTCGCTACGACGGCTTCATCTTCGTCACGCCCGAGTACAACCACTCCACCTCGGGCGTGCTGAAGAACGCGATCGACTACCTGCACGCGGAGTGGAACAACAAGGCCGCGGCCTTCATCGGTTACGGCAGCATCGGAGCGGCACGCGCGATCGAGCACCTCCGCGGTATCGCCAGCGGACTCCAGATGGCCCATGTCGCCCAGCAGGTCAGCTTCTCGCTCTTCACCGACTTCGAGGGGATGCGCACCTTGCACCCCGGACCCCAGCACGCACCGGCAGCCGAAACCTTGTTCACCCAGCTCGAGGCGTGGGCCGCGGCACTCAAGCCCCTTCGGGACCAGTAGAGGCAGTCTCGCGGGCTTATAGCCGGTGGTGTCAGGTGGGTCGCCCGACGGTCAACGTAGCGTCAGGCAGTTGGTCGAAGCAGCGTGATGCACGGGGGCGGTCTCGGCTTTATGCGGTGCGCCCCTTCGACAGCAGGCCGAGGAGGACGCAGTCTCGGCCAGGGAGGTCTTCATAGCGCGGGTTGACGTCACCGGTGATTCGGGGCTCATCGGTCAAGTGCTGCTGAGGCGATCCGCGACGACGGGCACGAGGTCCGTGCCCTCGTGCGCGAGCTGATCGACGCGACCAGCTGGCAGGGGCCGCGACCGGTTGGGACGTGCTCTTCCACCTCGCCGCGGAGACCGACATCACCGCGAGCCGTGAGCGGCGAGCTCGTGACGGTCCGCGGCACCTGGGCGGCCCTGGAGGCTGCCGAGACGCGAAGTCCCGCGCTTCGGTTCACTGCGGCAGCGAGGCGGCGCTTCTAGCCGGCGACCCGCTCCTGGAGGTCGACGAGACCGCGCCGCCGCGGCCCGACTCCGCCGGCGCCTACTGCGCGGTCAAAGCCGTCGCCGAGCAGGTCGTGCTCGACGCCGATGCTCCCGGATTCGCGACGGTGTCGATCCGCCCGCGGTTCGTCTGGGGTGTGCACAGCATTGAATGCGGTCGGCATCGCTGACGCGAGTGCTGCATAAGCACCGTATCCATCAAAGTTGTCCCAGCCCCCCGGTTCAGCTTCGTCTGGCCAGCGACACCGCCAAACCAGAACCAGGCCGGCGAGTTCACCACCAGCTCGAAGCAGGTAGGGGACTCGACCAGGCTCGGACCAGTAGGCGTCCAGGTACCGATACCCATAACGCCCGTTACGACTGATCGACCGGCCGTCGATGCGTGAGAACTCGTAGGAGTTGAATTCCAACAGCTGACCGACCACGTCACGGTCAGATTGCCTTGCCTGAACGAGCTCTAGATCCACGCTGGCCATCATTCCTGATGGACCTTCCCCGAGTGGGACGCTCGGCGACATGGCGGGCGCTTCACCCAGTGCCACCAGTCGACGAAGGTCACGATGGAAAGGGCGGGTCGCCAACGCCGTCGTGGATTATGGCCCGAACTTGGCCCACTGCCCTTCGGAGACCACCTCGACGGAGCCGGCGGCGACCTTGATGGCCGTCTGCTCGTCGATAGCGTAGGCGGGGACGCCGATGTCGGCGGCCCACCGCTCTGCGCGGGTCAGGGTATTTGTCGGGAAAAGGTCTAAGTGGGGAAAGATCGAGAAGTCGACGACTCCCAGCGTGCGGTCGTCCGGCGCGGACGGCCACTCTACGAAGTAGTCACCGATCCGGGGGGTCATCACCATGCTTCCGGCACTCACTCCTACCCAGACCTTGTCGGGCAGTGACGGCAGTAGGTCGGCCAGTCCGGACTCCCGCATCCAGTGGCTCAGGTAGGTCGCCTCTCCGCCGTCGACCAGGAGCACGTCGGCCTCACGGACCCAGGGGAGCCATCGCTCGACGCCGATGGTGGGCAATGCGGTGAGCTCAAGGACACCAAGCGACCCCCAGCCCAGCCCCGAGGAGTGTTGCCACGTCGGTTCGGCGGACACGAGGCCCCGCACCGATGCCGGCCCCCACATCGGGTGACCCCACTGCGCAGTCGGGACGACCAGGGCGTGGGACTCAGCGATCGGCTTGCCGAGGAGCTGCACGAGAGCCAAGTGGATGCTTGGGTTGGTGATGCCGCCTGACGTGAGTAAGAGCTTCAAGGTTCCCCCGGAGTTCGCGCGTGGAAGTGGCATGTCTAGGTAGACCAGCCAGAGTGCCGGGAATCATCCAGTACATGTTGATGAGTCCCGTGAGTCGCCGGCGGTGAAGCACGTCCCCCCAGAGGGGGTCGGCTTGCGTGCGTCCTGCACGACGGTCCCCTGCCGGGCCAGATCTGGCCATGCTCGCTCGTGCATCGGCGGCATGCCGTTCACAGTGTGATCACCGACTCGACCGTCGTCTGCGTGTCGTACTTGCGGATTACAGGTGGTCGATCTGCACCGCCGGCGACGTCGCCGGCCCACGGACGAACCGCACGCGCTGGCCGGTGTAGGGGCTGGTGAGCGTTCCTGGGTGACCTCGCAGCCGTCCGGCCGGTCGACGTCGACGAGGTCCCGGGCCAGGACCGTGACCCGGGTGTCGCAGCCACAGCCGGCCCCCTCGCCGCGCCAGGATCCACCCGCGGGTGAGCTGGTGCACCCGCCAACCGCCGCGGCGACCAAGCCGACCAACACGACCCCGGCGTCGAAGTGCCTGGTCACCGGAACGACGGTAGCGCTGGGGTTCAACAGCACTGTGCTCTCCGACTGCGAGCGGCGAGCGGTCCCGCTGCGGACCGTACGGCTGAAGCGCGGTGCGGTGGCTGCCTCGGATCGGTTCTTGTGTTGGCGTAGTCCGGTCAGGACGAGCTGGACCATGCGGCGTGGGTCGTCGCGGGGGTTGTCGGCCCCGATGCTCGGGTTTCCGATCCCGCATATGAGCTCGTAGGCGTGCACGTGGGGCTCGATTTCACCGGCGGCGGCGTCGAGCAGGTGGGTGCAGACGGGGACCAGGCGGTCCACGAAGTAGCTGTGCAGGATTTCGAGGCCGCTGGAGCTCAGCCTCTCGCGACACCGGGCAGCACCGATTAGTCGATGACTGCGATGGCCTCGATCTCGACGAGGTGATCGGGGGTGAACAGTGTGTCGACGCCAATCAGGGTGCCCGGGGCGAGCGAGGCGACACCGAGTTTCGCGAACGCCCCGGCGCGGCCCTCTTCCACCAGGGGCATCTTGTCTGCAGTCCAGCCGGCGATGTAGATGGTCAGCTTCGCGACGTTGTCGAAGGAGCCGCCAACCTCGGCGAGGGCGGTGCCAACGTTGAGGTAGCTCTGCTCCACCTGCGCGGCAAGGTCGCCTTCGCCGACCAGGACTCCATCAGCGTCCCAGGCGACCTGGCCGGCCATGAACACAAGCTTTGATCCAGTAGCGACCGCCACCTGCCGGTGAAAGTCGACCTGGGGCAGGCCTTGGGGGTTGATCAGACTGATGCTCATGTTGCTCCTTTGTCGTTGGTGTCCGGAGGTCGGCGACTCGTGGGATAGCGATTCCCGGTAACCCGGTCCACGCCCGGAATTCCGCGGTACACCCGGACTAGCTCGGTGTTCTCGCGCGCGCTGCCAGTCGGGCGCGCAGCCGTGCGCCGTCGTCACCTCTCGCCGCCCGCACGAGAGGACAGCTTGCCGCAGCAGGCTCGGTCAGGCGGCCTGTGGCCGTCAACCGAAGTGGGTGTGGGACCTGAGTGTGGGGTTGGTGAGCACGACGATGGTGGCGATGAGGCTGATGGTCGAGGCGATGATCCCGAAGACTGCGAGCCCGCGGCCCCGAAGGGCAGTGTCCCTTGAGGTGGCGATGAGTCCGATCACCGAGAGCACCAGTCCAGCGACGTTGAGGACGATGGCCAGGATAGCCCCGGTGACTACGGCTTTCGAGTACGGCCGGGTGTCTGCGACCAGCGAGCGGGCGTCGAGGTGGGCGCTGCCTGCCAGGCCTGTTGAGCCGGAGACGCGACGGACCACGGCGACGATCACGGCGGCCACGAGGGCGATGAAGGCCAGTGGCGTGAGAACCACCCAGTCCGTAGCCCAGGCGAAGGCGACCGTCACGTCAGCGGCCACGCTTGGACAGGTGGGCGCGGAGCCGGTATCCGAGGATCATCACAACCCCGAGAACGATGACGACACCGATCAGCGCGGAGCCTGGACCGGCGTAGCCGCGCACCGTGGCGTACGGCAACGCTTCAGTTGCTGAGCTGGGTCGAGCGAGCGCGAGTCGGCGGAGCCGTTGCATCTGCTCGGGGGAGGGGGCGGTACCGGGCGGCCGGCTGTCACGTTCGGGAGCCGTCCTCCCCGCTAGGCCGCGGTCGGTAAGGCCGGCGACGGGCCGGGTCGCGGCGCGGATGCGCTGGAGTGGCCGGTTTACTGCGGGCCGGCCGCCGGCGGCCCGGTCAGCGCTCATCGGGCGCGGAGTTCTTCACGGGTGACGCGGCGGGCGATGTCTTCGACGGTGGCTTCGGTGAGCGCGGTGGTTGGGGTGTCGTGGACGGCTTGGCGGAGTAGGCGCCGGACGAGGGCGGAGGTGGGGATGTGTTCGGTGTCGGCACGGTGGCGGAGTGCGGTGTCGAGGTCGCGGTCGATGCGGAGGTGGAGGGGGACGACGAGGGCGGCGTTGTTGGCGGTGGCTTCGGCTTCGGTGGCTTCGGCCTCCTCGGTGGCGACCTCGGCGAGGATCGCAGCGTGCCGGGCTCTGCGGGCGGCTCGGGCCTGGTCGGTGATGTCGGTCACGGGGTGGGCTCCTGTTCCTGGACGTAGGCGTGCAGGTCGGCTCCGGTGGTCTTCCAGGCGGTGGACCCCTGACCAGTCGTCGGGGTCGGCGATGAGGGTGATGACGAAGTCGGCGGTGGGGGAGTGGCCGATGAGGCGCGGGTAGCCGACGCGGCTGCGCGGGACCGGGTTGCGGAGGACACGGTCGGGGTCGGCGGCGGCTTCGAGGGTCCAGGCGGGGTCGATGTCCGGGGCGCCGGGGTAGCGGGTGGACCGGGTGCGGATGTGGGCGGCGTCTTCGTCCTCCCACCACAGTCGACCGTCAGCGACCAACTGAGCGTAGCGCGTTGCGCTACATCCCGGTTTGGGCGCGGGACGAGCGTCGGGGCGGTGTGGCGCTGGGTTCCGTGGCCGTCGGGGAGGGGCGTCTGGTCTCTTCTGGGGGAAGTCCTGGCCAGGGACCGGATTTCCGGCTTGGATCCCGTGACTGCGGTCAGACGACCGCGGCGTGGTGGGTGGGCTCGGCAGGCCGCCTTCGCCGGCCGAGCTGGCCCGTTCCCGAAGCTCGGCGTCGGTCAGGTAGTCACACGAGGCGCCAAGCCGGACAACGGTCGCGCAGGCAGGCTGCCTCAGCCGACAGAATGCCGGGTATGACACCGACGTCTTCCCGGCGCACCGTGCTCGACGCCTTCGACCTGACGGGCCGGGTCGCCGTCGTAACCGGCGCCAATGCAGGCATCGGCCGGGCGCTCGCGCACGCCCTCGGCGAGGCCGGCGCAGCGGTGGTGATCGCGGCCCGCACCGAGACCCGCAACGCCGAGACGGTGCAGGAGCTGACGGCGGCGGGCATCGGGTCGATGGCGGTCCGCACCGACGTCACCGTCCGGTCCGACGTCGTGGATCTCACGGCCGCGGTGCTGGACCGGTACGGCCGGATCGACGTCCTGGTCAACGACGCCGGCATGTGCATCCACGCACCGACAGCGGAAGTGACCGAGCAGGACTGGGACGCGGTGCTCTCGCTCAACCTGACGGCGGTATGGCGGTGCTGCACGTTGCTCGGGGCCCCGATGCGTGCCGCCGGCCGCGGCGCCATCGTCAACATCGGCTCGATGTCGGGGATCATCGTCAACCGCCCCCAGTGGCAGCCGGCGTACAACGCGTCCAAGGCGGCGGTGCACCACCTCACGCGGTCACTGGCCACGGAGTGGGCAGCCGACGGGGTGCGGGTCAACGCCCTGGCCCCGGGCTACGTGCACACCGCCATGTCCCCGTTGGACGATCCCCGCTACCGGGGCCGGTGGATCGACGACGCCCCGATGCAGCGCGCCGCCGAGCCGGCCGAGCTGGGTCCCGCCGCGCTGTTCCTGGCCAGCGACGCGTCGTCCTTCATGACCGGGGAGGTCCTGGTCGTCGACGGCGGCTACACCGCGGTCTGAGCCACCCGGTGGGGACGGGGCACACCGCCGCTCAGTTCAACCGGGCTGCGGGATCGGGCGCACGGCGGACCTCCTGCGGCGAGGCCTCGGGAGCCGAAGCCAACTGCAACCGGTCGGCTCGGCGCCGATGTGGGACGTCGGCCGGGTGATTTACGAACTCGCGGCCGAACGGTCTTCCGTTCCGGGGACCTCGCGTGGTGAAGTCGTGCGCGGCACCTCTGGGGTGACCGCGAGCGACAAGGAGACACGCAGTGATTCGTAGGACCTACGCGGGGACTGCCGCGTTGTTGACGACCGGGGCCCTCACGCTGGCCGGGATGGCCGCGGCCTCCGCGCAGCCCGTCCGCCCGAGCCCGCGGCCGTTGCCGGCCGCCGCCCAGCGCCAGATCGACAACCTGGTCCAAGCCCGCCGGGCCGACGCCGCGCAGCTGGACGCGAAGGGCAACGGCGCCGCCGCGGCACGCCAGGCGGGGGACGGCCCGGACGAGATCGCGGACCGCGCGGCGCAGTACTCGTTCCAGCGGACGGCTCCCGGACTCTCCGTCCCGGCGGCGGCGATCCCGGCGGCGAGGGCCGCCGCCGCGGCGCTGCCCCAGGTCGGCGGCGCCTGGCGGGAAGTGAGCAAGAAGCCGTACGACGCGGCGCCCAAGGGCTACACCGACCCCACGTGGTCCAACGACGGCTCCGGGTTCGGCCTCGTCGGTGGGCGGATGACCGCGATCGCGATCGACGGGTCCACGGTCTACGCCGGTGCCGCCGACGGTGGCCTGTGGCGCAGCAGCGACGCCGGGAAGACCTGGGCCCCGCTCGGCCGCGACCTGCCCAGCCTGTCCACCGGCGCTCTGCTCATCGGGCCGGCACACAGCATCTGGCTGGGCACCGGTGAGGCCAACACGAACGCCGACGCGTACTCCGGGCAGGGCGTCTGGGCCAGCCTCGACCGCGGTGACCACCTGACCAAGGTCGGTGGGGCCGCGCTGGACGGGGCGGAGATCTACCGGCTGATCGACGACCACGCCGGGCACGTCTACGCCGCGACCACCCGGGGCCTGTTCCGGATGTCGTCCAACGGCCGAGGCTCCTGGACGCGGGTGCTGGCACCGACCGCCGCCACCGGCCCCTACGACAACCACGTGACCGACGTCGTGGTCCGCCCGGGTACCGGGGGGCGCACCGTGCTCGCCGTCGTCGGCTGGCGCAACGGCTCGCCGGACAACGGCTTCTACCTGTCCACCTCCGGCGGTGCCGGGGGCAGCTTCTCCCGGATCACCCCGACCGGGCCCCAGGGTCCGGCGACCGACATCGGCCGGGTGACGCTGGCCTATGCCGCGGACGGCTCCGCGCTGTACGCCCTGGTGCAGAGCCCGCAGCTGCTGCTCGCCGGCGGCGGCACCAACCTTCGCGGCCTGTACAAGATCCCGGGCGGTGACCCGAAGGGCCGGTACCAGAAGGTCGCCGACTCCACGTCGCTGGGCAACTCCGGCTCGGCTCTGAAGAACCTGGACGGCTACAACGTCGGCGTGCAGGCGTGGTACAACCAGGCGCTCGCCGTCGACCCGACGAACCCGAACCGGGTCTACGTCAGCCTGGAGGAGGTCTTCCAGAGCGACAACGGCGGCAAGACGTTCACCACCGCCAGCCCGTACTGGAACTACGGCCTGGCCTGCGGGGCGTCCTGCCCGGACACCACGCACCCGGACCAGCACGCGCTGGCGGTCTCCGGCGGTCAGGTGTGGATCGGCAACGACGGCGGCGTGTACCGCCGCCCCGTCGGGGTGACCGGCTACGGCCACTGGACGAACACCAACGCCACGCTGCACACCACGCAGTACTACGGCGTCGGGACCGGCGCCCTGTCCGGTGGCCGCACCGCGTTCTGGGGTGGACTGCAGGACAACGGCACCTCGGCGCTGCTCGGCGAGAACGCGCCGACGATGATCGAGCCGGCCGGCGGCGACGGCGGCAACGTCCTGGTCGACCCGGCCGACGGCCGGCGGGCGGTCGGGGAGTACGTCTACCTGCAGACCTACCTGACGACCGACGGCGGCCACACCTTCCGCGACATGGCGCCGCCGGACAGTGCGCTGGGCCTGGCCCGGTTCATCGCCCCGTTCGTCGCCGACGTCCGCGACCCCAACCACTGGGTCGCCGGCGGCCAGCGGATCTGGGACGACACCGCCAACTGGAACACCGTGTGCGACAAGACGCGCTGTGACTGGAAGGCCGTGCACGACCTGGGCGCCGGTTTCACCACCACGGCGCTCGCGACCTCCGGCAAGACCACCTATGCCGGCTGGCTCCAGGGCGGCGGCAACCCCGGGGTTCCGTTCAGCACCGGCATCGACACCAACGCCGGCGGAGCCTGGCACCGGATCGTCGCGCCGAACCTGCCGCAGCGGTACCTGGCCGGCCTCGCGGTCGACCCGGCGAACGCCAACCACGTCTACGCGGTCTACAACGGGTTCTCCCGCCGCTGGATCGACGGCGCCGGCACCGGGCACGTCTTCGAGTCCCGCAACGGGGGCGCGAGCTGGACCGACATCTCCGGGAACCTGCCGGACATCGGCGGGGACGACCTGGTGATCGGCCGGGGCGGGCTCGTGCTCGCCACCGACGCGGGTGTCTACGCCGCCCGGGTGGACCGGCCGGGCTCGTGGTACCGGTTCGGCACGGGGCTGCCGAACGTCTCGGTCAACGACCTGACGGTCACCCCCGACGGCAAGACCGTCGTCGCCGGTACCCACGGTCGCGGCATCTGGGCGCTGCCGGTCCCGTGACCGGTGCTCTCTGACCGCGCCCACCAGCGCGGACCGTCGGCCGGGTCAGCTCTCGCTGACCCGGCCGGCGGCCACGTCCAGGTGCCGTGTGGTCGCCACCGCGGCGAGCATCCGGCGGTCGTGGGTGACCAGCAGCAGCGTGCCCGCGTAGTCGGCGAGCGCCTGCTCCAGCTGCTCGATCGCCGGCAGGTCCAGGTGGTTGGTGGGCTCGTCGAGGACCAGCAGGTTCACTCCGCGCGCCTGCAGCAACGCGAGCGCCGCTCTCGTCCGCTCCCCGGGTGACAGTGACGAGACCGGGCGGGCGACGTGGTCCGCGCGCAGCCCGAACTTGGCCAGCAGCGTCCGCACGTCGGCGTCCGGCCAGTCGGGCACCTCGGCGCCGAACGCCTGCGGCAGCGGGTCCTCGCCGAGAAACAGCCGACGCGCCTGGTCGACCTCGCCGACGACAACTCCCGGCCCGAGTGAGGACCGCCCGGCCGTCAGCTGGACCCGGCCGAGCAGCGCCGCCAGCAGCGTGGACTTGCCCGAACCGTTCGGCCCGGTGATCGCGACCCGGTCGGCCCAGTCGATCTGCAGATCGACCGGGCCGAGAGTGAACGCGCCGCCCTGCCCGCTGTCGCGGCGGTCTGCATTGCCGCTGTCGCGGCGGTCTGCATTGCCGCTGTCGCGGCGGACCACGGCGCCGTCCAGAGTCGCGACCAGCGCACCGGCACGCGGTGCCGTCGCGATCGACATCCGCAGCTGCCACTCCTTGCGCGGCTCCTCGACCTCGGGCAGCCGCTCGAGCAGCCGGTCGGTCTGCCGGGCCTTCGCGGCCTGGTTCTCACTCGTCTGGCGACGGAACGCCTTGATGTTCTTGTCCGGATCGGTCGCCTTGCGCACCGCGTTGCGCACGCCCTTGTCCATCCACGCCCGCTGGGTGCGGGCGCGCTCCTGCAGGCCGGCGCGCCGCTCGGCGTACTGCTCGTATTCGTCACGGGCGTGCGTCCGGGCCTGTTCCCGCTCGGCGAGGTAGGCCTGGTATCCGCCGCCGTAGACGGCGACCTGCTGCTGGGCAAGGTCCAGCTCGACGACGGTGTCGACGGTCCGGAGGAGGAACTCGCGGTCGTGGCTGACCAGCACGGTCGCCGCCCGGAGTCCGGTGACGAACTGTTCCAGCCGGTCCAGGCCGGGCAGGTCCAGGTCGTTGGTCGGCTCGTCGAGCAGGAAGACGTCGTACCGGCTGAGCAGCAGCGAGGCCAGTGACGCGCGCGCGGCCTCCCCGCCGGACAGGGTCGTCATCGCCGTATCGAGGTCGACGGTCAGGCCGAGATCGGCCGCCACCGCCGGCATCCGGTCGTCCAGGTCGGCGCCACCGAGCGCCAGCCACCGGTCCAGCGCCACCGCGTAGGCGTCGCCGGCGCTGTCGGTCCCGCCCACGCCGTCGGCACCGGCCGCGAGCGCGTCGGCCGAGTCGTCGAGGGTGTGCTGCGCCACTGCGACGCCAGTGCGGCGGCCCAGGTAGGCGCGGACGGTCTCCCCGGCACGGCGCTCGGGTTCTTGGGGCAGGTGTCCGACGCTCGCCGCGGCCGGGCTCAGCGTGACCGAGCCCTCGGCCGGTGCGTCCAGACCGGCGAGTTGCCGGAGCAGCGAGGACTTGCCGGCGCCGTTGGCGCCCACCAGGCCGACGACGTCACCCGGGGCGACAGTCAGGTCGAGGCTGTCGAACAGCGAGCGCGCCCCGTGCCCCGCGGCCAGGTCGCGCGCGATCAGGGTGGCGGCCACGCCCGGGAACGCTAGCGTCGGAACGCCCGGACGGCCGGGTGATTCAGACCGCGCAGCTGCCGTCCGCGCAGGAGTCGGCGGGCGCGGTGCCCTGCGCAGGCGCTCCGACGACGGTGAGCGGGCGCCGTTCCCGCCATGCCTGCTCCAGCACCTGCAGCAGGACCTCCGGCGGTTGGGCGCCGGCGACGCCGTAACGGCGGTCCACGACGAAGAACGGCACCCCCGTCGCGCCGAGCTCGGCGGCCGCCTTCTCCTCGATCCGGACCTCGTCGGCGTACACGTCCTCGGCGAGGACCTGACGCGCCTCGGCGGGGTCCAGCCCGGCGGCGGCGACGACCCGGACGAGGGTGTCGTGGTCCGACACCGGCTCGCCGTCGGTGAACGCCGCCCGGAACAGCGCCTCCTTGACCGCGTCCTGGACACCGCGCTCCGCGGCCAGGTGCAGCAGCCGGTGGGCATCGAAGGTGTTGCCCGGTCGGGCGAGGTCGAAGCGCATGTCCAGGCCGGCGCCCGCGCCGGTGGCGACCATCCGGTCGACCATCGCCTGTCCCTCGGCCTCGCCGAAGCCGTACTTGTCGGCCAGCCGCCGCACGTACGGGCGGTCGGTCGACGGCCCCGCGTCGGGGTCCAGCTCGAACGCCCGCCAGGTCACCGCAACCTGCTCGGCGTGCGGGAAGTTCGACAACGCCTGCTCGAGGTGGCGCTTGCCGATCCAGCACCACGGGCAGACCACGTCGGACCACACCTCGACCTGCATGTCCGTCTGTGCCGCCATGCACCCGTCAACGCCGGCGCGGCCGCCGCCCATTCCGGGACCGTGCCGCCCACCGGGCCGGCGGGTCCGGTCGACCGGCCGACGCCCGGTCGTTAGGTTGACCCGACGGTCCGGTCGCAGGCGTCCGGCACCGCCCCGCGATCGACGGGGCACCGCTCGACCGGACAGTGATTGCGGAGGGACACCGATGGCCCGCGACGTGACCGACGAGCAGCAGCTGCCGCCCGGCATCGCCGCGGACAAGCCGACCGAGGTCCCAGTCAAGGGTTGGTTCCAGATCCTGAAGCGGGCGGTGAAGGAGAGCGGCAAGGACAACGTCTCCATCTTTGCCGGGGGGATCGCCTACTCGGTCTTCTCCGCCCTCGTCCCGACGCTGTCCGCGGTCGTGTTCATCTACGGCCTCGCGGTGTCGCCCCAGCGGGCGGCGCAGCAGGTCACTAACGCCACGAAGAATCTGCCGGACAACGTGCAGAACGTCATCGCCCAACTGGTCCAGGGCATCACGAGCCGGGGGTCCGGGGCCCTGAGCGCGGGGCTCGTCGTGTCGATCCTGCTCGCCCTGTTCAGCGCGTCGGGGGCGATGAACAACATCATCACCTCGGTAAACGTCGCCTACGACGAAGAGAACACCAGGGGCTTCCTGAAGAAGCGGCTCATTGCCTACGGGCTGACGGTCGGCGGCATCGTCTTCTTCATCGTCGTGCTGGCCCTCGTGGCGGGGCTCCCCGTCGTGCTCAACGCGCTGAACCTCGGGCCGGCGGTGTCGGTCATCACGCAGGTCGCCAGCATCGTCCTGCTGGCGGCGCTGTTCATCGGCGCCCTCTCCGTGCTGTACCGCGTCGCGCCGGACCGTGATTCACCGAAGTTCCGGTGGACTAGTTCCGGAGCGATCATCGCCGCCGTGATCTGGGTGGTCGCCAGCGCCGCCCTCGGGCTCTACGTGCGGGTGGGCAACTTCGGGAACACCTTCGGGCCGTTCGCCGGGATCATCGTGCTGCTGTTCTGGCTGTACCTGACGGCCTATGTCATTCTGCTCGGCGCCGAGATCAACTCCGAGTCCGAGCTGCAGACTGCCAAGGACACCACGAAGGGCCCGGAACTTCCGCTCGGTGAGCGTCGGGCAGAGAAGGCCGACAACGTGGTGCCGGGCACGCCGGCCGAGGCTGCCCAGCGTTTCGCCGGGGAGCAGACCGCGACGACCCGGTCGCGGGCACACCGGTGAGCCCAGGCACGCGGGTGGGCACGCGGGTGGGCACCGGAGCGGCCCCGGTGGCCGGGAACGTCCTCCGTCGGGCAGGGTGGCGCGAGCACGTCACGACGGCAGACAAGGAGCACGGATGAGTGACGACCGGGGGCCGGGCGCGCATTCGACGGCGGCACCGTCGACCGGTGAGCTGGTGAAGACGCTGTCCGAGCAGCTGTCCACGCTCGTCCGCAGCGAGATCCAGCTCGCGCAGGTCGAGATGAAGCAGAAGGGCAAGAAGCTCGGGATCGGTGCCGGCCTGTTCGGCGGGGCCGGGCTGCTCGGGTTCTACGGGCTCGGTGCACTGATCGCCACGGTGATCATCGTGTTGGACCTGTTCCTGCCGCTGTGGCTGGCGGCGTTGATCGTCACGCTGGTGCTGTTCGCCGCCGCGGGCGTGCTCGCGCTCGCCGGCAAGAAGGAGGTGGCGCAGGGGACTCCTCCGGTGCCGACCGAGGCGATTGCGAGCACCAAGAAGGACGTCGCCACGGTGAAGGAGGCCGCACGCCGATGAGCACCAACGAACTCCCGGCAGAGCTCGGTGCGGACCAGCTCCGCGAGCGGATCGAGCGGACCCGCGGCGAGCTGGGGCAGACGGTGGACGCGCTCGCTGCCAAGGCCGACGTCAAGGGCCGCGCGAGGGTGCGGGTCCAGGGCGTCACCGACACCGTGAAGGGGCGGGTGGGTGAGCTCAGGGACAAGGCCACCGGGCTGACCGGCGCGGCAAGGGAGAAGGCGAGCGAGCTGACCGGGAGCGTCAAGGACAGGGCGAGCACCCTTACCGGGACGGTCCACGACACGGCCGTCGGCGTCCGGGACAAGGCCGTCGAGGCCGCACCGACGTCCCGGCACCGGTCAGCGGCCGATGCCGAGACCGTGCTCCTCGACGCCGGCGCCGCCCGCTCCGTCGGTGCCAACGACGGGGCCCACGTGGCCGGTGGCAACTCGCCGTCGGGCACCTCGCCGTCGGGCACCTCGCAGGTCAGGGAGAAGGTGTCCGCCGCGCTCGGCTCGGTGGCCGGAGCCGCGTCGGGTGCGGCAGCCGGGGCCCGCGCCCGGATCACCGGCGCGACGGTCGGCGGCCGGACCGATCAGACCGACCCGGGCGCGAACGTCGCCGCCCCGGGACAGCGGTCCACCGCGGTGACCGCCGGCGCGGTCGCGGCGGCGCTGGCCGTCCTCGCGGTGCTCGTGATCGCCCGGCAGCGGCGGGCCGGCCGGTGAGCGCCGAGACCCTGCCCAGGAGCACCAGCGCGAAGCTGCTGTACAAGCCGTTCGGGATCGCCAGCGGTCTGGTCGGCGGAGCCATTGCAAACGCGGTGTTCGGGGCCGTGTGGAAGAAGGTCGCGCACGACGACGACCGACCCAACGCGACCGACCAGCAGCGCAGCGTCGCCGAGGTGCTGGCCGCAGCTGCGCTTCAAGGACTGGTGTTCGCCGTCGTCAAGGCGGCCATCGACCGGGGTGGGGCCCGGGTGTTCGCCAGGTTCACCGGGGAGTGGCCCGGGTAGTGCCGCCCACCCACCCGCGTCCGGCATCGGTCACCACGCCGCAACCGCACCGCCCGGTCAACCCGTACCGGCCGGTGCGGTTCCGCGCCGGGGACCACCACGTGCACAGCGCGTTCAGCTCGGACGGCCAGTACCCGCTGCAGACCCACGCGGCGATGGCGGCGCGGTACGGCCTGGACTGGATGGTCGTGACCGACCACGGCGGTGTCGCACACGAGAAGCTGTCGTGGGACCTGGTCGTCCCCGCGGTCGAGGCGGCCCGGGCGGCCAACCCGGGGCTGCTGCTGTTCACCGGACTGGAGTGGAACGTGCCGGGCGCGGACCACGCGACGGTCGTGCTGCCACCGGGCCCGCAGACCGTCGCCGTGCTGCGGGAGTTCGAGGCCGTCCACGACGCGGCCCTGCTGCTCGACCGCGGTGTGCTCGCCCGGTTGAGCAGCGCCGACGGTGAACCTCACGCGCTCGCGGGAATTCGGCAGCTGGCGGCGCAGGTGGCCGCCGGCCGGGTCCCGTTGGCGCTGATGATCGCCAACCACCCGTCCCGGCGGGGCGTGGACAGCCCGCACGAGCTGCGGGCGTGGCGCGACGCGGACCCGACGATCGCCATCGGGATGGAGGGCGCACCGGGACACCAGGGCGCCGCCATACCGCCCGGCCGGGGGGGTCGCGGCCGACCCCGCGGCTACTACGACCAGGCGCCGTCGGTCGACTCCTTCCGCGGGTTCGACCCCGGAGCCGATGGCGGGGTCGACCACTACCGGACTGCCGGCGGATTCGACGCGATGACCGCGACCGTCGGCGGGCTGTGGGACGGGCTCCTGGCCGAGGGCCGTCCGTGGTGGGTGACCGCGACCTCCGACAGTCATCAGGTCTACGGCGATACGCACGTGCCCGGGCCGGCGGACCACGCGAGCACCGGTACCCGCGGGCCCGCGTCGGACACCGGGGTCGTGCAGCGCTACGCCGACTTCTGGCCTGGCCAGTACAGCCGGACGCTGGTCGGTGCGGACCTGCTGGACCCGGTCGAGGTGTTGCGGGGCCTGCGGTCCGGGGTGGTGATCGCCTGCCACGGCCGGCTGGTCGACGGCCTCGACGTCCGAGTCCGGTCGCTCGGCGACGGCGACCGGCACGGCGTCACCCTGGGCGGGAGGTTGCCCGCCCGGCGGGGCGACGACGTCGAGCTGACCGTCACCGTGGCGCCAGCCGCGCAGCCCAACGCCGCCGGGGACCGGCCGCGGCTACGCCTGCTCGACTTGATCGCCGGGCCGGTCACCGGCCCGGCGGCCGACCGGGACACGATGACCGCACCGGAGACGGCGGTGGCCGCCCGGTTCGAGCCCGGACCGGGTGCGGTGACCGTCCGGCACGTGTTCCGCGCCGTGCAGCGCTCGTTCTACCTGCGGCTGCGCGGGTCCGACGGGAACAGGGTCGGGCCCGACGGCGGACCGCTGGTGGACCCGTTCGTCAGCGGGCCGGCCGACGACGACCCGTGGGCCGACCTGTGGGTGTACGCCAACCCGGTGTTCGTCGACGTCAGCTGACCCCGGAGCGGGTGGCCGTCAGCGCAGTGCGGCCCCGGCGAGTCGGGCGGCCAGCCGGGGGGACAGCAGGCCGCCGGCCAACCCGACGCCGGCCACCCGGTCGAAGGCGTCGCGGTCGTCGCGGATCACCCGGACGGCACGGTCGAGCAGTCCGGGACGGTCGGCCGCGGCCCGGCCGAGTGCGGTCGTGGTGGCCAGGTGGGCTCCGAGCCGCGCGCGCAGCAGACGTCGGTACACCGCACCGGCCCGGGCCGGGTCCCGGGTCACCGCGACGAGGCCGGCCAACCGGCCGGACACCACCGCGTACCAGATCCCCTCCCCGGTCAGCGGGTTCACCAGCGACGCCGCGTCCCCGGCCAGCAGCACCCGCCCGTCCGGCTGGCGGGGACGCCACGTCGACAGCGGCAGGTGCGCGGCGCGCAGCGAACCGGGCTCGGTCGCGTCCCCGGACCCGGGCAGCAGTTCGGCCAGCCGGCGGTGCAGGTACCGCGGTTGCCCGGCGGGCAGGCGGTCCAGCTGCGCACCGAACCCCACGTTCGCCCGGCCGTCGCCGATCGGGAACGACCAGGCGTACGCGGGCCAGCCGCGGGCCTCGCACGCGAGCACCTGCACCGCCTCGTTGCCCGCCGCGACCGGGGCGTACCCGCGCACCGCGAGCGCGGTTCGGTCCGGGGGGTTCCCGCCGAGGCCGAGGGCCCGCCGGACCACCGAGTGCACCCCGTCGGCACCGACCACCGCCCGCGCCCGGTGGGCGTTCACCCGCACCCCCGTGGCGTCTTCGACGACCGTGCGCACCCGCTCGGTGCGCACCTGCACGCCCGCCGCCCGCGCGGCGTCGACCAGCCGCGCGTCCAGCACGAACCGCGGGATCACGTGCGTCGGCCGGGGCAGGTCCCCGGTCGCGACCGACCCGTCAGGCGAGCTGACCCGCAGCCGCGGGACCGCCGGGTAGCCGTCGGCCAGCCCGCGGACGCCCAGCTCGACGGCCTCGTCGACCACCTCGGCGGCGACCCCGTCACCGCAGGTCTTGTCCCGCGGGAACGCGTGCGCGTCCAGCATCAGGACCCGGGCGCCGGGATCGGCGCGGACCGCGCCCAGCGCGGCGGCCGAACCCGCCGGGCCGGCGCCGACGACGACGAGGTCCCAGTTCTCCGGCACGGGCGCCAGTCTCGCCGCCCGCGCCGGCGGTGCGTCGCAGTTACGGTCGGCACCGTGACGAGCTCCCCGGCAGCAGCGACCGACAGCTTCGACGTCATCGTGGTCGGCGGCGGACCGCCCGGGGAGAACGCGGCGTCCTACGCGGTCGACGGCTCCGGCCTCACCGCCGCGCTGGTCGAGCGGGAACTGGTCGGCGGGGAGTGCTCGTACTGGGCGTGCATGCCCAGCAAGGCGATGCTCCGGCCGCTGGAGGCCCTCGACGCGGCGGCCCACGTGGACGGCGCCGCACAGGCGGTGACCGGTGAGCTGGACCGGGCCGCCGTGCTGGCCCGGCGGGACGGCTTCGTGCACGGCCACGACGACAGCTCGCAGGTGCAGTGGCTGGAGAGCACCGGGATCACCCTCGTCCGCGGGCACGGCCGGCTGGCCGGGGAGAGGGCGGTGGCGGTCGAACTGGCCGACGGCACGACGCGCACGCTGACCGCCCGGCACGCCGTCGTGCTGGCCACCGGGTCCGGCGCGGCCCTACCGCCCATCGAAGGGCTGCGCGAGGCGGCGCCGTGGACCTCGCGCGACGTCACCAACGTCCACGAGGTGCCCCGTCGGGTGGTCGTGCTGGGCGGCGGGGTCGTCGCGTGCGAGTCGGCGACCTGGCTGCGCGGGTTGGGCGCGGCGCAGGTGACGATCCTGGAACGCGGGGAACGCCTGCTCGGCAACCAGGAGCCGTTCGCCGGTGACCTGGTCGCGCAGCGGTTCGCCGACGTCGGCGTGGATGTGCGGACCGGGACGGCCGTCACCGCGGTCCGCCGGGGTCCGGTGTCCCGGACCGACGAGGGGTACCCGCGCGGTGCGGAGGTCACCGTCGTCACCGCGGCCGGCGAGTTCGTCGCCGACGAGGTGGTTGCGGCGCTCGGCCGGACCCCGAACAGCACCGACATCGGCCTGGACACCGTCGGCCTCGATCCCGGCGACCTCCACAACGGCGCGGGGAAGGCGCGTGGCGGCTACGTGGTGACCGACGACACGATGACGGTGTCCGGCGTCGACGGGCAGTGGCTGTATGCGGTCGGCGACGTGACCGGCCGGGCGCTGCTGACCCATCAGGGCAAGTACCAGGCCCGGGTGGCCGGCGACGTCATCGCCGCCCGCGCCGCCGGCACCCCACTCACCGGTAGCCGGTTCTTCGCGACCGCCGACCACGGGCAGGTTCCGCAGGTCACCTTCACCTCCCCGCAGGTCGCCTCGGTCGGGCTGACCGAAGCCACGGCTTCGGCTGAGGCGTCCTCGGCGGGACGCCCGGTGGCGACGGTCGAGTACGACCTGGGCAGTGTCGCGGGCGCGAGCCTGGTCCGAGACGGGTACACCGGCCGGGCCAAGCTGGTCATCGACCCCGTGCGGGAGGTCCTGCTCGGCGCGACGTTCGTCGGGTACGACGTGGCCGAGCTGCTGCACTCGGCGACGGTCGCCGTGGTCGGCGGCGTGGACCTGGAGACGTTGTGGCACGCGGTGCCCGCCTACCCGACGGTGTCCGAGATCTGGCTGCGGCTGCTGGAGACGTGGCGGGCCCAGCGGGCCTGACCGCCGGTGTGGCCCCGGGGTCAGGACGCCAGGGAGGGCGCCCGCCGGCCGCGGGCGGTGGCCACTGCCAGCCGGGTTTCCTCGGCGATCAGGTCGGCGTTGACGGCTGCGGCGGCGTTCAGCCCGGCCGTCGCCGCGCCGATCACCTGGACGCGCAGGTCCGCGACGTTGCCGGCCACCCACACTCCCGGCACCGCGGTCGCCCCGGTGGCGTCCCCGGCGACGTAGCTGCCCATGGACGCCCCCCCGACTTGCATCTCGGTCGGGGTGAGCCCGAGGCCGGCGAGCACTCCGGCCTTGGCGGTGAACCGCGGCCCGACGACCACTGCCTGGCGGGGGACGACCTGGCCGGAGCGCAGCCGGACCCCGGTGAGCCGGTCCTCGCTCACCTCCAGCGCGGCCACCTCGCCCGGGACGACGGTGATGCCCCGCGCGGCCAATTGCTCCGCCTCCTCCTCGCCGGGCGGCGGCGTCGTGTGCAGGAACAAGGTCAGGTCGGCGCTCCACTGCCGGAACAGCAACGCCTGGTGGACGGCGAACGGGCCGCTCGCCAGGACGCCCAGGGCCTGGTCGCGGACCTCCCACCCGTGGCAGTACGGGCAGTGCAGGACGTCGCGCCCCCAACGCTGGGCGACGCCGGGAACGTCGGGCAGCTCATCGACCAGGCCGGTGGTCACCACCAGCCGCCGCGCCCGGAAGGTCCGCCCGTCGGCGAGCCCCACCCCGAACCCGACGCCCGCCGTACCGCCCGGTTCCCCCAGCGGCCGGGCGGTGACGACGCGGCCGGTCACGACCTCGCCGCCGTAGCCGGCCACCTCGGCGCGGCCGATGGCCAGCAGCTCGGCCGGGGAGGTGCCCTCCCGGCCGAGGTAGTTGTGCACGTGTCCGGCCGGGGCGTTGCGGGGGGCGCCGTCGTCGACCACCAGCACCGAGCGCCGCGCCCGGCCCAGGGTTAGGGCGGCGCCGAGCCCGGCCGCGCCACCCCCGACGACCACCACGTCGTAGGCCCGGTCCGTCGTGGAGTCGTCCATCACGCTGTCCCCCGCTCGTCGGGGTCGCCACTGGACGGCGACCGCCTGTGCGCCCGACCCTGCTGCCGTGGCGGACGTTCCGGCAAACCTCGTTGCCCGAATGGCAAGGATGCCGGTGGCCGGACGAGTGGTGGTCAGCCGGTGCCCAGCCTGGTCTCGTCGACCCGCAGCAGCAGGGTCGTCGCGCCGATGGTGATCCGTGAGCCGTTGCCGAGTCGGATCTCCGTCACCCGCTGGCCGTCCACCACCGTGCCGTTGGTTGAGTGCAGGTCCACCAGCCAGAACTCGTACTCCGCGCCGTTCCAGACGATCCGGATCTCCGCATGCCGCCGGGACGCGCCCGGGTCGTCGACGCGTACGTCGGCGTCGGCGGCCCGGCCGATGACCGCGCCGGGGACCTCGACCGGGACCCGCTCGGCACCGTGCACGTGCAGCTCGGCGAACGGTGCCCGGCGGCCGGTCTGTCGCGGCGGATCCACCGGCGCCGCGGCCGGGGCGAACGTGCGGGTCTCCCAGCGCGAGGGCTCCCCCGGGTCGGGGTCGAAGCCGGGCACGAACGAGCCCGGCGGCTGCTCGTACCCGGCGTCGGCGTAGGCCGGGACGCCCGCCGCGGGGGCGGAACCGGCGGCCCAGGCGGCCCGCGGGTCGGGGTGTGCGCGCTCGTCGTGGTACTGCTGCCCCGCGTGCCAGTCCCCGTCCGGCGGGTGCGACGACCGACCGGCACCGGCGACCTCGGAGGCGACGCTCAACCGTCCGGTCGGCAGGTCCCCGATCGCCAGCTCCACGCTCACCGGCCCCGGGAAGACGTATCCCTGGCCGGCGGCGTACTCGCTCGTGGTCGCCGCGAGGTCGTCGGTCAGCGTCGCCGCGTAGGCGGTCAGCTTCTCGTAGTCGTGCGGCGACAGCGACACGAGGAAGACATTGGGCACCAGCCGCCGGTCACGGGACAGGACCCGGCCGGCGGTGTCGAGCTCGCGTTGCAGGGCCGCCGCGATCTCGACCGGCTGGACGTCGGACTTGAAGACGCGCGCGAACGGCCCGTTCGCCAGGCCCTCGAGACCCCGCTCGACCCTGCGGAGCACGTTCACGCCGACCATCCTGCCCCGGGAGCCGCGCTCGCCGTCACCCCCGGCCGCGGCTGGTGTCCCGCGGGCTCGCGGCGCAGCCGGATCGCGACCCGGTGGAGCACCACGAACCATGCCGCCCCCGCGGCCGCCATCGACCAGGGCACCCACGCGACCCCGAGGCCGAGCGCTCCGATGACCGCGACCAGCACCACGGCGCTCAGCGAGTCGGCGAGCCGGATGCCGAAGACGGTGCGGGAACGCTCGTGGACGGTGACCTCGGTGGCGTAGGGCAGGGTCGCCGCGGCGACGGCGAGGAACCCGGCCCACCCCAGGACGAGTCCGACCGGCGCCGGCCGGCCGATCACCGCGTCGCCGACGGGACCGGCGAACACGGCGCCGAGCACACCGCCGGCCACCGCGGCGCCGACCAACAGCACCGAGGCCCGCGTGGTCCACCGGGATGCGCTGCGCCCGGCCCGCCGTGCCGCCGCGCCACCGGAGAGGAGGACGCTGCCGGCGCTGTTCACCACGGTCTGCACCGGCGCCAGGATCAACCGGCCGGCCTCGAGCAGCCCGACGCCAGCGAGGCCGCCGGTCGCGGCGACCAGCAGCCGGACCACGACCAGCGTGCCGGGGCGCAGCCCGACCTGCAGCGACCGCCAGGTCGCGAACCCGGCAACCGCCCGCAGCCCCGACCAGCCGGGCCGCGGGACGAGCCGTTCCGCGCGCGGCAGCATGGCCGTCGCCAGCAGCGCCGCGACCGCGTTGCCGACGGCCATGGCCGCGAAGATCACGGTCAGCCCGGCGGGCCCGCCGGCAGCGAGGTATCCGGCCAGCGGCGCGAGGGTGGCGACGACGGCGACGGCGTCGGCGACCAGCAGCCGCCAGAAGGACAGCCGGGCCATCAGGACCCGGCGGCCGACCTCGCGCACCAACCAGACCGCCGTCGCGAGCGCAAAAGTCCACCCCGCCGCCGTACCGCCGCCGTCCACCACGAACGCGACGACACCGTCCAGGACGGCGCCGGCGACGATCCCGGCTGCGGCCACGGTGGCCAGCGCCGCCCGGACGTGCGGATCGAACCGGTCGAGCACGGTGAGGGAGTCGCCGACGAACCCGGTGAACACCGCCGTCACCGTCACCAGGACCCCGAAGCAGAGCACGTACGCGCCGTATCCCCTCAGGCCGAGGGTTCTGGCGGCGACCAGTTGCAGCGCCAGCCCGCTGACGGCGACGACGGCCTGGGACAGCACCGCCGCGCCGACGCGGCCCCGAGCCAGCCGGCCCACCCGGCCCACCCGGCTGAGCACGACCAGCCGGGCCGACCGGCCGGGTGCCGCGCTCACCGCTCGGCGAGCTCCCGCGCGGGCGCAGTGTCTGCGTCCGACTCGGGCAGGTCGACGGTGGGCAGGAAGGTGACGACCGTCCCGGCGACGGTTGCACCGAGCAGCTCGACCTGCTCGACGAGGCGGCGGACGACCGCGACGCGGGCCCCCCGGCGCACGACGAGCACCACGCGGTCGGCGCGACCCACCACCGGTGCGACGTCCGAACCGCCGGCACCGAACGGCGGGGTGTCCACCACGACCATGTCGTACCGGCCGCGCAGGACGCCGACGAGGGTGTCCAACGCCGCCGAGCCGGGGAACGCGCGCTGCTGCTCGGCGGCCGGCAGCAGGTCCAGTCGCGCGCCACCGCCGATGTCGGCGGCGAGCACGGCGCGATCCAGGGTCGTCGGGTCGTCGGCCACGCCGGTCAGGCCCAGCGCCGGTCCGCGCCCGCGCCCGTTCAGCAGGCTGGCCGCGCCGCGCCCGCCGCGCCCGCCGCGCTCGGCGGCGGCGAGCGCCGCGCCGTCGCGCTCGCCTGCGGCGGCGACGGCCGCCGAGAACAGGGTCGTGACACCGCCGCCGGGCGGGCAGGCGTCGACGAGCAGGACCCGCAGTCCCTGCCGGGCGGCGGCGACGGCGACCTGCGCCGCGGTCGTGGTGCGCCCCTCTCCCGCGTCGGACCCGGCGATGACCACCACCCCGGACCCCATCGTCGCCAGCGCCGATGCCACCAGGCGGTACTCACCGAACGGCATCCGTTCCGGACGGATCACCTGCGTCATCGCCCGGGGTGCCGCGCGCTCGATCTGGCCAAGCAGCGGTGCCCGGACCAGGTCCGCGGCCGCTTCGGGCTCGACCAGGCGGCGGTCGCGGTCGGCGCGCAGCCACGCGACCGTGCCGGCGATCAGTGCACCGAGCACCACTCCGGCCGCGGTGTCGCGTAGGGGCAGGCCGGCGGACTTGGCCGCGTCCGGCGTCGCCGCGTTCGTGAAGGACACCCCGCTGCCGAACACGGATGCGGCGACACCGATCTGCGATGCCCGTTGGTCCAGGTCCGAGACCGTCTGGCTGGCCGAGGTGTTCTCCAACGTGGTACCGCCGCTGGCCTGCTTGACCACCGAGTCACGCTGTTTCCTCAGGGCCGCCAGCGCGGCGCCGGATGCCTGGCTGACCTGCAGTTGGGACTGCGCCCGGTAGGCGTCGACCATGCGGTTCGCGATCTCCGCGGCGCGGGGGGCCGACGACGCCCTGGCGGTCACGGTGATCGAGTCGCCGGCCGGGTCGGCCGTCGCGGTGACCTCCTGGCGCAGCGCGTCGACGGTCGTGCCGCCGAGGTGGTTCGCCGCGTCGGTCAGCACCGGTTCGGACGTGGCAAAGATCGTGCGCTGGGCGACGTAGCGGACGAAGGTCGACTCGGTGCTGGCGACCACGCCGACGACGTCGTCGGTCCCCGGCGTCCGCAGGACCATCTGGGCGGAGGCGGTGGTTCCCCGGCCGAGGACCAACCCGACCACGGCGGACAGCGCCGCGACCGCGAGGACGATGAGCACGAACATCCGACGGAACCGGAGAATCGCCTCGAAGACGCCGGGGGTAGATCCCTCCTGCACCGCTGTCCACCATTCTTCCGGCCGCGCCCGTTCCCGCTGACTGTGGCTGCACGCGTTCGGCTGCGAACGCGAACGTCACCGCCGGTGACCGCCCACGGTAGTTGCTGCCGCCGCCGTCGAGCGGCGCCCGCGGCGACCGGACCGCCGGCTGTGGGCAGCCAGCCCGTCCACCAGGTCGGCGACGGCAGCCCGGTAGCGGTCCGGGGCGAACCGGTCCAGTGCGTCCGCGCGGCCGGCCCGGGCCAGCGCCGTCGCGGCCGGCCAGTCCGCGGCGAGGCGGTCCAGCGCCGCGGCGAGCGCGGCCGGGTCCCCCGCCTCGACGACGACCCCGGTGACCCCGTCGCGGACCGTCTCCACCAGACCCTGCGTCCGGGCGACCACGACGGGGCGTTGGGCGAGCTGGGCCTCGACGGACACGTTGCCGAACGGTTCGGTCGCCAGCGACGGGACGACGGCGACGTCGGCGGCGGCGTACGCCGGCCAGACGGGCGAGGCGAACCCCGGGAACCGCACGGCACCGTCGAGGTCCAGGGACCGGACCAGCTCGTGCAGGTGCTGCTCGAACCATTCGTACCCGGGGAAGACGGCACCGAACAGGTCCAGCGTCGCGGTCCGACCCCGTCCGCGCAGCGCGGCGACCGCCCGGACCGCCACCTCGACTCCCTTGCGCGGCGACAGCCGGCCGACGAACACGATCCGCAGCGGGTCCGGCGCGGTGGTCGCGGGCGGGGTGACCCCGTCCGGGTCCGGCCCGGCGACCCCGTTGTAGACCAGCCGTAGCCGGGACCGCAGTCGATCGATCGAACCGGCGACCACCTCGGCCGTCGCCCTGCTGTTCACGACCACGACGGAGGCGGCCAGCAGCGGGGCGGCCAGCGCCACCCGCAGTGGGCGGGGGAGGCCCTGCTCGGCCTCGTGGACGTGGACGAGGACGCCGGCCCCGGCCAGTCGGCCCAGCACCGGCCACAGCGGCACGGTCACCGTGTTGACGTAGACGACGGCCGGGTCCACCGCGCGCAGCATTTGCGCCCCGCGGACGGCGCCGGCGACTGTCGCGGCGGCCAGGCGGGGCAGCCCCCGGGGTGACAGCAGCGACTTGCGCAGCACCGGCGTCGGGCAGTGGAGGACACGGGCGCCGGCGTGCACGAGATGGGCGGCCAGCGGTCCGTCCGCAGGCAGGGTGACCACCGCGTCCCAGCCGCGGTCGACCAGCGCGGCGACCGACTCCAGCAGCATCCGGTCGCTCCCGTACAGGTCCGGCGACGGGTGGGCGAACAGGATCGTCCGCCGCTTGGCCGGTGATCCGCTCACTGGCCCGGTGCGGGACGGACGCCCGCGGCGCGGTTGAGCAGCAGGTCGGTCCAGCCCACGATCACGAACAGCCAGGTGCTGGCGACGTTCGCGGCCGCCCCGAGGCCCTCGGTGAACACCGAGTCGGTGAGCAGGAAGCCGATGACGCCGAGCATCAGGGCCCGGTCGACGGTGACCCCGTCGGCGGCGTAGGGAACCCGGACGACCGCGACGACCAGGGTCGTCAGCAGGGCCAGCCAGCACAGCGCGCCCGCGAGGCCGGCGTCGACCAGCACGTTGATCAGCGCATTGTGGCCACCGCCCAGTCCGATCGTGGCCAGGAACAGACCACGGCTGGCGCCGAGCCCGTAGCCGTACAGGGGGTTCTCGGCGAAGGCGTGCAGGGCCGCGGTCCACAGCGTCGTCCTGCTGTTCAGGCTCGCCAACTGGGCTGCGGACTCCCCGCGGGTGAGGAAGGACTGGACCGCCGACGCACCGACCAGCGCGGCGACGCTGACCACCCCGATCACCACGGCGGCCAGGTCGAGCCGGCGTCGGCCCTGGCGCAGCGACCACAGCACGAGCAGCACCCCGACGACCGCGCCGGCGATGGCGCCGCGGGTCTTCGTGGCGATCAGTCCGCCGGCGCAGACGACGAGCAGACCGGCGTAGGCCGGCCAGCCCAGGCGTGGCCCTGGGCGACCGACCGACCGGGACGCCAGGTAGCCGGTGAGCAGGACGGTCGCGATGCCGACGTACTCCCCGGCGACGACGGGGTGGACGTAGAGCCAGGAGAACCGGTCCTGCTGCAGCGGCAGCCGGGGGAACGGCACCGCGACCCCGAAGGCGACGGACGCTGCGACCAGCGCCGCGAACCCGTGGCCGAGGCGGTGCAGCCCGGCCCGGGTCCCCTGCCGGGCGATCACCCGGCTCAGGACGAGGACGACGACGAGCTGGGCCGCGCGGACCAGCGCCAGTGACAGGTACGGCGACCCGGCCGCCGACACGACGAGCACGGCGACGAAGGCGAACGCGGCGAAGACCACCGGCCGGACACGGGTCGGGCGCACCGACAGCCCGAACCGGCGGACCAGGAACGCCGCGACCGCCGCGTAGCAGGCGATCTCCAAGAGGATGAACGGGTCCGCCGAGCCGGCGATCGCCTGGTCGTCGGCTCGGAGGCGGAGCTTGTACTCGCTGGCGACCATCAGCACGAGCACGGTCACGGTGGTCCACCACCGGTCGACCGGGCCCGGCCGGACCCCCGCCGGCCGGACGGTCCCCCAGGTCGCGGTCCCCCGGGTCTGGGTCCCCCGGGTCTGGGGGCGCCGGGACGACGGGCTCTGCGGCGGACGGGTCGTTGCGGTCCGGCCGCGGAGCCCCGAGGTCGGCGGTGAGCGCGGCACGACGTCCACCCGTAGTCCCTCCGTCGCGTCGGCGAGCCCCACGGACCGTCGGGGGAAGGTCGACCGTAGCCCCGGGGGCCGCGCGCGGCGGCGTTCTGGATGCGGCCTGATGCGGCGGCGTTCTGGAGTCGGCCAATCCGGCGCCCGGGTCCGGGCCGAATGCCGTGACGTCCCACGCACGGAGAGTCCGGATGCCCGGTGACCGCCGAAGAGCGGTTGGTCCTGACACCCGGCCGTTCCCGGCGTAGATGCTGCGAACCGATCTGCACAGGTTCGTATCAGATACCTGGGGCAACACTCTGTTCCGGAGAGCCTGCACCGTAGGGGAGCGGTAACCGCTGTGACCGGGAGGGCTCTCCGGCCGACGGCGACATGGTTGTGGCAGCCCGGGAGACCCGGGAAGATCCGCTCCGGCAGGGAGGTTCTCGGCAGTCTGTGCCGGCTGCCCGGCTGCCCGGCTGCCCGTGATGATCACCGAACTACCCGAGACGACCAACGGACGCGAGCTGACGGACGTCAGCCGACCCGAGCGCCATGATGCCGAGTGCGGTCGCCCCGCGCCGGCCGCGAAGGAGCCCAGACATGCGGATCGCCCTGATCGGCACGCGGGGTGTCCCCGCGCGCTACGGCGGGTTCGAGACCGCGGTGGAGGAGGTCGGGCGCCGACTGGTGGAAGCCGGTCACGAGGTCGTGGTCTACAGCCGGCGTGGACCGCGTTCGGCCGGCGCCGAGCCGCTGCCGGACACCTACCTCGGCATGGCCCTGGTCCACCTGCCAGCGGTGCGGCACAAGGTCCTCGAGACGCTGAGCCACACGACGCTGTCGGTGTTGCACGTCGCCCGCGAGCGCATCGCCGGCCGCCGGTTCGACGCGGCAGTCGTCTTCAACGCCGCGAACTCGCCACTGCTGCCGTTCCTGCGTGCCCTCCGCCTGCCGGTCGCGACGCATGTCGACGGGTTGGAGTGGAAGCGCGCCAAGTGGTCCGGTGCCGGTAAGACCTACTACCGGCTGGCCGAAGGCCTTGCCGTCCGGTGGTCCGACGCGCTGATCGCCGACGCGCGAGGGATCGAGGAGTACTACCGCGACGAGTTCGACGCACCGACGGAGTACATCGCCTACGGAGCCCCGCAGCTGACTGCGATCGGCAGCGACCGGCTGGCCGACCTGGGCCTGACCCGGCACGGCTACCACCTGGTGGTCGCACGGTTCGAGCCGGAGAACCACGTCCGCATGGTCGTCGAGGGGTACGTCCGCAGCGGCAGCCGACTGCCGCTGGTCGTTGTCGGGTCGGCGCCGTACGGCGCGGCCTACACCGCGCGGATCGAGACGGCGGCGACGCGTCGCGACGGCGTCCGCCTGGTCGGTCCGGTATGGGACCAGGCGCTGCTCGACCAGCTCTACCGCAACTGCCTGACCTACGTGCACGGGCACTCCGTCGGCGGGACCAACCCCTCCCTGCTCCGGGCGATGGGTGCCGGAGCCGCGTCGCTGGCCTACGACGTCGGCTTCAACCGCGAGGTGCTCGGCTCCGCCGGGCGGTACTTCGGCGGTCCCGCCGGGCTCGCCGGGCTGCTGGAGGCCGCCGAGCTCGACGTCGACGCGACGCTCGCCCGCGGTCGGGACACCGCCGTCCAGGCCCGCCGATACGACTGGGACGGCGTGGCCGAGGCCTACGAAAAGCTGTGCGACGCGCTGGCGAACGGTGAGCGGCCCCGCCGCCGTCCGTCCGGGCGTCGGACGGGGGCGTGGACCGGGAACGAGAACCCGGAACCGGTGTCCGGTGTCGGTGTCGGTGTCCGGCCGGGGCGCGGGACGCCGGTCGACGTCGGCGCAGGGCGGCCGGCGCCGTTGCTCGCGGCGGAAAGCGGGGAACGGGTAGCCGGTCCGGGACCCGACGGCCGCCAATCGTCATCTGTCGATGTCGGGCCGGATGCATCGAGGTCCGGAGCTGCCGAGGCTTCGGCTGCCGGGTCGTCTCCCGCGACCGGGTCGGTGCCCGCGGCCGCGTCGATGCCTGCCGCCGGCTCGCGGGCCGCGGACGGGGTCCGTGCATCGGTTCCCGCCCGGCGGGCGGTCCCGGTCGGCTGACCACCGACGACCCGGGGACCGCTTGCGACCGGGCAACCGCCTGCTCCCGCGGAGCCGGCCGGCGGATGGATGGGGATGGCACCGGGCGGGTGCCCCAAGCTGTGCGGGTGAGTGTCGACCAGACCGTGCGCCCGGAATCGGTCGTGTTGCTCGGCGCCGACCGGCGGCCGGTCGGCACGATGGCGAAGGCTGCGGTGCACGGTGTCGACACGCCGTTGCATCTGGCGTTCTCCTGCTACCTGTTCGACCGTTCGCGTCGGCTGCTGGTGACCCGACGGGCGTCGACGAAGAGCACCTGGGCCGGGGTGTGGACGAACACCGTCTGCGGGCATCCCGGCCCCGGCGAGGACCCTACGGACGCGGTCGTCCGCCGTGCGGCGGAGGAACTGGGTGTCGCCGTCGACCCCGGTTCGCTGGTGCCGGTCCTACCCGACTTCGCCTACCGCGCCGTCGACGTGGGCGGGGTCGTGGAGAACGAGGTGTGCCCGGTGTTCACCGGTCTGCTGGACACCGACCCCCGGCCGAACCCGGCGGAGGTCAGCCAGTGGCGATGGGTGGACTGGCCGTCGTTCGCGGACGCGGTCGCCAAGGCGCCGTGGCTGGTCAGTCCATGGTCCGCCGAGCAGGTGCCGCAGCTGCGTGCCGCCGGGGTCTGAAGCCCCGACGTTCACGTAGCCGCCACGACCATCCCGATCCCCGCGCCCGCGTCGGTCCCGCCGACCCCGCCGGCGTCCGCCGCAACCGCGACGTCCGCCGCCGGCGGGGTCGCCGAGACGTCGGCTGCCCACAGGGCCGCGTAGGGACCGCCGGCGCCCAGCAGGGCCTCGTGGGTGCCGTCCTCGACCACCCGACCGCCGGCCATGACGACGATCCGGTCCGCCCGCGCCGCGGTCGCCAGCCGGTGGGCGATCAAGACCGTCGTCCGCGGACGTGCCCGGCCACCGCCGGTCCGCAGTCGGTCGCCCGCTTCCAGGACGACTCGTTCGGTCGCCGGGTCCAGCGCGGCGGTCGCCTCGTCCAGCAGCAGCAGGTCCGGATCGACGAGCTCGGCCCGCGCGAGGGCGACGAGCTGCTTCTGCCCGGCCGACAGCCCGCCGCCACGTTCGGCGACCGGGTGACGGAAGCCTCCGGGCAGGTGGGCGACCATCTGGTCGGCGCCGACCGCGCGGGCCGCGGCCTCGATGCGGGCCGGTGACGCCGAGGGGTTGCCGAAGGCGATGTTGCTGGCGACGTCGCCGCTGAACAGGTGCGGCTCCTGCGGGACGACGCCCAGGTGACGGCGGTACGCGTCGAGGCTGAACCGCCGGATGTCGGTGCCGTCGACCTCGACCGCGCCCGCGGTGACGTCGTAGTACCGGGCCAGCAGCTTCAGCACGGTCGACTTGCCGGCACCGGTCGCCCCGACCAGCGCGACCGTCTGCCCCGCGGGGACGGCGAGGTCGACGTCGTGCAACGCGTCCTGTGCCGCACCGGCATAGCGGAAACCCACGTCGCGCAGCCGTAGCGCGCCGGCGAACCGGACAGGTACCCGGTCCGGGTCCGTCCTCGGCGCGATGCTGGACGGCGTCCGGAGCAGGTCGCCGATCCGGTGCAGTCCGATCCGTGCCTGCTGGTACCCGTCGAACACCTGCGACAGCTGCTGGACAGGGGCGAAGAACAGCGCGAGGTAGAGCAGGAAGGCGGTGAGCACGCCGATCTGTAGCGACCCCGCGGCGACCTGCCGGGCACCGACCCAGAGCACCCCGGCCGTCGCGAGTTCCGAGAGCAGGGTGACGAACGGGAAGAACGTGGCGATGTACACCTGGGCGCGCAGCCGCGACCGCAGGTAGAGATCCCCGCGGTCGGCCAGTCGCCGGGCCGATGTCTGCTCGTGGGCGTACGCCTGCACGACGCGTAGGCCCGACACGTTCTCCTGCAGGTCGGCGTTGACCGCGCTGATCCGGTCCCGGGCCTCGCTGTACGCCGCCGAGGAGAACCGTCGGAACAGCCACGTGGCGACCGCGAGCAGCGGCAGCGGCGCCAACGCCACCAGGGCCAGGCCGCTGTCGACTGCCAGCAGCACCCCGGCGACGCCGAGGACGGTGACGACGCTTACGACGGCGGTGGTCAACCCGGTCTGGAGGAACTGCGACAGCGCGTCGACGTCGGTCGTCATCCGCGTCATGATCCGGCCGGCGAGCTCGCGCTCGTAGAAGTCCAGTCCCAGCCGCTGCAGGTGGGCGAAGCTGCGGACGCGCAGGCCGAACAGCACCCGCTCACCGGCGCGGGCGGCGAACAGCGTCTGCCCGGCGACGAACACCCAGTCCGCGGCGACGACCACCACCCCGACAGCGACGGCCACCCCGAGGGCCCCCACGGACCTGCCGACGACACCGGCGTCGACGGCGTACCGGGCGAGCAGGGGAAAGGTGATGGTGGCCAGTGCGTCACCGATCACGAGGGCCAGGGCGATCCCGAGCAACCTCCGGACCGGGCGCAGCAACGCAGCCAGGCCGAACCCCGGGTCCGGGCTGCGCAGGTCGACCCCGGGCAGCGACGGCACCTCCGTCGCCGCCGGCAGCGCGGCGATGCCGGCGAGCAACTCCGGTGTCGGAGGGACGGCGCCGATGGCGCCGGCCATGCCCCCGCCGCCCATGCCACCGCCGCCACCCCCCATCCCGCCGCCGGCCGCTGCCGCCGCGAGCGGCCGGGTGCCGGTCCGCCCGGCCAGCGCGATCCCGAGCGGGTCCTGCGCGGCGGCGGCCGGCCACAGACTCGGCGTCGTGCCGTCCCCCCCGGGCACCGGGTCGCGCGGGGACGCCTGCTCCTCTGGCACGTCCGGCGTACGCGGTCGGCCCGGCGACGCGCCTACTCCCAGCAGTTCGACGAACAGCGGGCACCGGGCGGCGAGCTCGACCTCGGTGCCGATGTCGACCACGCGGCCACCGTCGAGGACGGCGATCCGGTCGGCCAGCGCCAGCGTCGACTGCCGGTGGGCGATGAGGACGGTCGTGCGGTCGGCGGTGAGGGCGGCGAGCCGCTGGTGGATGAATGCCTCGGTTGCGGTGTCCACCGCCGAGGTCGCGTCGTCGAGTACGAGCACCCGCGCGTCGGTCAGCAGCGCCCGGGCCAGGGCGATCCGCTGGCGCTGGCCCCCGGACAGCGTCAGCCCGCGTTCCCCGACCACCGTGTCGAAGCCGTCCGGCAGCTCGTCCACGAAGCCGGTCACCGCGGCGGCGTCCGCTGCCGCACGCACCTGTTCTGGGGTCGCGGCCGGCCGGCCGTAGGCGATGTTCGCCGCGATCGTGTCCGAGAACAGGAAAGCCTCCTCGAAGACGAGGCCCACCGAACCGCGCAGGGCGGCGAACCGCAGGTCGCGCAGGTCGGTTCCGCCGAGGCGCACCGATCCCGCGACCGGGTCGTAGAAGCGCGCGATCAGCTGGGCGACGGTGGACTTACCCGAGCCGGACGGCCCGACCAGGGCCACGGTCTCCCCGGCGGCCACGCGCAGCTCCAGTCCGTCCAGCACCGGCTCGCCGGTGCCGTAACCGGCGACCACGCCGTCGAGAACGAGATCCAGCGGCCCGTCCGGGACGTCAGCTGCCCGGCGCCGCTCCCGGATGGTCGGGGCGGTGTCGATGAGCTCGTAGACCCGTTCGGCGGACGCCCGCGCCAGCTGGCCGCTGACCAGCACGACCGAGAGCAGCCGCGCCACGCCGGCCAGGCTCGCCAGGTAGCTGGCGAAGGCCACGAACGTCCCGATCGTCAGCGAGCCGTGCAGCGCGAGCCACCCGCCCAGTCCCAGCACCGCCACCTGGCCCAGCTGCGGCAGCGCGGACAGCGTCGGGGTGAACCGGGAGTTGATCCTGGCGGCGAGCATGCGGTCGGCGTAGAGGCGCTGGCAGGCGGCCTCCATCCGATCGACCTCCCGCGCCTCCTGACCGAACCCCTTGACGACGCGCACACCGGTGACGTCCTGTTCGACCTGTTCGGCCACGTCCGCGGCGCGCTGGCTGGCCAGCCAGGTCGCCGGCAGTAGCCGTCGCCGGGACCGCCCGGCGGCGATCCCGGCCAGCGGTGCGACAGCGAGCGCCACCAGCGTCAGCGGGATGGACAGCGACGCCATCGCCACGACCGCGACCACCAGCAGCGCGATGTTGCCGAAGGCGAGCGGCACCACCTGCAGCAGGCCCTGGGTCACTTGCAGGTCGTTGATCGTCCGGCTGACCACCTGGCCCACCCGCAGCTCGTCCTGGCGGACCCCGTCCAGCCGCAGCAGGGCGGCGAAGACGCGGTTGCGCAGGTCCAACTGGACGTCGAGTGCGAGCCGGCCGGCGACGTAGCGCCGGACGAAGGTGAGCACGAACGCGGCCACGGCCAACCCCGCCAACCCGGCCAGCACCACCGGCAGGTCCCCCACGCGGCGGGCGACGGCGTCGTCGACGGCTCGGCGGGTCAGCAGCGGGACGAGACCGGTCAGGGCGGTGCCCACGGCGGCGGCGAACACGCAGACCACCAGCAGCACCGGGTGCGCGGCACAGTCACCGAGCAGACGACGGGCCCAGCCACGGGCCGGCGCACCTTGGCCCGGTGCGGGTACGGCGGCGGGTCCGGACGGCGTCGACATCGGACCCGAGCGTAGGGCGGCACGGGGGCGGTGCGGGGTCGGGCAGGCCGCGGTGGTCATGCCGGACACGTCGCGAGCATGTCGCGCAGCGCGTCGGCGTCGTCGGCGCTGACCGGCAGACCGTAGGCAGCGCAGACGGTGACGTACCGCTGCCCGTAGGCGCACCGGATGGACGGCCGCGGGGTCCAGACCGGCGGCCGCGCCCGCCGGCAGCGTCCCTCGTCGCGCAGGCAGGTACGCCAGTCGCCCGGGGTCAGGTCGCTCTTGGCCTGGTTCTGCGCCGCGTCGACGGCGAGCAGCTCCAGCGGGTCGTTGGCGAAGGCGCGGCGTTTGACGATCGGCCAACTGTCGGCCCCGAGATCCCAGGCGGCGGCCAGCGGGACCACGTGGTCGACCTGGATCTGGTCGGTGTCGCCACCGGAGTAGGGATCGGTGAGCACGCCGTCCGGCCCGGTGTCGCGGGCGACCACGTCGGTGCGGGTGTCGACCCCGTTGTGGCCCAGCGGCACATCGACCGCGTCCGTCCACGGGGAGCCGAACACGCACCCACCGCCGGCCCCGCACGAGCGGTCGTACCCGGGCCGGTCCGGGCGGGCGGGCAGGACGGCCAGCCGGGCCAGCGCGGAGCGGGCGGCCTCGACGCCCGCCACCGGCTGCAGCGGTCCGGCGCGGTCCGGCGGGACCGGGACCGGCGTGCCGTCCCCGCGGACGGCGCCGATCACCAGCGTGGTCACGACGGCCACCACCGCGAACAGGACCAGGTCGGACCAGCAGCGCCGCAGGATCCGCCTCGCGTGTCGCAGCGCACTCCGGACGGGCATGGACCGAGCCTGCGGACACCGGTGCGCCGACCACGGCGTCGGGCCCGGGCGGGTGGACAGCGGCCATCCGCCGCCGTTCCGGTGATCGCGCAGCGGATGACCCGGACGCGTTGTCAGTCGGCCCTGGTACTGCGCTCGGTCGGCCCTGGTACTGCGCTCGCCGGCCCTGCTACTGCGCCGGGGGGATCTCCCGCTTACGACGCGCCGGGAGGTGCGCGCGGACGCCGTTGGCCACGTACCAGGTCCCGGCGGCGTCCAGGCCGGCCCCGACGACCCCGCCCAGCACCGGGACCCGCCGGGCGACGGTCAGCGCCATCCGTTTGCCGCCGACCCGGGACACCAGCGCCCCGGTCAGCACCTCGCTCACGGTGAGGAACAGCGCCGGGTCGTACACCGGCGCCGTCGCCAGCCCCAGCGCGTTGGTGGGCAGCTTGCCGGTGCGGATCTGGTCGGCGAGCTCCCTCTCGGACAGCAGGCTGACCAGGATCGCCAGTCGGACCCGGTCGTCGTCGAGGTCGTAGCCGTGGATGTGGGCGATGGTGGCCGCCAGCCGGACCTGCAGCGTCGCCAGCCCGAGCGCGTTCGCGGGCAGGCTCACCGCGGTGGCCAGCACGCCCCCGAGGCCAGTGAGGAACCCCTGGGCGCCGGCCAGACTGGAGGTGATGGCTACCGCGTCGCGGATCGCCGCCTCGGACCGGCCCTCGCGGTTGGCCAGCAACTGGTCACCCCAGGCTGCCGCGCCCTTCACCGGCCCCGCCCCGCCGATGGCCCGCTCCACGATTTGGTGGACCAGGCCGGTCATCGCCGCCGGTGCGACCTGCGTCGCCGTGTGGGTACCGACCCGCAACAGCGCCCGGCCGACGCCGGCGCCCCTGCCCGTTGCCGCCATCCCCCGAACCTAGGTGAACCCCAAGGGCGTCGCCGGTCGGCTCCGCACCCCGGCCTCGCATCCCGGGTCCGCATCCCGGCTTCGCACGCCGGGCAGCCCCGCACCGGACAGACGATGATCGGTCGATGACACCGTCCTCTCTGTTGCCCCGGGTACTGACTGCAGCCGGCGAGGCCTACTCCGCCGCGCGCGGATCGGTGGACACCGCGCTCGGCCGCCCGCCCGGGAGGTGGACGGCCGCGGACGTGCCCAGCCAGGCGGGGCGCACCGTGGTCGTCACCGGCGCGAACTCCGGCCTCGGGCTGCAGACCGCGCTGGTGCTCGCCCGGGCCGGCGCCCGGGTGCTGCTCACCGCCCGCGACCCTGGTCGCGGTGAGATCGCCCGGGCCCGGGTCGCGGCTACGGCGACCGGGCCGGCGCCGGAGCTGGTCCTGCTCGACCTGGCCGATCTGTCCTCGGTCCGGGCCGCCGCCGCGGACGTCGCCGCGCGTGCCGACCACGTCGACCTCCTGGTCGCGAATGCCGGCGTGATGATGACACCGCTGACCCGGACGGTCGACGGCTTCGAGCTGCAGTTCGCGACCAACCACCTCGGCCACTTCGCGTTGGCCGGCCTGCTGCTGCCGCGCCTGCTGGCCACCTCCCCGGCGGACACGGCCGGTCCCCAGCCCGGCGAGCCCGAGCCCGGCTCGTCGCCGACGCCGACCGGGTCGGTGACGCCGACCGGGGCGCACCCGCGCGTGGTCGTGGTGTCGAGCGTGGCCCACCGGCGAGCCCGGGTCACGCTGTCGGACCTGCAGTTCGACCGACGGCCCTACAATCCGTTCGCGGCGTACGGCCAGTCCAAGCTGGCCAATCTGCTGTTCGCCCGGGAGCTGCAGCACCGCGCGGACGGGGCCGGCCGGCGCCTGCTGGTGGCGGCGGCCCACCCGGGGCTGTCGGCGACCCCCCTGTACGCGAACAGCGCTCTCGGCCGGGTGCCGGCGGTGGGGTCGGTTGCCACCAGGGTGGTCGGCCTGCTCGGCCAGGACGACGCCGACGGTTCGCTGCCCCAGCTCTATGCCGCGACGATGCCCGGGGTCCGGCCGGGGGAGTACTTCGGCCCGTCCGGCATCGCCGAGTTCGGTGGGTCACCGGGGCCGGCCCAGGCGTCCCCCGCGGCGACCGACGACGCGACGGCCGCCGCGCTGTGGTCGGCCTCGGAGGACCTGACCGGCGTCACCTACGACTGGGGCTGATGTCGCCCGTCGAGCCGCCCGCGACCGCGTGGGTCTTCCCGACCGTGCAACAGCTGGTTGCCGGCGTGTCCGGCAGCGACCCCGACGCGCCCGACCTCGGGGACCAGGGGCCGGACGACTTCGTCGGCCGCGGCGCCGACCTCGAACCCGGGACCCTGCTGGCCGCCTACCGCGGCGGGTTGTTCCCGATGCCCGTCGGTCGCCGCGGCGCCCCCGGCTGGTGGTGCCCGGCACGTCGCGGCGTCCTGAGGCCGGCGGACCTCCGCATCGCCCGGTCCCTGCGCAAGAGCGCCGCTTCCTTCACCGTCACGGTCGACACGGCGTTCGACGCGGTGCTCACGGCGTGCGCGCAGATCCCACGGCCCGGCGGGTGGATCAGCGACGACATCGCCGCCGCCTACACCCGGCTGCACGGGCTCGGCTGGGCCCACTCGGTCGAGACCTGGTCCGAGGGCCGACTGGTCGGCGGGCTCTACGGGGTCGCGATCGGCGGCCTGTTCGCCGGGGAGTCGATGTTCCACGACCCGGCAGCCGGCGGCCGGGACGCCAGCAAGGTCGCGCTCCATGCGTTGTGCGCACTGCTCACCGCTGCCGGACCGGGCCGGCTGGTGGACGTGCAGTGGCTGACCCCCCACTTGGCCAGCCTGGGGGCGGTCCGGCTGCCGCGCGCGGACTACCTGCACCAGCTGCCTGCCGTGCTCGACCTACCCCTCCCTGACATGTGGGCGACCTGACCGCTGCCCGCGACCCGGCTCCGTGCAACCGAGCGTCCGCGGCCCGACGGAGCGCTGCTCTCACCGGTTGGCCGCGGCCGCGACCACCTGTCCCGCCCCCTGTGCCGCTCCCTCGCCGGCAACGCGCTCGGCGGCCTGCTCGAGCTCGGCGTCGGCCTCGGTCCGGTGCCGGGCGGCCGCGTCGGCGACCCGTTGGGCCCGGTCGGCGACCTGCTGCGCGTGCGCGGCCGACGCCTGTGCCTGGGCGGCCTCGTCGGTTGCCTCGATCAGCTGCAGGACGGCGTCCTCCAGGCGCTGGTGCGCATCGTCGTCCCAGAAGTCGGGGTCGGGGTCCAGCTGCGCCAGCGTGGGGCCGATCGTCCGGCCGACGTCGAAACGGTCGACCAGGCGGGGGTCGACGTAGCTGTTGCGCGCCACCGTCGGGGTGTTGCCCAGGTGCTCGGCGACGTCCTTCATCGCGGCGACGACCTGGCGCCGACGGGCAGTCTTGGAGCTGCCGTCCTGGAAGTTCGCGGCCAGCGCGGCCGCGGCCAGGACGGTCCCGTGCCAGGTGCGGAAGTCCTTGGCGGACACGTCGGCACCCACGACGTCGTGCAGGTAGTGGTTGATGTCGGTGCTGCTGACGTCGTACCAGCGGCCGTTCTCCCGCCAGGCCAGCAGTTCCGCGCCCCCGCCGTGGCGGCGTTTGAGCGTCGTCACCGCGTCCCGGACACCGTCGTCGCGGACGACCACCTCGCGTCGGATGCCGTGCTTGGCGGTGTAGCGGAACTGGATCGACCCGTCGCGGGCGACCCGGACATGCTCCTTGCGCAGGGTCGCGAGCCCGTAGCTGCCGTTCTCCTCCGCATAGCTCTCCCCGCCGATCCGGAAGAAGCCCAGCTCCAGCAGCCGGAACGCCGTGGCGAGCGCCTTGTCCCGGGGCATCCCCCGCAGTGACAGGTGCTCTCGGACCAGCCGGCGGGCGGCCGGCAGCTGGCGGGCGACGAACAGGATGCGGTCGTGCTTGGCCTTGTCCCGCTCCACCCGCCAGTCCGGGTGGTAGCGGTACTGCTTGCGGTCCCTGTCGTCGAGCCCGACGGCCTGGATGTGGCCGGTGGCGTACGGAGAGATCCACACCCCGCGATAGGCGGGCGGGATCGCCAGCCGGGCGATGCGGTCGATGGTGTCGTGATCGGTGATCCGGGCGCCCGACGTGTCCGAGTAGACCCAGCCCCTGCCGGCGCGGCGCCTGGTGAAGCCGGGGCCGTCCGGGGACACCCGCCTGAGTCGGACCATCCGTGCATCGTCGGCCGTCGCGGCCACCACCGCAGCGCCAGTCGCTGTGACCTGGGGTACAGACGACGGCACCCCGGGACGCGTGGTCGACCCGGCCGGCACGGCGTGGCAGGGTCGGCGGATGGCTGAGGTCGTCGTGATTGCCACCGTCCGTCCCGCGCCCGGCCGCCTGCAGGAGGTGGTGGACCTCATCACCGGCAATGTTCCGGTGGTGCACGACGAGGACGGGTGTCTGCTCTACGCGGTGACCCGCATCGAGGAGCCGGAGCTCGTGGTGTTCGTCGAGCGGTGGGCCTCGGCCGATGCGCTCGCCGCCCACGCCGCCGCACCGCACATGGCCGCGACCAACGAGCGCCTGGCCCCGCTGCTCGCCCGGCCGACGGAGGTGTGGACGGGAACCGCGGTGCCGGCAGGCGATCCGGTCAAGGGCGCCTTCTGAGCCGATGAGCCAGCCCCCGGTGACGCCAAGCCGATGACCCGGGCGCCGATCGCGCCGGTCGACGCGCTGCGCAGGATCGCGTTCCTGCTCGAGCGCGCGCAGGCGGAGACCTACCGGGTGCAGGCGTTCCGCACCGCTGCCGCCGTCCTTGCACCGCTGGACCCGGCCGAGGTCGCTGCCCGTGCCGCAGGGGGAACGCTGGCCACGCTGAAAGGGGTGGGACCCCGGACCGCCGCCGTCGTCGAGCAGGCGGTCGCCGGGGCCGTCCCGGAGTACCTGTCCCGGCTGGAGGACGAGGCCGGCGACATCGGTACCGGTGCCGGAGCGCAGCTGCTGGCGGCCCTGCGCGGTGACCTGCACACCCACTCGGACTGGTCCGACGGAGGCAGCCCGGTGGCGGAGATGGCGGCCACCGCGGCTGCGCTCGGCCACGAGTACACCGCTCTCACCGACCACTCGCCGCGGCTGACCGTCGCCAACGGGCTGAGCCCGGCGCGGCTGCGGGACCAGCTGGAGCTCGTCGCCGCCGTCGACGCGGCGATGACCGGGTTCCGCCTGCTGTCCGGCATCGAGGTGGACATCGACGAGGACGGCGTGCTGGACCAGGAGCCGGAGCTGCTGGACCGCCTCGACGTCGTCGTCGCGTCGGTGCACTCCAAGCTGCGGATGGCGTCCGGGCCGATGACGCACCGGATGCTCGGGGCGGTGCAGGACCGGCACACCGACGTCCTCGGGCACTGCACCGGGCGGATGGTGACCGGCAGCAGTTCCCGCGGGGCGTCCAACCGGCGCGACGGCCGGCCGGAGAGCAGCTTCGACGCCGCGCTGGTCTTCGCCGAGTGCGCCCGCCGGGAGGTCGCCGTGGAGATCAACTGCCGCCCGGAACGGCTGGACCCGCCCCGGCGCCTGCTGCGGATGGCGGTCGACGCAGGCTGTCTGTTCAGCATCGACACCGACGCGCATGCACCCGGCCAGCTGGACTGGCAGGCCCTCGGCTGCGACCGCGCCGTGGAGTGCGGGGTGCAGCCGGACCGCGTCGTCGACACCTGGCCGCTGGACCGGCTGCTGGCCTGGACGTCGCGCAACTCCTAGTCGGAGGATCGGTGCATGCCCGAGCTGCCGGAGGTCCAGGCGCTCGTCTCGTTCCTCACCGACCGCGCGGTGGGGCACACGGTCCGCCGGGTCGATCCCGCGAACTTCAGCGTGCTGAAGACCTTCGACCCGCCGGTGACCGCGCTGGCCGGCGGGACCGTGACCGCCGCGGACCGGCGCGGCAAATTCCTCGACCTCACCGTGCGTCCGGCCGGCGACCCGGGTGGAGCCGCAGGAGCAGCCGCGCCGGACCTGCACCTGGTGTTCCACCTGTCCCGGGCCGGTTGGCTGCGGTGGAAGGACGTCCAGCCCGACGCCCCGCCCCGGGCCGCCGGTGGGAAGAACCCGCTGGCGCTGCGGGTGACCCTGGACGACGGGTCCGGCTTCGACCTGACCGAGCAGGGGACGAGGAAGCGGCTCGCGGTCTACGTGGTCACCGACCCCGCGCTGGTGCCCGGGATCGCCAAACTGGGGCCGGACCCGTTCGACCCGTCCTTCGACGCCGCAACGCTGGACGGGATCCTGGACCGGGCCGGGCGGTCCCAGCTCAAGGGCGTGCTGCGCGACCAGTCGGTGATTGCCGGGATCGGCAACGCGTACAGCGACGAGATCCTGCACGCGGCGCGGATGTCGCCGTTCAAGGCCGCTTCGACCCTGGGTCCGGCGGACCGCCAGACCCTGTTCACCGCGGTGCGGGAGACCCTCGACGACGCGGTCCGCCGGTCGGCCGGGTTGGCGGCCGCGGACCTGAAGGGCGAGAAGAAGACGGGGATGCGGGTGCACGCCCGCGCCGGACAACCCTGTCCGGTCTGCGGGGACACCGTCCGGGAGGTCTCGTTCGCCGACTCGGCGCTGCAGTACTGCCCCACCTGCCAGACCGGGGGGAAGCCGCTGGCCGACCGGCGGCTGTCCCGTCTGGTCCGCTGAGCGCTGACGGGCGTCGAGTGGCGGGTTGTGCCCGCTGAGCGGGAGCAACTCGCCACTCGACCGCGGGGGAGTCCCGGCTGCCGGGCGCTGGGACGATGGCGGCATGACCGAACCCGAGATGCCGTCCGTGTCCCCGGCGGAGGTCGCGCCGGACGCAACCGTCCTCGATGTCCGCGAGCCCGACGAGTGGGCGGGCGGCCACATCGCCGGCGCGGTGCACGTCCCCCTCGGCGAGCTGCCCGACCGGCTGGCCGAGCTCCCGGCCGGACCGCTGGTCGTCACCTGCCGGGCCGGCGGCCGCTCGGCGCGCGCGACGGAGTTCCTGCGGGAACGGGGCGTCGACGCCACGAACCTCGACGGCGGCATGACGGCCTGGGCCGCGGCCGGCCGTGGGTACGTGCGAGACGACGGGGGCACGCCCGAGGTCCGCTGACCGGGGCCGGCTCCAGGTGTCGCCCAGCCACGCCGGGCGGCCGCGGCGGACTCCGGCAGCGTGCCGCACCGTTCGATCGACCGGACGACCACGCGCCGGCGGGGCGCGGCTGGTCAAGCAGGCCACCGGGGCCGCGCTAGATTTGGCCTACCTCCGGGGGCGGCGCCAGGCGCTCGGCGACCGCCCCCGGGGGCTCCACCACCTGCGGTGACGATTCCCGCGGGGTGCGACACTCCTGGCGGTCACGCAGGTGGCCGACCGGCTCAGCGACCGGTCTGGACGACGTCACCGTTTCCGCGACCGGCCGTGAGGAGTAGGGCAATGTCGTCTCGCGCAGGTCGAGGTCCCGCCGTGCGGGGCCCCCAGGGTCCAGGCCGGACGGACCGGCGCGACCGTCGCGCCCGGCGGAACGCCGATGCCGTCCCCTTCGTCGCGCGCCCGTTCGCCGGGCTGCCGGGGGAGGCCGACTGGGTGGCGCTGCGCGAGTTCGTCCCGGCCGCGACTGCCACTGCGGGGCTCAACCCGGGTCTGCCGCCGCTGCAGGTCCGGGTCGCCTCGGTGCTGCCGCTGGCCCACCCCGCCATCCGCCGGGTGGACGGCGTCGTCTGGCTCGGGCTGCAGACCGCTGGTGGCGGCGCGTCCGGAGATGCGAGCCGCGAGCTCGCCGACGCCCTCCAGCGCTCGTTCGCGACGCCGCCCGGGGAGCCGGTCGAGGCGGCGACGCGGTTGGTGGCCGGTGCGCGGCTGCAGGACCTGCTGGACCTGTCCGTCCCGTTCGACGTCACCGTCCACGACACGCTCGACTTCTGGATCGCCGACGCCGGCGAGCAGTCCCTGGAGGTCACCCAGAGCCTGGAGCGGGCCAACCAGAGTCTGTCGCCGTGCGCCCGGGTGCTCCCGGACCTCAGTGCCTACTGGACGGTGATGGGTGACCGCAGCTACCTGCGCTGGGTGCTGCCCGACGACGAGGACAGTGCTCTCGATGCGTTCGCGCGACTGTATGCGGGCGGCGGGGCGGCGCTGACCGTGGACTCCCGCGTGCTCGGGTCCTTCCGCGCCGGTGGACTGCTGGTGCCGGTATGGGAGGTGCCCACCGGAACGACCGCTGAACAGCTGGCCCAGCCGTTGACCACCCTGCGGGCGCGACTGGACGAGGCGCGGTCGGCCTCGGCGCCGCTGACCGCCGACGAGCGCCGCGCCCGAGCGGGGCTGATCAGCCGCCAGTTCACGATCCACTGACCGGTTCCGCACCGACCGTCCCGACACGGCGCGCCGTCGACGGAGAGCTCTGGCTCCCGCCCGGTGACCACCCGGGAAGCCGTGGTCGCCCCAGGAAGAACCCCTGTCCCAGTCCGGCGCCGAGGCGGCGCACCTGGTCCAGCTCGGCCGGGGTCTCGATTCCCTCGGCGACCAGGGCGGCGCCCACCTCGGCGGCGAATCCGATGACGGCGCGGGCGACGGCCCGACGGGTCGGGTCGCGGTCGATGTTGCGCACGAAGGCGATGTCGAGCTTGACGATGTCGGGGTTGAGCTCGGCGAGGTGCTGCAGACCGGCGAACCCGGAGCCGGTGTCGTCGATGGCCAGGCGCAGGCCCCGGGTGCGCAACCCCGACAGCGCGTGCAGGACGGCCGAGTAGTCCGCGACGCGCTCGTGCTCGGTGAGCTCGAGCACGATCCGGTCCAGGGGCAGCTCGGTGAGCAGGTCGTAGGCGGCGGGGGTGCACACGGCCGCGGGCGAGAGGTTGACCGACAGGTAGCTCGCGTCCGGCAGGTCCGGAACCAGGGTCAACGCCGCACGGGCGGCGGCGAGCTCGAGGTGGACACCGAGTCCGGCGGCCGCTGCTTCGGCGAACACCCGGTCCGGGCGCCGCGGGGCCCCGGTGACGTCGGTGAACCGGGACAGCGCTTCGTAGCCGCGGACCTGGTCGTCGGCAAGGTCGACGATCGGCTGCACCACGATCCGGCTCCGCGGCCCGACGATCAGCGCGGTGATCTCGTCGCGGCGGACCTGTTGGGCACGGACGAACTTCTGCTCCTTCGCGACCCGGTCGCCCAACAGGCCGGCAATGGTGGCCATCGCCTGCAGCCGGGCACTGGTGGGGGCCTCGGTGGCAGTGGAGTTCAGGCCACACAACGTTCCGTAGAGGGTGCCGTCGGGCAGCCGGACCGGGACCCCGCAGTACGCGCCGACACCGATGTCGCGGGTGACGGCCATCGCGCCCAACAGCGGGTGCGCGCGGACATCGGGGACGGCGGCCGGAATCGTGCCCTCGAGCATCAGGGTGCAGTAGCCCTCGGCCACGTCGACGACAGTGCCCTCGGCAAGTGAGGGGGCGCCGGCGTCGGCGTCGACGGCGGTGAACGTCTGGGTGTCCGACCCGATGCGGGACAGGAACGGTCATGTCCAGGCCGAGGACCGAGCGGGCGGTGGCGAGCAGCCGCCGCACCACCGGTGATCCGGCCTCGTCGGCCGGCGCCGGGTCGGTGCCCCGGTCGGCGGTCAGGCCCAGTCCGTCGACCAGCTCCTGGCTCGCCGCCGCACTCCGCAGGGCTGTGACGACCGAGCCGGTCTGCGCAGACAGTGCCGTGGCGACGGCCTGGTCGTCGTCGTCGAACACGGGCTGTCCCGGCGGGCGGGTCAGGTACAAGCCGCCGAGGACGCGTCCGTCGATGGTGACCGGTACCCCGAGGAATGCCGCCATCGGGGCACGGACGCCTGGAAAGTCGACTGCACCCGGGTGTTCCTCCATCCGGGCCAGGCGCAGCGTCTGCCCGGTCAGCACCGTCCCGATCAGCCCGACCGGGCGGGGCAGGTGGGGCAGCGCGGCGACCTGGCCGCGGGTCATGCCGGCCCGGGCCAGTGCCGACGGCGCGCCGTCCGTCCCGACGAGCAGCGCGGTGGCATAGCGGGCACCTGCCAGCTCCCGCGATGCGCCCACCAGGCACTCCAGCACCGCCTGCTCGGTCCGCTGCGTCGCGATGTCGGCCATCATCGACAACGCCGCTGCCAGTCCCACACCTGGTCTTCGGCAGCTGGGTCCGGCGTCTGAGCTCTTGGGGCCAGGCACTTCGGCCCGGCGCCGTCCGATCAGGGCACCCGGCGGCGCATCCCGCCGCTGTAGGTCTTCGCCATCCGGTCCGCGGCGTCGGCCAGCTCGAACCAGTCGAGCAGTTCGGTGGCCCGACTACGGGCGTCGCGGGTCGTCAGGTCCAGCAGCCGGCCGATCATCACCAGGTTCTGCCGCCCGGTCTGTCCACCGCCGCGTCCCGTCCGGGTCGCTCACGTCAGCACCAGCCACGTGCGGCCGTCGATCAACTCCCGGGCGGCGTCGAGGTGTCCGGCGTGACAGGCGCTCTCGGTAATCACGTGCAACAGCGTCGCCTGCAGGTCCGCGGGCCCCCAGCCGCCGAACAGCTCCGCGGGAGACCACGCCGGCGGACTGTCCAGCGGCCTGGCGAGAACGATGGCGTCGGCCCGCGCCGCCTCCCGTCGGTACAGGTCCAGGACGGCCGCGGCCGGCTCGTCGGGATCGACCCGCCAGGCGCCGTCGCCGTTCTCCAGCTCGACGGACTCGCCGGCGACGACGGCGCGGAACCAGAACCGCTCGACGTCCAGCGCCAGGTGCTGGACCATCCCCAGGCACGACCACCCCGAGGGCAGCACGGGGCGCCGCAGGTCCTGGTCGGACAGGCCGTCCAGGATGCCGAGCACGTGCTGGCGCTGAGCGTTCAGGGACGCGACCAGCAAGTCGCGCTCGCCGCTCATGACGAGCCTGCCGCACCGCGCAGGACGTCGGGGTCCAGGGAGGCCGGTTCGGCGCCGTCGCGGGCCGCCCGCCGGGCCAGCGATTGCACGGCCGCGTTGACCGGAGTCGGGACCCGGTGCAGCCGACCGAGAGCGACGATCTCGCCGTTGAGCCAGTCGGTCTCGATCGACCCGGTGCCGCGCGCCAGGCTCTGCCAGCTGGACGAGCCGCCGCGGGCGACGCCCGGCACCTCGCGGATCTGCACCAGGTCACCGCGGGCGGCGACGTCCTCCTCGTCGGAGACGTACGCGCCGCCAGCCGAGGTGAGCACCGCTCTGCCCTCGGCCTGAACAGCCTCGACCAGGTCGTCGACGCCATTCCCGCCGCACAGCGCGTCGACGCCGTTGGCCAGGTTGCGCAGCAGCTTCCCGTACTTCCACCGCATCACGTCGTCGACGACGGGCGCGGCGAACCGGGCTGCGGTGAGGTCCGCCGACACGGCCGCATCGACGTCGTCGGACCCGGTCGGGTAGCTGCCGAGCGTCAGCACGCCGGTCCGCGGCGCCATGAACTGGGCGACGACGCCGGGCTCGGTGAAGGCCGACGCCAGGTAGACGCAGACGCCGTGCACCCGGGGGACGAACCGCAGCGCGGTCGCCTCGTTCGCGACCCCGTTCTGCAGGCAGAACACGGGTGCATCACCGATCCAGTCGGCCCAGACGCCCAGTGTGGCCACGGTGTCCTGGCTCTTGACGGTCAGCAGCACGACGTCGTCGGGGCGCCGGTCCAGCTCGTCGGGGCTGCCGACGGCCGGGAGGTGGGTGTGCACCGGCCCGTCCGGGGTCAGCAGCCGCAGGCCGGCCGAGTGCAGTGCCCTCAACTGTTCCCCGCGGGCGACCAGCACCACCTCGGACCCGGCCTGGGACAGCCGCGCGCCGACGGCACCGCCGATCGCCCCCGCCCCGAGTACGACGTAGCGGGTCACGCGGCGCCCCCTGCCGCGGCGGCGGCTCCAGCGCCGGCGGCGGCCCCAGCGCCGGCGGCGGTGACAGGGACGTCGACCGGGTCGCGGCGGACCGGGCAGCTCATGCACCGGGGCCCACCCCGACCGCTGCCCAACTCCGAGCCGGCGATGCGCAGCACCTCGATCCCGGCGGACTCCAGACGGGCGTTGGTCTCCACGTTGCGCTCGTAGGCGACGGCCAGGCGACGGTCGATGCACAGGGTGTTGTTGCCGTCGTCCCACTGCTCGCGCTCGGCGGTCACCGGGTCCAGCCCGGTGTCCAGGTGACGGAAGCCGGGCAGCCCGAGTGCGGCCGCGGCGGCGGTGAGGAACGGTGCCGGGCCGGTGACGCCGGCAGCCGTGACCGTCCATGCCTGCAGGGTGTCCGCGACCGCCGGGTACATCAGGACGGTGTCGACGTCGAGCATCGTGGCAACCGTGTCCAGGTGCATGGTCGCGCGCTGCTGATGCACCGGGACAGCCAGCACGGTGTGCGCGGCGGCCGTCGCGAACAGCGCCGCGGCCAGCCGCTCGACCCCGGCGGGCGAGGTCCGCTCCCCGGTCCCCACCGCCACCACTCCGGTTCCGAGCAACAGCAGGTCACCGCCTTCCAGCGGTTCCAGCGACGCGTCGTAGACGGGTGCTCCGGCGCCGGCGAACTCCGGGTGGTGGGCATAGACCAGCCCGGTCAGCGATGTCTCGCGGCGCCGCGCCGGCATCGCCAGACTGGTGACGGCGACGTGGGAGCCCACCCAGGCGCTGGAGTCGCGGGTGAACAGCAGGTTGGGCAGCGGGTCCAGTACGAAGTCCTCGGGCGCGAGCAGGCTGCCGACCAGGGTCGCGCCGACCGGCTGCCCGCCCCGGCCGACCGTGAGCTCGTCGTTGCGGATCCCGGCGGTCAGCACGCCGGCGAGGTCGGGGGGGTCCAGTGACTGCAGGACGGCGGCCAGCCGGGCCCCGAGCGCCGAGCCCGCGCGGGACGCGGCCACCGCGTCGGCAACCGCCGTGGCCCGCGCGTCCGGCGCGCCGAGCACGTCGACGAGCAGGTCCCGCAGGTAGAGCACCCGGACCCCGTGGTCGACGAGGGTGGCGGCGAACGCGTCGTGCTCGTCCTGCGCGCGGCCGACCCACGGGATCCCGTCGAACAGCAGGCTGTCGTTGTTGCGCGGGGTCAGCCGGGCCAGCTCCGGGCCGGGCCGGTGCAGCAGCACCGTCCGCAGCCGGCCCACCTCGCTGTCGGTGAACGGCGGGCCGGTGGCGGGGACAGCGGGGGCGGTGCGCACGTCGCGACGCTAACGGGGGAGTATCTCCCGCACCGGAGAGGTCGGTGATGCACACTGACACCGCCGGAGCCGCGCCTGGTGCGCGGGGGTCACCTCCGCGCCGAGTGCGAGGTGGTGCACGCGATGGTCCTGACGTTGGTCCTGAATGCGTCCTATGAGCCGCTGTGCCTGGTGCCGCTGCGCCGGGCCGTAGTCCTGGTGCTGGCCGAGAAGGCCGTCGTGGTCGAGCAGGCCGGAGCGGTGCTGCATTCGGAGCGGATGACGGTTCCCGCGCCGACCGTCGTCCGGTTGTCCCGGTTCGTCCGGGTGCCCTACCACCGGTCGGTGCCGCTGAGCCGGCGCGCGGTACTGGAACGCGACGGCCACCAGTGCGCCTACTGCGACCGGCGGGCGGACTCGGTGGACCACGTGATCCCGCGGGCGCGCGGTGGTCGCCACGCCTGGGACAACGTCGTCGCGGCGTGCTTCCGCTGCAACCACCGCAAGGCCAGCCACCTGTTGGCCGAGCTCGGCTGGACGCTGCCGTTCACCCCGAAGCCGCCGCCGCCGACGGTGGCGCTGCTGGTCGGCGTCGCCCGCCGGGAACCCGTGTGGGACCAGTACCTCGCCACGTGGAAGCCGGGTCCGACGTACGGGGAGTTCGCGCTCCCGGCCTGACCCCACGCCGTACCCCACGATGGGCGCGTGGCCCAGACCCCAGCCGAGCCGGAGCAGGAGGTCGAGGACTCGTTCGACCGGCTCGTCGACGAGGGCAGGGTCCGGCTCGCGCGACCACTGCTCACCCAGATCGGGACCGGGCTACTCGGCGGGATCGACATCGGAACGGGTCTGCTGGCCTACCTGGTGGTCGAGAACCAGACCGGCAACCCGCTGCTGGCCTCGTTGGCGTTCAGCATCGGATTCGTCGCGCTGTTGCTGGCGCACTCGGAGCTGTTCACCGAGAACTTCCTCGTCCCCGTGGCCGCCGTGGTCGCCCGCGCGGGCACCGTCGGGCAGCTGCTGGCGCTGTGGGGCGTCAGTCTCGCGGCGAACCTGGTCGCCGGCTGGGGGATCACCTGGCTGATCGTGTTCGCGCGGCCGGACCTGCGCGAGACGGGCATCGAGGCCGCCCGGCACTACGCGGAACTCCCGATCGACGGGCACTCCCTCACCCTGGCCGTGCTGGCGGGCCTGGTGATCACGCTGCTCACGCGGATGCAGCACGCCACGGACAACCTCGGGGTCAAGCTCGTGCCGGCGCTGCTGTTCGGGGCGTTGCTCGTGGGAGCGCAGCTGTTCCACTCGGTGCTCGACTCGATGCTGATCTTCACGGGGATCCACTACGGCGCCGACTACGGGTACGGCGACTGGCTGCCCCGGCTCGGCTGGTCCGTCCTCGGCAATCTGCTGGGCGGTGTCGGGCTGGTCACCGCGATCAGGCTGCTGCGCGCGCGACACCGCGTGGCCGACGCCCGCGGAAACTGACGGCCGCTTCGAACCGCCGATCGAACCCGCGCCCGGCCCGGTGGTCCGGGCCGTTCCGATCTACTTCGGCGTGTCGGTATCACCGGCCACCGTGGCCGCCTCAACGTGTCAGCGAGCTGCGGAACCACCGGTGTCTGTCGAGCGCCGGTAGCCGCCTCGGCGGTCCCCTCCCCCGGAAGGACGCCCATGTCCCTGTCCCTGAACGACCTGACGGAGGCGGTCGCCAGCGCCGCCGGCCTCCGTGCCCGGACCGACCTGGAGCCACTCGGTGGCGCCGGAGACAAGATCTTCCCGCCCACCTACTCGGTGGCCGAAGCTGCGGACACGAAGTACGCGGTCGAGGACCGTCGCGTCGAAGGTCCGGACGGTGCGCGGACCGAGCGGTCGGTCATCCTCGACTCGGTTGCGTCGCAGGCGAACCGGATGGAGGAGGTCCTGCTGGAGAACATCCGACGCGGTCGCCTGGCGGCGCCGGTGACCTCGGTGGACTTCGCCTCCTCAGGGCTGCCGGACCTCGACCGCATCTCGGACTACGAGGCACCCCACCGGATCTTCGACGCGATCCTGCGCGATTCGTTCGACGGCTCCGACCTGTTCCGCAACGGCCCCGTCGGCCGGTCGATCACCGAAGCGACGTCACGCAACGCGGCTGCGGTGGCCCATCACAGCCCGCACACGCTCCTGTTCGGCGGCTGGGACAGCACCGGCCCCAAGGGCGGTCGCGGGTCCAAGTACGAGCGGGCACTGACTTCCGAGATCGTCGCTTTGGACGTCCGAGCGGGTGTCAAGACCGCGTCCCGGGTCGACCCGCTGGGAATTGAGCGCCAGGCGGGGACGATCTACGAGTCGGCGGGCGATGTCGGGTGGACGCTGGTCGAGGCTGAGGCTGTCCGGGACGGCAAGAAGCCGAAGGTCTACGACCGCGCCGGCAAGGGGGACGTCGGGCGCCCGTCGCAGCTGAATCACGGAAACGTGACCCCGTCGATCGACAAGGCGGCGGGCGGCGTGACGGCCGACCGGATCGTGGCGACGACCGTGCTGTCGTTCATCCAGTTGCGCCGCCTCCGATTCCCGACGGCTCCCGACGGATCGGCGGTGGACGACCAGCGGGACGCAGCCGAGAACGCCGCTCGTACAGCGCTCGCCGCTCTCGGTGTCGCCGCTGCGGTCCTCGCCTTCGATGCCGGGTTCGACCTGCGGAGCCGTTGTGTGCTCGTCCCGACCCGGCCGCTGGAGTTCGAGCTCGTCGCGGGCGGGGGCGAGCGCGCCACTTTCGGCTTGACCCCGGACGAGGCCCTGACACTCGTGCGAGATGCCGCAGAGGCGGCAGACCGCGCTGGGCTCGCCTGGCGGGTGGGGGAGCGGACGCTGCGCCCGAGCGCCCGCCTCGTCGAGCTCGTCCGACGTAGCCAGGACGTCGCGGTCGCCGCGCCGGTCGACGTGGGGATCGAGGGCTGATGCTCGCGCTGACCGTCGAGCTGCTGACCGGCCGGTACACCGCGACGACGTTCAACGACCGTGACTCTGCCGAATGGCCACCGCATCCCGCACGGCTCTTCTCGGCGTTGGTCGCAGCCTGGGCTGACGATGACGAGCCGCCACCGGACGGCCGGGACGCGCTGCAGTGGCTCGAGGCTCAGCAGCCGCCCGACATCACGTGCGATCCGCTCGACGCGGTCGTCCACCGGCAGGTGGTCACCCACTTCGTTCCGGTCAACGATGCGAGCGCGCTGTCCCGGGACGTCGGTCCGTCGAGCTACGTGGACTTGGCGGAGTCGGCCCGACAGCTGGCCGCGGTCGTCGGGCTGGCGGACACGCGGGCCGTCCGGCTCCGCGCAGGCGCCCAACGGCTCGCCCAGAAGGCGCGCGCAGCGGTCACAAAGGCCGCCGCGCCGACCGGTGGGGAGAGTGCGCCGGTGATCTCCGCCGTCCGCCGGGTCCTGCCCGAGGAACGGATCCGGCAACCGCGGACGTTCCCGACCGTCCGGCCGACCCATCCGCGCTTCGCCTTCCTGTGGCGCGATGCCGAGCCGGAGCAACCCACCTTCGATGCCCTCGAACGCCTGGCGTCCCGCGTCGGCCGCCTCGGCCACTCTTCGAGCCTGGTCACCGTCCAGGCAGTGCGGTCAGTGGACATCGAACCGACCTATTCTGTCGATTCCGGCGGTGAGCTGGCATTGCGCGTTCCGCGGGCTGGCCTGCTCGATGCGCTGGATCGCCAGTTCTCGGTTCACCGCGGGATGGAGCCGCGGACGCTGCCCAACGCAGTGGCCCGGTACCGACAGGGCCGGCGACCTACCGCCCGGATGCGGCCGCTGCTCGGCGGCGACTGGATCGTGCTCGGCCTACCTTCCCGGTCGGAGCAGGCGGGCCCGCAGCCGCGGATCCGATTGACCCGGACGTTGGACGTCGCGCGGGCGGTCCGCGGAGCACTCCTCGTCCACGGGCCCCAGCCGGCGCCGGACTTCCTGACTGGCCACAGCAGCGGGTCACCTGCCGGGCCTCAGCGGAACCCGTCGTCCGATGGGTCGCCCGCGGCAGGTCAGCCGCACCTGGCCGTCGTCCCGCTGCCGGACGTCGCTTCGCAGCACAGCGGCGGGGTCATCCAGGCCGTCGCCCTGGTGTTCCCGGTCGACTGCGTCGAGCCCGATCGTCGAGCCGTCATCGACGCCGTCAGCGCCTGGGGCTCGGACGGGCGTCGACTCGCACTGGCCGCCGCCGGTCCCGCAGGGCGTCCGGTCGTCGTCGATCTCGACGAACCGGTGATCGACCCGGTGTGGGGCGGACTCCCACGGACAGCGCGAACGCCAGGTCTGGCCACGACTCGGCGATCCTTCTGGTGCCGGCCCTCCGCGACGTGGACGACGGCCACCCCCATCGCCCTGGACCGGTTCCCGGGCGACCTCCGCGCGCGGGACGGCGCAGCCGCCGACGAGGCGACGGCGGCCGCCGAGGCCGTCGTTGCGCGGTCCTGTGTCCTCGCGGGATTGCCCGAGCCGATCGCGGTCGCCGTGTCGACCACCGGTTTCCTGGCCGCGGTGCCGCCGTCGGGTAGTGATCGCAGGGACCGGACAGGTGCCCGATTCCCCGGCTATGCGGCCGGCGGGAGTGGTCAGCGCCGGGTGACGGTCCACGCACGCATCACCTTCGCCGAAGCGGTCGACGGTCCCGTGCTGGTGGGCGCCGGTCGATACCTCGGCTACGGCCTGTGCCTGCCGACGCCCGGTCCGAACCCGGGGCCGGGACGATGACCGGGACCACCGCTCTCGGTCCGGAGCGGTTCGGCGAGTTCTATGCCGCCCTGCACAGCGACGGGGGCTCCGCTCGGACACCGTTCCCCTGGCAGCAACGACTTGTCGAGCAGGTCGCCACGACCGGCTCGTGGCCAGATCTGATCGACCTGCCGACGGCGTCGGGGAAGACGACGACGATCGAGATCGCGTTGTACCTGCTGGCCGCCGGGGTTGATGTCCCGCGCCGGATCGTGTTCGTGGTCGACCGACGCATCGTCGTCTCGCAGGCGGCCCGGGTCGCACGCAACGCCGCCGACCGGCTCCGGCCGAGTTCTGACGGGATCCTCGGCGAGGTGGCACAGGGTCTGCGGCGCCTGGCACCGTCACCGGGTGGGTCCTTCGAGCCGGACCGGCCGGTCCTGCACTGGGCCGAGCTACGCGGTGGCATCTCCCGGGACGAGCAATGGGCGACCCGTCCGGATGTTCCGGCCGTCGTGGTGTCCACGGTCGACCAGGTCGGCTCGCGGCTGTTGTTCCGGGGGTATGGGGTCACGCGGGGGATGGCGCCGGTCCACGCCGGGCTGCTCGGAACCGACTGTCTGTTCCTGCTGGACGAGGTGCACCTGTCCGCGCCGTTCGCGCAGACACTGCGGTCGGTGGAGCGCACCTACCGGCGGCCATTTCCGGGCCAGGATCGGGCGGGTCGATGGAAGGCCGTCGAGTTGTCGGCGACCCCGTCGAGCCCTCCGGGTGCCGTCCGGTTCAGTCTCGACGACGCAGACCGCGACCCGGGAATTGCGCCGATGCTCGCGCGGCGACTGGCGACCAGCAAGCCCGCCCGGCTGGTCGAGGTGCCCGTCAGCGGTCGGGACGAGGCCGCGCACCGGGGGCGACTCGCGGCGTCCGCGGCGGCGGAGGCAGTTCGACTCGTGGTCGGCGGGGCGACGACGGTCGGCGTCATCGTCAACCGGGTCGAGACGGCCCGGGAGGCCCGCCGGATCCTGGCCGCCCGGGACAACTTCGACGTGTGCCTGCTGACCGGCCGGATGCGCGGCCTGGACCGCGACGACCTACTCGCCGAGGTCGGCCCCCGACTGGCGATGGGTCGTACCCGACGCCCGGAGGACCGACCGCTGGTGATGGTGGCCACCCAGGCGGTGGAGGCCGGTGCCGACTTCGATCTCGACGCGGTCGTCACCGAGTGCGCGTCGCTCGATGCGCTGCAGCAGCGGTTCGGCCGGGTACGCCGGGATGGTCTACCGCTCGAGCCCACCGCGACGTCGGTGGTCCTTGCGACGTCGGCATCGGTCGCGGACGGTGCCGATGATGCCGTCTACGGGGGCGCTCTCCGGGAGACCTGGCGCGCACTTGTCAGGGCCGGTGACCCGCTCGACCTGGGGCCGGCCGGCTTCGGGCGCCTCCGCGCGGAGGCCGACCCGGAGCGGGTGTCGTCGGCGGCGCTGGACGCGCCGGTGCTGTTCGCGCGCCATCTCGACCTGTGGTCGCAGACCTCCCAACGGCCCTCCGTCGACCCCGACCCGGCCCTGTGGTTGCACGGCCTGGTCGCACCGCGCCCCGAGGTCGCCCTGGTGTGGCGCGCGGACCTGCCCGACCTGCGCCTCGAGGAGCAGCGGCCGACCACTGAGGACACGAGCTGGGCGGACGAATTGGCGGACGAGCTGAGCGAGGTGGTGGGCGCCGTCGCGCCTGGCTCCGCGGAGTCGGTGAGCCTGCCGCTCGTCGCTGTCGCCGCGTGGCTGGAAGGGCTGACGACCCCCGCGGTCGGGGGCCCGCGACGCGAGGCCGACCAACCCGGGTCGATCGCCGATGTCGACGCCGGCGCCGAGTCCGTCAGCGAACCGACCGGCCCTCGACGAGTCGCGCCGGTCCTGCGGTGGGCGGGAGAGCACAGCTCACTTGCGGTCGCTCGGAGCGACCTGCGGCCGGGCGACGTCATCGTTGTGCCCGCCGTCTACGGCGGGATCGGATACGGGACGTTCGACCCGGCGTCGCGGGACCCGGTGTCGGACCGGGCTACCGAGGTGGCGGCCCGGCAGCGACGCCGTGCCGTGTTGCGGCTACGAGCCGGGCTGTTGCCAGCCGCATTCACCGGTGTCGGCCAGTTCCCGATCCTGGACGAGGAGGTGTCCGCGGACGCGGATCGCGCCGCGGCGGCGGCGTGGCTGACCGACGCCGGGACTGTCCTCGTCGGGGCGGCTGGCGACGGCGCAATGCTCGCGCGGCAGGTCGTCGCATCGCTCGTGCGGGACCTCCGACGGCAGTCGACGGCGCGCCGGGTCCTCCGGCGGCAGGACCCGCTCACCGAGGCCGGCGGCCCCTACCTCGTGCTCGTCGGCTCGACGCTGCTGCCCCGGACACCGGAATCCGACGAGGCGGACACGGTCGACGAGGACACGCCGGAACTGACGGGGACCGTCGTCGGCCTGGACACCCACCTCGGGGACGTCGCGGGCTGGGCGGAACAGCTGGCGCGCAACTGTGGCCTGCCCGCCGATCTGGTGCACGACATCGCCCTCGCTGCGCGGCTGCACGACGTGGGCAAGGCGGATCCGCGCTTCCAGCTGATCCTGGCGGGGGGAGTGCCACCGGGCGGTGACGCTCCGCTGTTGGCGAAGTCGGCGGACAGCCCGGACCTGGGCCGGCGTCGGGAACTGCGACGCCAGGCCCGCTACCCCCAGTCGACCCGTCACGAGATGACCAGCGTGTCGTTGATCGATGCCCACCCCGACGTGTTGGCCGCGGCCCGGGACCGGGATCTGGTCCTGCACCTGGTCGGCAGCCACCACGGCTGGGGACGGCCGTTCGCGCCGGTGGTTGTCGACGACTCGACCGACCAGGTGGACGGGGTCGTCGGCGCCGAGCGGTACCTCGGTCCGGTCGTCAACGACCTGCACCGACTCGGCTCCGGTGTCGCCGAGCGCTTCTGGACGCTGACCCGGCGGTACGGCTGGTATGGACTGGCCTACCTGGAAGCGGTGCTCCGACTCGGGGACCACCGGGCGAGTGAGAGCGAGCAGCGCACGGCGGGTGGAGAGGCGACCTCGTGACAGCCGACGCCACACCGATGGCAGGGCGGCCTGGCGGCACCATCCCGCTGACCGGTCTGGAGGGCGGTAATCCACTCAGCTTCCTGGCGGCACTCGGTGTTCTCGACGTGTGCGACCGAGCTGGTCTCGACGTCCGCCTCGGCTGGACCGACGACCTGGTGCCGACCGCGGTCCTGCACGGTTCGGCGTCCGTCGATCAGGTGCTCGACCGCCTCGACGACGACCGGGCACTCTGGGTTGGCAGCGCAGTGCTGACGGGGCCGCCGGACCATCCCCTGACGGACGCGAAACCGTCGCGCGCGGTGCTGCGGGAGTGGGCGGAGATGGTGGGCGCGGTGCTGCGGCCCCCGATCACCGGCGGGACCGCGCAGCAGGATCTGTTCACCGCACTCGTGGCGGAAGGGGCCACCGACACGACCGGCCGCGGGACCGCGAAGCCGACGCACCTGCACTTCTCGGCAGGCCAGCAGCAGTTCCTCCGTCTGGCCCGCGACCTGGCGTCGACCGTGGACCGGAATGCGATCAGCAACGCGCTGACGGGGCCGTGGACGCCTGACCCGGCAGCGAAGACGTTCGGTTGGAACGCCGGTGGTGAACGGGTGTTCGCCTTCCGGGCGACGGACCCGTCGAGTGGGAATCGACCGGGCTTCCCGGGACCGGACTGGCTCGCCTTCCGTGGGCTGGTGTTCCTCCCGGTGTCGACGCGGCAGGGTCGGGACGCGCTCGCCCTCACGACGACCGGCTGCGAGGCCGGTTGGAAGACCAGTTCGTTCCGGTGGCCGCTGTGGGCGTCGCCGATCGGCGCGGAGGAGGCCCGGTCGTTGATCGGCAGCGTCGTCCCGCAACCGACCCGTCACCGGGGTCATCCGGGTTCGCTGGCAAGGCGCGACATGGACGAACTGACTGCACGAGGGGTGACCCGGATACTCCGGGCACCTATCAGCCGCAGTGATCAGGGCGGCTACGGCAGCTTCGGCGGCGCCGACGTCGAGCTCGAGGTCACAGCCGCGGTGCGCGAGCCGTGACAGCCGAGGACCCGCCAACTGGTGGGACAGCCGATCACGCGGCCGTGCCCGAGCTCGTACCGGCCCGGATGGTCAACGAGTTCAGCTACTGTCCGCGGCTGTTCCATCTGGAGTGGGTCGGTGCGCAGTTCACCGACAACGACGACACCGTCGAGGGCCGGTGGGCGCACCGGACCTCCGATGCCGGGGGTGGCCGCGTTCCGCTCCCGGACGAAGGTCAGGTCCGCAAGGCGCGATCGGTCAAGCTTTCCTCGTCGACCCTCGGCGTCGTCGCCGTCATCGATCTTCTGGAGGGGGATGGCGGAAGCGTCGTGCCGGTCGAGGTCAAGAAGGGCAGCCCACCGGACAATCCGGACCGGTCGTGGGAACCGGAACGGATCCAGTTGTGCGTGCAGGTCCTACTCCTGCGCGAACACGGGTACACCGTCGACCGGGGAGTCCTGTCCTTCATCGAGACCCGCGACCGCGTCGACGTGGTCATCGACGACGCGTTGGCCCGACGGACCGCCGAGGTGCTGGCCGGGGTGCGGGCGGCTGCGCTGCGTCCGACGGCGCCCCTTCCGCTGGTCGACAGCCCGAAGTGCCCCCGCTGCTCGTTGGTCGGGATCTGCCTGCCGGATGAGACGAACACCCTCGCCGACCGCGCTGCCCGACCGCCGCGTCGGTTGATTCCGGGCGACGATGCAGCTCAACCGCTCTACGTATCGGCACCCGGCAGTGTCGTGGGGCGCGACAAGGGGCGAATTGTCGTCAGCAGGGATGGTGCGCGTCAAGCATCGGTTCGAGCGATCGACGTGTCCCAGGTGGTCGTCACCGGGCAGGTCCAGGTGAGCACGCAGGTCCTGCGCGAGCTGATGGCCCGGGACATCCCGATCTGCTACTTCAGCTTCGGTGGCTGGTTCGTCGGAATGACAACCGGCCTGCCGGGGAAGAACGTCGAGCTGCGACGTCGCCAGATCATCACGGCATCGCAGGGCGCACTGGACATCGCCCGGGCCGTCGTCATCGGCAAGATCCGCAACAGCAGGACGTTGCTGCGCCGGAACAGTCGGAGCGACGTCGCTTCGACGACCGCTGCACTGCAGCGGATGGTGGACCGCGCCGCGTGTGTGACGAGTGTCGGCGAACTGCTCGGCGTCGAGGGCACTGCGGCGCGCCTGTACTTCGAACGGCTCCCGACCATGCTGCGACCCGACAAGCAACTGCCCGGCGCGCCGTTCTCCTTCGACCGACGGACACGCCGTCCACCAACCGACGCAGTCAACTGCCTGTTGTCCTACCTGTACGGACTGCTGGTAAAGGACCTCACCGCGGTGACGCATGCGGTCGGGTTCGACCCGTTCGTCGGCTTCTACCACCAGCCGAGGTTCGGGCGGCCCGCCCTTGCGCTCGACCTGGCTGAGGAGTTCCGACCGCTGATCGCCGAGTCCGTCATGATCAACCTCGTCAACAACGGTGAGGTGGGTGCGCGCGATTTCATCGTCCGGGCAGGCGGGGTCGGGTTGACGGCGGACGGGAGACGGTCGGTGATAGACGGCTACGAACGGCGGCTGTCGACGACCATCAAGCATCCGACCTTCGGGTATGAGGTCTCCTACCGCCGGGCGCTCGAGGTTCAGGCGCGGGTCCTGGGCGCCCACCTGCTCGGCGAAGTTCCGACCTACCAGCCCTTCGTGACGCGGTGACTCGTGAGCCGACGCCGGTACATCGTCGCGTACGACATCCGGGAGGCCGGGCGGCTCCGGCGCGTGCACGACGTGGTCCGCGGCTTCGGCGACTCGGTCCAGTACTCGGTCTTCGTATGCGACCTGTCGAAGAGCGAGCTGATCGGCCTGCGGGCGCGCCTGACCGGAGTAGTCAAACTCAGCGAGGACAGTGTGGTCTTCATCGACCTCGGTGAGATGACAGGACGGGGACGCGAGTGCTTCGAGTTCCTGGGAGTGGGCTTGCCCCTCCCGACGGGTGGCCCGACGATCGTCTGACGAGCGCTCCAGGGGTCTGTCGTCCGCGGGCGACCGCTCGCCCACTGGTCAGAGCGATGGGCGGCGTCCGAGACGACTGGAACGGACGTCCGCGAGTGGGTACGGTGGGTGAGCGCTCGCAGGCCGGCGTGTCGGCGCTGGTCACACGCCGTTCCACCGCCGAGCCCTTTCCGCTGATCTCGATCAGCGGCCCCGTTGAAGCATGGCGAAATTCGCCGAAACGCTGAACGGGGCTGTGCGGCTTTCCGCTGATCTCGATCAGCGGCCCCGTTGAAGCCTGTATGACTCCAAGGTGACCGACTGGACGCCGGTCTTTCCGCTGATCTCGATCAGCGGCCCCGTTGAAGCTGCCGAATGCAGCGGTCGTAGTAGGGGTCGGCCGGCTTTCCGCTGATCTCGATCAGCGGCCCCGTTGAAGCAGCCTGACAAACTCCCGCCACTGCGGGTCACCGGTCACCCCGCTTTCCGCTGATCTCGATCAGCGGCCCCGTTGAAGCCATGGCTGCCGCTGCACGCGCTGCACAGCGGCCATCAGGGCTTTCCGCTGATCTCGATCAGCGGCCCCGTTGAAGCCGCCCGGGTGACCCCGACCGCCAAGGTCGAGGCAGCTTTCCGCTGATCTCGATCAGCGGCCCCGTTGAAGCTGCTGCGTACCGTCCACCTCCAGCACACCGTCCTGTAGGCTTTCCGCTGATCTCGATCAGCGGCCCCGTTGAAGCGCGCCCTGCGCCGCCGCCTTCAGCACCGTCAGGCCATTCGCTTTCCGCTGATCTCGATCAGCGGCCCCGTTGAAGCTCGGGGCAAGCGAACTGGAGCCCGGCGGCAGGCTCACCCTTTCCGCTGATCTCGATCAGCGGCCCCGTTGAAGCTCCGCGACCGGGTCCGGGGCGGTGGCCTTGTCCTTCTTTCCGCTGATCTCGATCAGCGGCCCCGTTGAAGCGGGACCTCCAGCGTGAGCACAACCGGGCCGTCCGGCTTTCCGCCTTTCCGCTGATCTCGATCAGCGGCCCCGTTGAAGCGTGGACACGGGCGTGACCATTGCGCTCTGGTCACTGCCGCTTTCCGCTGATCTCGATCAGCGGCCCCGTTGAAGCGCGCTGACCGGGGACTGCATGGACCCCGAGTCGTCCATCAGCTTTCCGCTGATCTCGATCAGCGGCCCCGTTGAAGCTCGTCGACCGTCAGCTCACGCCTCTCGGCCTCAGCGAGGGCTTTCTTTCCGCTGATCTCGATCAGCGGCCCCGTTGAAGCCAGCGTGCCCACGGACTCACCGGGGACGCCGTGATCGCTTTCCGCTGATCTCGATCAGCGGCCCCGTTGAAGCCAGGTGGCTTCGCCGATGTCGAGGGGGTAGACGTCACCTTTCCGCTGATCTCGATCAGCGGCCCCGTTGAAGCCACAGCGGGGCGCTCACCGGCCGGCCCCGTCGTCCCAGCTTTCCGCTGATCTCGATCAGCGGCCCCGTTGAAGCTGGCCGTCTGCGTTCATATCGGACAGCGGCTTGCCGGTGCTTTCCGCTGATCTCGATCAGCGGCCCCGTTGAAGCGGCGGCGGTGGCCCGGACGACGAGGCGGGCGGTGCGGCGCCTTTCCGCTGATCTCGATCAGCGGCCCCGTTGAAGCGGGGCGTCCCGGACCAGCTGCCCGAGCTGCGCCGTGCTTTCCGCTGATCTCGATCAGCGGCCCCGTTGAAGCGCGACATGGGTGATGGTCCACCCGTCGACCCGGCCGACTTTCCGCTGATCTCGATCAGCGGCCCCGTTGAAGCGGCGGCGGTGGCCCGGACGACGAGGCGGGCGGTGCGGCGCCTTTCCGCTGATCTCGATCAGCGGCCCCGTTGAAGCGCGGGCCGACACGATCACGGCGGCGGCCACTGCCGCCACGGCTTTCCGCTGATCTCGATCAGCGGCCCCGTTGAAGCAGGGTGAGCGTCGGGTGCACGATGACGACGGCGTCTCTTTCCGCTGATCTCGATCAGCGGCCCCGTTGAAGCATCACGAGTGGAGGCGAAGGCGTCCGCGAGGGCACCCGCCTTTCCGCTGATCTCGATCAGCGGCCCCGTTGAAGCCGGAATGCGGATCGACCGGTCCGACGATGTTCGCTTCGCTTTCCGCTGATCTCGATCAGCGGCCCCGTTGAAGCCTGACGCTCTTTGCGGTGGCGGTCATGGTGGACTCCCTTTCCGCTGATCTCGATCAGCGGCCCCGTTGAAGCCATCCAACCGCTCGCGCCGAGGACGGAGAGCGTGCTCCCGCTTTCCGCTGATCTCGATCAGCGGCCCCGTTGAAGCGAGGCACTCGCGGATACGGGTGCATTCGTCTCGTCCCGGACTTTCCGCTGATCTCGATCAGCGGCCCCGTTGAAGCGCGGAAAGACCGCTACCCTATCCCCCTGCAATGGCCCGGCTCACTTTCCGCTGATCTCGATCAGCGGCCCCGTTGAAGCACGCTCACCAGCGACCAGGTCCCGCCGACCGGACGCCGGTCTTTCCGCTGATCTCGATCAGCGGCCCCGTTGAAGCGTGGCGATTCCGAGCAACCGCGAGGCCGTCGTGCTCGCGGCGACTTTCCGCTGATCTCGATCAGCGGCCCCGTTGAAGCTCGCGGATGATCGACGGCCGCTGGGACGACGGGGCCGGCCCCTTTCCGCTGATCTCGATCAGCGGCCCCGTTGAAGCGGACCTGCCCATCGAGCGTGAGCGCGCACTGACGTCTTTCCGCTGATCTCGATCAGCGGCCCCGTTGAAGCTCGTCGGCGGTCAAGTCGCGGTGCTCGGCCTCGGCGAGGGGTTTCCGCTGATCTCGATCAGCGGCCCCGTTGAAGCAGCGCACTGCCGGTACGTCCGGTGCACCGCAGCAGACTCAGCTTTCCGCTGATCTCGATCAGCGGCCCCGTTGAAGCGCCACCACCCCGGTCGGACGACCCGGAGCCTGAGCGGGACTTTCGGCTGATCTCGATCAGCGGCCCCGTTGAAGCGCGAAGTCCATGTCCACCGCGGCCGTCACCCGGAACCGGCTTTCCGCTGATCTCGATCAGCGGCCCCGTTGAAGCCCGCTGAGCCGCGGGTCATCCGCGCAGGTGACCCTGAGCTTTCCGCTGATCTCGATCAGCGGCCCCGTTGAAGCTCGAACAGGCAGCCGGTGACCCGGTTGTGTTGGCCGACCGCTTTTCGCTGATCTCGATCAGCGGCCCCGTTGAAGCGCGGCGCCCGCGATGATGTTGGCGACACCGGGGAGCTGGCTTTCCGCTGATCTCGATCAGCGGCCCCGTTGAAGCTCGGAGCGCGTCACGTAGAGCTGGCACAGGGGGCCTGCCACTTTCCGCTGATCTCGATCAGCGGCCCCGTTGAAGCCCAGTTCCGCCACGCGGCTTTCGTGTGGTCCCCGATGACGCCGCTTTCCGCTGATCTCGATCAGCGGCCCCGTTGAAGCCACTGGACGCTCACGCGGCACGCTCGGCCAGTGCCCTTTCCGCTGATCTCGATCAGCGGCCCCGTTGAAGCTGATCACCGCTGGTCGGGCCGGGGTGCGCGTGATTCACCTTTCCGCTGATCTCGATCAGCGGCCCCGTTGAAGCATCGAATCACGCAGACGGCCCGACCTGACCGGGACCCTTTCCGCTGATCTCGATCAGCGGCCCCGTTGAAGCAAGGATCGACTCCCCGATGTGCGGGACGACGAGCGGCCGGCTTTCCGCTGATCTCGATCAGCGGCCCCGTTGAAGCTTCCCGGCAGCAGGGGCGAAGGCCAAGCCCAAGCCAGCAGCTTTCCGCTGATCTCGATCAGCGGCCCCGTTGAAGCCATAGCAACGGGCCGTCCGTGCGGTCCATGCGGTCCATGCCTTTCCGCTGATCTCGATCAGCGGCCCCGTTGAAGCGGGGATACCGTCTCGGGCATCATCCGGGGCGACCTGCCTTTCCGCTGATCTCGATCAGCGGCCCCGTTGAAGCAACCTCAATGCAACATTCCAACAAGGGACAGCGCAGTATTCTTTCCGCTGATCTCGATCAGCGGCCCCGTTGAAGCTACCGGTACCCGGTCATGGTGGTCATCGACCCGGGCTCGCTTTCCGCTGATCTCGATCAGCGGCCCCGTTGAAGCACCTCCAGTCGGGACAACGACGAGGAGCGCGGGCACTACTTTCCGCTGATCTCGATCAGCGGCCCCGTTGAAGCCGGGCCAGCCGGTGCAGGCGTGCCGCGTCTTCGAGCTTTCCGCTGATCTCGATCAGCGGCCCCGTTGAAGCGCGTCCGGCCTGCTCTCGCCGGTCTCGCAGCATCGCTTTCCGCTGATCTCGATCAGCGGCCCCGTTGAAGCGTGATGCTGTAGACCGCCCCGAGTGTCAGGGAGTCGACTTTCCGCTGATCTCGATCAGCGGCCCCGTTGAAGCCCGCCAAGCACGACCCCGCGCGGCCTCGCTCTCCTTTCCGCTGATCTCGATCAGCGGCCCCGTTGAAGCCCGACCGGCGATGGCGCCCCGGGCATCGGCTTCGCTTTCCGCTGATCTCGGTCAGCGGCCCCGTTGAAGCGAAACCCACTACACCCCGCCCAAGGGCCGCGGCCGGCTGCACCAGCCTTTCCGCTGGTCTCGATCAGCGGCCCCGTTGAAGCCGCGAGTTCACCTTCGTGGACGCGGTCGGGCTCCCGGTACTTTCCGCTGAACTTGATCAACGGCCTCGTTGAAGCACCGTCCAGGCCACGGCCAACGCCAACGCGGTCAGCCACCCGGCCGCTGATCTTGATCAGCGGCCCCGTTGCGCTTCCTGGAGGTCAGGAGACCCCGGCGGCTCGGAGCACCGATCGGATGCCGATGACGGCCGTCCGGACCTGACCGGGGTCGCGCCTGGCCTGGGCAAGGACAAGCGCGCCCTGCAGCGCGGCCATGACGAAGTCCGCAAGCTGCTCGCAGGTGGCTTCTCCCGTGAGCTGACCGCGTTCGCGGAGCTGGGTCAGTCCGGCGATCAGCGGCGCCTCCCAGCGGGCGAACGCTGCGGCGAGTTCGACCCGGGCGGCTTCGTCCTCCTCGGCGAGCTGCGGGACGAGCGAGCCGACCGGGCAACCGCCGACCCCGCCCGTCGTGGCCACCATGTCGACGATGGGCGCCAGCCAGCTGTCGATCGCGGCCAGACTGGTCAGCGCGGGCGAGGGGTGCTCGCCGACGTGGCTGTCGATGATGTGGTCGACGACGGCTCGGATGAGGTCGTGGCGGTCGTCGAAGTAGTGGTAGAGCTGGCCGCGGCCCACGCTCGCGCGGTCTTGCACCTGGTCGAGGGTGACGGCCGCCAGCCCCCCGTTGCGCGCCAAGTGCATACCGGCCTCGACCACCCGGGCGCGCGTCTCCACGCCGCGCCGTGTCCGAGGAGCAGAGGTCGCCACACGGGAAGTGAACCATCCTGTACTTGACGGTACAAAATCAGCGACCTACGGTCCTGTACTACGAAGTACAGAGAAGGGGTGGGCGACCTCGCCCGGAGCGCTGGACCGCGGCCCCGCACCCCCTACCGTCGAGAGGCACCCACCGTGGTCACACTGTCATCGCTACGCATCGTCACCGAAGACGTCCCGCGGTTGACGTCCTTCTACGAGCGGATCACCGAGGTGCAAGCCACCGGCGATCCGCACACCTACGTGGAGATCCCGGTGCCCGGCGCCACCATCGCCATCTGCAGCCAGGCCGCGATCGACCAGTTCAACGAGTCCGCGGCCAGGTCCGCGCAGAACCGCTCGGTGCTGATCGAGTTCGCCGTCGACGACGTAGACGCCGAGCGTCGACGCCTGGACGCCCTGGTCACCGACTGGGCGCAGGAGCCCACCGACCAGCCGTGGGGGAACCGGGCGATGCTCTTCCGCGACCCCGACGGCAACATCGTCAACTTCTTCACCGTCACCCGGCCGGACAGCCCCATGCGCCCGTAGAACCGAACGGGGTGACGTCCGGCGGTAATCGACACCGCAGATCCCGTGTCCGCCGCGGCGGGCAACGCCGTGAACGCGGCCGGGCGCCGCAATGGCCAGGTTCTCCTGCATCCCGGGACTGATCAGGATGGTGCGGGCTCGGCCAGGTAGGTCTGGATGACGGGGCCGAGCCACCGCACCACGGCTTCGGGCTCGAGGGCGACGACCGGGGGGAGCCGGAGAACGTAGCGGCATAACGCCAGGCCGAGGATCTGGGTCGCGACGAGGCCGCTGCGGACAGCCGCGGATGCCGGGTCGTGTCCGGCCGCGGCGACGACGGGCTGAAGCTGGGCGCGGAAGATCTGCTGCATCTGTGCGGCCGCGGCTTCGTCGGTGACCGCGGTGGCCAGCAGCACGCGCAGGGAGTCGGTCGTCTGCTCGCCTTCCCAGCGGGCGAGGAAGTGCCGGACGGCGGTGGCCCCGAGCTGCTCGCGCGGGACCTGCGTGAGGTCGGGCAGGGCGAGGTCGAGATCGGCGGCCGCGGTGAACAGGCCCTGCTTGGTGCCGAAGTAGCGAATGACCATCGACGGGTCGATGCCGGCGTCAGCGGCGACCGCCCGCACGGTGGTGCGGGCGTAGCCGTCCCGGGCGAACCGCTCCCGCGCGGCGGACAGGATCGCGCGCCGACTGCGTCCGGATCGCGCCGCTCGGCCCACCTGCTGCTCCTGCTGGTCCGGGGGCATGCGCCTCAGGTTAGCCAACAGATGTTGACCTCAAGGCGGGCTGGGGTAATAGAGTCAACACGCGTAGGCCAACGCACGTTGACGAAGGGGTCGCCATGGAGCGAGTCGAGGTCGTCGTGGTGGGAGCGGGCCCGACCGGCTTGACGCTGGGCTGTGCGCTCCGCCAAGCCGGGATCGACGTGCTCGTCGTCGACGGCGCGGCCGAGGGCGCGAACACCTCTCGGGCGGCCGTGGTGCACGCGCGGACTCTGGAAGTCCTAGAGCAGTTGGACGTGACGCCACGCCTGCTCGCGGAGGGCTGCGTAGTACCGGTGTTCACGGTTCGAACCGGAGGGCGCGTCCTGGCACGGGTCGACTTCGGCGGGCTCCCCACGCCGTACCCCTACACCCTGATGCTGCCGCAGTCGCGCACCGAGGCGCTGCTGAGCGGCCGGCTGACCGAGCTCGGCGGGCAGGTCCACCGCCGGTGCAGCGTCACAGCCGTCCGTGCTGGCGCGGACGGCGCCGAGGTCTCCATGACCGGACCAGACGGGCAGTCCCAGCAGGTGCGATCCCGCTACGTCGTCGGCGCCGACGGGATGCACAGCACTGTGCGCGGCGCCGCTGGCATCGGCTTCACCGGCGGTCGCTACCCCCAGTCGTTCGTGCTCGCCGACGTCCGCCTCGACTGGTCCCTGCCCTCGGACGAGGTCCAGCTGTTCCTGGCCCCCGCAGGCCTCGCCGTCGTCGCGCCGCTGCCCGGCGGCCACCACCGGGTGGTCGCCACCGCAGACACCGCACCCGACCACGCGGACCAGCCGTACCTGCAAACGCTGCTCGACCACCGCGGACCCGGACGAGCTCAGGTGCGCGAGGTGCTGTGGTACTCCCGGTTCCGCGTTCACCACCGCGTCGCGGACACCTACCGCGTCGGGCCGCTGCTGCTCGCCGGCGACGCCGCCCACGTCCACAGCCCCGCCGGCGGGCAGGGCATGAACAGCGGCATCCAGGACGCCGCCGACCTCGGCGTCACCCTTGTGCAGATCCTGCGCGACAGAGCGGCCGCAACGACCCTGGATAGCTACAGCCGTCGCCGCCGACCCGTCGCCCAGCGGATCGTCACCCTGACCGACCGGGCCACCCGCGCCGCCACCCTCACCTCACCCATCACCCGCACGGCCCGCGACGCCGCCCTGACCCTCGCCGGCCGCCTCCCACCCATCCAGCAGCGGCTCCCCCGACAGCTCGCCGAGCTGCCCGCTGACCGCTAGCCGATCGTCAGCGAGGCGTCCCGCTGGTCGTTCCGCCCGGTCCCGCGTCGCGTGCCGGCGGACTTCGCCGCTGGGACAGCGCGTTGGGATAGATCTCCCGGTGATATGTCAGTGGCTGCCCTTGGATTATTGAAGTTCGTCAGGACTGCGCGGGGTCCGTCGTGCACGCGTCGAGCTGGCCGGCCAAGCAGCGCGCTGATGACTGCGGTTGTACCCAGGAGCGCGGCGGCGTCCTGCTCCGCCAGACCACGTGGTGTCGACCGAGCACCTGTCATGTCTGACCGTGCACCCGTCCGGCCCAACGACGCAACGGCCTCCAGGTTGCGACAGCCCGGCGCGACGTGATCTCCGGGCCGTCCGGCTCTCGCCCGTCTCGGCTCCGCTCCGGGGCAGCCCCCGCATCTGCGGGAACGCGGCCCGCAAGTCACCGGCGAGCCGGTGGATCACCCGGGTCCCCCACCCCACCCCTCCGCCTGCTGGCGGCTCCGGATGATGTTCCCGATTTGCCGGTACAGCCGTAGCAGCTCGGGTCGGCCGGGGCCCCGCCTCGAGAGCTCCGCCAGTCCAGTTGGCGGACGACAACGGGGCTGGACGTGACGGGCCCGCTGGTCAGGGTCGGGTGTAGAAGTAGTCGCCCTTTCCGAGGTCGTCGAGCAGGGTGGGGTGGTTCGGCGCCCAGTCGAGCAGCTGCCGTGTGTGGTCGCTGGAGGCAGGTGTGTCGGTGCCGACACGACGGCCATGATTGGGTTGCCGAAGTGCTCCCCGGCGTCCTCTGCGCTGACCGACCTGACCGGGAGGCCCAGCTCGTCGCCGATCTTCTCGGCGATGCTCCTGAACGGGACGGCGCTCTCGCCGACGCCATGCACGACATGGCCTGCGGGGGCCTTCTCGAGCGCGAGGCGGTAGAGGTCGGCGGCGTCGAGACGGTGGACGGCCGGCCAGCGGTTGGCGCCGTCCCCGACGTACGCCGAGACACCGGTCGCGCGGGCGCGGGCGATCAGCAGGGGGATGAACCCGTGGTCACGCGGCCCGTGGACGGTGGGGGCCAACCGGACCACGACAGCGCGCACGCCCTGCTCGGCGAAGCCGAGGCACGCCTGTTCTCCCGGAATGCGCAGGCTGCCGATCGAGCGGGGATCGGGGGCGTCTCCTTCGGCGCTGACCCGGCCGGCAGGCAACACCAACGTGCCCGAGGTGGAAAGGAACGGCCGGCCGGTGCGCACGAGTGCTTCGCCGAGAGCGTTGATCGCGGTGACCTCTCGCCGGGTCATGCTGGCGGGGTCGCTGAAGTCGCCGCCGTTGGCCATGTGCACGACGCCGTCGGCCTCAGAGGCGCCTGAGGCCAGGACGTCGGTGTCCTCCAGTGATCCGCGCAGCGGGGTGGCCCCGAGCGCTTCCAGCCGGGCCGCGGAGGCGTCCGAGCGCGCCAGGCCGGTGACCTGGTGGCCGGAGCCGACCAGCTCGGTGACGATCGCGGGCCCGGTCTGGCCGGTTCCGCCGGTGACGAACACGTGCATGAGACCTCCAAGGGACTGTCAGAATCCGCAAATATCGACAGTCACTGACGATAGCGCTGATCGTCAGTGACTGTCGAACCGCCCTAAGCTGCTGGATGTGGGCGGCAGCAGGAAGGACGTGCGCCTGCGGCTACGCAACGCGGCGCTGGAGCTGTACGCCGAGCGCGGGTTCGACCGGACGACGGCCGCCGAGGTGGCCGTCCTCGCCGGCGTCACCGAACGCACCTACTTCCGTCACTTCCCTGACAAGCGAGAGGTGCTCTTCGGGGGGGAGGCCGAGCTCGAAGTCTCACTGTCCGACGCTGTGGCGAGCGCCCCCGAGCTGGCGCCGCTGGCGGTGCTGCGCCACGCCTTCCTGTCCCTGGTCCCGCAGTTCGAGAGCGACCGCGACCTGAACGGGCGTCGAGACCGGGTCGTGTCCGCGACACCGGACCTGCGGGAGCGGGGGTACACCAAGCTCGCCCACCTCAGCGAGGCGGTCGCCGACGCGCTCGAACGACGCGGTACTCCTCGGCCCCTGGCGTCGCTGGCCGCCAGCTGCGGCATCGAGGTGCTCAGCCGGGTGAGGCGCGAGTGGCTCGCGGGCTCGCCGCGCAGCTACGCGGCTCTCCTCACCGACGCCTTCGCGGACCTCGACCTGCTCGTACGCGGAGGTGCCGCGCAGGACGTGCCGCCGTCCGCCCCCCGGCCCTAGCGACCCCTGCCGGACACCACGCGGGCGGGAAGCTATGCCTCGGCGCGGTCGACGAAGGTTTCAGCGACGCGCCGTCGTGGTCCAGGCCGACTTGGTGGCTGGCCTCAGACGAGAAAACCCGGCACCAGAGGGGCCGGGCGGTATGTGTCGACAGTAGCTCCCGGTGGGCTCCCATCGCCAGCCGGTGGGGCGGTGAACAGCGTCGATCACGGCGGTCTCGGTCACTCGGTGGGTCGGTCTCCTGCCGGGGTCGGCCCGCCTACAACTGGATGGAAGGCAAGGTAGGTGGGTGGTCTGGCCAAGGGACCGCGTAGGCGTCGGATCGGTTAGTGCAGACCCGCGCATAGCGGAGGAGTTCGGGCACTATACCGGCATTTCCCATCGCCCATCCGGGACGTGGGTCCAGTTCGGGTGGAGTTGCGCGATGCTCGTGGTTCGACCATCGGGCGCCGGAGTCATCAATCATGGCTCGCGCGGCGAGGTCATCGACGAGGAGGTCCGCGAAGCTGAAGCCATCGCCTCTCTCGACGATCCGATCGATGGCGAGGGCGAGGACGCCTGCCGTCCCGCAGCACCGCCCGTTATTGTCCCAGAACCCCGGACGGACCCGTTGCGGCAGACCGGATGTGGTGATTGTGTACCAGCACTGGTCTGCGAGTCTTTCCCAGTCGGGGTTGTTGGTGATTTGGGCCAGATGACGAAATACTTGGGCATCACCGGCGGGCCCGTTGCACCACCCCAGGCTGTACCGCTCGATGATGTCGGGGCGGTGCGGTGGGTCGGAGTGGGGAACGAGAAAGCCATCGGGGCCTGCCTCGTTGCGGCCGACGACGTCGGCTGCGCCTTCCAGCGCGAGCTCGATTAGGTCGGAACGGTCTGCCGCACGTCCGACCGAGGCCAGCGCGTAGACGATGCCGAGGGTTCCGTGAGCGATGTGGTGTGATCGTGGAGGCGTTGGTCGCACGCGCCAGTTCACTCCGTACATGGTCCTCGTGGCAGTCTGCAGGTACGGGGTTACGGCGTCCACGGCAAGGTCGATATCGCCGATGGTCAGTGCGCCGAGTCCGATACCAGCGTTGCCCGCAAGTAGCTCGAACATCTGGCTCCATCGGCCTCCTGCGCTGCGGCTCCGCACCCGGCGTAACGCTTGGCGCGCCGCATCGTGCCTGCCGAGAACTCGCAGCGTGAGCCCAACCCCACTCAGTCCGAAGTAGAGCGAAGAATCTATGATCTCGTCCAAGCTGGCAGCCAGTGCGTCAGCGCCACGGTCGACCGCATCGCCGTACCTTGGGTCATCGAAGTGCGCGCGTGCTTCCTGGATTGCGACGAGGATGCCGGCCTGCCCGTGATAAAGCGAGGGCTCAGCCCAGTCGGCCCCGTCGAAACGGAGTATCCAGTCGACCGCCGCCCGTCCGAGGCGCTCGGCGCGGTCGCTGCGATCGGAGCGACCCATACGACGACGTTAACGCTCGACCGACCCCAGTACCGCCGCTCGTCGGCACGGGCGCGCAGTCGCGCAGGGGCGTGTGTTCGTTGGCCGGCTACCTGGCGCAGGGCTCGGCGGCCTTGCCGGCGTGCAGGAAGGCAACTTCGGACTGTAGCCGAGCGCCTCAGCGACGAGTGGAGAGTGGGCAGGGTGAGCACTCGAGGACGAGTTCGCTGAGCGCGCGGTTCCAGGCGACGAGGAGATCGACGCCGAGGCTCTGGAGCCGGGCTGGTGGTCGAGTCAAGCCATGGACCGCGGCACGTGTCGCGCGTAACCTGTCCACCGCATTTGAGTAGCCCGCCGACGGGGCCGGCACTCGCTTCGGTACGGTCGGCTCGTGACCCAGGCATCCGACGACTCGACGCCGCTTGAACGCGTTAGAGCGGAGCTTGTCGCGCGCGAACCGATATTTCACAGGCCTGAGCTGGGCACTTCCCGGGAGGAATACCTGGCGCAGACCGCCGAGGACTACTGGGAGGTCGGAGCGTCGGGGCGCGTGTACGAACGCGAGGGCGTCGTCAACGTTCTAGTGGCGCGAGGAAAAGTTCCGGGCGACGAAAATTGGGTCGTCAGTGAGGTGCGGCTCCGACCACTCGCCGCGAGCACGTACGCGCTCACCTACCGACTAGACCAGGCAGGGCGGTTAACGCGCCGGCTGACGTTGTGGCGCCGAGACGCTGACGGCTGGCGAGTCCTGTACCACCAGGGAACCGTCATTCAGGACACCTGATTGCTGCGCCGGCCGGGACTGGCTCACCCGCGCGGGAGGTACCCGGCAGGCCGCCGAAGGCACAACTCGTGCACAACGGTGCTATCCACCAAACCGGATCGATCCCCGGCCATGTCTGCGGTAATGAACAAGACCTGGAGACCGTCCGACGGTCGGGTGTATTCACCTCTGCATACCCGACCACAGCCAGCGTCTGTCGTCCCGAAAGTCAACGTGACGACAGGCCTCCCGCGCCAGGCCTCACCCCCGACGGTCTGCGTGACGACCGCGGCGCGGTGTCAGGACGGCGGGTCGAGCCTCCGCAGGCCGGGAAAGCGCGCGAACCGTCGGTCGCGAGTCACGAAGGTGGCCCCGTGCTCGAGGGCCAGCGCTGCCAGATAGGCGTCCGGAACGACGTTGGCGCGGGCGGACACGGTCCGGCACAGCTCCGCAAAGATGTCCCAGTGCCGCGGCCCGGCGGTTATTGGCACAGCGGCCGGTGCGGAGCGAACCGCGGTGCAGAAGTCGAATGCACGACTGGGTGTCGACGGATCGCGGAAGATGCGGTGGTTGGTGACTATCCGGGCGAACCCGCTGAGCACCAGTCACTGACCCCCACCGGCTCTGTGCCGTCCAACGCCCCGACCAGCCAGCTCGCCACCGCCGGAGGTCCGGCAGAGTCCCGCCGGAATGCGGTGACGATGACATTGACGTCAGGAATCTGCACGCGGCCACCTCGTGTCCCCGAGGGTTTCGGACACCGCTTCGCGATCGTCAAGGTCGACGCGCGGCCGGTTGGCGGGATCCCCTTCCATGGGCAGCGTGGTGCCGGGCCGCCTTCCCGCGTCGCGCCGACCGAACGTCGTCCGCAGGGAGTCGTCGATGACGTCGCCGAGGGATCGCCGCTGTGCCACCGCGAGGCGCCTCGCCTGGATGAGGAGGTGTTCGTCGATGTTCACCGTCGTCCGCACCCGCTGCATCGTGACATCACGTCAATGCGCCGTGGTGTATCGACGAGGCTCCCGTGTCGTCACGGACCTCCCGACGATCCGGAGTGCTCGTTCGATGGGGGCGCCGGGACGCCGTGCCGGTGGCAGGGTGCCCGGCTCGACGAGGTCGTTCGGCGCTGGGGCGAGCACCCCGTAGGCACGGTCGGGTCGCGCGGGCGGTGGGCAGGCGGCGGCAGCCGGACCGGGCGGCTCAGCGACACCTAGGCCCCCCGTCGGGGAGTCGCACAGCTGCACGCAGCGCAAGCGCGGCGCCACTCCCTGATGCGATGGTGCCGGAACGATCCCGCGCCGTCCGAGGAGCCCCTTGTGCGCAGACTGTTGACTGCTGTCCTGGCCGCCATCCCCGCTCTGGCGTTCGCGCCGCTGACGTTGGCCCCGGCCGCCCAGGCGTCACCAGGTGTTCCGGGCTCCACGACTGCCCAGGCAGGGCACCCCCATCGCACCCCCTATATCCCCGGCGTCGCGCATCACAGCAAGCGCGTCTGTGCTCGTGTCCCCGCCGGCACCGCGGCCTGCGAGGCCAAGGTCTGGACCGACGCCGGCGGCACCCCGGTCGCCAACGCCGCCCCCGCCGGCTACGGACCCGCGGACCTGCAGGGCGCGTACGGCTTGACGAGCCTCGCCGCCAGCGCCGGCAGCGGGAAGACGATCGCGATCGTCGACGCCTACGACGACCCCACCGCCGCGCAGGACCTCGCGACCTACCGCTCCACCTACGGCCTGCCCGCCGTCCCGTCCTTCCACAAGGTCAGCCAGACCGGCAGTGCCACTGCCCTCCCCGCGGTCGACGCCGGCTGGGCGCAGGAGATCAGCCTGGACCTCGACATGGTGTCCGCGGCCTGCCCGAACTGCTCGATCCTGCTCGTGGAGGCCACCAGCGCCTCCTTCGCCGACCTCGCGACCGCCGTGACTACGCCAAGGCCCAGCCCGCGGTCGTCGCGGTGAGCAACAGCTACGGCGGGGGGGAGTCCTCCTCGGAGACCACGTACGCGGGCAGCTACGCCCCCGGCCAGGCCGGTCAGTGGATCACCGCCTCGTCCGGGGACAGCGGCTACGGCGCGCAGAGCCCGGCGGTGTTCAACACCGTCGTCGCGGTAGGCGGAACGTCGCTGAGCCGTGCGTCCGGCACCACCCGCGGCTGGGCGGAGTCGGCGTGGAGCGGTGCCGGCAGCGGTTGCTCGGCCTACATCGCGGCCACCTTCAACCTGTCCAGCCCGTGCGGGTCCCAAGCGGGCCGAGGCCGACGTCAGCGCCGTTGCGGATCCCAACACAGGCGTCGCGGTTTACGACAGCACCCCGTCCGCGGGCTCGTCGGGCTGGCTCGTCTTCGGCGGCACCTCCGCGTCGGCTCCCCTGGTCGGCGCCGTGCACGCCCTTGCCGCCTCCAGCTCGTCCTCGGCAGCGTCGCTGTACTCCGGGGCGAGCGTCAACGACGTGACTGCCGGCTCCAACGGGCGCTGCCGCCGGGCCGTGCTGGTCGTCTGCACCGCAGGCCCCGGGTGGGACGGCCCGACCGGCGTCGGCACCCCGAACGGCTCAGGCGGCCTGCGCGGCTTCTGAGGCTGCGCAGGCTCCCGACCCGACGGGGGAACTGCGCCGCGGGCGGTGGGCCAACGTCGTGGCTCTGGTCGCCGAGGTCTACAGCCCGTCCACGACCATGCGGAGTGTCCGTTCGATGAGGGGCCCGGGATCGGCGCCGGGGGAAGCCACCACCCCGTCGAGCAGCAGCAGCGACAGGCCGTGGACGGCGGCCCACGCGGCGACCTCGGCGCCGGGACGCTGTCCCGGTGGTAGGGCGCCCGCCTCGACGAGGTCGTCCAACGCCGCGGCGAGCACCCCGTAGGCACGGTCGGGTCGCTCGGGCGTGGCGCAGTCGGCGACGGCTACCGGGTCGTTGGCACTCGGAACCCCGAGCCCGGCGAAGCCCGTGCGGAACAGTCCCGGCTCGGCGAGCGCGAACCCGACGTAGGCCCGGCCGGTGGCCTGCAGGCGGGCGACCGCCCGTCGGCGGCCCGACCGTCCGGGGACGTCGGCGGCCGCCGCCTCCATCGCGTCCGCCAGCGCCCCCCTCGCCCGGTCACCGACCGCGGCCAGCAGGCTGCCCCGGTCGGCGAAGTGCCGGTAGGCAGCCGTGGCCGACACCCCCACCCGGCGGGTCGCCTCTCGCAGGACCACCCCGTCCGGCCCGGACTCCCGGGCGAGCTCGACGGCGGCCGCGAGCAGAGCCGGTCCGAGGTCACCGTGGTGGTACGCGTCGGCCATCCGCCCATCCTCGCTCGCCGGGCGACGGTGTGTTGACGGTGTTGACATCGCGCCGCCGGTGGTCCATGTTGAGCCTGTCAACATGACCGGGGCGGAAAGGGGCCAGATATGAAAGCTGTCCAGCGCGGGCGGTTCACCGTTCCCGAGGGTTCCGGGGTCGTCGTGTTCCTCATCGGGATGCGGGTGAACGACCTCCGCCGCGTCCGTGCGTGGTGGCCGCCGTTCACGGCGATGCCGCGGATGCTGGCCGAGCTCGCACGCCGGCCGGACTCGGGCTTCCTCTCCGCGACCACGTTCGTGTCCGGCCGGACGCTGATGGTGCGCCAGTACTGGCGCAGCGCCGAGGACCTCATCGCGTACGCGAAGAAGCCCGATGCGCAACACCTGCCGGCCTGGCGGGCCTTCAATACCCACGCCCGGGCTGCTGGCGGTGCCGTCGGCATCTTCCATGAGACCCACGTCGTCGACGCGGGAAACCTGGAGGCCATCTCGGTCGACATGCCCGAGAGCGGCGTACTCGCAGCGCTCGGGTCGGTGCCGGTCAGCCGGGCCCGGGCATCCGCGCGGGAACGGTTGGGGACGACCCAGGGCCGACAAGGTCCTCCGGGTGAGTGACGGCCACCGGGTCGGTGCCGGTGCGCGGGAAGTGGCAGGCGACCGAACGACCGGCGACGATCTGCAACACCGGCTTCTCGGTGACGCACCGGTCCCGGGCCCACGGACAGCGCGTGTGGAACGTGCACCCGCTCGGCTTGTCGATCGGGCTTGGCACGTCACCGCGTAACACGATCCGCTCGCGGCCGGCGGCGTCGCCCTCCATCCGCGGAATTGCGGAGAGCAGTGCTTCGGTGTACGGGTGCGCCGGCCGGCTGTACAGCTGGTCCGCGGTAGCGACCTCCACCAGCTCACCCAGGTACATCACCGCGATCCGGTCACAAAAGTGCCGCACCACCCCGAGGTCGTGGGTGATGAACACGTACGTCAGCGAAAGCTCCTCCTGCAGCCGGGCCATCAGGTTCAGCACCTGGGCCTGGATCGACACGTCGAGGGCGGACACCGGCTCGTCGGCGACCAGCAGCTTCGGCCGGGTGGCCAGCGCGCGCGCGATCCCGATGCGCTGGCGCTGGCCGCCGGAGAACTCGTGCGGGTACCGGTCGACCGCGTCCGGGCGCAACCCGACCAGCTCGAACAGCTCGGCCACCCCGACCCGACCGGCGCGCTGCCCAGACCTGCCCGCGGCAGACCGGTTGTGGATCTCCAACGGGTCGGCGACCATCGAGCCGACCCGGCGCCGCGGGTTCAGCGAGGCGAACGGGTCTTGGAAGATCAGTTGCAGGTCGGCCCGGATCGATCGCAGCTCGCGGCGGGAGAGCCGCGTGATGTCCCGGCCGGCGAACTCGATGCGACCGGTCGTCGGGTCCAGCAGCCGCACGATGCACCGGCCCAGCGTCGACTTCCCGCACCCGGATTCCCCGACCACGCCGAGGGTCTCCCCGGCGACGACGTCGAGGGTCACCCCCTCGACCGCGTGCACCACGTCACGTCGCCCCACCCCGCCGGCGGACCGTCCGGCCGGGAAGTCCTTGCCGACGTCGGTCAACCGCAGCAGGGGTGCACCGCTCGGAGCGGTGCTCACGCGACATCCTCGGCCCTGGCTTCGGCGGCGCGAGCGGCCGGCCGGTCCAAGATCGGCAGCCAGCAGGCGTCGACGTGATCGGCGGCGTCGCCGCTCGGGTGCAGCGGCGGACGCTCGTCGCACCGGTCGAACCGATGCCGGCACCGGCTGGCGAACACGCACCCGCGCCCTGCCTCGGCGGGCGTGATCGGTGCTCCGGGGATCGTCGGCAACCGCCGGCTCCGGGGCCGCACCCCCGCGGCTCCGGTGGTGATGCGCGGCACCGACTCCAGCAGGCCCCAGGTGTAGGGGTGGCCGGGAGACCGGAACACCCGCGACCGCGGCCCGACCTCGACGGCGCGACCGGCATACATCACCAGCACCCGGTCGGCCATCTCCGACACCACGCCCATGTCGTGGGTGATCAGGACGACCGACGAGCCGTGCTCGGCGCGTAGTCGGCGCAGCAGGTCGAGGATCTGGGCCTGGCTGGTGACGTCGAGCGCGGTCGTCGGTTCGTCCGCTATCACCAGTGACGGCTCACAGGACAGCGCCATTGCGATCACCGCCCGCTGCCGCATCCCACCGGAGAACTCGTGCGGGTAGTTGTCCACCCGCCGCTCCGGGTTCGGGATGCCGACCTCGGCGAGCAGCTCGATCGCGCGGGTCCGCGCGGCACGCCGGGAGATGTCCCGGTGGGCACGCAGCTGCTCGGCGATGTGCCAGCCCACCGTGTAGACCGGCGTCAACGCGGTCATCGGGTCCTGCGGGACCAGCGCGATGTCCTTGCCGCGGATCGACCGCAGCACCTCCGGCGTCGCCCCGAGCAGTTCCCGGCCGCGGAACCGGGCCGAGCCGGACACCTGCAGGTTGGGGTTGGGCACCAGGCCGAGCATGCTCAGCATCGACACGCTCTTGCCCGACCCGGACTCCCCGACGATGCCGAGCACCTCACCGGGCGCCAGGTCGAAGGAGAGATCCTCGACCGCGACGGCGGGCCTGCCGCGCGCGCGGAAGGCCACATGCAGGTCCCGGACGGAGAACAGGGCGGGCTCAGGCACGCCGCACCCGCGGGTCCAGGCGGGCGTAGAGCAGGTCCACCGCAGCGTTGGCGAGCACGATGAAGAACGCGGCGTAGATGACCGCACTGATGATCACCGGAAGATCGGTGCTCTGCAGCGCGGAGAAGGTCAGCCGCCCGATGCCGGGCAGGGCGAACACGACCTCGGTGAGCAGCGCCGACCCACCGACGAGGGCGCCGAAGTCCAGCCCGAACAGCGACACCACGGGGATCAGGGAGCACCGAAGCGCGTGCTTGAGCAGGACTCGACGTTCGCTGACGCCCTTGGCCCGGGCCGTGCGTACGTAGTCCTCCGAGAGCGCGGCCAGCAGCTCGCCCCGCAGCACCCGCGCGTAGATGCCGGCGTACAGCACGGCGAGGGTGAGCCAGGGGAACAGCAGGTGCAGCGCCCACTGGCCGGGGTTGTCGATCAGCGCCACGTACCCCAGCGGCGGCACCCAACGGAACAGGGACTCGTGCAGCCGACTCTGGGTCAGCAGGTTCACCACCTCACCCAGCCAGTACACCGGGACCGACACCCCGATCAGCCCGACCACCGACAGCAGCGGATCGACGAACCCGCCGCGGCTGCGGGCCGACAGGGTGCCGAGGGTGATCCCCACCAGCATCCAGATCACCGCGGCACCGACGACCAGGGACAGGGTGACCGGAATCGCGTCGACGATCTGCGGCAGCACCCGCTGGCCGCGATTGACGTAAGAGGTGAGGTCCCCGTCGACGAACAGGTGCTTCATCATCAGGGCGTACCGCACCGGCATCGGGCGGTCCAGGCCGAAGGAGGCGCGGACCTGCGCGACCGTGGCGGGGTCGGCGTTGCGTCCGGCGATCCGCGCGGCCGGGTCGACGCCGGGGGTGGCGAAGAAGATGAGGAACGTCAGAGCGCTGATCGCGAACAGGATCAGCACCGTGCCGGCGAGCCGCCGCAGCAGGAAGGCGATCACCGCGGGCTCACCCGGCGCCGCGCAGCCGGGCCTGCGGATCCAGTGCGTCGCGGACGCCGTCGCCGAGCACGTTCAGCGCGACAGCGGTGACCACCAGGGCCAGCCCCGGCGCGACGGCCACGGCCGGCCGGGTGTACAGCAGACCCAGGCCGTCGTTGATGATCGTCCCCCAGCTGGCATCCGGTGGCTGGACCCCGATGGACAGGAACGACAGCGCCGACTCGGTGAGCATGTTCACCGCGGTCATCAGCGGCAGGAAGACGACGACCGTCGGCAACACGTTGGGCAGCACGTCGCGCCGCATGATCCGCGCGTCGCTCGCGCCGAGCCCGACCGCTGCCCGGACGAAGTCCCGCTCGCGCAGCGAGAGCACCTGACCGCGGACCGGGCGGGCGACATAGGGCACGAATATCGCCGCGATGATGAGCACCGGGAGCCAGATGCTGCCGGAGTCGACGTGCACCGGCCCCAGGGTGATCCCGCTGCCGATGAGCACGATCGACAGGCTGATCCCCAGCAGGTACACCGGGAACGCCCATACGACGTCGAGCAGCCGGGACAGCACCGCGTCGACGACCCCGCCGAAGTACCCGGCGACGATCCCGACCACCGCGGCGACCACGCAGCAGAGCACCGCGGAGACGAAGCCGATGAACAGCGAGTTCCGGCCGCCGTACAGGAGTCGCGCCGCCACGTCGCGGCCCTGTCCGTCCGCCCCGAGCGCGTAGTGCGCCGGGTCCCAGGTCGGCCCGATCGGCGTCGAGCCGAGCCCGAGGCCTCCCGTGCTCGCCTCGATCACGTCGACCCGGCGGCCACCGATCTCCGTCGTGGCGGACAGGTCGGACCGGAACGGGTCGGTGTGCGCGACGTGACTGGCGTACAGCGGTGCCCCGACGCAGGCCAGCACCACCACGACCACGACCACCGCGGACACCACCGCCGCGCGGTTGCGGAGCAGCTGCCCGAGAGCGGTCCGCCACGGGCCACCGGCGGTCCCGGTTCGGACCGCCGGGACCGCCGGGACGTCGGCGAGCTCGTCGAGACTGGTGCTCACTGCACCCAGAGCTGGTCGACGAGCATGTAGAACTGCTTGCTGAACTGGTAGTTGCCCACCCGCTTGGACGTGAAGTCGACCAGCTTCGGGGTGATCAGCGGCGCGACCGGCGCGTTCGCCATGATCTGGGCGTCGACCTTCCCCCACAGGGGCTCGGCCGCCGCCAGCCCACTGGTCTGCCCGGTCTTCAATGCCTGGGCAATCCCGGCCTCACTGGTCTTGTCGCAGTAGCCGGCGATGTTGATGCTCGAGTCGCTACCGGCGTGGAAGCCCACGCACGACAGCAGCACGTTGATGAAGTCCGACGCCGCGGGGTAGTCCTGGTACCACTGGCTCAGGCTGATCTGCACCTTGTTCTTCGTGTTCTGGATGTAGGTGAACTGGATGTTGCCGGACAGCTTGTTGATTTTCGCCTTGTAGCCGATGTCGTTCAGCACGCTCTGCACGTACTCACCGATCGCGGAGTTCACGGCGTCGTCCTGGACAACAACGGTGACGGCCTGGCCGGCGGTCCCGGACTCCTGCACCAGCTGGCGCGCCTTGTCCAGGTCCGGCGCGGACCAGGCGGTTCCCGGATTCTTCGTGTACTGGCAGGAATCGGCGTGCCCCGGGAACCCGGGCGGCAGGATCGTGCAGACCGGCGCGGCGAGGTTCTTGCCGCCGTACAGCTGGACGACGGCGTCGCGGTCGACGGCGTAGTTGACCGCCTGCCGGGCCTTGACGTTGTTGAACGGGGGGATCCGGGTGTTCATCGGCAGATACCAGAACGCCGTGAGCTCGTTGACGTGGATCTGGTCGGCGAACTTCGTGCCGAGCTCGTTGAGCCGGTCCGCGGGCGGCTGGTCGGCGAGCCAGTCGGCCTGCCCGTTCTGCACCGCGGTGATCTCCGACTCGACCGTCTGGCCGAACGACTCCACGATGGTGTCCGGGTAGCCCTGCGGCTGGGCGGCCCGCGACCACTCGGTGAAGTTCGGGTTGCGCTGCAGCACCAGGGATCCGTTGCCGCTGGGGTTGTACGAGGCGATCGTGTAGGCGCCGGTGCCGGGCAGCGGCTTGGTACCGGAGTCCGTCGCGGGGGAGCCGGCGGGCAGGACCGTTGCGTGCGGCACCGCGAGCTTGTACGGCAGCTCCGGGTCCGGTGCGGTCAGGTTGATGGTGACTGTCCGAGCGGCCGCGTCGCCGACCACACCGCCGGCGAGCGTGCACGTCTTCGGCGTCTTCAGGCACGCGGCCGCGCCGACGATCCCGTTGTAGAACGTGCCGGCCGTCGGGCTGGAGACGGTGAAGATGCGCCGGAACGACGCGACCACGTCGTCGGTGGTCACCGCCTTGCCGGTCGAGAACTTGATGCCGTTGCGCAGGGTGAACCGGTAGGTCTTCCCCCCGTTGGTCACCGTCGGCAGCGCGGTCGCGAGGTCGGGGACGACCGTGAACGACGGCTGGCCACCCACCTTCTGGAAAGCCAACAGGCCGTCGTAGGTGGCCTGGTACAGCTGCCAGTACTGCAGGGTGTAGTTCACCATCGGGTCGATCGTCCCGGCCGCCGCAGTCGCGGACAGCTTCAGGGTGCCGCCCCGGTGAGCGGGCAGGAAGGCGGCGCCGCCGGTCGCCCCGCCACCGGTCCCCCCGCTCCCGCCGCTGCTGCTGCCGGCCGTCGCGCCGGTGCCGGCGGAGGACGTGGCGCCGGCGGAGGACGTGGCGCCGGCGGACGGAGTGGCGGCGCTGCCCGGCTGGGGCGGCTGGGTGTTGGAACAGGCGGCGAGGACCAGGGCCGCGGTCAGCCCCGCGACGGGGAGCAGCGCGGTGCGGAGCGGGGCGGCGCGTGGGGAGGTCATCGCGATCCGTTCTCTGAGGAAGCCGTGAGGAAGTCGTCGAGAATCTCCAAATATCGCTCGGGTTCCTCGACATGCGGCAGGTGGCTGGACCGTTCGAACAGCTCCCAGCGCACGTCCGGGATCGCGTCGAGGTAGGGCTTGACGCACAGCGGCGTGGCCTCGTCGTACACCCCGGAGATCACCAGGCTCGGCACCGCGACGGTGGACACGCCGTCGGCGACGGTCCAGTCGGCCAGGCTCCCGACGACGTGGAATTCACTCGGCCCGTTCATCGAGTGGTAGACGGTCGGGTCCTGCGCGAGCAGGTCGAAACTGGCGGTCACCTCTGGCGGGTTGGGCACGACCCGGCAGACGTGCCGGTCGTAGAAGACCTTCTCGGCCTGCAGGTACTCCGCGCTGTCCGTGGTGCCGGCCTGCTCGTGCCGGGTCAGCGTGTCGTCGACCCCGGGGGGCAGGTCCGCGCGGAGCCGGTTCGCCTCCTGCACCCAGGTCCGCATCGACGCCGGGGAGTTGGCGATCACCAGTGCCTGCAGGCCGTGTGGGCGCTGGACGGCGTACTCCGCGGCGAGCATCCCGCCCCAGGACTGCCCGAGGACGGCATGGCGGTCGGCGATGCCCAGTGCCTGCACCAGGTTCGCCAGTTCGTCGAGGAAGAACCGGACGGTCCACCGGTCGGCCGGTGCATCCGGGGCGTGGGTGGACCGGCCGCAGCCGAACTGGTCGTAGTGCACCACCGGCCGGCCCGTACGCACCGCCAGGTCGGCGATCGCCAACGTGTAGTCGTGTGGGACGCCCGGGCCGCCGTGCAGGACGACCAGCGGCGTCGGGCCGGCGGCGAGATCACCCGTCACCCGGTACCAGGTCTGTCCTCCGGCATAGGGGACCGTTCCCTCCCGGGTAGCCGCAGCAACCATGGTCACGTCCTCCCCCAGGGGGTCCGGTGGCCACGGTCGTCCGTGGGCCCGCCCCAACTGGCTGGGCAGACGATTGCCCGAGGATTGACCGATTGCAAGGCAAATGCGTTACGTCTGCGTTTCCGACCACTGGATCAGCAGGTCGGGCCGGTCAGGTGGGTGTCGCCTGTTCGCCCCGCTGGACGCACCCGGCGAGGCTCAGCTGCTGCGGGCCGTCCGCCAGCGCACTCCGGCGATGACCGATGCGGCGACCAGCAGAGCGATCCCCGATCCCAACAGGCCGAGGTGCTGCACCGCCGAGGTCGAGCCGGCGCCGGCCTGGACACCGCCGGCGGGCATCCGCTGCCCCCGCGACCGACCCGCCGCGCCGTTGGCGCCCGAACCCGTCCCGGCGTTGGACCCCGCGCGGTCCCCGGAAGCGTTGGTGGAGCCGTTGGTCGAGCCGTTCCCGTTAGCGGAACCGCCACCGGAACCGCCACCGGAACCGCCACCGGGAGCGGTGGGACTGCCGGTGGACCGGGGCGTGCGTCGGTCGGTGGCCGACGGCAACGGGACGGCCGTCGAGCTGCGCGTCGGCAGTGGCGACCGGGAGCCGGTCGGCGAGGGCGACGCCGGCCGGGTCGGGCTGGGCGTGACGGTGGAGCTGGGACCGGCGGTCGGGCTCGGACTGGCGGTCGGGCTCGGGGTTGCGGTGGGGCTGGCGGTCGGACTCGGGGTTGCGGTGGGGCTGGCGGTCGGGCTGGCCGGGGGGGTTGCGGTGGGACTGGGGCTCGCCGTCGCCGCCGCCGTGATGTTCGTGGTGATCGACGTCCGGCAGGTCACGAAGCTGCCGCCGGGGTTGCCGGTCCCGTTGCACTGGTTGACCCGGATCGGGATCGCCGGACTCACCCGCGACCCCGCCGCGACGGTGCAGTTCACCGCTCCGCCGCCGCCGTTGCCCGAGCCGTTGCACTGGGTGACCGTGGCGCCGGTCGTCGTCGCCGGGAAAGGGGTGCAGTTCACCGCGCCGCCACCGCCCGTCCCGGACCCGACGCACTGGTTGACGGTCGCGTCGGTGACCGGTTGCGCGCCGGGGGTGTCCGCACTGACGTTGTTGGTGATGTTGACCGTGCACCTGACCGGGTGGGCGGCGTCGTTGCTGGAGCCGTTGCACTGGTTGACCGTGGTGACGATGTCCGTGGACGTGGTCCGGAAGGTCCCGTTACCGGGAGGGCACGGGTCGAGCGCACAGTTCCGGGTCACCGTCACCACCGAGCCGCGGGTGTTCCCGTCGATCGTGTTGACCACCGTGACCGCGCATTCGAGCACCGTGGTCGCGCCGCCCGGGCCGGGACCCTGGTTGTTGCACTGGTCGAGGGTGACGTTGGCTGCCTGCGCGGTCCGTGCCGGGCTCAGGCCGGTGATGCCGACCGCACCGGCCAGCACCACCAGCACCAGCACGGCCATGTGGCGCATGCGCCGGGCGGCGGGAACCCTCGCCCCGCCACGTGGACGGTCCGCTCGGTCGGTCGGTCTGCTCATGCGGTCAGGCCCCTGCCGGTTGACGCGTCGAGCCCTGGACGAACCGAGCGCGAGGCGAGCTGGTCGCGCAGAAAGTGATCAACTGATTACGAGCGGTGAAGTTACCCAGCCCGGGCGCCGTTGTCAACGATCAACCTCGTCACCGACCGGTGGTCCGACGTGCCACCGGCAGACGGGGTAGGCGGGGCACCGATACCCGGTGCTGCCAGACTTGGCCGCCGTGACGACCCCAGGAGCCGACTGGCTGCCCGACGCCGTGGTGTACGAGATCTACCCGCAGTCGTTCGCCGACTCCGACGGCGACGGGGTCGGTGACTTCCCCGGAGCGCTCGCTCACCTGGACCACCTGGCCTGGCTCGGTGTCGACACCGTGTGGTTCAACCCGTGTTTCGCCTCACCGTTCCGGGACGCCGGCTACGACGTCGCCGACTACGACCACGTTGCGCCCCGGTACGGGACCGACGCGGACCTGGTCGCCTTCGTGGACGCCGCCCGCGAGCGCGGCATCCGGGTGCTGCTGGACCTCGTGGCCGGGCACACCAGCAGCGACCACGCCTGGTTCCGGGCGTCCGCGGCGGACCCGGGCGACGACCGCTACATCTGGTCCGCCCGGCCCGGCCCGGGGTTTGTCCCCTCGCCCGGGACCCGGCCCGGGTTCTACCTGCGCAACTTCTACGACACCCAGCCGGCGCTGAACTTCGGCTACGCCCGGACGGACCCGGCCGAACCCTGGCGGCAGCCCGTCGACGCCCCCGGCCCGCTGGCGAACCGGGCGGCGCTGCGCCGGGTGATGGCCCGCTGGTGCGACGTCGGGATCGCCGGGTTCCGCGTCGACATGGCCTTCTCGCTCGTCAAGGACGACCCCGGGTATGTCGAGACCACGGCTCTGTGGCGAGAGCTCCGCTCCTGGTTGCGCGACACCTACCCGGAAGCGGTGCTCGTTCCCGAGGGCTCCGAGCCGGCCCCCGCCGACGAACAGGGCATTCCGCGCTCGACCGGGTTCGACGCGGACTTCTGGCTGGTGATCTTCGACGAACACGCGTCGCTGTTCGACAACGGCGGCGCGGGAACCCAGTCGGCGCACGCCGCGCCGGCCGGTGGCTGCTACTTCGACGAGGCGGGGCTGGGTTCCGCGCGGCCGTTCGTCGATGCCTGGACCCGCCACCGCCAGCGGTGGGGCGCCGCGCGGCCGGTGCTGCTGGCCAGCTCCGACCACGACTTCTCCCGACTGGCCTGCGGATCCCGGACGCAGCAGCAGCTGGGTGCCGCGTGGACATTCCTGCTGACGTGGGGAACTGTGCCGTCGATCTTTGCCGGGGACGAGATCGGCGTCCGCTACCAGCCGGGGCTGCCGGACGTCGAGGGCAGCGTCTACGAGCCGACGTACAACCGGTCCGGCGCCCGGACGCCGATGCAGTGGGACACCTCGGCCAACGCCGGCTTCTCCACCGCGCCGGCGGACCGGCTGTACCTGCCCGTCGACCCCGCCCCGGACCGTCCCGACGTCGCCACCCAGCGGGCCGATCCGGAATCGACCCTGCAGCTGGTCCGGCGGTTGATCGCGCTGCGCCGCTCCACCCCGGCGCTCGGCGCCCGCGCCACGACAGAGGTCCTCGGGACCGGCTACCCGTTCGCCTACATCCGCGGCGGGAGCCATCTGGTGGTGGTCAACCCGCGGCGGGAGCCGGCGCGGCTGGACCTGGCCGGCCTGCGGGTGGGCGACGGGTCCCAGTTCGGCGGAGGCCCGCGGGTGGGCGAGGGCCTGGAGGTCAGCGGGGTGACCGTCCGGGACGGGTCCGTGCTCGCGGACGGGTTCGGGTACGGGGTCTTCGCCCTCGCGACCTCCGCCGGCTGAGGCGCCCTCAGGACCTGGGGCGGCACAGACGTCCGTAGGCTCCCCGCCTGTGAAGGGATTCGCCTCGGACAACTACGCCGCCGTGCACCCCGACGTGCTGGCGGCGATGGCCGCAGCCAATGACGGGCACGCCGTCAGCTATGGCGACGACCCGGTGACGGCGAAGGCCGACGCGCTGCTGCGCCAGCAGTTCGGCGCCGACGCCACACCGCTGCTGGTGTTCAACGGCAGTGGGGCCAATGTGTTGTGCCTGCGGACGCTGTGCAAGCCGTGGGAGGCGGTCGTCTGCGCCGACACCGCCCACGTGAACACCGACGAGGGTGGCGGCCCGGAGATCGTCGGCGGGCTGAAGATGCTGACCTGCCCGACCGCGGACGGCAAGCTCACCCCCGACGGTGTCGCGCGCTGGCTGCCGAGCATCGGCAACGTGCACGCCGCGCAGCCACGGGTCGTCACCGTCACCCAGTCCACGGAGCTGGGGACCAGGTACGAGGTCGACGAGCTCAAGGTGCTCGGTGAGTTCTGCGCCGCGTCCGGGCTGCTGTTCCACATCGACGGCGCCCGGCTGGCCAACGCCGCCGCCGCCCTCGACGTCGGGCTTGGCGACCTCGCGGCCGGGGTGGGCGCGAGCGCGGTCAGCTTCGGCGGCACGAAGAACGGCCTGATGTTCGGTGAGGCGGCGGTCTTCCTGGACCCGGCCACCGCGCCGCCGGCCCCGTTCGTCCGCAAGCAGCTGCTGCAGCTGGCCAGCAAGCACCGCTTCCTGGCCGCGCAGTTCGTCGCACTGCTGGAGGGCGACCTGTGGCGGCGGCTGGCGACGCACTCCAACACGATGGCCGCCCGGCTGGCGGACGCCGTCGGCGGGGTCGACGGGGTGCGGATCACCCAGCAGGTACAGGCGAACGGCGTGTTCGCGGTCCTGCCGCCCGGGGCCGCGGACCGGCTGCGCGAGCGGTGGCGCTTCTACACCTGGAACGAGACGACCGGCGAGGTCCGCTGGATGTGCTCGTGGGACACCAGCGCCGAGGAGGTCGACGCCTTCGCCGCCGACGTCGCGACGGTGTGCGCGGGCGGCGAGCTGCCCCCGATGGACGGAGAGCCCCGCCCGGCCTGAGGCCCGGCTGCCTCCCAACGGGTTGATCCGCCTCCGGGACCATGCGGTGCGTTCAGTGGGCCGTCGGCTGCGCGAGTACGTCGCGCACGGTCCGCGGTTCCCGATCGAGGAGGGTGCCGAGCAGCGGATCGACTCCGGCGAAGAAGCCCTCGTGGGCTGCTTGGTACATGCCGAGGGTGAACCGAGCCATGGACTCCGGCCGTCCAGCGGCGATCTGTGCGGCGACCCAGTCGTCCTGATCCATCACTGCCAGTTCGATCGTTCGCCCGGTCAGCTCGGACGCGACCTGGGCGATCTCGTCGAAGGTCGGTGCGGCGTTCGCGGTGAGCGTCGTCGGGCCCTCATGGGCCCCGTCTGAGGCGAGGATGATGGCCGCGGCCTCGGCGGCGTCCTCGCGGGCCGTCCATGACACGGGCCCGTCGGCGGGCACGGTGATGACGCCGGTCTCGCGCCACGGGCCCGTCAGCCAGGTGAGGCTGTGCGCGTAGAAGCCGTTGCGCAGCGATGTCCAGGCGATGCCGGATTCCGCGAGCAGCCGCTCGGTCTCGGCGTGGTCGCGCCCCGGGCCGAAGGGGGTGTCGGGCGCCGCTCCCTGGTGGCTGGTGTAGAGGATGCGGCCGACTCCTGCGGTGACGGCCGCGTCGATCGCGGCGCGGTGCAGGCTCACCGCGTCGGCAGCCGGGTCGCTGGAGGACACGAGAAGCAGCTGGTCGGCACCCTTGAACGCGTCCGGCAGGGAGTCGGGGTCGGCGTAGTCCCCGTGCCTCACGGTCACGCCGCGATCGGCGAAGCGTTGGGCCTTGGCGGTGTCGCGGACCGCGACGACGATCTCGGTGGCGGGAACGCGTTCCAGCAGGTGGTCGACGGTCGCGCCGTTGAGTGCGCCGGTTGCCCCGGTGACGATGATCATGATCGAGCCTCTCCGCGGTATCGATGGAATCCCTGGCATGGTAGCCACGGAAACACAACGTTAGCAAGACTGCGTTACCGCTGGAAGGTGATCGATGCGACCAGCCGGCTCCTGCTGGTTGACCAAAGAGTTGTTTGGGTGTCAGCCTCGTCGTTGTGACCGACGAGGCGGTACGGCGCGCCGAGATGCGGGCGCTGGCCCACCCGCTGCGACTGCGGATGCTGTCGCTGCTGACCGGGGCGGAGCTCAGCGCCGCCGAGGTGGCTCGGGAGCTGGGTACGACGCAAGCCAACGCCAGCTACCACCTGCGCAGGCTCGCCGCCGCCGGGATGCTGGGGGACGCGGGCGAGGTGGCCGTCCGCGGCGGCCGCGCGCGGCGCTACCGGCACGTGCCTGCCGACGCAGCCCCACCGGCCGAGGGAAGCGCCGTCGACCCGACCGGTCGCGCCGGTCCCGACCGCACCGGTCAGGCCGCGCTCGCCCATGCGGTGGTCCGGGCGCTCGCCGGCGAGCTGGTCCGCCGCGACCTGCAGCGCGACACCGCCCGGCTCTCCCACCTCACCGACGCGGAGCTCTGGGTCGACCCCGGCGCCTGGACGCGCGCGTTGCATGACGTCCAGTCGGCCTCACTGCGCCTGCACGACCAGGCGCGGCCGCCGCGCACACCGGGCACCGTCCGGGTCAACGCCTCGATGGTGCTGTTCGCGATGACCGGCGGCGTCGAGCCACCCGTCGAGCCGCCCGTCGAGTCCAGCGGGAAGCTCCGGTGAGCGTCCGCTCGGACAGCTGGGCGCCGCTGCGGTCGGCGCCGTTCCGAGCCCTGGCGTCCGCCCGGGTGGTCAGCGTCCTCGGCGGCGCGATCGCGCCGGTCGCGCTCGCCTTCGCGGTGCTGGACCTCACCGGGTCCGCGACCGACCTCGGCATCGTGGTCGGTGCACGGTCGCTGGCGAACGTCGCGTTCCTGCTCCTCGGCGGGATCGTGGCCGACCGGCTGCCGCGCCAGGTGGTCCTCGTCGGGTCCAGCCTCGCGGCCGCGCTCACCCAGGGCGTCGTTGCCGCGCTGGTGCTCGCCCGGACCGACTCGATCGCGCTGCTCGCGGCGCTGTCCGCGGTCAACGGCGCGGTGTCCGCGTTCGCCCTGCCGGCGGCCGCCGCGCTGCAGCCACAGACCGTCGACCGCGCGCACCTGCAACAGGCCACCGCCCTGGTGCGAACCGGCGTCAGCGCCGCGTTGATCCTCGGCGGGTCGGTCGGCGGGATCCTCGTCGCCGCGGTCGGGCCCGGCTGGGGCATCGCGCTGGACGCCGCCAGCTTCCTGGTCGCTGCGGTGCTGTTTGCCAGGGTCCGCGTGCCGGCGGCGACCGAGCGGCCCCGATCCGACCTCCGGGCGGGGTCCGACACCCGGGTCTGGACCGACCTGGTGACCGGGTGGGGCGAGTTCACCTCGCGGACCTGGCTGTGGGTGGTCGTCGTGGCGTTCCTGCTGATCAACGCGATGATCGCCGGATGCCTCGGGGTCCTCGGTCCGTTGGTCGCCGACGAGTCCGTGGGGCGCGCCGCGTGGGGCCTGGTCCTGTCCGCGCAGGCCGCCGGGTACGTCGTCGGCGGGCTCGTCGCGCTGCGGCTGCGGGTCCGGCGGCTGCTGCGGTTCGGCATGGCCTGCGCCGCCTGCGAGGCGCTGCTGATGCTGGCGCTCGGCATCGGCCCGGTCCTGCCCGTCCTGCTGGTCACCGCCTTCATCGGCGGCCTGACGATCGAGCAGTTCGGGGTCGCCTGGGAGACCTCGATGCAGCAGCACGTGCCGGCCGACCGGCTGGCGCGGGTCTACTCCTACGACATGTTGGGCTCCTACCTCGCCATTCCCGCCGGTGAGGTCGCCGCCGGACCGGTCGCACAGGCGGTCGGGCTCGAACCGACGCTGGTCGGCGCGGCGGCGGTCGTGGCCCTCGCGACGGCAGCCGCGCTGACCAGCCGCAGCGTCCGGGACCTGCCGAACACCGCGCTCGAACCGGGGACGAGAGCCGCCCGTGGGACGGTGTCGGCATGAGGTTCGACCCCCGTCCGACCGGGCTCGCCGACCCCGTCCGCGCCCCCGGGGTCCGCCTGGTCCCGCTCCCCGCCGACCACGTCGACGGTCTGGCCGAGGTGCTCGCCGGGGACGAGCAGGCGTGGGCGCACCTGCCCGTTTCGTTCCCCGCGGACCGCGAGGGCATCGCCGCCTGGGTCGACCGGCTGCTCGGTGAGGCCGCGGCGGGGACGTGGGTGCCGTTCACGGTGCTGGCTGCGGAGCCCGGCGTGGACGGTGGGCCGGACGCCGGGGAACGGCCCGTCGGGGTGACCTGCTACCTCGACCTGGTCCGCCCGGAGCGCACGCTCGAGGTCGGCGGGACGGTGTACGGCCGTCGGTGGTGGGCCGGTCGGGTGAACCCGTCATGCAAGTACCTGCTGTTCCGGCACGCATTCGACGACCTGGGTGCGGAGCGGGTCAGCCTGAAGACGGACATCCGCAACACCCGCTCCCAGGCCGCGATCGCCCGGCTCGGCGCGCTCCGGGAAGGGGTGCTGCGCAGCACGCTCACCCGGCGCGACGGCACCCGGCGCGACACCGTCTACTTCTCCGTGCTGCCCGGTGAGTGGCCGGCGGTCCGGGCCGGCCTGCTGCAGCGGCTCGGGACCGCGCCGTGAGCCGGGCTGTCGCCCGCGGCGTCCGGCCGGAAGAGCCCGGGCCGGGTTCACCGGCCACCGGACGCCCACGGGTGTCACGCGGTCGACGCCTACGGTGAGCCGGTGGCCGGCAACCCTGCGCAGTGCCCAGGGTCCGGGTCGGCGGCAGTGCTGGGCGGCAGGGCCGCGCTGGCGCTGTGCGTGTCGGTCGCCGGCTTCGTCGCGGTCGGGTTGCTCGGCCCGTCGGTCGTGACCGTCCGGCTCGCCGGCGCCGTGGCCGGGCGGCCCCCGTACAGCCTGGGTCCCGGACCCCCGGGGTGGTTGGCGGTCGGACTGACGGCCGCGGCGCTGCTGGTCGGCGCCGGCGGACTGTTCGCCGCGCTGCGTGCGCTGCGCGCCGGCTGGGTGCCGGAGCCCCGGCGGTGGCTGGCCGGCGGGCTGGCCGCGGTGGTCGGATTCCTGCTCGTCCCCCCGGCCGCGAGCGGGGACGCGCTGATCTACGCCGCCTACGGGCGGACCGCTGCCCTGGGCGGTGACCCCTACATCGACACCCCGCGAGCACTGCTCGCGGTCGGCGATCCCGTCGGCATTGCCACCGAGGGGCCGTGGCAGGGCGTCACCAGCGTGTACGGGCCGGTCGCCACCGCCGTGCAGGACGCCGCGAGCAGGCTCGGCGGGACGTCGATGCAACAGACGGTGTGGTGGCTGTCCGTCGCCGACGCCGTCGCCTGGATCGCCGCGGGCCTGCTGCTGCTCGCGCTCGCCGGCGCAGACCGGGCCGCCCGGTCGCGGGTCCTCGTCCTGTACTGGCTGAATCCGCTGCTGCTGTGGGCCGTGCCGTTCGGTGGGCACAATGACGGACAGGCGCTGGTGTTCGCGGTTGCGGCACTGCTTGCGCTGCGCAGCCGCTCGGTGGTGCTCGGCGCGGTGCTCTCCGGTGCGCTGATCGGCGTCGCGGGGGCGGTCAAGCTCACCGAGGGGGTGGTCGGGCTGGGGCTGCTGTGGGCGGTCCGCCGCCGACCGGCGGCCGCCGTTGCCCTCTGCGCCGCCGCCGGCGCGGTGCTCGCTGTCGCGTACCTCCCGCACTGGCCGGAGGCGGTTCACCAGACGTCGAGCAACAGCGGGTTCATCTCCTCGGCGTCGCCGTGGCAGTGGATCCGTGGACTGCTCGGCCTGGTGATGCCGGGCTCGGCGGCGCAACGCGTGGTCAGCATCGCCGCCTGGGCGTCTGTCGCGGTCGTCGCCGCGGCCGTGTTCCGGCGGCTCGTCCTGCGCTCCGACAGCACGGGGCTGACGACGGGCAGCGCCGGCGCCGTCGATCCCGATGCGGCCGGACGGGCCAGGGTGGCCGACGCGGTCCGGGCCGTCGCCGCCGTCGGCCTCGGGTGGCTGGTGGTCGGCTCGTACACGCTGCCCTGGTACGACATGGTCGCCTGGGCCCCGCTCATGCTGGTGACCGCGTCCGCTCTGGACGTGATCCTACTTGTACGGACGGTGACGGTGTGCCTGGCCTACGTGGCGACCCGGCAGGTGCCGCCCGAGCTGGCACCGTCCGCGGCGCTCGCGTTCGTCGCCGACCGGTTCCGCGACACCGTGTCCCCGGCGGTACACCTCGGGCTGGTGGTCGTGCTGGTCAGGTGGGCGCGACGCGGGCGCCATCCGGGCCTGTTCGGGCAGGTGGGGGCGGCGGCGGGAGGAACGGTTGACCCTCACAGGTCACGGTCGGCCTCCGGCCAATCACCTCTCGTCTCGATTGATCTAGGTTGAGTACTGTCTGGTGCAGTCGCACCGGCAGGCAGGTTGCGCGACACGGCTGCCGAGGGGAGCCGTCGATCCCCGGTCCCCGGATTCTCCATGTGCCCCGGTACGTGGACAAACCACAGCGATTGCGGACCCGCCGCGACCGCGGGCCGAGAGGGCGCTGATGGCAGACCGCGACGCAGACGCGTCGGTGCGCCACCTGCTCGCGGTGCCCGACGACGACGCCTTCCGCCCCGACCCAGCGGTCGGCGCGCGGTCCTGGGCCGGCGCCCGAGGCGGCCTGGCCATCGACCCGTTCGGCCCGCAGTTCGCGGCCGAGGTCGTCCCGGTGGCGGCGGTGGGGGACGATCCGGGCTGGCAGGCGGTCGCCCTGGTGCTGCGGGCCACCGGTCGACTGGTCCGGCGGGCCACGGACGATCCCTCGCCCGACACCGACGAGGCCGCCGTCGGCGACCTCGCCCGGGCCGAGGCACTGCTGCCCACCATCCCGGCGACCTCGTGGCTGCTGGGCTGCGTGCGCTCGGCGCTGGCTTCGGCCTACCACCTGATGGGGTTGTACGAACTGGCCCTGACGCACCTGACGGCACCGGCGAGCTGGTCCGGCCGGCAGGGCCGGACGCCGGTGCACCGCTGGTCGCACGCCGTGGAGCTGGCCGGACTGCACCTGGACTGGGCGGACGACCTCGCGCGCTCCGGTGTCGAGGGCGCCGAGGACCACCGCGCCGATGCCGCGCGCCACGCCCGCGAAGCACTGGCCGTCGCGGCCGGGGCGCACGAGCCTGTCGGCGCGGTCGGCCATCCGTCCACCGCGGCCCACCTGTCGCCCCGGCATCGGGACCGGGCCGAGCTCCTGCTGGTGTGCGCGACCGTCGACGACACCCACGACCCCGACGGTCCCGAGGACCCGGGCGGGCGCGAGCCCGTCGAACGAGACCCGGGCGCCACAGCGGACCGGATGGAGGCGCTGCTGGACGCTGTCGGAAGTGGGCCGACGTCCGACCTCCCGTGTCAGGTCCTGCCCTACCTCGCCCGGGCCCAGCTGCGTGCCGGCCGGACCGCGGCGGCGTGGGCGACGGCGCAGCGGGCGGTCACCGACGCCGGCCGGAACTGGGTGTCGGAGTTGCAGGCGCGGCGGGTGCTGCTGGAGGTGCTCGTCGTCCAGCAGCAGCCAGGTGCGGCGGAGGGGCTGGCTTACGGGCGGTTGCTGTCGGCCGAGCTGTGGCGGCGGCGGGCGCGGCGGCTGAGGGAGGCCAGGACGCTGCTGGACCTGGAGTCGCTGCGGGACGGGCAGGAGCGGGTCGCCCGGCTCTCGGTCGAGGCCTAGCGTTCGCCGGTGCCGCAGACCCCGGTCCTGCCCGCCGTCGACGTGCTCGGCTACCTCGGGCCGGAGGGCACGTTCACCCACCAGGCGGTCGGACTGCTCGGTCACCCGGTTGGCCGCGCGGTGCCTGGTGCGAGCGTGGCCGCGGTCCTGGCCGACGTGGGCGCCGGACGGGCGGATGCCGGGCTGGTCCCGGTCGAGAACTCCGTCGAGGGGTCGGTGAACACCACGGTCGACGCGCTGGCGTCCGGGCCGGAGCTGCGGGTGGTCGCCGAGGTGCTGCTGCCGGTCCGGTTCGTGCTCGCCGCCGCCCGGGGCGTGCGGCTGTCCGGGGTCACCAGGGTGCTGTCGCATCCGCATGCGCTGGCCCAGTGCCGCGGCTGGCTCGGTGGGCACCTGCCGTCGGCCGAGCTGGTCGAGGTGGCGTCGACCGCGGCGGCAGCCGCCGAGGTGGGTAACGCGGCGGCAGCCGCCGAGGTGGGTAACGCGGCGGCAGCCGCAGCCGCACAAGCAGCTGGCGCGGGTGGGAAGTGGACAGCGGCGGTGTGTGCGCCGGTCGCGGCCGAGCTGCACGGGCTCTCGGTGCTCGCCGACGGCATTGGCGCACCTGGCCCGACGGCGGTCACCCGGTTCGTCCTGGTCGCCCGGCCGGGCACGGACGTCGGTGCGCTGCCGCCGCCGACCGGCGCGGACCGCACGTCGCTGGTCGTCTTCATCGCCGACAACCACCCGGGCGCCCTGCTCGACGTGCTGGAACAGTTCGCCGCCCGCGGAGTGGACCTGACCCGCCTGGAGTCCCGCCCGACCGGGGAGGCGATGGGCAGGTACAGCTTCGCGATCGACTGTGAGGGCCACCTCACCGATGCCCGGGTGGGCGAGGCGCTGTCCGGTCTGCGCCGCACCTGCCGCGCGGTGCGGTTCCTCGGGTCCTACCCACGTGCGGACGCTACGGCGGCCAACGTCCGCCCGGGCACCGCGGAGCAGGACTTCACCGACGCGGCCGCGTGGCTGTCCGGTCTGCGGGGCGGTTGACCGCCCCGCGACCGCCAGCCACCCGGGGCCGACTGCGCGGTGCCCGGAACCCTGGTCAGCGGCGGTTGGGCACCCGGACGATCACCGACCCGGGATCGATGCTGATGGTGATCTCGCGGCCGCCCGGCATCACGTCCCCGTCCAGCTGGCGTGGCACCGAGCCGTCCGAGCGGATGCGCACCGACCGGCCGTGCAGGTGCTCGACGTCGGGGTCCCGGGCGCGGCGGGCGAAGTTCCACACCACCCGCAGCGTCGACCGGGCCGTCTCCGGCGCGACGATGACCACGTCGAGGATCCCGTCGTCGGGCTGGGCGTCGGGCAGCAGTTTGAACACCTGGACCGACCCGACGTTGCCGACGACCACCATCCGGACCATGCGGCGGATCGGCGGCCCGTCGTCGACGGTCACCTCGACCTCGACGGGCGCGTCCCGCAGGTGGCGGGCACCGGTCACGATGTAGGCCGGCAGCCCGAGCAGCTTCTTCAGCCGGTCGGGGACCTCGGCCATGATCGCGCCGTCCAGCCCCAGGCCGGCCATCACGACGAAGCCCTCCCCGGCGTCTAGGCCGTCACCGTTGATCCGCGCCAGGTCGATCGCCCGGTCCACGCCGCCGGCGACCACGTCCAGCGCCGGGCCCTCCTGCAGCGGCAGGCGCAGGTTGCGGGCCAGCAGGTTCGATGTCCCGGCGGGGACGATGCCGATCCGCACCCCGGACCCGGCCGCCGCGGTGCACACCGTCCGGACCGTCCCGTCGCCGCCGGCGGCGACCAGCAGGTCCACCCCGTCGGCCAGCGCCTGCTCGGTCATCGCCCGGCCCGGGTCGGTGGGCGAGGTCTCGTAGAAGGAGACGTCGAAGACCTCGGTGGAGCCGATCGCCGACTCCCCGGACAGCGCGGCACCGACCCGCCGCTGGAACGCGACCGGGTCGGCGAACTTCGTCGGGTTGAGGACAACCCCGGCCCGCAGCCGCCGCGGCGGATGGCGCCGCCGGTGGTGGCGCAGGACCAGGTTCCAGACCGGCCCGTCGGTCAGCAGGCCGGCTGCCCGGCCGGCGATCACGGCAGTGGTCCCGAGGGCCAGGCCGCTGAGTTCGGCCACCAGCGGCAGACCGCCGGCGGTGAGCCGGGCGTAGGCGACGGCCGCCACCAGCAGCACCGCGCCGACCCAGCTGATCCGCCGGCGGATGCCGTGGGCGGTGAGCAGCGACCCGACGACCGCCGCGGTGGTCATCGTGTGGTGTTCGGTGAACGTCTGGACCGTCTGCGGGTCGACGCCCCCGACGCCGTCTACTCCACGGAGCACCGCCAGGATTGCGAAGCGGGCCGCCTCGGCTGCGGCGACGGTCACCGCGATGCCCAGCGGCGGTCCCCACAGCGGTGCCCGCGCCGAGCCCCACTCGAAGGCCCACCCGACGTAGCTGGGCCGGCGCAGCGCCCGCATCAGCCGACCCCGCCCGAGGCCCACCGCCCCGGCCGCGGCAACCGCCCACCCGATCGCCGGCAGGCTGACCGTGGACAGGATCACCAGCAGCGCGTGCAACAGGTCCGCGTTGCGGTCCGGGCGGCGCAGCGCATCGGACGCCGCGGCGTCGGCCGCCGACACCCCCGTGCCGTCGAGGAGGACCGCGACCAGCAGCACGACCAGGACCGCCGGCGGGACCAGCGCGGCCGCCAGCCGCAGGCGCTCCGGGGCCCGGCCGGGCATGGTCATCGAGGGGACGGCCGGGCCGGTCGTCACTGGGCAGCTCCTCCTCCGGTCCGACCTGCTCGCGGCGACCCCTTCGCGCGCGGCGTGTCCCCGCTGGGAGTCTGCCCGGAGCGGTTCACCGGCGGCGGGGCGGTGCTGTGTCCGGAGCCGCCTACCCGCGCCGTCAGGCGTCCTGGGTGGCGAACTGGGTCGCATACAGGTCCGCGTACAGCCCGCCGGCCGCGAGCAGCTCGTCGTGGGTGCCGCGCTGCACGATGCGGCCGGCGTCCACCACGAGGATGACGTCGGCGTCGCGGATCGTGGACAGCCGGTGGGCGATGACCAGCGAGGTCCGCCCGGCCAGTGCCGTCGCCAGTGCCGCCTGGATCGCGGCCTCGGACTCCGAGTCCAGGTGCGCGGTCGCCTCGTCGAGGACGACGACCCGCGGCCGGTGCAGCAGCAGCCGGGCGATGGCGATGCGCTGCTTCTCCCCGCCGGACAGCCGGTAGCCCCGGTCGCCGACGACGGTGTCCAGCCCGTCGGGCAGCGCGCCCACGAACCCGTCGGCCCGGGCGGCGGTCAGGGCCCCGGCGATGTCCGCGTCGGTGGCGTCCGGCCGGGCGTAGCGCAGGTTCGCACCGATCGTGTCGTGGAACAGGTGCGGGTCCTGCGGGACGACGCCGACGGTGGCCCGCAGCGACGCCAGCGTCAGGTCGCGCACGTCGACGCCGTTCAGCGTGACCTGGCCGCGGTCGACGTCGTAGAGCCGGGGAACGAGAGCGCTGATCGTGGTCTTGCCGGCACCGGACGGCCCGACGAGCGCGATCAGCTGACCCGGCTCGGCGGTGAAGTCCAGTCCGTGCAGCACCTCCCGGCGCGGGGAGTGGTCGAGTACCGCGACCGATTCCAGCGACGCCAGTGACACCTGCTCCGCGCTCGGGTAGGCGAACCCGACGTCGCGGAACGCCAGCCGCACGGGACCGGCAGGCACGGGGATGGCGCCGGGTCGCTCGTCGATCGACGGCGCGAGGTCGAGCACCTCGAACACCCGGTCGAAGGAGACCAGCGCGGTCGTGACGTCGACGTTCACCGTCGACAGCGCGGTCAGCGGCCCGTACAGCCGGTTCAGCAGCGCGGTCAGCGCCACCACGGTGCCGACCGCGACCGTGCCGCGGGTGGCCAGCACCCCACCCCAGCCGTACACCAGCGCGGTGGCCAGCCCGCTGGTCATCAGCAACGCTACGGAGAACACGCGGCCGTACATGGCGGTCTGCACGCCGAGGTCACGGACCCGGCCGGCCCGGGCGGCGTAGTCGCTGCGTTCCCGCCCCGGGTCGCCGAACAGCTTGACCAGCATCGCCCCCGCGACGTCGAACCGGCCGGTCGTCGTCGTCGTCATCGACGCGTTGACGTCGTACCGCTCCCGGGTCAGCTCGCCGAGCCGCCGGGCGATCCGCCGCGCGGGCAGCACGAACACCGGCAGCAGCACCAGCGAGACCACGGTGATCTGCCAGCTCAGCACGGCCATGGCGATGATGGTTGCGACGACCGTGACCAGGTTGCTCACCACCGAGCTGAGCACGTTGGTGAACGCGGACTGGGCACCGAGGACGTCGCTGTTGAGCCGGGAGACCAGCGCCCCGGTCTGGGTCCGGTTGAAGAACGCGATCGGCATCCGCTGGACGTGGGTGAACACCTGCACGCGCAGCTCGTAGATCAAGCCCTCCCCGACACGGGAGGAGATATAACGCTGGACCAGTGTGCGCAGGGCGTCGGCGAGAGCGAGGACGGCCACGACGAGCGCGAGGACGACGATCAGTCTGGTGTCCCCGCGCAGGATCCCCCGGTCGATGATCTCCCGGTACAGCAGCGGATTCGCCACCGAGAGCAGCGCTCCGACGATGGTCAGGCCGATGAACAGCACGAGGATCCGGTGCCAGGGCCGGGCGAACGCGGCCACCCGGCGCACCGTGCCCTTCGGCAGTTTCGCCTTCGGCTGCGTCCGGTCCTGAACCGGCATCCGTGGATGTCCCCCGCCGCCCCAGCTCACCGGCCCAGTCTGCGTCGGTGTGGCCCAGGCCGTCGGGCGTCGGGCACCATCGGGCGGTGATCGAGCAGACCCGGCAGCAGTTCCAGCGCTTCGGCACAGTCGAGGCGGCCGGGTCCTCGCCGGCATACGAGCGGCTGGCCGCCGCGGTGGCGGCCGACGAGGCGGTCCTTGCCCTGCTGGAGTCCGCACCGCCGGACGCCCGTTCTCCGACGCTGCTGTTCGGTGCGCTGCGCTGGCGCGGGGTTGACGTGGCCGACGCCCCGGCGGCCCTCTCGTGGGCGCGGGAGCACCCCGACGACCTGCTGCACGTGCTGCGGACCCGGCGGACGCAGACCAACGAGGTGGCCCGCTGCGCGACCCTGCTGCCGGCGCTGGCCGAGCTGGCCGAGCGCGAGCGGCGGCCGCTGGCGCTGGTGGAGGTCGGCGCCAGCGCCGGACTGGCGCTGCTGTACGAGCGGTGGGCCTATCGGTGGACCGGCACCGGCGTCGACACCCGGGTGAGCCCGCCGGGAGCGGCGCTCACCCTGACCTGTGCGGTGTCCGGAGACGTCCCCCTGCCGGCGGCCGTGCCCGCGATCGGCTGGCGGGCGGGCCTGGACCTGGACCCGGTCGACGTCCGCGACCCGGACGCACGGCGCTGGCTGTCCTGCCTGGTCTGGCCCGAACACACCGACCGGGCCGAGCGGCTCGTCGCCGCCCTCGACGCTGCCGCGGCGGATCGACCCCGGGTCGTGCGGGGCGACCTGGTCGACGACCTGCCGGCGCTGCTCGATCAGACGCCACCGGGGTGTACACCGGTGGTGCTGCACAGCGCGGCCTTGGTCTACGTCGCGCCGGACCGGCGCGCCGCGTTCGTCGACCTGCTCGCCCGGCGCGGCGTGCACCGCCTCGGCGCGGAGGGGGCCGAGGTGCTGCCGGCCGTCGCGGCGCTCCTACGCACCGGTACCTACACCGACCACCGGTTCGTGGTCTCCCTCGACGACCGGCCGCTCGCGCTCGCCCACCCTCACGGCCGCTCGCTGGCCGGCCTCTGACCAGCGCCCGAGTTGGTGGACGGCCGCCCGGCCACGGGAGGCAACACCCGAGGCGGTTCCCGAGCCGAGGCCACGCCGCATCGATACTGGCCCACCGTGAGCCACCGCAGGGTCGGCCGCGCAGCGACGGGCGTCCTCTGTCGCGGCCGATCCCTGACCGCCGGACCGGAGGAGAACCCATGAGCACAGTGACCGGCCCCGCGAGCGGCCAGTCCGGCCCGGTCGCCGGTTCTGGTCGCCGACCGGTGGCGACGGTCTCGGGCCTGCCCCGGCAGGGACGTCGTCGCGAGCTCAAGCGGGTGGTCGAGGACTACTGGGCCGGCCGCGTCGGCGCCGAGCAGGTCCAGGTCACGGCTGGACAGCTGCGTCTGGCGAGGTTGGCGATGCTGCGCGACGCCGGGATCGGCCAGGTGCCGGTCAACGACTTCTCCCTCTACGACCACGTCCTGGACGGGGCCGTCCTGCTGGGTGCGGTCCCGCCCCGGCACGTCGCGGCGGTGCCGGACGTGTCCGACGACGCGGGCCGGTTGGACCGCTACTTCGCGATGGCGCGCGGTACGTCCGCGGCGACACCGCTGGAGATGACCAAGTGGTTCGACACCAACTACCACCAGCTGGTGCCCGAGCTCTCCCCGGACACCGCGTTCGCGCTGGACCCGACCAAGCCGCTCACCGAGCTGGCCGAGGCCCACGATCTCGGCCTGGACGCACGTCCGGTGCTGGTCGGCCCGGTCACCTTCCTGCTGCGGTCCAAGGCCGCCCCCGGTGCGCCAGCCGGGTTCGCACCCCTGGACCTGCTGGACGAGGTCCTGCCGCTCTACACGGACCTGCTGGCGCGCCTGCGCGCCGCGGGTGCCGTCGAGGTGCAGCTGGACGAGCCGGCGTTGGTGCTGGACTGCCCGCCGGAGGTCCTGGCGGCCGCGGATCGCGCGTACCGGACGCTGACGGCGCCGGCGGGCCGGCCCCGGCTGCTGGTCGCCTCCTACTTCGACAGCCTCGGCGACGCCCTCGGCGTGCTGGCAGGCACCGACGTGGACGGCTTCGCACTGGACCTGACCGGGCCGGGCGCGGCCGACCTGGACCGGATCGCCGACCTCGGTGGGTTGCCCGGGCGCCGGCTGGTTGCCGGCGTCGTCGACGGGCGCAACGTCTGGCGGACCGACCTGTCCGCGGCGCTGCGGATCTGCGAGGACCTGACGGGGCTGGCCGGCCACGTCGACGTCGGTGCGTCCTGCTCGCTGCTGCACGTGCCGTTGGACGCCGACCTGGAGTCGGCGATGGATCCGCGGGTGCGCTCCTGGCTCGCCTTCGCGCAGCAGAAGCTGCATGAGCTCGCGGTCCTCGCCCGCGGTCTGGCCGAGGGCCGGGACGCGATCGCCGCGGAACTGAGCGCCGACCGGGCAGTCATCGCGGCACGCGCGGACTCACCGCTGGTCCGTGACCCGGCCGTCCGGGCGCGTACGGCCGCCGTCACCCCCACCGACCTCGGCCGCACCGGGGACTACGACTCCCGGCGGGGGGTGCAGGCCGACCGGTTCGACCTGCCTGCGCTGCCGACCACCACGATCGGTTCCTTTCCGCAGACCCCGACCCTGCGTCGGGACCGCGCCGACCTGCGGGCCGGCCGGATCGATGCCGAGGCCTACACCGCGGCGATGCGCGGCGAGGTCGCCCGGGTGATCCGGGACCAGACCAAACTCGGCCTGGACGTCCTGGTGCACGGCGAACCCGAGCGCAACGACATGGTCCAGTACTTCGCCGAGCAGCTGTCCGGTTTCGTCGCCTCCGAGTACGGCTGGGTGCAGTCCTACGGCAGCCGGTACGTGCGCCCGCCGATCCTGTTCGGCGACGTCTCCCGGCCTGCGCCGATGACCGTCGACTGGGCGACCTACGCGCAGTCACTGACGCCCCGGCCGGTCAAGGGGATGCTGACCGGGCCGGTGACGATGCTCGCGTGGTCCTTCGTCCGCGACGACCAACCGGCCGGGGAGACCGCCCGCCAGGTCGGGTTGGCGTTGCGCGACGAGGTGGCCGATCTGGAGGCGGCCGGGATAGGCATCGTGCAGGTCGACGAACCCGCACTGCGCGAGACACTGCCGCTGCGCACCGCCGCCCGGGCCGGTTACCTGCGCTGGGCGGTCGACGCGTTCCGGCTGGCCACGTCCGGGGTCGCCGATGCGACCCAGATCCACACACACATGTGCTATGCGGAGTTCGGCGACGTCCTGGCCGCGATCGCCGAGATGGACGCCGACGTGATCAGCCTGGAGGCGGCACGTTCGGAGATGGCGATCGTCGCCGACCTGGCGGGCGCCCACTACCCACGCGACGTCGGGCCGGGCGTCTGGGACATCCACTCCCCGGTCGTCCCGTCCGCGGACGACATCGCGACCCGGCTCCGCGCGACGATCGGTGCCCTCCCCGCCGAGCGCGTCTGGGTCAATCCGGACTGCGGACTGAAGACCCGCCGGCCCGACGAGGTGTCCGCCAGCCTGGCCAACCTCGTCGAGGCGACCCGGCGGGTCCGCGCGGAGCTGTGAGGGGTCTGGCGCTCTCCCAGTCCGGGCGCCGGCCTCGCAGCGCCGCGATCGCGGCAGACAGGGTGCAGCCGGTGCCCGGGGGTGTTGGTCGTCGGGATCCCGTGGCGCGGACAGCCGGGTTCGGCGGGCCGTCGATGAGCAGCAGGTCCACGCTGGCGTCGCCGGGTAGATGCCCGCCCTCGAGCAGCATCCCGCGGGTGAGTCCGGCCAGCCGCTGCAGCTGACTCGCCATCTGTTGCTCGTCGCCGGCCTCGGGTTCGCCCAGCAGGTCCGCGGCTCCGGGCAGGTTCGGGGTGATCAGGTCGCTGCGCGGTCGAGCACGACGACCGGTGGACGGTACCGATCCACCGCGTCCGCGACGGCCCGGACGGCAGTGCCTCCGCTGCCGGGCGTTGGCGTACCGCGGGTGGTGTCGTCACTTCTTGAATCGGACGTCGACCTGTTCGAATCCTTTGCTGCGCTGGGCCTTGGCCTGGCCCGTGTAGGCCCGCCGGTCGGCGTCGGTGAGCTCGACATTGTCGGTGAGCGGCGTCAGCAGTGCGCGGGGGTAGAGGTGGTCGACCCGCACGACGTTGACCTCCACGCACAACACGACAGCGACCGCTGTGAGGTAGATGAAGGCGATCAGGCCCAGGACGACGGCGAAGACGCTGTTCGTGGCGCTCGCATTTTTCACCACCTGCCCGACGTAAACGGTGCCGAAGGACTGCAGCAGCTGCCAGACGACGGCGGCCGCGACCGCGCCGGGCGCGACCTGCCGGACGGTGAGGGGCCGGGCGGTCGCGACCCGGAAGGCCAGGATGAACGCGGCGGCGTTCAGCGCGACCGAAGCCACCAGCACCAGCACGCGCAGGCCGGCGCCGAGCGGGCCGGCGCCGCCGCCCAGCGCCGACAGCACACTGGTGCCCAGGACGGCGAGGCCGACGGTGGCGAGCAGCAGCACCCCGCGGATGCGGCCTTTGATCGGGTTGGGGCGGCTGTTCCTCGGCACCCTCCAGGCCGTGTTCATGGCGTTCTGCGCGGCCATCGTCACCCCCAGCCCGCCGTACAGGGCGCCGAGGCCGCCGACGAGAAGCCCGACCAGGCCGCCGCCGATCCGCTCCGGTTGTCGCAGCTGCTGGCCGATGACCGGGAACTGGCTGAGCGCGGAGTGCAGCACGCTCTGCTGCGCGGCCGGGTTCCCGGACAGCACGATCCCCAGGATCGTCGACCCGAGCAGCAGCAGCGGGAACAGCGCCAGGAACCCGTAGTAGGCGATCAGCGCGGCGAGGTAGCCGCCGAAGTCGTCGAAGTACTTGTAGAGCACGGCGATCGGGAACCCGGCGGCGGGGTGCCGGCGCTGCAGGCCGTCCAGCGTGGACGTCACGGACACGAGCGGGACCCCTGCACCGACTTGACCTTCACTACACAACTGCCCCGCCAGCGCGCGTCGTCTGCAGCGCGGTCAAGGCGCAGGCCGCCCGGCTCGGCCTTCACCACCGGTGTGCGCCGCACCCGCCCGGCGATGCGTTCGGCGGCCTGCTCGATCTGATCGGGACTGGTCACTAGATGATGGTCGGTCATGCGCGCGGCGTCCTTGCCGCTGGGTGCTGGTGTCGGTGCTGGTGGCCAAGGCCACCACGAGGGAGACGCCGATCGCGGACCCGACGTAGCGGAGGGCATCGTCGGCGCCGCCACCCTTCGCCGCGCGCCCAACCGGCACGCTCGCGACCGCTTCCCGGCCCAGCGTCGCGTTGTTGCCGCCACGAACGCCGGCCGAGTGAACGGGTGCAGACGCTGGACGCCTACGACGGGGTCTTCCGCCGAGCCGACCCGGCCGATTACCCCGTGCTGATGCTGGCTCCGCAGCCGGACTGGCGGGCCGGATGAAGCGTTCGCGGCATCGAGTGCGCTCTCTGAGGTCGTTGAGGTCCGCGCGGTGGTCGGGGGCTCGGTCTCGAAGCTCCCCGCGGTGTCGCGGACCTACGGGGCGTAGATCGCCGCGCACCCCGCCTGGGTCCGGGCGCGACGGCTGGCGCACCACCCCGTCCCGACCGGGCAAACCCCTAACGGGCTCAACGAGCCGAACCCCCTTCCAGGGGCCGCCTACCTGCGTCGCCTACCCGTTAGCCGGTCCACGACGGCACCAGCCGCAGGACGTCAAGGGCCGCCCCGCCGCCGGGGACGTGGTCCGGCTGCTGATCGAGGTCGCCACCCTGCCCAGCGGCGCCCCGAGTCGAAGGCACACGGGTAGCGCACAGGGGCTACGCGTCAACACGGACTTCCGTACTGTTCTCGATATGGCACTCACCACCACGCCTTCCGCACCCACCGGAGACGGCCCCGCCGCGCCCCGACTGCGCCGCATCGCCATCAACCTGCTCGTCTCGAGGGAGTCGCTCGACGCCTTCGACCGGTTGGCCTCCGATGCGGGGCTGTCGCGACCGAAGATGTTCGACCGCTTGATGGCCGTGGAGGCCCAGCGCCTGCGCCTGGAGGCCGACATGGAGCAGATGGACCGCCGCGGCCCTGACGACACCGACCCGGACCTGTCGGTGTGGGTGGAGACCAACCGCGTCGACAGCGGCCGGTGAGGCCCCTGCATCGGGCCGGTGTCGAGAAGGAGCGCTATGTCCTGCTGCTGACCCCGGCCCGGCTGCTGTCCCGGGTCAGCGAGGTCACGGTCGCGCCGATCTCGACGGCCCGGGGCCACAAGTACCGGACCCACGTCAACGTCGGCACCGCCGAGGGCATCGACCACGACTCGGTCGTGAAGTGTGAGTCGATCGTGACCATCCGACGAGACCGGCTCGGGGACCAGGTGGGGTTTCTCCCCGAGTGGCGCGAGCCCGAGCTGCGTGACGCCATCGTCGACGCCTTCGGTCTAATCCCGATCCTCGACTGAGACGACCCGAGGAACGCGCCAGGTCCTTCCGCCGGCGCACTACCGGCGCGCCAGCGGTGTCGAAAGCGAGTGCAGACCTGACGGCAATGGCCACGAGGGTCCCGGTGGCGGTCAACGACGGCTGCGGACGACGACTCGGCGTCAGTCCAGTTCGACGTGGAAGTCCCAGACGACCATCCGGTGCCCTGCCGGCGTCCACTCGAACACGGCGCCGCCGTTGATGAACGTGCCGCTGAAGGTGAGCGACCGGGTCTGCCCGGCGCGGACCACGACCGCCCCCGCGTCGGTGCGCAGCTTCGTCACCCGGGTGAAGATGTCGCGCGCGACGAAGTCGGTGGGCCGCAGGCGCACGGATCCGTGGGTGACCTTGACTGTCACCGTGATCGTTCCGGGCGCCGACGCGTTCGCGGTCACCGGTCCGGGGGCGATCCGCAGGTCCGGGCCCGTCGCGGCCAGGGCCAGCTCGGTGCCCGTCGCCGGCCGGGCGACGACCGTCTCGCCCATCGCGACCAGCTGCAGATGGTTCCGGGTCGCCAGCGGCTGGACACCCGTCGGGCCCGGGGTCGGGATCGCCACCTTCCCCAGCCGCGCGACGGTGACCGCCGCGTCGTCGAACACGCCCGGCGACGCCGTCGCGGACGGTGGTCGCGTCGCGGAACGCCCCGGGGCCACGGAACGTCCCGGGGACGCGGCGGTCGCCGCCGCCGACGGTGCCGCGCCCGGTGCGGCGTGGCCGCCGGTGCACCCTGCTGTGAGCAGTGCACCGGCGGCCACGACGACCAGGGCGCCCGGGAGGCGTCGGCTCACCGGGCGGCCCCGGCGAGACCGGCGGTGCCGGTGCGGGCCGCCGCGGCGGCCAGCGTCCGACGGTTGGTGGCCGAGCCCGGGATCGCGGCCTCCGCCGCGGCGCTGATCGGCTGCTGCGGCACGGGGTCGACCTGCACCGCGCGGGCCGTGTAGACCCCGCGACTGCCCGAGGGCGCCGGCGGGAGGGCCCGGCCGGACGGGTTGTTCCAGACGTCGGTGCCGAACGGCCGCAGCCCGTCGGCTCCCGCGTACCCGAGGTGGCCCTTGCCGTCGGTACCACCGGTGGTGATCCCGGCGATGTCCTCGGCGGTACGCAGCCAGCTGTAGTGGTTGTACGGCTGGTCGCTGACCGAGCCCGGCTTGACGAAGCGACTGATCAGCACCGACCCGGTGATGCCGCCGCCCGGGGTGGTGTCCTGACCGAAAGCCTGGTCACCGGGCTGGGAGGTGTTCGGCCCGGGCAGCTCGTCGCAGCACGCGACGATCGACTGGGCGGTGTCGGTCGGGACGTTGAGCGCGGGGTCGGCGTTGCCCATGTAGTTCGCGATCGAGTTCCCGTACTGGGTGTACGGCGGGAACGCCTCGTCGAATGTCACGTTGATCAGGCCGTTGTCCTGGAACGCGGGCGAGGCCATGATCTGCGGGATCCACTTCTTCAGGAACAGGTCCGCCGCGTAGAGGCCGCCCTGGTGGTTGGCTGGGTCCCCGGACAGGTTGTCGCCCTTGCAGACCGCGTCGTGGGCATCCGAGCAGTTGTTCGGGGTGATCCAGGAGAAGTTCGGCGTGGTCTTCTCCGACTTCAGGTCCTGGGCCAGCCCCGGCAGTGCCTTGTGGGTCGGCGACTTCGCGGCCGACAGCCCGTCCAGCGGGACGACCCTCGTGGCGCACTCCGGGGAGTCGGTGATCGAGTGGAACCAGACGAACGGGTTGTGCTTGGGCACGTACTGGTCGGTCGGCGTCGCGCCGCCCGGGTCCTTGACGCCCGCCCCGGACGGGTCGCCCGGCTGGCCGCAGGTCGGCGCCTCACGCCCGGGGTCGTTGCCCATGTCCTGCATATACCCCTTCCAGGTGACGCCCTTGGCGTCGAACTGGTTGAACAGGGTCGGCACGTTCTTCGGGTAGACGCAGCCCTTGGCGGCCAGGGTCTGGCCGTCCGGCGCCGGGGTGCCGGGGAAGACATTCGTGTACTGGGGGCAGTCGGCCTGGGTGTCCGGCGCCGGGGCCTGGCCGCCGATCATCGAGATGTAGTTGTCCAGGCTGTAGTGGCCGGTCCCGTAGTACTGACGCAGCACCTCGCCGTAGCTGGGCAGCGTCTTCCACAGGTAGCTGTTCTGGTTCAGCCCGGTGAAGCTGGCCTGGTAGCTCTTGTTCTCCAGGATGATCAGCCACACGTGCTTGATGGGCGGCATCGTCGCGCTGCCTGCCTTGCCTGCGCTGGCCGCCGTTCCGGGCTTACCCGCCGCGCTGAGCTGGACGTTGGTCGCACCCGCACCGGTGGTCGACGTGGTCTCGCGCACACCCGAGGCACGCACGGGGGAGGTGCCAGCGGCGGCGGGGTTCGCGTGCGCGGGCGACGCGGCCACGCCGGCCAGCCCCGCCGTCGCGGCCAGACCCGCGACCGCCAGTGCGGCGACGGCTCGACCGGGCCGCAGCCGGGTGCGGCCGAGTAGGGCCGACCTCGACGGCGGACGCGAACGGGAGGGGAGCTGTCCGGGCGGGATCGTCATGCGGTCAGCGCAGCACCGGTGCGAGAACGAGATGCGACCGGCGGGTGAACAGTAGGTGGTCTATCTATCTGTCCTGAGGGCCGCCGCGCGGATTACCGTCACCGCCATGGGAGCAGGCAGCGGCACGGGAGCAGGCAGCGGCACGGGAGCAGACGGCGGGGACACGACGCAGAGCGGGCGACCGTCGAACGCCGACATCCGCGGTCACCTCGACGCCCTGCTGCTCGCGGCCGTGGCGGACGGTCCCGTCCACGGGTACGGGATCATCGAGCGGCTGCGCACCCGGACCGGCGGCTCGGTGTCGCTGGAGGGCGGGACGCTCTACCCGGCGCTGCGCGGCCTGGAGGAGTCCGGCCTCGTCCGCGGCGAGTGGACGAACGCGGCCGGGCGTCGCCGGCGGGTCTACGCGCTCACCGAGGAGGGCATGGCCGCACTCCACGGCAAGCGCGGCGCCTGGCGGGAGTTCGTCAGGACGCTCGGCTCGGTCCTCGACGGGCCGTCGGCACCACGGGCGGGCGGCCTCGGCACCGGGCGGCTGCCGTAAGCCGGAACCCGGACCCGGTCGAGTTCCGCGATCCGGTCCAGTCCTTCGTCGACGAGGTCGCCGGGGCCGTACCGCCCGGACTTGCCGAGTCCGGGGGTCTGGTCGACGAACTGCGCGACCACCTGCTCTGCGAGGTCGAGACCGCACAGGCCGGCGGCGCCGAACCGGCGTCCGCACGAGCCCAGGCGGTTCGGCGGCTCGGTGCGGCGGGGACGCTGGTCGCCGCCTGGCGGGCCGAGATCCTGCGGTCGGCCCTGCGCGGGACGGCCACCGCGCTGCTCAGACTCGTCGTGGTCGCCGGCACGGCATGGCTGCTCGTCCTGGCCCACGATCCGACGGCGTCCCGGCTCGGCGCGGGAAATCGCCCGGTGCTGCGGCTGGAGGAGTTCGGGTCTGCCTCGGCCGCCCTCACCGTCGCCGCGGCCGGTGCCGGCGCGCTGCTGGTCGTGCGTGCCACCCGGTCCCCGATGGTGCCGACGCCGTGCGCGCTCGACCGCTGGGCGGTCACCGCGACCGTGCTGGCGGTCCTGGCCTGCGCCACGACCGCCGGAGTGCTCGCGGACCTGCTGCGAACACTGGGCGACCTCACCCCGGGAACTCTGACCGGACCGGGTGTGCTGGCCGCGACGGCCTGCTCGGTCGTCGGGGTCGCCGCCGCGCTGCCCGCGCTGGACCGTGCCCGCCGCGTCCTGACGCCGGCCCGACCGGCGGGGCGTTACCTCGGGACCAGGTAGGGCGTCGGCGGTGCTCGGTCGCAGGGACCATCCGCGGGCGCGCTGCCCGTCCCTCGTTCATCGACGGCCTCGGGGCGACTCCGGTGGCCACACGGCATGGAAGTGGTGGGTGGGGCCGTGGCCGGACCCGACCTGCAACTGGTCGGCGGCGGCGATCGCGCGGGTCAGGTAGTCCTTGGCGTCGGCGACGGCGCTCTCCCAGTCCGGGCGCCGGCCCCGCAGCGCCGCGATCGCGGCAGACAGCGTGCAGCCGGTGCCGTGGGTGTTGGTCGTCTGGACCCGCCGCGCGGACAGCCGGGTTCGGCGGCCGTCGACGAGCAGCAGGTCCACGCTGGCGTCGCCGGGAAGGTGCCCGCCCTTCAGCAGCACGCCACGGGTCAGTCCGGCCAGCCGCTCGAGCTGACCCGCCATCTGCTGCTCGTCGCCGGCCTCGGGTTCGCCCAGCAGGTCCGCGGCCTCGGGCAGGTTCGGGGTGATCAGGTCGCTGCGCGGGAGCAGCTGCGCGCGCAGCGCGTCCACCGCATCAGTCGCTAGCAGGCGGTCGCCGCTCTTGGCGACCATCACCGGGTCGAGCACGACGACCGGTGGACGGTACCGGTCCACCGCGTCCGCGACGGCCCGGACGACCTCGGCGCTGCCGAGCATGCCGATTTTGACCGCATCGATGCGGACGTCGGCGAACAGGGTGTCCAGTTGCCCGGAGACGACCGGTCCGGACAGCTGGAGGACCGCGTCGACGCCCCGGGTGTTCTGCGCGACGACCGCCGTGACGACGGCGGTGCCGTACGCCCCGAGCGCGGAGAAGGTCTTCAGGTCGGCCGAGATCCCGGCGCCGCCGCTGGGATCGGTGCCCGCGATCGTCAGCACGTTCGCGATCACCGGCTGCTCGTCCCGCGCGAGGCCGCCAGCAGTGCGGCGACGGCCGACGGGTCCGGCGCCGCACACACCGCGGAGACCACCGCTATCCCGTCGACACCGGTGGCCCGGACCTCGACCGCGTTGCCGGTGCCGATACCGCCGATCGCGACGCACGGCAAGGCCGTGGCCCGCCGGATGCCGGCGGTGAGCGCCAGTCCCAGTGGTGGGGCGGCCAGCGGCTTGGTCGGGGTGACGAAGACAGGCCCGATCCCGAGGTAGTCGACGGTCCCCGACGGCAGCCTGTCGGCCTCCGCGACCTGGGCGAGGGTCGACACCGACAGGCCGATCAACAGGCCGGCTCCGCCGATGCGGCGGGCAGCGGCCGCGGGCAGGTCGCTCTGCCCGAGGTGGACGCCCTCGGCGCCCGTCGCGAGCGCGACATCGACCCGGTCGTCGACGATCAGCGGGACGGCAGTGCCGGCCAGCGCCTGATGCACGGCGGCGGCGAGCTCGCACAGCTCCCGGGTCGTCGCCTGCGGTTCACGGACCTGCACCGCGGTTGCACCCCCGGCGACCGCGGCGCGGACGGTGGCCACCACCCCGCGGGCGCCGCACAGGCCGGCGTCCGCCACCAGGTAGAGGTGCAGGTCGGGGCCGGCCCTGGTCATCGGGCCCGCAGGTGGGTGGCGATCGTCTCCTCGTCGAGTGCCGCGAGGGCGTCCAGCAGCCCCACCGCGAACGACCCGGGGCCGGTGCTGCCCGCGGCCGCGACCTCTGCGGCCACGGTCAGCACCGTGGTGGCCGCGGCGGCCGCGACGAGTGGGGAGTCCTCGACCGCGCAGCAGGCCGCGACCAGTGCACCGAGTGCGCAGCCGACACCGGTCACCCGCGTCATCAGTGGGTGCCCGGTCCGCACCTGGAGCACCGTCGCACCGTCGGTGATCTGGTCGACGGCGCCGCTGACCGCGACCACGCTCCCCGTGCGGGCGGCCAGTTCACGGGCGACCGGCAGCGCTGCGCCGGAGTCGGCGGTGCTGTCCACGCCCCGCCCGCCGCCGGCCGCCCCGGCCAGGCTCAGCACCTCCGACGGGTTGCCCCGGACCACCGTGGGGCGCTGACCGAGCAGGTCCGTCGCGAGCCGGGTCCGGTACGCCAACGGACCGACCGCCACCGGGTCCAGGACCCACGGTGTCCCGGCGGCCCGAGCCGCTGCGGTGGCGGCCCGCATCGCCCGCGCCCGCTCCGCGGACAGGGTGCCCAGATTCACCAGCAGGGCGTCGGCGATCACGGCGAACTCCGCGGACTCCTGGTCGTTCTCCACCATCGCCGGCGACGCGCCGGCGGCCAGTAGCACGTTGGCGGTGAAGCCGGCCACGACGACGTTGGTCATGCAGTGGACCAGCGGCGCGCGGTCCCGGACCCGGGACAGCACCTCGGCGACCTCGCCCGGAGCCAGGCCGGTCACAGCGGCCAGACCTCACGTCGGTACGCGGCGTCCCAGAACATCCACTCGTAGCGCGCGGTCACCGCGACGTGTCCGCGAGCCCGGGCCTCCTCGGCCGGGCCGAGGGACGGCCCGACCCGGTCCACCACGGCGAGGACCTCGGCGACGACGTCGGCGAACGCGTCCCCGGCGTAGGTGTCGATCCACCGCTGGTACCGCGGGTCCGGCGAGCGGCGCTCCACCAGCGCGGCCCCGACGCGGGCGTACACCGAGTAGCAGGGGAGGACCGCGGCGAGGCCCTCGGCGAAAGTGCCCCCATAGGCGGTCGCCAGCAGGTAGCTGGTGTACGCGCGGGTGGTCGGCGCGACCGGCACAGCTGCCACCTGCACCGGGTCCAGGCCGAGGTCGGCGAGCAGGGTGGCGTGCAACGTCAGCTCGGCGTCGACCGCCCCGGCGGCGTGCCGGGCCAACATGGCCGTGTCGGTGTGCGTCGGCGCCTTGGCCCCCACCACCGCCAGGGCGCGGGCGTAGTCGCGCAGGTAGTGCACGTCCTGGCAGACGTAGGCGGCGAACGCCCCGGCGTCCAGGGTGCCGTCGGTGAGCCCGGTGAGGAACGGGTGCTCCAGGATCGCGGCGTAGGTGCTCTCGATCTCCTGCCAGAGCCGGGCGGACCAGGGCTGCGGCGGGGGGCCGGTGGACCGGGCCGGGACCGGAGTCGGTCCCGGCCCCGCCGCAGCGGGGGACGGTGCGGGCGTACCGGACGGGTGGACGGCGAGCGACATCGGCCTGACTCCCTACGCCGGCATTACCCGGCTCAGGTTCGAGCGGTCGACGGCCGGTAGCCGTCCTCTCAGCCCGGTCCCGCCGAGCTCCCGCGTTCTGGCGTCAGCCACGGTACTGCCGGCGCGAGGCTCATCAGTTCGGGGTGCGCGGCAACGTCACGGTGAACCGGGCACCGCCCTCGGGGGCGTGAGCGGCGCTCACCGATCCGCCGAGCCGGTCCACCAGCCGCCCGATCAGCGACAACCCGATCCCGACGCCGACTCGACGCCGCCCCCGGTACCGCGCGGCCAGGGCGGACCGGTCGAACGCCACGGCCAGGTCGTCGTCGGTCAGGCCCGGGCCGCCGTCGCGCACCTGCACCACGGCGCGGTCCGCGGTGGCGGCCAGCTCCAGCACCAGCGGGCGCCCCCTCGGCGTGACCCGCAGCGCGTTGTCGACCAGCCCGTCGACCACCTGGCGCAGCCGAATCGGGTCCGTGCGCGCCAGCACCGGACCCGGCGGTGCCTCGAGCCGGAAGGCGACCCCGGCGCCGGTGCAGCGCGGCGCCCAGGCGGCCCCGGCCGAGCGGACCAGCTCGGTCAGGTCCACCTCGGCGAGGTCGAGGACGAAGTCGTCGGCGTCCAGCCGTGCCAGCGCGAGCAGGTCGTCGACGAGCCGCTGCAGACGCGCCGCCTCACCGGTGATGGTCCGCCCGGCGTCGGTGGCCGCCGGACCGGTCAGGATCCCGTCGGCCAGCGCCTCGGCGAACCCGCGGATACCGGTCAGCGGAGTCCGGAACTCGTGGCTGACCGACAGCAGGAAGTCGCGCTGCCGGGCCTCGCTGGTGGCCAGCGCGATGGCCAGCGTGCTGATGCTGGCGGCGACGTCGGCAACCTCGGCCGGACCGCGGGACTCCAGGCGGACGTCTCGGTCCCCGGCGGCGAGCCGGTGCGCGGCGCCCGCAGCCTCGACCAGGGGACGGGCGAGCCGGCGGGCGACGACGGCGGCGATCAGCGTCGCGGCGACCAGACCGACGGCCAGGGCGAGGGTGAGCCGGCGCAGCACGGTGTCGGTCACGGCGTTGGCCTGCGCGATCGGCTGGAGCAGGGCGACGCCCCCGGCCGGCGCGCCGTTCGCCGCCCGGACCGGCGCCGTCGCGAGCAGGTATCGCGTGCCGGCCAGGGTCCGGGTGACGGTGAGCGCCTGACCCGCAGCGACCGCGGCGCGGTCTGCGTCGGGCAACTGCACCGCCGCGGCGACGAACGCGTCCGGCACCCGCGGGACGACACCGTCGGCGCGGACCCGGACGACGGTGACGCCGCTGTCGGCGAGCAGCCGCCCGGCCGGCCGGGCCGGCCGGGTGGAGGCCGACAGCCCCGTCCCGGCGAGCTCGGCCACGAGCTCGGCGTTGCGCTGGAGCACGACGGCGGCCTGGGTGTCGTAGGCGTCCCGGACCAGCCCGACCGCGACCGCACCGGCGACCGCCACGGCGAACGCGACCACCAGGCAGGTCACGACGGTCAGCTGGACGCTGAGCCGGGTCGGGGTTCGCCTCACCCGGGGTCGACGGCGGTGTAGCCCACGCCGCGGACGGTGCGCACGATCCCGGCTGCCGGCCCGAGCTTGGCGCGCAGCTGGGCGACGTGGACGTCGACGGTCCGGGCACCGCTCGTCGCGGCGTACCCCCAGACGGCCGAGAGCAATGCTTCCCGGGTCGCCACCCGGCCCGGGCTGCGGAGCAGGTGGGTCAGCAGGTCGAACTCCGTCGCGGTCAGCACCAGCTCGCGAGAGGTCCCGTCCGCGTCGCTGACCTCGGCCCGCCGCCGGTCCGGTTCGACCCGGACGGGGCCGAGGGTCAACGCGGCGGACGGGACACCCCTGGTTCGGCGCAGCACGGCGTGCACCCGCGCCACCAGCTCGCGCGGACTGAACGGCTTCGTGACGTAGTCGTCGGCGCCCAGTTCCAGGCCGAGCACCCGGTCGACCTCGTCGTCGTGGGCGGTGACGAACAGCACCGGCGTCCAGTCACCGCCGGCCCGCAGCCGCCGACAGACCTCGGTGCCGGGCATGTCCGGCAGCCCGTCGTCGAGAACGACCGCGACCGGGCGCAGCCGCCGCACCGCGGCCAGCGCGCCGGTGCCGGTGGTCTCGACGCTCACCCCGAACCCGTCGCGGCTCAGGTACAGCCGTTCCAGGTCCGCGATCACGGTCTCGTCCTCGACCACGAGGACGAGACCGCGCCGCGCGGGACCGTCGGTCACCCCCCGAGTGTGTCGCGCGGGGCCGTCGGTGGGGAGCTGCTCAGTTGCCGCCGGCCACTGCCGGCTTGACCGGCAGCACCCGCGCGGTGGCGAGGGTCGCGGTCGACCCGTTCTCCCGGGCCACGACCCGCACCCGTTCGCCCGTCTTCAGCTCCGCCGTCGCCCGCTGGCCGTCGGTGCCCTTCGCCGCGCCCTTGCCGGCGGCCAGGACCCTGGCCGAGGTCGGGACGGTGTAGGTCGTGCTGAACCGGTCAGCGCTGACGACGGTGACCGTGCCGGGCGTCGAGCCGGCGGCCGGGGTGACGGCGCCGACGGTGCCCCGCTGCACGAGCACGGTGCGGGCCCCCTTCTTCGTCGCGACGGTGAACTGGCCGTGCTCGGCACGGACGGCCAGCGGCGCCCGCTTCCCGGCGTGCCCGGCGTGCCCTGCGTGCCGTGCGCCGGGGGACGGGATCGCGGCCGGGGCGCTCGATGCCGACGGGGTCGACGTCGGGGTCGGCGTAGGGGACGCCGCCGCGTAGGCGACACCGCCGACGAGGACGCTCGCGACGGCGGTGCCGGTCAGGAAGCCGGCGATGGAAGACCTGCTCATGGGATCGTGCCCTTCGATCGGAGGATGCGTACAGGTCCAGTACGGGCCGGGCGCAACCGGCTCTGGTCAGCGCCGTGTTCGGGTCGTGTGAAGACGGTCGCCGCGGAGGCAGCCGGCCCAGTCCGTCCAGCCGGGCCGCCCTGTCCGTCCAGCCGGGCCGGCCCGTCCGGTGCCGGGTAGCGTCGGCGAGCGTGTTGGACCTCAGGACCGTGCGTGCCGACCCGGACCGGGTGCGCGCCTCTCAGGTTGCCCGCGGAGCCGACCCGGGACTCGTGGATGCCCTGCTCGACGCCGACGAGCACCGCCGCTCGACCCTGTCCCGGTTCGAGTCCGCGCGTGCCGAGCAGAAGGAGCTGGGCCGCGGGATGTCGGCGGCCCGCGGCGACGAACGGGCGGACCTGCTGACCCGGACCCGCGAGCTGTCGGCCCGGGTGAAGCAGCTGGAGGTCGACGCCGACACGGCGGGCGAACGCTTCGACGCGCTCGCCCGCGCCATCCCCAACGTGATCGCGGACGGCGTGCCGCCGGGTGGGGAGGACGACTACGTGGTGCTGCGCGAGGTCGGCGACCCCCGCGACTTCGCCGCGGAGGGCTTCGCCCCGCGGGACCACCTCGCGCTCGGCGAGGGCCTGCAGGCCATCGACACCGCCCGCGGGGCGAAGGTCTCCGGGTCCAGGTTCTATTTCCTCACCGGGGTTGGGGCGCTGCTGGAGCTGGCGCTGACGAACCTGGCCGTGCAGCGCGGGCTCGACGCCGGGTTCACCCCGGTCGTCACCCCGACCCTGGTCAAGCCCGAGGTGATGGGTGGGACCGGCTTCCTCGGTGAGCATGCCCCCGAGGTCTACCGACTGGAGGCCGACGACCTCTACCTCACCGGGACCTCGGAGGTCGCGCTCGCCGGATACCACTCCGACGAGATCATCGATCTCACCGGTGGCCCGCTGCGGTACGCCGGCATCTCCACCTGCTACCGCCGCGAGGCCGGCTCCTACGGCAAGGACACGTCGGGGATCATCCGCGTGCACCAGTTCTCCAAGGTCGAGATGTTCTGCTACGTCCCGGTCGAGGCGGCAGCCGCAGAGCACGAACGGCTGCTGTCCATCGAGGAAGCGCTGCTCTCCGACCTGGGCCTGCCCTACCGGGTCATCGACACCGCGGCCGGTGACCTCGGGACCTCGGCCGCGCGCAAGTTCGACTGCGAGGCGTGGCTGCCGAGCCAGGGCCGGTACCGCGAGCTGACGTCGGCGTCGAACTGCACCACCTTCCAGGCCAGGCGGTTGGGGATCCGGGAACGGACCGCCGACGGGGTCGTGCGCCCGGTGGCCACGCTGAACGGCACGCTGTCCACCACCCGGTGGATCGTCGCGCTGCTGGAGAACCACCAGCACGCCGACGGCTCGGTGGGGGTCCCGGAGCCGCTGCGCCCGTACCTCGGCGGCCGCGAGCTGCTGTCGCCGGAACCGCGGTGAGCGGCGCTCCGGTCCTCGACGGGTCGGACGCGTCGCGTACGCCGGACCGGCAACCGCGCCGGCTGCTCGTCGCGCTCGACGTCGACGGGACGATCGTCGACCTCGACGGGTCGCTGTCCCCGCGGGTGCGCAGGGCGGTCCGGGCCGTCCGCGACGCCGGGCACCACGTCGTCATCGCGACGGGACGGTCCGTTCCCGGCGGAACGGAGATCGCCACCCGGCTGGGGATCGACACCGGCTGGCTGGTGCTCTCCAACGGGACCCTGACGGTGCGGCTGGACCCGTCGCTGCCGGATGGGCTGCAGATCGTCGAGGCGGTGACCTTCGACCCGACCAGTGCGGTCCGGATGCTGCAGGACCTGCTGCCGGGGGCGCTCTACGCCGTGGAGCGGCCCGGCCAGGGGTACCTGGTATCGACCAACTGGCCGGTCGGCGAGCTCGGCGGGGCGGTGACGGTCGTCGACGACGACCAGCTGCTGGCCGAGCCCTGCCTTCGGGTGGTCGTCCGGGACCTGACGCGGGGGCTGGACGAGTTCGAACGGATCGTCCGCGGCGCCGGTCTGCACGGGGTGACCTGGAACCTGGGGTGGACCTCGTGGCTGGACCTGACGCCGGACGGGGTGAGCAAGGCGACCGGCCTGGAGGCGTTGCGCGGGCAGCTCGGGGTCGACCCGGCCGACACCATCGCCGTGGGGGACTTCGACAACGACGTCGAGATGCTGCGCTGGGCAGCGCGCGGGGTGGCGATGGGACAGGCCGAGCCGCACGTGGTGGCCGCCGCCGACGAGGTTTGTGCTCCGGTGACCGAGGACGGCCTGGCCGACGTGCTGGAGTCCCTGCTGCCCGTGCGGACCCGGGGACCCCGGTGAGCCAGAGAATCGTGTGAGCGGTGCTCCGCAGGTGGTCGCAGTGGACCTGGACGGGACGCTGCTGCGGACCGACGGGTCGGTGTCGGACCGGACGGTGGCGGCACTGCGCCTCGCCGACGCGCCGGTCGCGAAGCTGCTCATCCGCGGCGGCGGTGCCGGTGCGGCTGACGGTGTAGACGGTGCCGGCGCTGCCGACGGCGAGCAGCTCCGCCGAACGCTCGCCTCGGTCGTCGGGGACCGCCTCGAGCTGACCCGGTCCGTCGGCGGCCGGATACGGCTGGTGGAGGCGTCGGCGCCCGGCGTGCACAAGGGCACTGCTCTCGCCGAGTTCGCCGCCTCGCTCGGCATCGAGCCGGCCGGCGTCGTCGCGTTCGGCGATATGCCGAACGACCTGCCGATGCTCGCCTGGGCCGGTACCGGGGTCGCGATGGGCAACGCGCTTCTCGGACATGGTCGTTTGCGCTTTCAGGCCGCTGCTCGGTAGCCCGCGTGGGCCTCGCTGGGAGTCTGGTAGCCCAGGCCCGTGTGCAGCCTCGTCGTGTTGTAGCAGCCGTCGATGTGCCTGGTGATGTTGCGGATTGCGTGCGCCCGTGACCGGCTTGTCGACCGACGGACCGAGAGCGTCGGGTGCCCGAATCGGTCCGGTCGCCGGCTGGCGGTCGACCAGGGCCCGCGCATCGCGGCGAACTCCGCTTCGCGATCAGGGATCACGCCGGCCACCCGGTGAGCCACGCTCACGAACTGGGCGCGCGCCGCACCGTCCACTGCGTCGCCCAGATTCGCCGTGATGCACAACATTGCCTATCGAACCAGCTTTGTTCCTCCGGCAGTGACCTCTCTGCGCTCGTCGGGTCTCATGGGCCGGCCGCGGGGGCGTCGCGGTGCCTGCAGTGTGCTGCGCGCGGTGCCGACCGGTCACCGCACCGCCCGGAACCTGCGCGCCTGGACCGCCGCGGTCCGCCAGACGGCGCTGCCCGACCGATGGCGAGGCGGCGCCGACCTCGCCGTGCCTGTTCTCCGATCTGGTAGGCGGCCAGCTTTAACGCGAGAGCGCCGATCCGGTCCCGCGCCGTGATCAAACCCACCGAACGTTGCGGAGGCCCGCCGACAAGATGGTGAGAACACTGCTCGTGGTCGAACCTTCACGGGCGGTCCCGGACACCTGTGCCCGCTCGAAGGTCCTACCGGGGGCCACAGCGACGGCCGCGTCCGCCGGCGGGTATCTTCGACGGGCTGGGACAGCAACTGCGCAGGCCGGGCGACCGGGTCGCGCTCCCGGGTCGGCCACCCCAGCTGGTGAACGGTCCGGGCCGACGAGCACCACAGGAGCAGTCATGCGTGACATCCACCCCGACTACCGACAGGTCGTCTTCTGGGACTCGGCCGCGGGCAAGGGCTTCCTCACGCGGTCGACGCTCAACCCGACCGAGACAATGACCTGGGAGGACGGGACGGACTACCCCGTCGTCCGGGTGGACGTGTCGAGCCTGACGCACCCCTTCTACACCGGCCAGCAGCGGGTCCTCGACACCGCCGGCCGCGTCGAGCAGTTCCGGCGCCGCTACGGCAACCGGCAGTCCACAGCCAAGTAGTCCGCCCCCAGACGGCCTACGGCACGGATCCCCGGCCATTCGCGGCCCGGCCGAACGGCGTCGGTCGTGGCAGCAGTGCGGGACGGTGCCGGCGCACCGTCGTGCCGGGCGAGGGACGATGGGGGCATGGCCGCGCCGCTGCGACACTCTCCGCCCGTCACCGGGGTCCGGTCGACCCGGCAGCGCGCCGCACTTGCCCAGGTCCTGGTCGATGTCGACGACTTCCGGTCCGCGCAGCAGTTGCACGCCACGCTCGTTCAGCGCGGCGACGCCGTCGGCCTGACCACCGTCTACCGGACGATCCAGGCGCTGCTGGACGCGGGTGAGGTCGACGTCGTCCTGCGGTCCGACGGCGAGGCGCTCTACCGGCGGTGCAGCACCGCGCATCACCACCACCTCGTGTGCCGGCAATGTGGCCGCACGGTCGAGGTCGAAGGCCCCGCCGTCGAGCGGTGGGCACACACGGTCGCCGAGGAGAACGGATTCACCGAGGTGAGTCACACGGTCGAGGTCTTCGGTGTCTGCGCGTCGTGTGCGGCGGGCGCCCGGTGAGCGCTCGACCCAGCCGCCGGGCCGGGTCGGGCCGCCCGCCGCGGTCCGGACGGTCGCCGGTCAAGGTGATCGGCGCGGCTGTCGTCGGCGGTGCGCTCACCCTCGCCGGGATCGCCGCACTGGTGCTGCCCGGGCCCGGCTTCGTGCTGATCGCCGCGGGCCTCGCGGTGTTGGGCACACAGTTCGCCTGGGCCCAGCGCCCGTTGGTCTACGCCAAGGGCAAGGCCGCGCAGGGCATCGACCAGGTCGCGCGCAGCAGACCGCACGCCGGGTTCGCCTTCGTCTGCGGTGTCGGGCTGCTCGCGGTCGGGGTGCTCGGCGTCGTCGGGGTGGACATCCCCTTCCTGACCGTCGCCTCGGGGATCCTGCTGGTCCTCAGCGGACTCTTCCTGGTGGGCACCGTGGTGTACGCCCGCCGCAAGGGCCCCGCCGCGCCCGCCGCCCGGACGGCGACCGAACACCCGTAGTGGGGACCGCCCGACGACCACCCACGTCACACGGCGTTGGTGACCGGCGGAGAGCTCCGGGCATCGGGCGGCCGTCGGGCGGCGCGCATCAAGGTCTCCCGAGGTCGGCCGACGTCGTCGACAACCGGGAACACTGTCAACGCGCCGCCCGGCGCCGGCCCGTCAGCTGAGGCGGACCGCGCCGCCGCTGGCGTAGGAGGCCAGTGAGCGCCACGTCTGCGGGGTGATGGTGCCGGTCTGGGCGAGTCCCCGGCGCAGTTGGAACGCGGCCAGCTCCTGACCGGTGAGCGAGGTCGTCCGGCCGGTCGCCGGCTCGCCACCGAGGATCCGCTGAACGGCGGCCATTCCCGGGCCCACCTCGTGGACCGAAACGTTCCGGTTCGCGTACGAGGCAATGACGGTGAAGATCGGGTCGGTCGCCGGCAGCGGCCGCCAGGTCGGGCACGGCGTGGGCCGGGGAGCACGCCAGGAGTGGTTGGCGGCGAAGTACGAACCGTTGACCACGCACGAGCCGTAGTCCTGGACGGTCAGCGCGCGGCCGGTCCAGAAGCTGGTGCGGGCGTACGCCCCGTCCCAGGTGAGCGAGATGTGCACGTGGTCGCGGTGGCACCCGGTTTCGCCGGAGCACTGATAGGGCCGCCAGCCCTGGTCGGCCGAGTAGACGCCCCAGATGCGGCTGTTCCAGATCACGTACATGATGCCCATCCGGCGGGCGTTGGCCCCGCTGTCGGCGAGGAGCCAGTTGAGGAACGCCTCGGCCTGCTTGCGCTCGCGCAGAACGTTGGCGTTCACCCGCCAGTCGAAGGCACGCCCCTCCAGGTGCTCGCTGAGCCCGCCCCGTCCGATGCAGGAGGTCGCGATCCCGTAGCTGCCGGTGCCTGAGTAGGTGGACATGAGCAGGTTGCGCAGGAGCAGGGCACCGGGCTTGGGGTAGCCGCTGCACGACTTCTGCGGGACGTAGTCGGCCCGGAAGTCGAGGGCGGCCGGGATCGGAACCGCCGGCTTGGGAACCGGGTACCCCACGGGCGGGGTGTACGTCGGTGCGACCGTGCCGCCGAGCGGGCCGCGCGCGGCCGCGGTCGGCTTCGCCGCGGACGCGCGCGCTTCTTCACGCCCGACCGGGCCGCCCTCACCGGTCAGGACCGCGGGATCGTCCGCACCCGACACCGGGTGGGAGGCAGCGGGGCCGGGCACCGGCGCCGGGGAGACGGCAGGGGTGGCCGCGAGCGACGACGAGCCTGCCGTACGAGCGGGCCCCGCCGGCAGGGCTCCAGCCGGCAGGGCCCCCGCCGGCAGGGCTCCCGCGGCGAGCAAGGAGGCGGCGACGACCGCGGTGACACTCGCGGCGAGGAGGCGCAGGCGCACGATGGTGCTCCGATCGCTAGGGCTGCTGGACCGCGAACACTACGGTCGGTAAGCGAATTGCGTCGGAGAGTCACAGCCTGGATGCCGGATTTTGGGGACGCCGGCGCGTCGCACGCCCTACCGGCCACTACCGCACGTGCGCCCGCAGGAACTCAACGGTCCGCGCCCAGGCCGCCGCCGCAGACGCTTGGTCGTAGGTGCCGAGCAGGTTCTCGTCGTTGTGGAACGCGTGCCCGGCGGGGTAGTAGAAGAACTCGACCGACGCGCCCGACTCCGCGCGGATCTGCTGCTCCTGCCTGCGTGCCTGCTCGACCGGGTAGAAGTCGTCCTGCTCGCCGTAGTGGCCCTGCACGGCAGCTCGGACGCCGGTGTAGGTCTGCGGGACGGCCGAGCCGACGCCGTAGAAGGGCACCGCCGCGCTGACCCGTGCGCCCTCGTTCGCCGCCAGCTGCAGCACGAATCCGCCGCCCATGCAGAACCCGACCGCACCGACGGTGGAACTGGTGACCGAGTCGGCGGCGAGCAGGAAGTCCACCGCACCGGACAGGTCACGGGCCGCACGGTCGACCGGCAGGTCGGCCATCAGCTGGCCCGCCTCGTCGCTGTCATGGGCGGTCTTGCCGCCGAACAGGTCTGGCGCCAGGGCGACGAACCCCTCCCCGGCCAGGCGGTCGGCGATCCCGGCGATGTGGTCGGTCAGCCCCCACCACTCCTGGATGACGATCACGCCCGGCCCACTGCCACGGGCCGGAACGGCCAGGTACCCGTGCGCCTCGGAGCCGTTGCTGGGAAACGTCACGTTCTGGCGGGGATTGTCGTCGGTCATGCGGGTCCTTGTCGTCCGGCTGAGGCGACCCGGGTACCGGGGCGCCGGCGACCGTGGCCGCCGGCTCGATCCTCGCGCGCGGGGCTGCCGGCCGCTGCGTGGGTCCGGTCCTACCGTTTCCCCGATGCGGGTCATCCGGCTGATGCGGTTCCCGGTGAAGTCGATGCGGGGCGAGGCGGTGGACGCGGTGCACGTCGGGCCGGACGGCCTGGACGGCGACCGTCGCTGGTCGCTGGTCGACGCGGCGTCCGGTGCCGTGCTCACCGGTCGTCGCGACCCGCGCCTGCTGTTCGCGTCCGCGGCCGCCTCTCCCGACGGCTCGGTCCGGGTGGTGCTGCCCGACGGCTCGGTCGCCACCGACGACGCGGCGCTGTCTGCGTGGGTCGGGCGCCCGGTCCGGCTCCTCCGGTCCGCCGACGGGGCTCCGGCCCACGACACGGCCGGGTTCCGGGTGTCGTTGGTCGGCCTGCCGGAGCTCGGCGGGTGGGACGAGCGCCGGTTCCGCACCAACGTGCTGGTCGACGACGGTCTCGGCGTGCACGGGACGGTCCGCATCGGCGACGCGGTCCTGAAAGTCGCGGCGCCGATCGAGCGGTGCGTCATGGTGACTCGGCCACAGGCCGGTGGCGTGGAACGGGACCTCGGGGTCCTGCGGGTCATCCACCGCGAACGTGGCGGGACCCTCGCGGTAGGCGCGGCGGTGCTGCGACCCGGGCTGGTCCGGGTCGGCGACGAGGTGCTCGCCCTCCCGGGCTGACGGCGGTCAGTGGCGCTGGTCGGCCGGGCTGGCAGGGTCGGCTGGGCTGGCGGGGTCGGCCGGGTTGGCGGCGGTCAGTGGCGCTGGGCTGGCGGGATTGGCGTCGAGCGTGGACTGCAGCTCTCGGACCGCCCGGCGAAGTCCCGTCAGCAGCCCCGCCTGCTCCTGCGGGGCAGCCGGCATGGTCAGCAGGGTCGCGCGGTGCAGGACGGCGCGCTGGGCGGTCAGCAGCCGCCGCGCCCGGTCGTGCAGCCCCCGGCCGGACTCGTCGGCGGGCACCTGGAGCAAGGGGTCGGGCCACCGGGCAGCGCCGACGCGGCACAGCCCGCGAATCTGGTCGACGGTCCGGGCTCCGGCCTCCCGGCCCTCGGCCAGCAGCCCGCCCACCGGGCCTGGCGGGCGGCCGAGCTCGTCGAGCCGGCGCTGCACCGACGTCGCGGTGTCGGCCGCGCGCGCCCACACGCCGGTCAGCGGGCCGGGCTCCGCGGCCGGCCTCGGCCCGATGCCTGCGGTCCGCCGGCGCGAGCGGACCCACGCCGTCAGCCCGCGACCGGTCACCTGTCCGGCGTGCTCACAGGTACATCCCGCCGCCCTCGGGATGCGGGGCCGCAACGGTCACGCCCGGCTGGCCGGGGCCAAGCTGCCCCGACGACTGCGGCTGGCCCTGACCGACCGGCAGGGCCCGGCGCATCTGCTCCAGCTGGGCCCGGGCGGCCATCTGCTGGGCGAACAGCGCCGTCTGGATGCCGTGGAACAGCCCCTCCAACCAGCCGACCAGTTGCGCGTGGGCGATCCGCAGTTCCGCGTCCGACGGTGGGGCGTCGGTCGCGAACGGGAACGACAGGCGGTCCAGTTCGTCCGCGAGCTCGGGCGCGAGGCCGGTCTTCAGCTCGCGGACCGAGGACGCGTGGATCTCGGCCAGCCGGCGGCGGCTCGCGTCGTCCAGCGGCGCCGCCTTCACCTCGTCGAGCAGCTGCTTGATCATGCTGCCGATGCGCATGACCTTGGCGGGCTCCTCGATCAGCTCCGTCGGGTTCCGCTCGGCATCGGTTCCGTCGGCTGCGTCGCTTTCGTCCGATCCGTCCGGGTCGGCACCGTCGGGCCCGGCCGCCGCGCCGGGAGCCGGTGGAATGGGCCGCGCGTTCGCCCTGCCCATCCCGTTCTCGGACACGACGACGATCCGCTGCGGGAACTCGGTCTCCTGCTCGGTCACGTGGGGCCTCTCCCTACAGATGGGTCACTGGTCACGGGGCAGACGGGTCACTGGTGGCCCTGGACGGAGGTCGGGAGGTAGGGCGCCTCCAACCGGGCGACTTCGTCCGCGTCAAGGTGGACGTCGAGGGCGCCGACGGCGTCGGGCAGGTGGTGCGGCTTGGACGCACCGATCACCGGTGCGGTGACTCCCGGCTTGTCCAGCATCCAGGCCAACGCGACCTGGGCCGGTTTCACTCCCCGCTCGGCCGCGACCGCCGCGACCGCGTCGACGATCTGCTGCTCGATCTCCGGGTTCGTGTACCAGGTCGGGATCTGCTGGTCGGTGCCGGCGCGGGTGGTCCCGGCCGACCGCGACCCGGCCAGCACTCCACGGGCCAGCGGCGACCAGGGGGTCAGGCCGATGCCCTGCTCGCGCGAGAGCGGGATCATCTCCCGCTCCTCTTCCCGGTAGATCAGGTTGTAGTGGTTCTGCATCGACACGAACCGGGCCAGGCCGTTGGCCCGCTGGACGTCGAGCATGTGCTGGAACTGGTAGGCCCGCATCGAGCTGGCTCCCAGGTAGCGGACCTTGCCCGCGCGGACCACGGTGTCCAGGGCGTCGAGGGTCTCCTCGATCGGTGTCTCCGGGTCGAAACGGTGGATGACGTAGAGGTCGATGTAGTCGGTGCCGAGCCGGCGAAGCGATGCGTCGACCGCGGCCAGGACGTGCTTGCGGGACAGCCCGCGGTCGTTGGGGCCGTCGCCGACGGGGTTGTACACCTTCGTGGCCAGGACGTAGTCCTCCCGCCGGGGCGCGAAGTCGCGCAGCGCCCGGCCGGTGACCTCCTCGCTGCGGCCGAGGGAGTACATGTCCGCGGTGTCGAAGAACGTGATGCCGGCCTGGAGCGCCGCCTTGATGAACGGTCGGCTCGCGTCCTCGTCCAGCACCCACTCCCGCCACTGCGGGGTGCCGTACGTCATGCACCCCAGGCACAGCCGGGACACCTTCAAGCCTGAATCGCCGAGTCGCACCTGGTCCATGACCCCAACCCTGGCACGGCGGCGAGCTGCCCACGCCTGACCCGTCGGTCGGCTCCGTCAGCCGGCGGACCTCAGCTCGACGATGCGCTGCGCGGCCTCGGCGGCCCGGATCCCCTCGGGGACCTCCTCGCCGGCCGCGGCGGCGAGGGACCGCAGCTCCTTCATCTGCTCAGGCGTGGCGGGGGTCTCCGCGGCGTCCTGCTCGGTCATGGGCACTCCTTCGTCGGGCCTCTCGACAGGGGAATCGATGGTCGCACGGGGACCCCTCGCCGCCCGACGCTCCGGGGAAGGTCGGCGCCCAGCGCTCCCAGGACGGTCGGCGCCCAGTGCCCGGTGAAGGTCGACGGCCTACCGTGCGACCCGTGACGACCGACCTTGCAACCGACAACCAGCCGGGCAGCTCAGGGAACGACGGCTCCGGACCGGGCGGGTTCGACATCGCGCGGGTGCGGGCACTGTTCCCCGCGCTGTCCACCGGTGCCGCCTTCCTCGACGGCGCGGCCGGGACACAGACGCCGCGATCGGTGATCGACGCAATCGCCGACGCCTACGCGGGCGGGCTGAGCAACACCGGCGGCGCGTTCCCGGCGAGCCGGCGTGCCGACGGGTTCGTCGACGCCGCCCGCCAGGCGGTCGCGGACCTGGTGGGCGGGGCGCCCGACGGGGTCGTGTTCGGGCCCAGCAGCACCGCGTTGACCTACCGGCTGGCGGCGCCGATCAGCGCCGGCTGGGTGGCCGGCGACAACATCGTGCTGACCCGGTTGGACCACGATGCGGACGTCCGGCCGTGGGTGCAGGCCGCCGGCCGAGCGGGGGTCGACGTCCGGTGGGCCGACCCCTCCCAGCCCCGCTTGGAGCTCGGGGTCGAGCAGTTCGCGCCGGTCGTGGACAGCCGTACCCGGCTGGTGGCCCTGACGGCGGCGAGCAACGTGGTCGGCACCCGGCCGGACCTCTCGCCGATCACCGCGCTCGCCCACGGGGTCGGCGCGCTGACCTGGGTGGACGGCGTGCACGCCACCCCGCACACGCCGATCGACGTCGTCGGCTGGGGCGCGGACTTCTACGCGACCAGCGCCTACAAGTGGTGCGGCCCGCACATCGGCTGCGTGATCGCGGCGCCTTCGCTGCTGGAGACCTTGCGCCCGGACAAGCTGGCGTCCAGCTCGGATGCGGTCCCGGGGCGGTTCGAGCTGGGCACGCTGCCGTTCGCCGACCTGGCCGGGGTCGCCGCCGCCGTCGACCACCTGGCCGCACTCGACGGGATCCCGCCGGGTGGAGCCGAGCCACGTCGGGCGGCGCTGGTCCGGTCGATGCGCGCCGTGGAAGCGTACGAAACGGGCCTGTTCACGCGGCTGTGGTCCGGCCTGCAGCGGACCACCGGGGTCCGCACGATCGGGTCGGCCGCGTCGCGGACGCCGACCGCCTGGTTCACCGTCGACGGCTCGACCCCGGCGGAGGTCGCCGCAGCCTGCGCTGCCGCCGACGTCGCCGTCTGGGACGGGCACAACTACGCCTGGGAGCTGGCGGGCTTCCTCGGTATCCGCGACGCCGGCTCCGCGGTCCGCGCGAGCATCGCGCACTACAACGACAGCGCCGACGTCGACCGACTGCTCGCGGTGCTCGGCGGCCTCCCGGCCTGAACCGGCGACGGTTCAGCGGCGTCTGTACCGTGACCGGTGTGTACGCGGGTCGGCAGGGTGAGGTGCTGGCGCGGTTCGGCCACGCGCTGTCGGACCCGACGCGCTCCCGGGTGCTGATGGCGTTGCGGGAGTCGCCGGCCTACCCGGCGGAGCTGGCCGCGGCGCTCGGCGTCTCCCGGCAGGGGTTGTCCAACCACCTGGCGTGCCTGCGCAGCTGCGGGCTGGTCGTTGCGGTGCCCGAGGGCCGCCGGGTGCGGTACGAGCTGGCCGGCAGCGGACTCGCGCGCGTCCTGGCGCACCTGGCCAGGGTGCTCCCGGCAGGTCCGCCGGATGTGTCACGGCGGTGAGCGGCGACGCGGACGGTCAGGCGCGCCGTCGGGCGCACGGTCACGGTCACGCACACGGTCATGCACACGGTCAGGGGCACGGTCACACCCACGGGGCCGGGGCGGACCGGCGGCGGCTCGCGGTGGTGCTGGCGATCACCACAGCCGTGCTGGCGGTGGAGCTCGTCGGGGCCGCGGTGTCCGGCAGCCTGGCACTGCTCGCCGACGCCGGGCACCTGCTCACCGACGCCGCCGGGCTGGTCATCGCGCTGATCGCCGCGACGGTGGCCGGGCGGCCGGCGACGTCGCGGCGCACTTGGGGTTACCAGCGCGCGGAGGTTCTCGCCGCGGCGCTGCAGGCGGCGGTGCTGTTGGCGGTCGGGGTGTTCGTCCTCGTCGAAGGTGTCCGCCGGTTGCTCGACCCGCCGGTGGTGGCGTCGGGAGCGATGGTGGTGTTCGGGGCCGTCGGCCTGCTGGGCAACGCGGCCTCGATGCTGGTGCTCACCGGCGGGCGGCGGCGCAACCTGAACATGCGCGCGGCGTTCCTGGAGGTCGTCAACGACGCGCTGGGTTCGGTCGCGGTGCTGCTCGCGGCGACGGTGATCGCGACGACCGGGTGGCTGCGGGCCGATGCGGTGGTCTCGCTGGTCATCGGCGCGCTGATCCTGCCGCGCACGCTCCGGTTGCTGCGCGAGACCACCGAGGTGCTGTTGGAGACCGCGCCGCGCGGGCTGGACCTGGACCAGGTCCGGGTGCACCTGCTCGGCGTCGACCACGTCCGGGCCGTGCACGACCTGCATGCCTCGCAGATAGCGACCGGCCTGCCGGTGCTGACCGCCCACGTCGTGGTGGACGACGCCTGCTTCCTCGACGGGCACGCGCCGCGGATGCTGGACCAGCTGCAGGCCTGCGTGGCCGAGCACTTCGCGGTCCCCGTCGAGCACACGACGTTCCAGCTCGAACCCGGCGGCCATGCCGATCACGAGGACGTCCTGCACCGGTAGCGGGCCCGTGCTGCCGAGTCGCCGCGGGCCCCGTCCGGCCGAGTTGCCTCGGCCGGACGGGGCCCGGGGTTCAGAGCCGGACGGGGCCCGAGTGCTGCGGGCCGGACGGGCCGGACGGGCCGGTCAGACGACCGACTGCGGGGTGCTGAACCCGAAGACCGCGCGGGTGTCGCGGGTCGTCAGCCGGATGCCGGTGCGGAACGGGATGCGCAGGTTGACCGAGATGTGGCCGCGGGAGTTCGTCGTCGCGCTGGCGATGGTCCGCCAGCCCTGGCTGGTGTACCGCTGAACGAAGACCGGGACGCCGACACGGGGGGCGTACTGGCTGCCGTTCCACGCCCGGGTAGCACCGAAGACGCTGACCTGGTTCCCGGACCGGCTGACCCGCTCCGCCAGCAGCGAGGTCAGCTTGACCGTGGTGCCGAGCGTCGTGAAGCGGACCGTCGAGGACGTCTTGTCCCCGTAGACGACGACCCAGGTGGCGCTGCCGAGGCCGGCCAGCGCCCGCTGGGGGAAGGCGACCGCACCGGTGAACCGGGTCTGGCCCCGCTGTCCGACCGTCGCGGCCTCGACGACGACCTGTCCGGCACTGACCAGCGCCACGTCGATCGTCGGCTGGGGGAACGAGCCGGTGGGCGCGACGACGGTGTAGGGGACCGCGACGATCGGTCCGCCGACCTGCAGGCGGGTGGGCAGGTCACTGGAGACGCCCTGGCCGATCGGGCGGACGGCGGTGACGGGGCTGCCGGGCCCGCTGGTCCGGCGGGCCTGCTTGGCGGCGGCCAGCACGGCCGCGTGGAACGGGCCCGGCGGGGCGATGGCCCCGGTCGGCGCGACGGCGGTCGCGGGCTGGGCGAGCGCGGGAGCGGCGCCGATCCCGGCCAGGGCGACCGCGGTCGCGACGGCGACCCCGGCGAATCGGCGGGACAGGACGGAACGGGACATGGTGCCTCCTGGCAGCTGCGGCCCGGTTCGGGCCACTGCCGGCCGGCCGCCCTCGTGGCGGCCGATCCGGTCGGTCGCAGGCCAGGATGCCCGGATCGTGGATCTCCCGCTGCGACACGCCGGACATCGCCACGTGTCGCACCCCGGGGCGCGCCGGCGCCCCGGGCTCAGCCGCCGACCAGGTGACCGAGCGCCGGCAACGCGGCCCGGATCGCGTCCTGTTCGGCAGCGGGCAGCTCGGCGAGTCGGGCCCGGAGGGCGCCCGCCCGGGCGGCGCGGGCGGCCTCGACCGAGTCGACGCCGGCCGGCGTCAGCCTGATCAGCAGCGCACGCCGGTCCGCGGGGTCCGGCACCCGCTCGGCGAGCGACTCGGTGACGAGGGAGTCGATGATGCGGCTCATCGTCGAGGCGGCCACGCCCTCGCGGTCGGCCAGTTGCCCGGAACGGATCGGGCCGGCGGCGAGCAGGGTGGCCATCGCCGACAGCCCGCCGTGCCCGACGTCGGTGGGCCCGGTGCGCCGCAGCCACCGCAGCGCCCGCACGAGGGTGAAGTACAGCCCCGTCGACAGGTCGTCCTCGGTCGTCGGCTGCTCGGCCGCGGGAGGTGCGGGGGCCGCGGTCATCGGCCGGCACCCGCCGCGACATCGTCAGGCTCAGGGGTCGACACCGCCACAGTGTGCAGCGAGCCGGGCCGGTCCGAGACCTCCTCACGAACCGGCGGGCGCCGCCCGGACACCCAGGACGCGAGCGCGCCCAGCAGGGTCAGCGCGCCCGCGAGCAGCAGCACGACGGTCAGCCCGGAGTGGAACGGTCCGCTGATCAGGTCGGGGAAGAACTGGCGGCCGGTCAGCGTCGCCTGCGCCTGGGCAGACAACGACCCCAGGGCGCCGGCCTGCTGCAGCAGGGACTGGATCGGGTTGATGCCGAGGAACGCCGCGAACAGCAGCCCGACCGGCGGGAGGGCACCGATCTGCGACGCCACCGCCGGCTGCACACCCTGGGCCTGCAGGCCGCTGGTCAGCGAGCCCGGCAGCGACGACGAGAGCCCGACGACGAGAAGGGAGAAGAACAGCCCGATCGACAGCGACGAGCCGGCATTGAAGAAGGTCCCGCGCATCCCGGATGCCGCGCCCCGCTGGGCCGGGGCCACGCTGTTCATCACCTGTGCGGTGTTCGGTGAGCTGAACAGCCCGGAGCCGATGCCGTTGGCGGTCAGCACGAGCGCGAACAGCCAGTAGGGGAAGTTGACCGGGATGAGGATCAGCGCGACGAAGCTGGCGACGACGACCAGCTGTCCGGCAGTGGCGAACAGCCGCGGGCCGTACCGGTCGGAGAGCCAGCCGGAGGTGGGACCGGCGATCAGGAAGCCGATCGTCAGCGGCAGCAGATAGATGCCTGCCCACAGAGGAGTGCTCTCGTAGGCATAGCCGTGCAAGGGGAGCCAGACGCCCTGCAGCCAGATGATGAGCAGGAACTGCAGCCCGCCACGGCCGATGGACCCGACGAGGTTGGCGAAGTTGCCCAGGGCGAAGGGCCGGTTGCCGAACAGCGACAGGTCGAACATCGGGTCGGTCACCCGCCGCTCGACGAGAACGAAGGCAACCAGCAGCACGACGCCGCCGATGAGTCCGGCCAGCACCCACGGGTTTGTCCAGCCCTCGGTGTGCCCGGCGTACGGCTGGATGCCGTAGGTGATGCCGGCCAGGAAGATGCCGAGGCCGCCGGCGAACAGCAGGTTGCCCCACGGGTCCAGCCGGCCGCGGCCACTGCCGCCGGTCTCGTGCAGCGACGTGTAGGACCAGATGGTCCCGAGGACGGCGATCGGCACGGTCGCCCAGAACACCGCCCGCCAGTGCCACTGCGCGAGCACGCCGCCGAGGATCAGGCCGAGGAACGAGCCGGCGATGGCGGCGACGCCGTTGATGCCGAGAGCGGTGCCCCGCTGTTCTGGGGGGAAGGCGTCGGTGAGGATCGCGGTCGAGTTGGCGAACAGCATCGACCCGCCGACGGCCTGGACGATGCGGAAGCCGATCAGCCAGAGTGCGCCGGGGCCGCCGGACAGCGGGTCGACGGCGAGGATCAGCGAGGCGACGGCGAAGATCGCGAAGCCGAGGTTGTAGACGCGGACCCGGCCGAACATGTCGCCCAAGCGCCCGAAGGAGACAACCAGCACGGCGCTCACCAGTAGGTAGCCCATGATCATCCAGAGCAGATAGCTGGTGTTGCCGGCCGCGAGCGGATCGATGCCCAGGCCTCGGAAGATCGCCGGCAGGGAGATCAGCACGATCGAGGAGTTGACGGTCGCCAGCAGCACACCGAGCGTCGTGTTGGACAGCGCGACCCACTTGTAGCGGGGGTGCGCGCTGTCGATGCGGGGTGTCCGGGGTGTACGGGGTGTTCGCCCGCCGGGGCGGCCCGGGCTGGCGGTGGGTTCGGTGGTCGACGTCACGTCGCAGTCCTCCGGAGGTGCGCAGCAGCTGGGTCGTCCGCATCGACGCACGGGTGCCGCCGTCCGGCGCCAACTCGTTGTCTCCTGCAACTACCACGCTGGCCCGACTGTTCCGTCGGGCGTCCGGCAACCGCTATCCCGGCAACCGGGTCAGGGGACGAGGAGCACCTTGCCGACGGTCTCGCCGGCAGCCAGCGCCCGGTGCGCCTGCGCCGCGTCGGCCATCGGGACCCGGCGGTCGATCACCGGGGCGAACCGGCCGGCGCTGATCAGCGGGGCGACCGACTCCGCGACGGCTGCGACGATCGCGGCCTTCTGCCCGACCGGCCGGGACCGGAGGCTGGTGGCCAGGACGGCGGCCCGCTTGCGCAGCAGGGTGCCCAGGTCCAGCGTCCCGGTTCGGCCGCCGGGGACCGCGATGCAGACCAGGCGTCCCTCGGTGGCGAGGACCTCGACGTTGCGTTCCAGGTAGGAGCCGCCGACCACGTCGAGCACCACGTCCGCCCCGGCGCCGTCGGTGGCGTCACGCACGGCCGCGACGAAGTCCTGTCGCCGGTAGTCGACGGCGAGGTCGGCGCCGAGATCCAGGCAGCGCGCGACCTTCGCCGGGGTGCCCGCGGTGGCGAACACCGGGGAGCCGGTCGCCCGCGCCAGCCCGATCGCCGTGGTGCCGATGCCGGAGGTGCCGCCGTGCACCAGCAGCGTCTGCCCGGGCTGCAGGTGGGCGAGCAGGTAGACGTTGGACCAGACGGTGCACGAGGTCTCCATCAACCCGCTCGCGTCGACCAGGTCCAACCCGTCCGGCACCGCCATCACCTGCCCGGCGGGGACCGCGACCCGCTCCGCGTAACCGCCGCCGGACAGCAGCGCGCAGACCCGGTCGCCTCTTGCCCAGCCGGTCACCCCCGCGCCCAGCTCGGCGACGGTGCCGGAAACCTCCAGGCCGAGGTTCTCCGGCGCGCCCGGCGGCGGCGGGTAGGAGCCTTCCCGCTGCAACAGGTCGGCGCGGTTGACCCCGGCCGCGGCGACGTCCACGACGAGCTCACCGGGGCCGGCGACCGGATCCGGTACCTCCTGCCACGACAGTTGGTCGGGACCACCGGGGGACCGCACGACGACTGCATGCATGCCGCCGGACGCTATCCGCTCCACCCGACCCCGCCGGTGAATGGACCGGCGGGGTCGGCAGTCGTTCGCGCTCAGAACCGCGGCAGCTGCAGCAGGTTGTCCGTCTCCCTGCTGTTCGAGACCGTCCGGAGATAGCGGGTCCCGGCCGCCGAGGTCGCCGTCTCGACGGTCGCCTCGGCGCCGGTGGCGTCGCTGTGCGAGCGGAACGTGTCGCTGCCGGAGTCGATGGCGGTGACGACCTGCTGCTTGGTGGCCTCCGTGAGCGGCCCGGAGGCGGACACGTCCGAGTACCGGACGTCGGTGATGTGTTGGTTCGAGGTGCCGGGCGACTGGACCCGGACCTGGCGGATGTACTTCATGGCGTTCCTTTCGATCGACGGCTGCGGTGCGTCTGCCCGCTGGCCGGTGACACTCCCCGCCAGCTTCTTTCCAGACAACGGCCCGCGCGATAAGGCCGCTTATCGACCGATTCCGTTGTGCCACCGACGGCAGGCGCGTACGGTCACACGTGAGCAGCGACGGGAGGGGTGCAATGACGGTCTCAGCGACCAGAACGGTGCTCGGCCTCTCCGATGTCGCGCGACTGGCCGGGGTCCACCGGCCGGTGGTGTCCGTCTGGCGGCAGCGCGCAGCGGGAAGCGGCGCTCCGTTTCCGGCCGCCGTCGAGGTCCGTGGCGGTCAGGAGCTCTTCGACGGGTCAGCGGTGGCGCGGTGGCTCGCCGAGACGGGTCGCGGCAACAACCCGACGGCCACCGAGGATGTCGTCGCGTTCGGCACGATCACCGGCTCAGCGGTCACCGGCCCGGCGACGCTGTCGGCTCTCACCGCCCTGCTGACGTTGACCGTCATGGCCGGCCGCCACCTCGCCGGCATCGGTGCGGATGACCTGCTGGACCTGGCCGACGGGCTGGATCCCGACGATGAACTGCTCTTCGGCGAGCTGCAGGCCGTCCGCGACGAGCTGCCCGCGCTCGCCGGCTATGCGGCCGACCTCGCGGATGCGGCCTTCGGCCCGGCGGCGGCATTCGAGCAGCTGCTGGCCGGCCAGGCGCGGTCGCCTGGCCACGCGGCGACCGCGGTGCAGCCGTCGGTCCTTCGCCTGGTCGCGCGGATCGCCGTCGACCTGGCCGACCGCGAGGGTGTTCCCGCGACCTATGTCGACCCGACGACCGGACAAAGTGCGCTGCTGCTCGCGGTCGTCGCCGAGCACGCCGACCGGTCGCCGGTCGACGTCGTCACCCGCGCGTCGACGGATCCGGCAGCGCGCCTGGACCGCCGTCGGTTGCGGGTGCACGACGTCGCCCGCCGCGGCCTGGCGGTCGAGAGGGACGGCACCTTCGCCCTCGACCGGGCCGTCACCCACGTCGCCCAGTTCCCCACGCCGGCCGATCCGCGGATGACGGCCGCGGCCGTCCTCGACGCCGTGGACAACTTGGTGCTGCAGATGGGCGCCGGTCAGCGCGGCGTGGTCCTCGCGCCGGCGAACGTGCTGACCGAGCGGATCGGCGATCCGACGGTCGACGGCCGTCGCGCGGCGATCCTGCGCGCGGGTCACGTCCATGCGGTCGTCCGGCTCCCGAAGGGTTTGGTGCCGGCCCGGTCCCGCGAGGCGCTTGCCCTGTGGCTGCTCGGGCCCGCCCAGAACGAGACGCCGGTCGCGGACCGGTTCGTCATCGTCGCGGACCTGGCCGAGCATCCGTTGACCGAACCGGTGGTCGACAGTCTGGTGACCGATCTCGCGGCCGCGACCGGGAGCCGCACGCTGGCCCGTGCGCACGCGTTCCGGTTCGCGCGGTTCGTGCCGACGAGACTGCTGCTCACGGCGACCGGCAGCCTTGTCGAGGCAGGGGGCACCGCCCGGACGGGTCGACCGGTGCCGACGGCTGACCTCCTCGTCGAGATCGACCGTCTCCGCGCGGTCTTGGCTGCGCGGCAGAGCGACGCACTCGGTCTGCCCACTGCAGCGCCCGGCGAGCACCCGTCGCACAGTCCGGTGCCGCGGACGATCGGCGAGCTGATCGATGAGGGCCGACTCCGGCTGGTGCCCGGCAACCGGATCGCCGACGCGGACATCGCCACCGGAACAGGCATCCAGGTTCTCGGTGTCGAGGAGCTGACCGGTGCGGCCGAGGCGGGCTCGCGCACGGTCGACCCGCTGGTCCTGGCGGCCGGGTACGACGCGGCGCGGCTGACCGAGCCCGGCGACATCGTCTTCTGCACCAGCCCACGGCCGGCGGCGGTCGTCGACCGGACCGGTGCGTCCGTGGTGCCGTTTCCCGCGCGCCTGCTGCGGATCGACCGGACCGACCCGGGCGGGTTGGTGGCCGACGTGGTCGCCGCCGACATCAGCGCGCTGCCCGGGGACTCGCGACAGTGGCGGCGGTGGCCGGTGCGCCGGGTTCCCGACGGCGAGCGGGACGGGCTCACCGATGCGCTGAGCCGGTTGCGCACGGCGAGCGCGAGCACACGTCGCCGGCTGCACGACCTCGACGCGCTGACCCGGCTGCTCACCGACGGCGTGACCCGGGGATCGCTCACCCTCCAGCCCGACGAACGACCGACGAAAGGACGCTGACCATGCCGCCGAAGAAGAAGGTGGACGGCCTGCCGTCGACGATGAAGGAACTCAAGGACACGCTGTGGAAGGCGGCCGACAAGCTCCGCGGGTCGATGGACGCCTCGCAGTACAAGGACGTCATCCTCGGGCTGGTGTTCCTCAAGTACGTCTCGGACGCCTTCGACGAGCGGCGGGGACAGATCGAGACGGAGCTGACCGCTCAGGGCTACGGCCAGGACCAGGTCGCACAGCTGATCGACGACGTCGACGAGTACACCGGGCACGGCGTGTTCTGGGTGCCGGCGACGTCGAGGTGGACCTATCTGGCCGAGCACGCCAAGGGCGGGCCGGCGCAAGGCAGCGCGCCGCCGCAGACCGTCGGTGAGCTGGTGGACGACGCGATGGGCCACATCATGGGCTCGAACCCGTCGCTGGCCGGGACGTTGCCGCGGATCTTCAACCGGGACAACGTCGACCAGCGTCGGCTCGGTGAGCTGATCGACCTGTTCAACAGGGCGCAGTTCGCCGGCGTCGGCGCGAGCAAGGCGCGGGACCTGCTCGGTGAGGTGTACGAGTACTTCCTGGACAAGTTCGCCAAGGCCGAGGGCAAACGTGGCGGCGAGTTCTACACCCCGGCCGGGGTGGTCCGGGTGTTGGTCGAGGTGTTGGAGCCGTACGGCGGCCGGGTTTACGACCCGTGCTGTGGGTCCGGCGGCATGTTCGTGCAGACGGAGAAGTTCTTGGGGGCCCATCACCGGGAGGGTTCGGACATCTCCGTGTACGGCCAAGAGTTGAATGAGCGGACCTGGCGGATGGCGAAGATGAACCTGGCGATCCACGGGCTCAACGCGAACCTGGCGAGCCGGTGGGGTGACACGTTCGCCCGCGACCAGCACCCGGAGCTGACCGGGGACCGGGGCGCCGACTACGTGATGGCCAACCCGCCGTTCAACATCAAGGACTGGGCGCGCAGCGAGTCCGACCCGCGGTGGCGGTACGGCGTCCCGCCGGCGGGCAACGCTAACTACGCGTGGATGCAGCACATCCTGTCCAAGCTCGCGCCGGGTGGCCGCGCCGGCGTGGTGATGGCCAACGGGTCGATGTCGTCCAACTCCGGCGGCGAGGGCCAGATCCGGGCCCAGCTCATCGAGGCGGACCTCGTGTCGTGCATGGTGGCGCTGCCGACCCAGCTGTTCCGCAGCACCGGCATTCCGGTCTGCGTATGGTTCTTCGCCAAGGACAAAACGGCGGGTGTGCAGGGCTCGGTCGACCGGACCGGCCAAACCTTGTTCATCGACGCGCGGAACCTCGGCCACCTGGTGGATCGCGCCGAGCGCGCGCTGGCGCCGGAGGACATCGCCCGCATCGCCGACACCTTCCACGCCTGGCGCGGCACCCGTTCGGCTGTCGATGCCGGCCTCGCCTACGCGGATGAACCCGGCTTCTGCAAGTCGGCGTCATTGGCCGACGTCAAGAACGCCGACTACGCACTGACTCCCGGCCGATACGTGGGCGCCGACAGGGACCTCGATGATCAGTCCTCTCTTGCCGAGCAGATCGGGCAACTGCGGGCCATGCTGTTCGAGCAAATTGATTGCTCAGCCGTACTAGGCGCCGACCTGAAGAGTCGGTTGGAGCGGACAGATGTCTGAATGGCGCGAAGTAACCTTGGGCGAGCTGTGCGACGAGAATGGAGGTAGCGTCCAGACGGGTCCATTCGGCAGCCAGCTGCATGCGTCGAGTTACGTAAACGACGGTGTCCCCTGTGTCATGCCACAAGATATCGGTGACAACCTCATTTCGACTGACAAGATCGCTCGAGTCTCGTCCGACGATCGAAACCGGCTGGCTAGGTACGCCCTGGAAACCGGGGACATAGTGTTTTCACGTAGGGGTGACGTGGGGCGACGAGCGCTAGTCCATCCTGGAAGTGACGGCTGGCTGTGCGGGACCGGCTGTCTTCGTATTCGACTCGGGATGTCCCTTGGAGACGCTCAATTCATTTCGTATGCACTCGGTACGGTAGAGACGCGCGGCTGGATCCTCCGTCACTCGGTCGGTGCGACGATGGCCAACCTCAACACGAGCATCCTTCGCTCAACCCCGCTTTCAGTCCCAGGGGAAAGGTCACGTTTAGCGATTGGTGGACTGTTAGGCGCGCTCGACGACAAGATCGCCGCCAACGCCGAGCTCGCCCGCACCGCCGACCGTCTCGCCTGCGGACTGTTCACTCGGTCCGTGGCCGGCGTAGAAAGCGGTCCCCGCAGCTTCGGTGATCTCTGTGCGGTCGGAGGCGGTGGAACCCCGAAGTCGTCCGAACCAGCATTTTGGTCGGGCGATACCGACTGGGCTACGCCAACGGACGTGACGCGGCTGTCGGGCCCCTACCTGCGATCGACGGCGAAGCGAATCACCAGCGAAGGATTGGCCGCCTGCGCGTCGCGGCTGTATCCGGTTAACTCAATTTTGATGACGTCTCGGGCGACGATCGGTTCGTTCGCGCTTGCGAAGGCGCCAATGGCTGTAAATCAGGGTTTCATTGTGGTCAATCCCACCGATAAGAGCCTCTGTTGCTGGTTTCTTCACGAGATGAGAAGCAGGGTCGATGAGTTTAAGTCCCTTGCGAACGGCGCGACCTTCCTTGAGCTGAGCCGTGGCAATTTCAAGAAGTTGCCCGTGCGTTTGGCGGACCCAGCGGCGATGACCGAGTTTTGCGCACGGGCGGGTGGACTGCATGACCTGGCAAACCAGGCGCTGATCGAGTCAGATGCGTTGGCGCGCCTGCGCGACACTCTGCTGCCGCACCTGATGTCAGGCCGACTGAGAGTCCGGGACGCCGAGAAGACGGTGAGTGACGCGGTATGAGCGACGACTGGGTACCTCGGGACGATGGGCGGCCGGCGCTCGACGTGACGACGCCGCGGCCAGCGCGGGGCGAGATGCCCGGTTGGTACCGGGGACTGCTCGACTCGGTCAGCGAGCGGGTCGCCGGCGGGCAGCAGCGGGCGGTCGCCGCGGTCAACCAGGAGTTGGTCGCGACGTACTGGGCGATCGGGCGGGACATCCTCGACCGGCAGGACGAGGAGGGCTACGGCACCCGGGTCATCGACCGGCTGTCGGCGGACCTGCGCGAGCGGTTCCCCGACGGCCACGGATACTCGCCGCGCAACCTCAAGTACATGCGGGCCTTCGCCGCCGCCTGGCCGGACCCGGAGGTTGTGCAAGGCCGGCTTGCACAACTGCCCTGGTACCACCAGCTCGCCCTGCTGGAGAAGCTCCCGGACGTCGAGGCCCGACTCTGGTACGCGGCGGCGGCCTTGCGCGATGGCTGGAGCCGGGATGTCCTCGTCTACCAGATCGGCACCCGGCTCCGTGAGCGGTCGGGCAAGGCGGTCACCAACTTCACCGAGACGCTGCCGCCCGGCGACTCCGACCTCGCGCAGCAGGCAACGCGCGACCCCTACGTGTTCGACTTCCTCGCCCAAACCGACACCCGTCGCGAACGTGACCTCGAACAGGGCCTCGTCGACCACGTGGAGCAGTTCCTGCTTGCCCTCGGCCAAGGGTTCGCTTTCCTCGGCCGACAGGTCCGCCTCGACATCGGCCAAAGCGAGTTCTACGCGGACCTGCTCTTCTACCACGTGCGGCTGCGGCGCTACGTCGTCGTCGAGCTCAAGGCGGTCGACTTCGAGCCTGGCTTCCTCGGACAGCTCGGCATGTACATGGCCGCCGTAGACGACGTGCTCGCCCACGTTGACGACAAGCCGACGATCGGGCTGCTCCTGTGCAAGTCGAAGGACAACGTGGTCGCCGAGTACGCGCTGCGGAACTCCGTCGGACCGATCGGCGTCGCCGAGTGGACGAAAGCCATCACCACCAGCATCCCCGCTGAGATCGCGCCCAGTCTGCCCAGCATCTCCGAGCTCGAAGCCGAGCTCGCCGACCCACCGGAGCACCCGTCATGAGCGCCACCACGATGTCCGAGGCGGACTGGGAACTGCTCGCGGTCGAGACCCTCGGCGAGCTCGACTGGACGTCGGCCCCCGGCGAGAGCGTCGCTCCGGGAAGCGGCGAACGCACAGCCTGGGACGACCTGGTCCTCCCCGCCCGGTTACTGGACGCGCTGCGCCGACTCAACCCCGGCGTTCCCGGGCAGTACCTGCAGCAGGCCCTCGCCGCGATCGTCGCGCCCACGTCGCAGGACGCGATCACCGAGAACCGGCGGATGCACGTTTGCATGGTCGACGGCTTCCGGGGCATCAACTACGTCGAGGACGACGGCCACGAGAACACCCCGACGATCCGGTTGGTGAGCACCGATCCGGAGCAGAACGATTGGCTCGTCTCCCGGCAGGTCACCATCGTCCGCGGGGAGTTCCGTCGCCGGTTCGACGTGGTTCTCTACTGCAACGGCCTCCCGGTCAGCATCATCGAGCTGAAGAGGGCCGGCAGCGCACACGCCGATCTCGCGGCCGCGCACGCCCAGCTGCAGACCTACCTGCGCGAGTTCCCGCTCGCCTTCCGGTTCTGCGTCTTCACCCTCATCTCCGACGGGATCACCGCCCGGTACGGGACGCCGTTCACCCCGTTCAACCACTTCTCCCCGTGGAACGTCGACGACGACGGCCGGCCGGTGACCCCCGGGAACGGCAGCGAACTGGACAGTCCGCTGGAGATCGCCCTGTACGGGCTCTACAACCAGGAGCGGTTCCTGCAGCTCACCCGGTCGTTCACCGCCTTCGACGAGAGCGCCGAGGGCCTGGCCAAGCGGATCGCCAAGCCCCATCAGTACTTCGCTGTCACCAAGGCCGTGGCCAGCACCGTGCGGGCGGTCGACAGCACCGGTAAGGCAGGCGTCGTCTGGCACACCCAGGGCTCCGGCAAGTCCATGGAGATGGAGCTGTACGCCAACCTGGCGATCCGGCACCCGAAGCTGCGGAACCCGACCGTCGTCGTCATCACCGACCGCAACGAGCTCGACGGGCAGCTGTATGAGGCGTTCGACCACAGCCTGCTGCTGCCCGACGAGCCCAAGCAGGTCCGGCGGCGATCCGAGCTGCGTGCCGAATTGGCTGGTCGGACCACCGGCGGGATCTACTTCACCACGCTGCAGAAGTTCGGCCTCAGCCAGTCCGAGCGGGAGGGCGGCGAGGACCATCCGCTGCTGTCGGCCCGTCGCAACATCATCGTGGTCGTCGACGAGGCACACCGCAGCCACTACGACGACCTGGACGGGTATGCCCGTCACCTGCGGGACGCGCTGCCCAACGCGACGCTGATCGCCTTCACCGGCACACCGGTCTCGTTCGCCGACCGCGACACCCGGGGCGTGTTCGGTGAGTACATCGACGTCTACGACCTGACCCGGGCCGTCGCGGACGGCGCGACCGTGCCGGTCTACTTCGAGCCGCGGCTCATCCGGGTCTCGCTGTCCGAGCAGGTGACCGACACGATGCTCGACGCTGCCGCCGACGAGGCGACCATCGGGCTGGACGACGCCGAGCGTGCCCGGCTGGAACAGACCGTGGCGGTGGTCAACGCGGTCTACGGCGCACCCGAGCGGGTCCAGGCGCTCGCTGAGGACCTCGTCGCCCACTGGGAGAACCGCAGCGGCAGGATGCGGACGTTCATCGAGGCGCCCGGCAAGGCGATGATCGTCTGCGCGACCCGCGACATCTGCGCCCGGCTCTACACGGCGATCACCCGGCTGCGCCCGGACTGGCACTCACCGGAGTTGGAGAAGGGGCGCATCAAGGTCGTCTACTCCGGCACCGCATCCGACGCCCTGCCGATCGCCGACCACGTCCGCCGCGACTCGCAGAACGCCACCATCAAGAAGCGGCTGCGCGACCCGGCCGACGAGCTGGAGATTGTCCTGGTCAAGGACATGATGCTGACCGGCTACGACTCCCCGCCGCTGCACACCCTCTACCTGGACCGGCCGCTCAAGGGAGCACTGCTCATGCAGACCCTCGCCCGGGTGAACCGCACCTACCTCGGCAAACCCGACGGCCTGTTGGTCGGGTACGCGCCGCTGGCCGACAACCTGCAGCGGGCGTTGTCGGAGTACACCGCCACCGACCAGCAGGAGAAGCCGGTCGGGCGAAGCATCGACGAGGCGGTCACCGCGACCCTGGACCTGTTGGACGCGCTGAGCGCGTTGCTCGCGGGGCACGACTGGCGGGCGCTCGCTCGCGCGGGCGGAACAAGGGCCTATTTCCAAGCGGGCTACTCGACCGTCAACTACCTGCGCAGCCCGACGACTCCCGGCAACCAGGTCGACGACGGCGAGCAGACACTGGCCGACCGGTACCGGGAGCTGTCCGGGCAACTGGCACGCGCGTGGGCGCTGTGCTCGGGGTCGGCGACGCTGGCCGAACGCCAGCCCGAGGCACGGTTCTACGAAGAGGTCCGCATCTGGATGGCGAAGTACGACGCCGAAGAGCGCCAGGCCCGCGGCGAGCCCGTCCCCGCCGACATCCGCCGGCTGCTCGCGGAGCTGATCGCCCGCTCGACCGCGTCGGGTGAGGTGCTCGACATCTACACCGCCGCGGGGATGCCGCGCCCGTCGCTGGCCGACCTCAGCCCCGCCTTCGTCGACCGCGCCCAGCACGCGACCAACCCGCATCTGGCGATCGAGGCGCTGCGGGCGCTGGTTGCCGAGGAGTCCGCCAAGGCGACCCGGCACAACACCGTCCGCGCGCGGGCCTTCTCCGACCGGATCAACGAGCTGCTGACCAAGTACACCAACCAGCAGCTGACGTCGGCCCAGGTGATCGCCGAGCTGGTCGAGTTGGCCAAGGAGGTCGCCGCGGAGGGCAACCGGGGCGCGAGCTTCGTGCCGCCGCTGGACGCGGACGAATTGGCCTTCTTCGACGCGGTGTCGCAGAACCGGTCCGCCGTCGAGGTGCAGGGCGACGGGGTGCTCGCCCAGATCGCCCGGGAGCTGGTCGCCGTGATGCAGCGCGACGTCCGCACCGACTGGACCGTCCGTGACGACGTCCGCGCCAAGCTCCGCTCGTCCATCAAGCGGCTGCTGGTCAAGTACGACTACCCGCCGGACAAGCAGCCCGGCGCCATCAAGCTCGTCCTGGAGCAGATGGCGTCGATGGCACCCCGCTACTCCGAGGTCCGCGACCGGCCAGGGCGGGAACGGGACGGCAGGGACCTGTGACGGATCCGCGGCCGGCCATCCCGGTGCCCCGGGGCCCTGGCGCCTCTACGGGGCGACACTCGCCGGAATCAGCGCTGTCGTCGGCCGATCCCGACCGGCACCGTCAAGCGCGCTGATCGTCCCGTCGACTCGGGTGGACGACGACCAGGTCGGGACGTGCATCGCGGGTCTCCGTGCGGAACCAGTCGGCGGCCACCCGATCTTTGCCGAGCCGGAGGTAGCTGACGACGTCCGAGTCGACGACAAGGACCTCGTGACCCGGCGTCACCTCCGGGACATTGCGGCGAGGAAGGCAGCACGGTCGTCGTCGGTCAGTTCGGTGTCAACCAACTCGTCCGGTCTGGGCGCGGTGGTCACCCCCTGACGTGCCGCCAGCTCGTCCACGGACAACGACGCGGTGAACGGGATGCCCGCCGGGCCGAGGAACGACTCGGCTGACCTGTTCACCGAACGTAGGCGAAGTCGAACGGCCTGCCCGGTCGAGGGGTCGTAGCTCAGCAGCCCTTCCAGCCCCGCGTGCTCCCGTAATGCATTCTGGACTTCCGGGTCCGGCATCGGGCCGAAGTCAACTCGGACGACGGCGTCGTCCGAAAGCCGCACCGAGGCGATCCGCCGCTCGAAGTCAGCCTTGAAGAGCACCCCGGTGAGCATGCCGTCGCGGTCCGCCAGGCCAGTTGTCAGCAGCACCCGGACTCTCGCTCGGACGCCTGCGTCGAGGGCGGGCTGTGGTCCCGAGCCGTCCGCAGAACCGACTGTCACGCTCGTCGTCCGGCCCCCGATTCCCAACTCGGTCGACCATTCGTCAACGGCCGCCCCCAGTGCGGCATCCCAGTTCTGGTCAGGGTCGAGGAGAAAACGGACGACCTCGTCGAAGGCTGCCTCGCTCAGATTTTGGACTGGGAGGTCGAGCACGTCCTCGTCGGTCGGCGCTGTGTCCGCCAGCTCGAGGACATTGTCGAAACTACCGGCCCGCTCGCCCACCCAACGGGTTCTGGATGCGCGCTCGACAGCTGCGGGGTGTCGCCCGGTCACTGCTCGGCGTCGGCGGCGGAGCGCCAGGTAGGCGGCCCGTCCAAGCGCCTTCTCGAACGCGAGGACGTTACGGGCAACGTCGGCGGCACCGATGGACCCTGCACTCGCGTCCGGCCCAACGATCTCAAGATGGATTGTCCGCCCCATCTGCCGAGCCTGACACGCGCGCGCGATGCCGACCGGCGGCCGAGGCGCACGCTCGGCGTGGAGGGGTGCCATCCGACCCTGACGTCGTCGGCGTCCAACCCGGTCGTCCTGCTCACGGCCACCGCTATCGCTCCTTGCCGGATCCGGCCATCGCTTACAGAACGCAAGCATGGGAAATGTGCTGGTCCGTGACCTTCCCGACGAGGTGCACCGCGAGCTGGTCCGACGGGCGGCGGCGAGTGGGCAGTCCCTGCAGCACTACCTCGCCGGTCAACTGACCCAGCTCGTCGAAACGCCCACGCTGGAAGATGTTCTGCAGCGGATCGAGAGTCGCTCGGGCGGCCGGGTCGGCGCCGAGGCTGTCACCGACCTGGCGGCCGAGCGATCCGCCCGGTGATCGTCGTCGACGCGTCGGTGGTCGCCAACGTGGTCGGTGACGACGACGCGGCCGGGCGAACCGCGCGAGCACTGCTCCGCCGGGAGCAGCGGATCACCGCCCCCGACCTCGTCGACGTCGAGACCGCGTCCGTCCTGCGACGTCGGTGGCTGGCCGGCTCGCTCGACGAGCCGAGGTTCGAGGCTGCCGTCACCGATCTGGTCGGCCTGCCGATGAGCCGGGTCCCGACGCGCTCGCTGATGCGACGCGGCTTCGAGCTGCGAGCCAACGTCACGCCGTACGACGCCTGCTACGTCGCACTGGCCGAAGCGCTCGGGTGTCCGCTGTTCACCCTCGACGGGCGGCTGGCTCGATCGCCAGGACCCCGCTGCCGCATCGAGGTCGTCACCGACTGACCCGGCGCAGTGCCTCATTCACGCGCCACCTCAATCGCGCTGTCCCGTGCTCCCGCGGCCAAGCGGGTGACAGGCGCGCGACCGGGATCCCCCGCCGGGTGCTGTCCAGCTCGGCGCGGCACCAGGTGTTCGCCGAGGTGCCGTTCGCGACGACGAACCCGCACACGTCGGCCCAGGCGCCGACCGCCTCGGCCCACGCCTTCGTCGACCCGTAGAGGTTGCCCGGGCGCGGGGCGTCATCGGGTCGGGACCTGGGCCTGCCCGGGGAGCGCGGACACCGCGTGCAGGCTGCTTGCCAGGACGAGCCGGCGAACACCGGCGCGTGCCGCCGCCTGCGCGACGGTCACCGTCCCGACTCGGTGAGCGCGAGGTTCAGCCGGCCCGCGGGCAGGGGCTCGGCTTCCACGTCGGCAGCGAGGCCCACCCTTCCGGCATGCCCATCTCGGACGGCGACCGACCGGACGGCGGTAGGCCGGTCTCGACCAGCCTTCGGACTCGCTGCGCCCAACGGTGCCCCGGGGAGACCTGGTCGAGCAGGAAGTTGACGACACACAGCGCGCCGAAGACACGGAACCGCCCTGCGTCGGGGCCTGTCGTCAGGTGACGTAACGCTGGATTGTGCCTGAGCGGCGCAGCCGTCAGCTGGGACGGTCATGTTGCGGTTCCACAGCCGGGAGTGGTGGCCACCGACGTTGCGCAGGTAGTTGAGGACCTGCATCCAGGTGCGTAGCGCCGCTCCGTCGCCTGCGCCGGCCATGTCCGAGACCCCGAGCTCATGGGTGATCTCGTCCCGGTCCGGTCGCTTGAGCCCGGCGTACAGGAAGGACAGGGACCCGAAGTCGAGGATCTCGGTCACCACCCAGACCGGCAGCCGGCCGTCGTACTTGGTCCGGAAGTGCTCGACGAAGTTCTCGTGCGAGCTGGCTTGAGCAGCCCCGGTCTTACGGAGCCAGGTGTCGTAGGTGCTGTTCCTCCCAGACCGGGATCGGGTGAACGCGCCATCCAGATTGGTCGGACTGAGATGTGCGTAGGCGCCGCGTCGACCGAGGGTGTACCCGACGCGGAAGCGCATGGCGATCTCGATCCGTTCGAGCGCGTCGAGGATGAGCAGCTTCAACTCGCGATCGAAGCCGTACAGCGCGACGACCTGGTCCAGGGAGGTGCCAGCCGTGAACTGGTCGGCACGGACGCGCGAGCCCGGCTGCCGGACCCGGTAGGGGTACGAGTACCCGCTGAGCCGGTAGTAGCCGACGACGCCGAGCCAGCGCTCGGCAGACGACCGATCCGGGATGGCCATGCCGCGACTGGACAACAGCTGCACCTGCTCGGGCACGGTCAGGTGCGGCTTGGTGTACGTGGTGGCCATCGACTCCCCGGCGAACCGAAAACCAGCCCGTGCCCGCCGAAGCGGGCAGAGGGGCTGGCCGTGTTGCCAACACGATAACGGCCGGCCGATCGAAGGCGTCAATGGGTGCCCACCCTGACGTCGTGGGGGTCCAACCGGTCGAACCCGGGTCGGCCCGGTTCAGCCAAGACCGACGAGGTCCGGCACCGCGACCGAGGTGTCGGCACAGGGGACCGGGATCCGGTCCCCCGGGCCGATAGCGGACGACCTAGCGGTAGCCGTCGGCGTCGGGTCTGGTGCTCAAAGACAGCCTCGCGGGTGATGACCCAGTAAACGGGTAGCCCGCTGCGCCGTACAACCGCGACTTGGTATTCAGATCCACAACGACCGTCTCATCGGACACGATGAGCAGGTGAGCGCAGCGCATCGTCGTCGGGCCGTGCCAGTCGCCGATGACCACCGGCCAGACCCGCCGTCGACGAGCTCGACCCGCCCGTCGAAGACGCCAGCCGTCGCGGCACGGATGAACTCGTGCTGCGTTCAGCGGTAGCGCAGCGCCTGCGCAGTCATGACTGGATCGTAGGCAGCCACGGAGCCGGAGGCGGGGTGATGCCGTGGGCGGCGGCAACTGCGGCGATGCGCTCGGGGTCCGGCACCGGCACGTCCGGCCCGGGCAGCGCCAGCTCGGTCGCCGGCTCGCCGAGCCCGCGGACGACCTCGGCGAACCCGGCCGGGGAGTTGATCAGCAGGGTCCGGCCCGGCGCGTCGCCGGACACGACGAACCCGTGCGGGACCCCGCGGGGCAGGAACACCAGCGAGCCCGCGCCGGCCTGCCAGGTCCGCTCCCCGCACCGGACGGTGAACTGCCCGTCCAGGATGTAGAACACCTCGTCCTGGCGGGCGTGGACGTGCGGCGGTGGCGCGTAGCCGGCGGGAACCCGGTGCTCAACGATGTCCAGGCCACCGGAGGTAGCGCTGCCAGGAAGCTTGACGAGGTTCAGCGAATCGAGCCACCACCACGGGTCGCCCTCGTCGGGGGCGAGGACGAACCCCTGTCCTGGCAGCGATCCGGTGGCGGCAGCGTCGGGGCGCGGGGGGAAGCTCATCGGGCCGGTTCCGGGACCAGGACGACCTTGCCGCGGATCGCGCCCGCGGCGCTCTGCTCGTGGACCCGAGACAGCTCGGCGAGCGGGTGGGTGGAGCTGACGTCGACCCGCACCTCACCGGCATCCACCTTGGCCACGATCGCGGCGAGCTGGGTGGCGTCGCTGCGCACCTGCACATTGGCCGCCCGGACGCTGCGGGCGCTGTCGGGCGACGCAGGAGAAGCAGTGCTCACCAGTATCCCGCCGGGGACCACGAACGAGCGCAGGACGGTGATCTCGGGCTCGGATGCCGAGACCAGGTTGAGTACGACGTCGACCGGATCGACCGCGGTGGTCAGGTCGGCCGAGGTGTAGTCGACGATCTGGTCCGCGCCCGCTGCCCGGACCGCGTCGGTGCTGCGCGCGCTCGCGGTCGCGACGACGATTGCCCCTGCCTGGTGGGCGAACTGGACGGCGAATCCGCCGACCCCACCGCCGGCGCCGTTGACCAGCACCCGCTGGCCGGCGCGGAGCCCGGCGTCGCCGAACAGCGCCTGCCACGCGGTGAGGGCGACCGCTGGCAGTGTGGCGGCGTCGGCCAGCGGAATGCTCGTCGGCGCTGGAGTGAGCACTGCTGCCGGAGCAGTGACGAACTGCGCGGCGGAACCGTCAACGTCCATCGGCAGGAAGCCGACGACCGGGTCGCCGACCGCGGAGCCGCTGACCCCCTCGCCGACTCGGCCACCGTTCCGGCGACATCGACGCCAGGGGTGTGCGGGAACCGGACCGGGAACACCTGCTGCAGATAGCCGGCGCGAATCCCGGCGTCGACGGGATTGAACGAGGTCCCCGCGACCTCGATCAGGACCTCACCCGGGCCGGCCTGCGGACGCGGCGCGTCCTCGTACCTCAGGACGTCAGGACCGCCGTACTCGGCGAACCGCACTGCCTTCATCGGATTCCTCCATCGCTGCGATGCCGGGTGGAGCGACGGATCGACGTCCGCGGGTCTCCTGGCCGGCAGCTTCGAGTTCGAAGCACACGGCAGACCGTAGCACCTACTTCGAGTTCGCAGCAACTATGATCGATCCGTGACAGGAACCGGACCGCTGGACGCCGAGCAGCTCGCCGCCTACTTCGCCCTCACGGAGGTCGGTAGCCTGCTGCAGCACGCTGTCGAGCAGCAGCTGCGCACCGACGGCGGCCTGAGCGGGGTCCAGTTCCAGATCCTGGCCGGATTGACCGAGGCGCCGGCCGGCCGGGAACGGATGACCGACATCGCGGACCGGCTCGTGCACAGCCGCAGCGGGCTGACCTACCAGGCGGCCCAACTGGAGCTTGCCGGCCTCGTCATCCGGGCGCCGTCGGAGCAGGACGAGCGGAGCACCACCGTCACGATCACGGCGGCCGGCCGCGGGCTGATCCGGCGCGTACTGCCCGGCCACGTCGAGGTCGTCCGCCGGCTGCTGCTGGACCCGCTCGACCGCGCGGACATCGCTGTGCTGACAGCGATCCTGGGGCGGGCTCGCGACTCGATGCGGACCGCGCCACCGCGGTCGGCGGGCACCCGGTCGGCCGGCAGACGCGGTAGCCGTCCCGAGCCTGCGACATAGGCCTGAGCTTGCGGCGTCAGCCGGGGATCGCATGGCGGTCGTCGAGGCGGCCCCGCGGAACCGGGAGATCCCGAGCGCTCCGGCAGCCACCGCAAAGCCGGCGGCGGCGAGAACCAGCAGCGAGCCCCCACCCCGGTGCTCGGGTGGGGGCTCGCGACGCCGGACTCAGGTGCTGGTGGAGCTCAGCTGATGTGCACCCACTTGGCGATGCTCGGCCGGCCGAGGGAATCGGTGGCGAACATCATGTACCAGCCGGGCGGGGTCAGGTTGGGGTTGGTGGGGACGTCCACCGTCCAGCCCTTCCCGTCGGCGGCCCGGTTGAACGGGAGGTCGACGAGGCGCTGGTCCGGGTCCGTGGAGTGTGTCGTCGCACTGGGCCGGACGAGCGACATGTGGGCCAGGGTCGAGCCGGGGGCGGTGGTGATGTCGTAGTAGCCCTGGTGCCCGCCGGTCCGGTTCAGTTCGGTGACGCCGAAGTTGAGCACCGGACGCTGGCCTTTGTACAGGTACGGCGGAGTGAAGATGGAGATGTGCATCTCGAAGCTGCCGTCCAGCGGCTGTGACCCCAGTACGGCCACGCGCCCGTCGGGCATCAGGAACGACTCGGAGTGGTAGAGCCGGTCCAGGGTGGGGGAGTTCCAGACGGTGAACGCATTCGTCGTCGGGTTGTAGTTCTCCGCGGTGTGCACGCCGCCCTGGCGGAAACTCGAGGCCCCGTTGGTCTCGAAGACCGTGTAGTCCGGCAGCACGACGGCCCCGACGTACATCTTTGCCGCCGACAGGTCCGGGCCCGCGGCGTAGGTCGGGCTCGGGTTCGCCGCTGTGCCGACCCCCGCGAGGTTGATGATCTGGGTGCTGGTCGTCGTCGGCTCCACGTAGTCCCCGCCGCCCATGATCATGACCTTCTGGTCCTGGGCCGGGGGCAGCAGCACCGTGGCGCCGGCGTTTCGCTGGTAGGGCTGCGTCACCCCGTTCAGGCTCTGGAACCCACCGGTGGTGGGATCCCAGACCCCGGGCCGGACGCCGTTGTCCCCGTTGGACTCCCCGCTGTAGAACAGTCGACCGTCACCGAGCAGCACCAGCCCGGGGTAGTACGGCAGCGTCCGCGTGCTGTTGGTGGCCCCTGCCGGGACCGGATAGGACGGGTCGGTCGGCGAGAGGTCCAGCGGGTGCAGGGCGCTGAACGCACCCGTGGCCGGGCTGTACTGCTCGACGGTGTCGGTGTTGTGGCTGACCACGCCGAGCTGCTGTGCCTGATCGTCCAGCCCCCCCGCGACGACGACATTGCCGTTGCCCAGGGTGACGGCGGTGGGGTACCACCGGGCGTTGCCCATGGACCCGGTCGGCTGGTAGCTGTTCGTCTGCGTGTTGTAGATGTAGGCCAGCTTCGAGCCGTTCCAGTCGTGGACCAGGTTCCCGTTGGCGTCGTACTGGGGATAGGAGGTCGTTCCGCCGAGGATCAGAACGTTGCCGTTCGCCAGGATCGTGTGCCCGGCGCAGAACATGTCCGACGGCGTGGGGACCGTGGTGAACGTGTTGGCGGCCGGGTCCCACAGGTAGGTGATGAACCTGCCCGCCTGCAGGTTCTGATACTGGTTGCCCGACCCGGCCATCAGCAGGACCTTGCCGTTGTCGAGCTGGACGGAGTGGATTGCCGAGACATCGCCGGGAATGGTGATCGAGGCGTTGTCCCACGAGCCGCCCACCGCCGGGGCCAGATCTGTCGGGCCCTGATAGGTCACGTACTGCCCCGGGGAGCCGACCATCCCCGGCATGGCCGCCATCCCGGCCATGCCTGCCGTAGCCGCCGTGGCGGTTGTTGCGGCCGTGCCGGTCGTCAGGGAGGCGGGGGCGATGCGCGCGGTGGCGGCGCCCGCGGCCTTCGTCGGCACCGGCTTGCACTTGTCGAGCAGCTTCTGCTTCTTCGGCTTCGCCACGGCGGCCGGCTGCATGTCTTCGGCCTGGGCCTGCTGAGCGACCTCACAGTAGGTGGTGCCCGCCGTCCGGCGCAGGTTGCCGCCGGTGGTTGCGGCGCCCGCCGGGGCCCCGATCAGCGAGGGCAGCAGGCCCAGCAGGACCACGCCCCCACCCAATCCGATCGTCCTGCGTCGCGCTCTGGTGCTCATCGATGCTCCATCGTCGTGGTGTCGGTTGCCTCTGGTGGGGTCGGGAACGACCCGGGCGAGGTCGGTCCGGACGGCACACCGGGCGGGTGGTGTCCATCCGCGTTGGCCCGTTGGTAGGCACGTTGGATGGTTGCGGGAAGGCGGCCGACGCGACTGACGGAGAAGCCGTTCTGCCTCGCCCAGGCGCGTATGACGGCGGTCTGGGACCCTGGCCCCCCGCCTGGTCCTGATGTAGCAAGTCCTGATGTAGCAAGTCCTGATGTGTCGAGTGGTCCGCCGATGGCGGGTCCGGCCGCGGCCTGAGCCCGGGCGCGCAGCACGTACCGGCCCAGCACCCCTCTCAGCTCGAGGGCATTTCCGGTCGAGAGGTCTATGGCGTAGGACGTGCCGTCGAGGCAGAAACGGACTGTCTCGTCGGCAGCACCTCCGTCGAGGTCGTCGGTGACGGAAACGTTCACGGTCCACGCCATCAATGCCCTCCTTTCGGCCGGTGCCGGCACGGATGGGGAATGTGATCGTCCATCACAGGTCCATGACGAGGCGGTGCGGAATGAACCCCTCGGCAGCACGCGTCCGGGCCTGGAACCCGCGGAAGGATGCGACGCTGCGGACCATGTCGACGTCGGCCATGGCTGAACCACCCACTTGGCTGGCGTGGCACTCCAGGGCGGCCACCTTCTTCTCCAGTGCGTCGGATATGTCGATGAAGACAGACGGCGCGAAGGCGACACTGCTCGGGGACTCGTAGGATAGTACGCGCGCGCAGCGCCGTGCCGCCCCCCAGGTAGCCACCGCAACCGCGCGGTGATCCTGATGGGTGTCATCGCGACCGTGCGTATACACGCAATTGACCGCGCGTTCCCGGATCAATCGCTCGATGAGATGGACGAGGTCGATCTCCCGGTTCCCCAGCTGTCCGTCGGGCAGCGACCCATAGACCACCTCGGCGCCGAGCAGTGCCGCCGAGGCCTGCTGCTCCGCGCGCCGCAGCCAGACCGGGCCCGGCCCGGCCTCGCCGTCGCTGACGACCAGCAAGGTGACGCGGTCCCCGGCCGCCGCATGCTTGACCAGCGCTCCACCGCAGCCCAGCTCGACGTCGTCCGGGTGCGAACCTACCGCCAGGACGCTGGTTGGTGCCGTCGAGCGCCGCTCGGGGGGCGGGGGGCCCAGCTCGCGCTCCGCGGTGCTCATGCGCCGGCCCAGCCCTGCCGGAACCCGGCGATGCTGTCCGCGGAGGAGTCCAGGCGCCAGTCGCGCATCGTCTCCCCCTGATCGTCTTTGGAGAAGTACACGATGGCCTCCAGGCGAGGGAACGACGTGGATGCGAACATGTCGCGGAACCATCCGCCTTTTGTCGAACCGGACGGGTCCGGTGGGATCACCGGGTCGGTGGTGCCGAACTCACACAGCCACACGGGGCGGTCATTGGTCAGTGCCGCGACGCGGCGGTACGGGGCGTCGGTGATCTCCGCGAACGTGCGGTAGGACCCGTTGCCGCGCTTGGGCTCGCGGTAAGACCAGTTGTAGGCGTCGAAGCCGATGATGTCGACCGACTCCTTGCCGGGCCAGTAGTCCTCCATCCTGTTGCCGGGACGGTCCGGTACGTCCATCTCGTTGACGCACCAGACGAATCGGGCGTTCGTGGCACCGACCCGGCGGAACACCGCGACCAGGTGCCGCCAGGACTGGACGAACTGGTCGGCGGACGGACCGCCGTTGGCTCCGGCGGAATAGCTCATCCAGGATCCGTTCATCTCGTGGCCGTATCGCAGGTACACGACCCGGCCGAAGTCCCGGACATCCCGGGCGAACTGTTCCAGGTAGCCGTCGTGGACACCGTCGATGACCTCGCGGACGATGTTCCCGTCCGGTTTGAGCGAGAGCAGCAGGTCGTGGTCGTTGCTCGTGGCGTTCAGCGCCTCGCCGAAGGACCGTCCCCAGGTGAAGAAGTAATGGATGATGTCGAATCGGTGGCCGAGCATTCCCTCGAGGGCGGCCACGTCGGCCGGGGCGACCGGATCCTCCGGGGGACTGTCCTGCAGGTGGACGTAACTGCCGACCTTGACGCGGGCCCGCAGCGGGGACGCCGCGGCGCACCCCGCCGCGAGCAGCGTCACCGCCGGTGCCACCGGGATCAGGAGCCGCGCTGCCAGGCCGGCACCGGCGAACAGCACCGATCGGCGTGACGGGCGCACCGACCGGGTGGCAGTCGTCACGGCCTCTTGTCCGCGACGACGACCGGTCGGGAGGCGGTTTCCCTGGCGAAGTCCCACTCGAGGTCGGCCAGCGAAGTTGCACCGCGCCGGCGGGTCGGGGCGTCCAGCGCGAATCGGGCCGCCGGAGCGAGCGCAGCCGCCGGGGCGAGCGCAGCCGCCGGAGCGGGGGCTGCAGCGAGTGCGGGCCGACCCGTGGCGGTGGTGAGCGCCGAGTCGGCGGCACGCCGGACCGATCGTCGCTCGTCGCTCGCCCAGACGGCGATCGGGATGGCGCACCACAGGATGGTCAGGCTCATCCAGACGTACAGGGACGGGTAGAGGTGTCCGCTGGCCAGGCCGATCAGCACGCTCACGACCGCGAAGATGATCCACTGGATCTGCAGTCGGAACGTGGAGAGCCTGTCCCCGGTGGCCAGACGGCCCTTGGCGGTCACCTTGTACGCCAGTGGTCGCCCGGTGAGCTGGGCGAAGCCCGCGGCGAGGTAGACCGGCGTCGTCACCAGGTTCAGCAGCATCCCGGTGAGGTTGTAGCTGGACCGCTCGTGGGGCATCAGGTTGAACCGACGCAACCAGGTGCTGATCCCGATGCCGGCGACGGTGCTGGAGACGAACAGCGCCGCCCACGTCAGGGTGCCGAGCCGGCTGCCGCTGACGCCGCCGATCAGGTAGAGCGCCGACAGCAGGTTCCCGAGCAGCCAGGTCAGGCCGACGGAGGGGTAGAAGAACTGCAGCGACGCGAACGAGACCCGCTGTGCCGGCGTCATCCTGCCGAACATGGCCGGGGACTTCCGGGTGGCGATCTGGAAGATGCCGTACGCCCACCGGCGCTGCTGGCTGAAGAAGTCCGTCCAGCTGTTCGGGCCCTCACCGGCGGTGAGGATGTCCGGGGTGTAGACGCCCCGCCACCGGCGTCCGGTGGCCGGGTTGGTCTCTGCGGGGACCCGCATCGCCGTCAGGTGGTCCTCGATGATGCAGTCCTGGTACCCGTCGATCTGCTGCCAGGCGGCGGGCCGGAACACGTGGTTGGTACCGATCAGCACCGGGGCGCCCAGGCCGTTGGCGCCGCGCTGGGTGATCCCGTGGAAGAGGTAGGCGAGCTCGGCGGAGCCCTTGGCGATCAGCCCGGCCGAGTGGTTGTCGTAGACCTGCGGGCAGACGACGAACGCGACGTCGGGGTCGTTGAAGTAGCCGAGCGTCCTACGCAGGAAGTCGTTGCTGTCCAGCGGCGTGTGGTCGGGGTCCATCTGGGAGACCAGGTCGTAGCGGTGCTCGTGCATCTGGCGCCAGGCGTTGTGGTTGCCGTGCTTGGTCTTCGCGCGGAACGGGCCCTCGGGCTGGTTCCACTCCGGGACGCCGCGTCGGCTGAAGTGGTTGATGCCGAGCTCGGCACAGCGGGCCCGGATGACGGGGTTGTCCTCCTCGTCCAGCACCCACACGTCCAGCACCCCGTCGTGGATCTGGCGCTTCATGGCCAGCAGGGTCCGCTCGGCGACCTCCCACGGTTCCTTGCTCGGGACGATCGTGGTCAACATCGCCACGCGCAACCCCGGCCGCGCGACCATCGGGATCGGATCGCGGGCCCGGCTGGCGAAGTGCAGAACGGATACGGTCTGCAGCAGGGAGATCACCTGCAGACCGATGATCATCGCGCAACCGAATACGGCGGCGATCTGGTAGGCCAGCGAATGCCCGGCCAGGATCGGCAGGTGCGACGGCCACGCCAGGTAGGTGATGAACGCCCCGGTCAGCAGCAGCTGGCCGGCCGCCATAGCGGCGATTCCGACATTCTCCCGGCGGGTGAGAACCCGCCGGAACCGGACCCGGTCGGCGGCCGGTTGGAGTGGTCCGGTAATGGTGCTCGCTCCGACGTACAGGTGATCAGGCACAGCTGTCCTCCATGCGCTCGTGATGGGGCACACCCGGCCGGCGGCAGCCGGCGACGACCCGACCGCGGCTCGAGGCACAGACCGGTCCGGTGACAGGTGGTGGATTGGGAAGCAAATGGCCCGGGATCGAGATCCCGGAATTGAGGGCCGGGCTAGTGGGTCACGACAGGCCGTACACCGTTTCCGGCATCCCGGACCAGGCGGCGTCGACCGCTTCGACGCCCTGCATGAACGCGTGGTCCTGGTTGGAGGACTCGTACCGCCACCCGCCGAACCGGCCACGGGAGCGGATCCCGGCGGCCAGCAGTTCGGCCTGGACCGGTCGGAGCACCGCGTCGCGGCCCAGCGTCGGGATCGGGTACCCCATCGGGAGCCGGCGGTGCCAGGTGCTGACCGGGTCCCCGGTCACGCCCCACGGTCGAAGGGCGGCAAGGCTGTCCGGGATGATCGAGCAGGCGTCCAGCAGCCGGTGGGCCGACGTCGCCGACTCGGTCAGGATCGACCAGCGCCCCGGCCCGGCCATCCGGTCGGAGTAGTTGGACAGGACCGTCGCCCGGTGGAACGGCACGTCCGCGTCTGCCGAGTAGACCCAGGACGCTCGCGCGAGTTCCGGCGGCGGCTCACCGAGGAACCCGAACCCGACCGCGTGCACGGCCGAAGACCGGAGCGTCGCGGAACAGGCGGCCAGATCGGGACGTCCGATGACGCTCGCCAGCGCCGGGAGCGGCATTGAGGAGATGCACTCCTCGAACCCGATCGACGTGCCGTCGCTGACGGTCGCCACCCGGGAGTCCAGGTCGACACCGACGACAGTGACGCCGTAGCGGATCGCGCCGGGCGGGAACCCGTCGGCAACCGCCTGCCACAGCGACCCGGTCCCCCCGCGGGGGAACGGGAAGGTCGTCACCTCGGCAGGCCGGTCCGACCTGTCGAGGCTGGCCCGTGGCGCCGGCACGTTGGCGGCCGTCGATCCTGAGCGCAAGGAGGTCCAGGAATGGGACAGCATCTCGGGCGGATGCGCCCACATCTTCGTGTTCAGCGGCCTGAAGAACATTCCGGTCAGGGTCGGACCGAAAGTGCGCTCGAACCAGGAGCCAAGATCCGGGCGATGTTCGGCGGGCTTGGTGCGCTCACCGATCTCGGTGACCACGGTTCGCCCCAGCTCCGGGGTCAGGTGGCCGAGGTTCCGCTGGACGGGGGTAGGGGAGAGAAGGCCGCCCACGGACGCCCAACCGGCCCGCCGGGGATAACTCCAGTCCTCGACAGCCTTACCGACGACCTCGTCGAAGTAGCGGAAATGTGAATGCAGAACGTGGCCGCCGAGGTCCCAGACGAAACCCTGACGATCGTGAGCCGAAGCCGAGGCCCCGCCGGCTACCGACGCGGAGTCGACCACGACCCAGTCGTCATCGCCTCGTTCACGCAGGCGCCAGGCCGCACCCAGTCCGGTCGGCCCGGCTCCGATGATCAGCGTCCTTACCCTGCGGTCCGGAGCCCCGGTACGTCGCGCCGACAAGACCGGCCCAAGGTGTCCAGACATCGATTCCCCCACTTACGGAAGGTCGCCCACGCCCTCGGAGGAGGACTGCGACTGCTGCTGCGGCGACCTTGCCGGGTGTCCCGTAAGCGTGGCACAGCGCAATCGGGAGTCCCTCCGAATCCACACATTACTTTCGGTAAGATCACCATTACTGAAAGGTGAAAGATTGGCCGTGGGCAATCGCAACTTAAGGCTGAGTGGACCACTACAGAGAGTAATGTGACCAAGTAGGACCAATCCTCGACGGTCCGTAGTCGATCAACTACGGCACTCACATCGAGGGGCAGCCGACTAGCGTGCAAAGCTTCGCCTGTGCCCACCTCACGCCGGAGCCTGTTGGCGGCCGCCATCGCCGCCGTCCCCGCCTACGCCGTCCTCGCCCGACCGGCGGACCGCGCCTACGCCGACGGGGTGACCCCGTCGGTCCCGACGGTCGACCCGACCGGCGACCCGACAGTCGTCCCGACCGTCGGGTCGCCGGCGGTCGACAGCCCGCTTACCGGGCGGGTGCGCATCGGTGCCTACGTCCATCTCGCCGGCCACCCGTTCGCCGACCCCGTCGCCCCGGCGGACCTGGCCACGTTCGAGAGTGCGCTCGGTCGGCGGCTGGACCTCGTGCACTACTTCTTCACCTGGGGCAGGGACTTCGCCGAGGCGCTGAACGCCAACGCCGGGGAGCGGGCGCTGATGCTGTCGATGAAGCCGGACGGCTCCCTCGTGCCGGACATTGCCGCCGGCCGGCAGGACGGCTACCTCGACCGCTTCGCCCGCGACGCACGCGACTCCGGCAGGGAGATCTACCTCCGCTTCGGCCACGAGATGAACGGACAGTGGATGTCCTACTCGGCCGGCGCCCCCGCCGGACCGCCCGCGTACCTGTTCGTGCGTGCGTGGCAGCGTCTGGTCGACCGGTTCCGGGCTCAGGGCGCGGGCAACGTCCGGTTCGTGTGGTGTCCCAACGAGTCCGATTTCCCGGACCGGCCGGGGAATCGGCTCGAGGACTACTGGCCGGGTGAGGACCATGTCGACATCGCTGGTTTCGACGCCTACAACTGGTCCAACCAGCAGCCGGTCCGCGGCGACGGGTCGTGGCGGTCATTCGAGCAACTGGTGGCCGGCCCCTACGAACGGATCACCCGCCTCACCAGTCGTCCGGTCTGGCTGGGTGAGTTCGGCACGACCGAGGCGGTATCCGGCGTCGACCCCGTGGGCGCTGACAAGGGGGACTGGTTCCGGGACATGTTCGCCTCGACGCGCTTTCCCCGGCTCGAGGCGCTGGTCTACTTCTCCGAGGACGATCGACGCGATGTCCAGCGCGACTGGCGGGTGGAATCCTCGGCTGCCTCCCTCCGCGGATTCCGGGACGGCTGGGCCGGTGAAGCGAGGCAGGGCCCCGGGGTGGCGACGGTGACCTCGCCACTTGTTCTGGCCAAGTCGGGCTGGGGCTCGGTGACGGCGTCGTTCACGGTGTCCAACACCGGCGCGTCGCCGCTGTCCGTGGACTCTTTCCTAGCCGGGGCGCGCACCTCGTGGGGTGCCAATGTGGACTTCCCCACCAGTGCGCCGATGACGCTCGCACCTGGGCGCAGCTACGCCTACTCAGCGTCCCGATGGCTCGGCGCCGGCTCCTACACGAGCTGGCCGGCCTGTCACAACGGGTCGGACTGGATCGAACTGACCGCGCACCGCTCGTTCACCCTCGGGTGATCGTCGGCGGCTGACAAGGTCCGTGCCACCGGACGGGGGCCTGACGGACGGCCCCCGTCCGGTGCGTTCATGCGGATCCCGTCAGATGCGGGCCGGTGCTGCCGTTGCCCGACGGCGCGCGTAAAGACCGGCGGCGATCATCGTGACAGCCAGGACGAAGTGCAACCAGTTGTCGCCGGTGTTGAGCGGCACGAAGTTCGCGCTGCTGTCCCTGCCGACGATGAGACCGTAGATCCACAGGACGGCGTAGATGATTCCGCCGACGATGAGGTAGGTCTCCGCAGTCCGCTCCGCTCTGGCCATCGCCAGCCCGGCCAGCCCGTAGAGCAGGTGCACGATGTTGTGCAACACCGAGACCTGGAAGATCCCGAGCAGCATGGCGCCGGACGCGTGACCGGCGAACGACATGTCGCTGTAGTGCGTGGTGATCCCAGGAACGAAGCCCAGGATTCCGAACAGCAGGAAGACGACCCCGTAGAGTCGGGCGATCTTCTGCGCCGGTCCGATCGCGGTGTCGCGAGCGGCATAGTCCGTCGTAGTCATCGGTGGACACCCTTCTGCTCCGGTGAATGCGCTGTCCGTCCGTGCGCGTTGCTGGTGGACGGGTCTTCGCACTCGGACGCTCGACCCCGGTCCGGCTGGGCCGGGTCGGCGTTTCACCACCAAGAAGGATAAGCGACCTGATGACCGGTGGTGCTCAACCGCACTACCGCGCGCGGCGGTTCTCGGTCGCGATCAGTTCGTGACCCGGCCGTCGACCAGGTGGACCTCGGTGTCGCAGGCCGCGGCGATCGCCGGGTCGTGGGTGGCCAGCACGACCGTCGCGCCCCGATCCGCCTCGGCTCGCAGCGCCGTCAGCACGATCTGAGCGCTGCTTTCGTCCAGTTCGGCGGTGGGTTCGTCGGCGACCAGCAGCAGGGGCGCGACGACCAGGGCGCGGGCGACCGCGACCCGCTGCTGCTGACCACCGGACAACTCCTCGGTCAGGCGGTCGTCGACATCGTGTAGGCCGATCCACCGCAGCGCCTCGCGGGCCCGTACGGCGATCTCGGCAGGCGCCAAGCCGGCGATCTGCAGGGGCAGCTCGACATTCTCCGCGGCGGTGAGCACCGGCAGCAGTCCGTACCCCTGCAGGACGATCCCGACGCGACCGGTCGGACCCGACGCCGGGCGGACCACCCGGCCGGCGTCGGGCTCGACCAGGCCGGCGAACACGGCGAGCAGGGTGGACTTGCCGGACCCCGAGGGGCCGGTAACCGCGAGCACCGCTCCGGCGCTCGCCCTCGCGTCCACCCCGTCCAGGACGCGCTTGCCACCGCGGACGACCACCAGACCCCTGCCGACGAGATCGGGCCCGGCACGGCCCCCGGGGTCGGCGTCGTTGTCGGTGTCCGTCGTCACGGCTGAGCTCTGGTCAGGCGCAACGCGTCGCCGTCGTGGGCCACCAGGACCAGTGTTCCCGCTGGCCAGTCGGCGAGCATCTCGTCGGGCAGCTGGACCGCACCGTCGGCGGACACGACCGCGAACTCCCTGCCGTGCAAACCTTCCCGGCCGACGCGGCCGCCCCGCATCGTGACGGTGCGCCCGAGCGCGGCGGCGACGGCCGGATCGTGGGTGACGGCGACGACGGTGGTGCCGAACCGGCTGTTGACCAGCGCCAGGGTCGAGAGCACCTGGTCCCGGCCGGCGCTGTCCAACTGCGAGGTCGGCTCGTCGGCGAGCAGCAGGCCGGGACCGTTGGCGACGGCAACGGCCAACGCGATCCGCTGTTGTTCGCCGCCGGACAACCGGGCCAGTGGGGCGGTGGCGACTGCGGCTAGTCCCAGTGCAGTAAGCAGATCCGCGGGATCCAGGACCCCGGATCGCGCGCCGCGGCGCAGCGAGCGCTGGGCGAAGCGCACGTTGTCCAACGGCGTCCCGTAGGGCAGCAGGTTGCGCGCCGCCCCCTGCAGCACCGTGCCTACCCGGTCCGAGCGCAGCCGCAGCAGCGCCCGGGCGTCGAGACGGCTGATCTCCGTCGACCCGATCCACAGCGACCCGGCCGACGGGCGCATCAGCCCCCCGAGCAGGGCAAGCAGAGTTGACTTTCCCGATCCGGACGGCCCCAGCAGGGCCACGGTCTCCCCCGCCCCGACGTCGAGGTCGACCCCGCGGACGGCGACGACCTCGTCGTGCCCGGCGGACCAGATGTGCACCAGGCCGGCGCACCGGACACCCACGCCGGCCGGGTGCACCGCGGCACCGACGCTCACCCCTGGACCTCGCGCAGCCGGTCCGGTCCGGCCAGCGCGACGACGTGGCGGGACGCGAGGTGCGCCAGCAGACCGGCGGACCCGAGGACGGCGACCAGCACGGCCACCACCGGTACCCAGGCGATCGACGATGGTCGAACCGGCCCACCCGCGGTGACCGCCCCCAGCACCGGCAGCGCGAGCACCACGGCGACCAGGCCCGCCGCGGCCCCGACGCCGGTGCCCGTCACGATCAGCACCAGCTGCTCGGCGCGCCCGGCCCGGACCAGGGTCCGTCGGCGGCCACCGAGGGCCAGGACGGCGGCGAGTTCGTAACTGCGGCGTCGGGCCGTGACGAACGAGGCGGTGAGCAGTGCTCCGATCGCGAGCAGCAGCGCGGCGACGGCGGCCAGCAGGTAGATCCGCAGACCGATCGCCGGACCCGTCCGGGACAACGCGGCGATCCGGGCGGTCACCGACTCGGTGCCGCCGACGCGGGCGCCACCGAGGGGGACCGGGCTCACCCCGGCCGCTGCGAGCCGCGCCATCAGGGCCGGCCCCGGCGCGCCGGGTGCCAGCCACACCTGCAGATCGACGATCGAGGAGGCTCCCGGGTGGGTCAGGACGAGGGATTCCAGGTCGATCAGGTCCCCGGCGGTGCCCAGTCGCGGCAGGGTGCCCCGTCCGGGCAGCGGGGCGACGACCAGCGACTGTCCCGCCAGGTCGGCGGCGAACACGGCTCCGGTCCGGCCGACGAACGGCTCGGCGACGGTGTCCCGGCCGGTCAGCACGGGCAGCTGCGCGGGCAGGTCGGTCGTCTCGATGGTGAACGAGCTCGCCGACGCGGGTTGCAACCGCACGACGATCGAACCGGCCGGCCCATTGGTGACCGCGACATCGGGGGTGCGGGACGGGTCGAAGACGTCCAGCGCGCTGGGCCGGTACCGCCACCGGGGCCGACCGCCCGGGAGCACCACGGACACCGGGCCCCGGTCGTCGGCGAACGCCTGAACGGTCACCGTCCCCGACGTCCCGGGGTCCGGCGGTGGCGCCGGGTTCAGCGGGTCGACGGGGCCGGCGTCCGGGGCAGGCTCCGCCGCCGACCGGTCGACGACGAGGTCCACCAGGCGGCACGGGGTCCGGGTGCACCCGGTGGGCAGCGGCGCGCGCAGGGCGGTGTCGGCGTCCGGGCGGGCCCGGCCGAGCGGGACCAGCGCCCGGTGCCCGGTCGAGTCCATCAGGTCGACCGACAGACGCAGGTCCGCAGCCGGTCCCGTCGCCGCCACCCGCACCCGCAGCGCCAGGAAGCCTTGCGCCGTCACCGGCGGGACCGTCGGCGGGTGCAGCCCGGTCACCAACGCGGCTGTCGACGTCCCACCCCAGTGCGGATCCCAGCTGGTGGCGGCGGCCAGCCGTGGAGTGTCCACGGCGAGCAAGGGGAACGCGGCGCCGCCGGAGGACTGGGCGACCGCCATCGCCTGCCGCCCGGTCGGGTCGGCCCCGCGGACCGCCGCGAGCAGCGCCCCCGGCGAGGAAGCAGCCACATGCACGACCCGGTCCGCCCCCACGGCGCTGCGGGCGGTGTCGATGCGCACCGTCCGGGCAACGCTGAACCCGTCGATGCCGAACACCGCCAGGGCCACTGCCACCGCGACCAGCACCACCAGGCGCGCACCGGCCGGTCGGCGCGCCAGGTTCCGGACCGCCAGGAACCCGGCGACGTGGGCGGACCGGCGCGTCCGGCGGACACCCGCGCGCGCGGCGAGCGGGACGACGCGGACGACCAGCAACCCGGCAGCCAGCGCCAGCAACCCGGGCGCCGTCAGGCCGAGGGTGTCCGCGGACCCGGTCCGCAGCTCGTAGACCCCCGCGCCCGCCAGCATCACGACCGCCGCGTCCACCGCCACCGACCGGCCCAGCGCGGCCCGCCGGCCACCTGTCCGGCGCAGTTGACCGGTGACCGGGGTGGTCAGCAACCGCCGGGCGGTCAGGGCGCACGCCGCAAGGCCCCCGGCCAGTGCGGCCACGGCGGCGACGACCGTGGCCCCGTCGGCCTGCACCTGGCTGCCCGCGGTCAACCCGGCCGCCAGCGCGGTGTCCGCGGCGAACGCGACCGCGGCGCCCACCGGCACCGCGACGACCAGCACGAGGACCGGCTCGGCGAGGGCGAACATCGCGGTGGCGCCCGCGGCCATCCCGCGCAGCTTCGCCAGCGCCACCTCGCCGCTGCGCTCCTCAGAGGTCGCGGCGATCACCAAATACAGGACGAACAGCGCCAGGGCGCTCACCTGCACGGTCACCGCCGTGGTCGAGGACCGGACCAGAGAGCGGTCGGCGTCGACGGCCGCGAGCACCTGCCCGGTGCCGCTGACCACCTGAACCTGGACGCCACCGGCTCCCGCGTCGGTGGGCCCGGGCGCCGGCGCCAACAGGCGGGTGAGCTCGGGCAGGTCCCCGACGTGCACGACACCTGGGCGCAGGGGCCGGAACGCGGTCGCCCGGGTGCCCGCCTGCGACTGCTGCACGGTGACCCGGTCGACCAGTACCTCGTCCAGGTGCTCGGGCAGGTCGGCGCCCCCCGGCGCGGCCTGGTCGGGGCTGCCGTACGCCCAGCCGGGAGCCCGCGCCGACATCACGTCGTAGAAGCCGACGACGACGGGGGAGTCCCGCCCGGGAGGCCGCCCCCCGAGGTCCGTCCGCAAGCGGTCGCCCAGGCGGATCCGTCGTTCCCGGGCCGTCCGGGACGACACCATCGCCTGCGGCCCCGCCTGCCCGTCCGCGCTTCCCGCGCCGTCGGCGCCTCCCGCGCTGTCCGCGCCGTCGGTCGGGCACCGGCCGGCCACGATCCGGATCGAGGCGCACATGCCCCGCCGCCACGACACGTTGGCGGCCAGGGGCAGCTGGCCGGGCAACCGGACCGTGCGATTCGAGGTCACCAGCGTCAACGACGCGGCACCCCAGAACCGGTCGTAGCGGGCAGCCTCGACCGCCTCGTCCACCGCGGCGACACTCGTCGCGGGGGACGCGGGCTGCTCGACCAGGCCCACGTCGGCGACCAGGCCCGTCGTATACACCTCCGCGTCGGCGAGTCCCTGACGGACGAGGGAGTCCTGGGCCGTCCCCGAGTAGAGGGGCCCCAACGTCGCAGCCGCCACCGCGAGCGTCGCGACGACCAGGGTCGCCACCGAGCCGGCGGACCGGAACCGCAGCCCGCGCCACGCGAGCACCGCCGCCTGGACAGATCGCACCCGGCGCCCCTCTCCCGCAGTCGGCCGCCGACGACGCCACGACGCCGGCCATTGCCGCACAGCTGATGACCGCGGGGCAACGGCCAGGCCCGAGCGTGACCGAACCGGTGCACTCGGCGTCGAGTGGCCGACTGGTCCCGCTGACCGGGACGAACCCGCCACTGGACACCAGAGACCAGACCGGGAAGCCGGGTCGCCACCGGAGTGGACGAGGGTGGCCGGGTGGACTCCTCGACGCATCCCTGGCATCGGGCGGCGCCCGGCGGCCCAGGCACCGACGAGCTCGGCCGGGCCCTCGGCGTTCCGGACCGCGACCCGCTCGCCGACCGCCGCGCTGCGCCGTGCGCGCCGGACCTGGACGTGCTCTGCGCGGGAACCGTCTTCTACGACCTCGTCTTCACCGGGCTCGACGGCCCACCGATGCCCGGTCGGGAGCTGTGGACCGCCGGCATGGGCTCCTCGCCCGGCGGCGTGGCCAACCTCGCGGTCGCGCTACGGCGCCTGGGCCTGCGCACCGGGCTGGCGGCGTGCTTCTCCACCGACCAGTACGGCGACTACTGCTGGGAGACCCTCGCCGACCAGGAGGGCGTCGACCTGTCGCTGTCCCGGCGGGCGCCCGGCTGGCACTCACCCGTCACGGTCTCGCTGGCCTACGACACCGACCGCGCCATGGTCACCCACGGCCACGAGCCGCCGCTGACCTCCGACGAACTGGTGGGCACGCCGCCGTCGGCCCGGGCCGCGATGGTGTCGCTGCACGCGACGACCGAACAGTGGGCGGTGCAGGCGGCCGCCGCCGGGACCGCGGTGTTCGCCGACGTCGGGTGGGACGCGACCGGTAGCTGGCCGGCGGCGGTGCTGGACCAGCTCGAGCACTGCGCCGCGTTCCTGCCCAACCACGCCGAGGCGATGCTTTACACCCGCACCGACACCCCCCGCGACGCGCTGCACCGGCTCGCCGACCGGGTCCCGGTCGCGGTGGTCACCCTCGGGCCGGGCGGGGCGATCGCCGTGGACCAGACGACCGGTGAGGAGTGCGCGGTCGCCGGGGTGGCCGTGGATGCCCTCGACGCCACCGGGGCCGGGGACGTGTTCGTCGCCGGCTACACCACCGCCCACCTGGCCGGTTGGCCGCTGCGCAATCGTGTGCGGTTCGGCTGCCTCACCGCGGCGCTGGCGGTCCGGCACTTCGGCGGATCACTGTCCGCGCCCGGCTGGTCCGATGTGGACGCCTGGTGGCGCGCCGTCCGCGCGGCGGCAGCCGGGGGCGCGGCGGGCGCGAAGGGCGGCTCGGCGGCGGCCCGGCTCGCGGCCGACTACGAATTCCTCGACGACGTGCTGCCGCCGCCAGGCCCTGGCGAGCAGCCCGGCCCCAATCGTGCGCCGGTGACCATCGGGTTCCGCCCGGTCGCGCCGCCGTCGGGCCCGGTCGCGCCGCCGTCGGGCTCGGTCTGTCCGCCGGCCGGCTCGGTCGACCCGCCGTCCGGCTGACCTGGAACCGGCGAGCCCAGCGGTCCGGACGTTGTTCGATGGGAGCCTGCGGCCCCTGCCCACCGCCCGTGCAGCGCGGCCGCCCCAGCTGTCCCGATCCCCGTCGGCGTCGGCGTCGGTCCGACACCGGCTCGACGGCCGCCCCCAGCAAGGAGACCCATGCGCGCGACCGTCATCCACGGCCCGAACGACGTCCGGCTCGAGCAGGTGCCGGACCCGACGATCCGCCGCCCGACCGACGCGATCGTCCGCGTCGTCGCCTCCTGTGTCT
>JAABUS010000155.1_pt1 | contig 167738 bp, 92 predicted proteins | sample 5560161 | NCBI WGS metagenome assembly JAABUS01 (sample SAMN10711885, study PRJNA513376) | rock metagenome | isolation source: Antarctica rocks | place: Antarctica: Victoria Land, Trio Nunatak nord | collected 2016-01-04
ATACTCTTCTTAAATAAAAAATTAATACCGTTTATAATCTTTCCTCTTTTCGGTTTTTTTAAATCTTTAAGATCGACTATATACTAAGCTAGTTTATATTACGGAATTTTATATATAAGATCTAGTTTTTAATAATCTCCGCGTATCTACTAGACGAAGAATTTAGTATAATTTATTTACGATTCGCGCTATTTTAGGGATATTAAATAACTCGCTATTTTATAACGGACTCGATACTCGATTATCTCTTTTATATAACGGAGGAGGACGCGTATTATATAAATATCTTAGAAGATAGAGACCTATAGAATAATATTTAATATTTTTAAAACCGGGGTATAAATTTAGTAAAAGGTAAATTTATTATAAATAATAATTTTAATTAACTATATTCTTTATCCTTTAATATAAATCTAATTTAAAAGATAAATTTATCTTTATTAAGACTTTAAATTTATTTCTTTCCTCCTCCGTTCTTCCCTCTTCTAGGTATTTAATATATTATAAATAAAAACCTATTATCGCGCCCGAAGAAGCTCGAAAAAAAGGAGCTATTATAGAAATTAATATTAAAAATATATTCGTATCTATTTATTACTTCCTGTTTTCTTTACTTCGAGATTAACCTCTCTTCTTTATAACTTTAAAATATCGCCCTTTTTTTAATACTTTTTATTAAGACCTAATCCGTTTATTAATAACGAAAAGGTTAAAGAGCCGGACGAAGCTCTTAAACTTTAATAATAATAAAAACGATTTATTACCGTTATTATAGAAATAGCCTCCGAAGAAGTTTTTATCTAAGAAGTCTCGCGAATCCCCCGAGCCTTTAGAGGAGTCCTCCGAGTAATTCGATTAAAAGAATAAATTCGTATTTAAAGAATCCTCCGAACTAGTTATTAATAATAATAAAAATAATAACGGGGTTAAAGAAGAGAAGGTAGAGTTAACTATAATATATAAATAACAATTAATCGATATCTTCTTTAGTAGTATTATATTTATTAATTATCTTCCTAATTTTAAAAAACTTAATAATAACTATTTATACGAATATATTCACGATAATATATAGGAACGCGTTATTATATTCGCGAAAATCGCTTATCTTAATAATTCTCGCGGTAATAATATAATAACGATTCCTAGAATATTAAAATTAAGTTATTATTAATAATAACTTTATATATTTATAGTTATACTAAATAACGAAGAAGATTTAGGATATTATAATATTCGTTTAGACTATATAAATAAATATAAAAAATATAAAGTTTATAATTTTATCTATTAAGCTCCTTAATTAATTCTAATTATATAAAGACTTATAAAGTTATAGGCGCTACCGTATTCTATCGTTATTTATACCGGAAATAAGTAGAGATTTGACGTAAATAGAAGGAGTAACTAGTAAAGTCTTAATATTATTGTAAAAACGCTCCCACGGGCTCCAAATATCCTACGAATCGATGATTCTACGAATATTTATATTTACCGGGCTTATTAGTTATTTATATTATATTAATTAATAAATTTAAATTATTCTTTATCCCGCCGCCCGATCTCGGTATTTAGGTTAATAAATTAAAATCGGTAATCGACCTTAAAGACTTAAAGGTATAACTCGTAGTTATTAATATAATAATAAAAATACGGTTATATTATAAATAAAAGGGTGACGAAGAGCTTAATAATAATATATAATAAAAAGAATCTTAAGGTAATATAATTTAAAAGTAAAAAAGTATTAACCCTACGTAATATAATTCCCCGAGCGCAGTAAATATATCGCTATATATAGTTATTATACGGTAGATATAATTAGCCTCTAATAAGGTCTTTAACGAAGAATATAAATATTCTTATATAAAGTAAATAAAAAAAGAGACTATAAAGGAAATAATTTATTATTTCTAATACGACTTCGTAATCATAGGCGAATATAATAGGGTAAAAAACTTAAATAAAGATTTATATTATCCTCTTTAAAAGATAAGAAAGACTCGCCCTAAATATAATTTCTATTTTATAATTATATTTAGAACGATTATTAATTAAAACCTAAAGGATATTATAGCCCCTCGGACTACTATAAAAGATATTTATTAAAATAATTACTAATTCGGTTATTAACGCTTCGGACCTATTAATTTAAAAAAGTCTACGAGTACTATTACCCGATATATAAGAAAACTAGGGTATAGGAGAGATTTATTAAAGTAATAAATATTCTTATTAATATACCCCTTTATACCTCGATACTACGATATAAGAAGAGTAATTAAATTAGATATATTTTATAACGTTTAAGAAACTTTATTAAAAAGACTTTATAGTTATTTACCTACTAAGACTCTAGCCGTGATTTAGGTCTACTATTATTAATTAAAAGACTATTATATTAAAAAGGCTTTAATAGCGGTAAGATTACTAGAGGAATATTAAGATTATAATATCTCTTTCCTATATTAACGTCCTTAGTATTTAATTTTAATTTATTTTAATATAATACCTATTATACTACGGGTTCTCCGATTATATAGATTTTTACCTACCCTCGTTATCTTTTTTAAAACTCTTAATAAGAAATAAACTAACGATATAACCGCGGCCTCTAGTATAAATAAAGATAATAATCGGATATAAGAAGATTATATCCTAGGTAGGGATTATATAATATTTAAAAAAATATCTCTTAAACTTAAAATTATCGCCTTTATTTTCAAGAAATATAAAGGGGTAAATATATTAATTATATTTTTATTTATCGAGATAATTTTAATAATAAAATAGGTAAATTCTTTTTTTTTTTATAATCTTTAGTATAAAAGAGCCTAAACTCGCTTCTTTTAATATATTAAATATAGCGTTCTCTTTTCTAAATATAGTATTTAATATTAATTTTTCTTTATTATAATATATCCGAGAGGAGTTTAAATTTAAAATACGAATATTTTTCGGGACTAATAAAACGAGGGTCGTAGTTATATACGCGTTAATACGAAAGATTAATTATAATCATAAGCTAGTAGAGAATAATATACCTAATTTTCTAATTAAATTTACGCGGTAAATAGGCGTAGGTTTAAATTTTATATATATGATTATAATTATTTTATAAACCCCTCTACTCTATCGGGTTATATAAATAAATACCGAAGAGAGCGTATTAAATAGCCTAGTTAGAGGAAATATTTTAATATATATTATATATTAATACCGGAATTAAAGAGTACGTAGAGGGGAAGCGGAAATCGAAGGCGGATTTTAGGGTAAATATATTTAAGATTATAAATACGGCGAACACGGAGGGTATAAAAGGCGCTAACGGAGGTAATAATCCTAAATATAATAATAGTATTTAGAATATTAATAATACTACGGTTAGTAATAATATTAGGGAAGGTATAAAGGCGATTTAAAAAGATAATATATATATTAAATAAAAGCGCGGTTAAAGTAGTTATAAATATAATATTTAGTTATTTTAATAAAGCGTTTTTACGTTTTTAAGCCGTTAGATATTTAGGCTCGAGTAAGAGCTAGGAAACCTATTACTCCTCTACGTAGTTTTATATATAATAATATTTACTATAATATATTATTATCGCTTACGATTCTAATCCTTTATTCTATTATATTTAGTATAATAATAAAAAACCGAGTATTATATCTAGCCTAGATATTTTTTAGGCCTAATCTAGATTTTATTTAATCCTTAAACTCGCTATTAAAGGTTTATACTCTTAATATTTTAATTATATCTACCGCTATTTAACGCGGTATTTAATTATATATTCTTTAACCTCTTTTTAAATTTACGATCGATACGAGGCCCCGGGAATTAAAGGCTATTAATAAAAACCTTTAAAATAATAACGGAGAAGAAATATTAGTTTACGAATATATTACCGAGTATATTTATAATATTTATAAGGAAGTTAGAGATACCGTTTAAATCTAGGCCTAGCTTTAATTTAGATTTAATTTAGATTTAACCTAAATTTAAAGAAGCGCGCTTTTAATATTTCGATTATCCCTACTACTATCTATATAATAATACGTTATTATTTATATAATTTAGATATAGCTAAGATAAATTAGATTTAATTATATTTTACTACGCTATATTTCGCTTATTAATAATTTACGAAATACGTAAAATACGTATTTTGTACCAATTAAGTAGCGATTTTACAGAACTATTTTTCCGGACTTATTAATATAAGACTTAATATTTTAAAAGAAGTTAACCGGGCCTAAAGTATTTCTATTAAACGAACCGAATTTATATTATTTACGGCGCGTTACGAATATAATTTTAATCGAGATTTTAAGATATAAAACTATAATTAAAATAATTAATTAGGACCTCGGAAGAGGTATAAAAAGAGGTTAAAGAGCGGAGATAATAAAAATAAATCTAATATAAAGGGATAAGGTTCTAATGAGGGTAGTCGTAGAAATATAAATAAAATATATATAACGCGCGCGAGCGATAAGAATTTTAAGGATATTAAATATTTTAATTATTATAAACTCGGCCACTATTTTAATAAATATCTAAAAAAGAAAATAAAGATTATTAACTATATCGGCGATTATACCGCCGAGTCGAAAAATAATAAACCTTTAAGGAAATCTTTATCCTAAGGGAATAAAGAGAAATAAAAACCCGACCGAGTATAAATATCGATAGCGAAGTTATTATAAACTTAATTAATATTAATATAAAAACTATTTATATTAAAATAAATAAAGATCTAGGAGCGGAGATAAATATTATTAATAAGATATTTATATAATAGTATAACCTAGAGTATCTTAAGAACGAGCCGCTATCGACTCTAAAATAAATAAGCGGGTAATTTATTTATTATTATAATATTTATAATATCGTTTACTAGTTAACCGATTTATAGGGACGGACTAAGGAGTATAATAATACCTTTTATTTTATTAATAAAAAAGGCTCGTTTATTATTATAAATATACCGGCTATAGAAAAGAAAAAGATTTAAACCGATTATAATATATATACCTAGCGGTTCGGTATCGCGCTAAATACGTATATATTAGAATTATTTAAGAATTTTATGAAATTATTAAAGACGTAGTTAATTATATATATATTAATTTATATTAAAGCTAGTCCCTTTAATTAAGATCCTATTAATAAAAACGAGGCTAGGAAAGGCGATACTACTATTAATATAATATCTTTTAATAATTCCGTTATCGTACCGCCTATACTTCCTAATAAATTTATAGATTTTAATAATATCTTTTTAGATAAAGAAGTAGGTCGATTACCGTTATATAAAGACGGCGACTATATAATTAATATAAAGGGTAACCCGTTATACGGGCCTTTTTATAATCTATCGAATTTAAAATTAATAGAGTTAAGGAGATACCTAGATAACGCCCTAACGAAGAGTTAAATTAAATACTCCGTAAACCCCGCCGGGGCTCCTATCCTTTTTATTTTAAAGAAAAATAATAGACTACGATTATATATCGACTACCGAGGTTTTAATAAAATTATTATTAAGAATCGTTATTTATTACCTTTAATTAGCGAGACGCTAGACCGTTTAAATAACGCTATATAATTTACGAAATTTAATTTAAAAGATATTTATTATCGAATAAGAATTAAAGAAGGCGATAAATAGAAAATAATATTTCGTATATAATATAATCTTTTCGAATATATAGTAATATTATTTAGTTTAACGAATATACCTACTACTTTTTAAATTTATATTAATAAATCGTTAGCGGGCTTAGTAGATATATTTTATATTATTTATTTAAATAATATCCTAATTTATTTAAATTTAAAAGAGGAGTATATTAATTATATATAAAAAATACTCGAACACCTATGAAAATATTCTTTATTCGCGAGTTTTAAGAAATATAAGTTTTTTACTCGGTTAGTTAAATTTCTAGAGTTTATTATAAATACCGAAGGTATATCGATAAACGAATATAGGATTAATACGATTTAGTCCTAGCCAAAACCAAAGTCCTTTTATAATATATAAGTATTTTTAGGCTTTATTAATTTTTATCGTCGATTTATTTATTATTATTCGTAGATAATAGATTTATTAATAGGTCTATTAAAAAGTAGTTAAGATAATAAAAAATTTGGTTTATTTAAATAGTCTAAAGAGGTAGAGTAAGCGTTTTACCTACTTCGCGATTTATTTTTATATATACTTATTCTAGTGTACTTTAATCTAGAATTAAAAATTCGGATTAAAATAGATATTTCTAATTTTATTATAATTACGATTTTAACGTAATTATAAAATAATAATAAATAATATCCCGTTATTTTCTAGTCCCGTAAGATATAGGGTCTAAAAATTTAATATAAGATTTATAATAAAGAGCTCCTCGTAATCGTTATAATATTTAAATAATAACGATACTACCTCGAGAGTAATTTATATAAAGTAGAAATCTTAACCGATTATAATAACCTAAAGGGTTTTATAAATATTAAGTAATTAAATAGTCGCTAGGCGCGCTAGGTAATAAGATTTTTATTATTTAATTTCTTAATTTTATATTATTTTAGGAAGAGTAACCTAGCCGATAACTCTTTACGTCGTTTTAATTATAAAGACTAGGATAACTTTTTAGATAATATATTATTTATATTATAATAAAAGTTATTAAATTTAAAAAATACTAGTTAAGGCCCTATTTTCGTTATAATATAAAATACGTTCGTAGATATAGAAGATTTAAAGGTGGATAGTATTTCGCCGGTATTAAGTAGTATATCCGTAGGCGTCGCGTAAAACCTAGTATATATAAAATTTACGTTATTAGGGTCTTTAAGGTTTACTATAAAAAAGGTATATTCTTTAATAATATATTTATCTAGGCCTAGGGAGTTAATACCTAGATAAGAAATTCTAAAGAGTTTAAACGAGACGTTTATTTAAATCGATTATAATATAGTAAAGGAATTATTTAACCTTATCGCTAGAACTATAGGCTGTAGATTATTTATTCTATATATTATTATTAAGTTAATAGTATTTTACGAAATAGTTTATAATATTAAAAGTTTATTAATAATTAAAATAATTCGTATTTTATAAAAGGATGATTCCTTCTCGTAAATAAAAATCGCCGAAATTATATAAACGGATTACTAACGTTCCGCTAGAGTATAGACTTTAGATTCTATATTAATTTTTAAATATAATAGTAAGATTTATATACTTAAAGAATGATTAGTCCGCGAAGAGCTACTAGAATAATATTATAACGATATATTAATAGGGTATTTTAGTATTAAGAAAATAACGGAGTTATTTATTAAAAAATATTTCTAGAGTACTCTTAAGGCCGACGTATAAGAATATATCGATATATACGATATATACTAGCGAGTTAAGGTATATCGATATTATTTTTATAACGAGATTAGTTCCCTACTATATCCTACGGGTCCGTGGAAGGAAATTATCATAGATTTTATTACTAGTTTACTTTTAAATAAATAATACGGGCGCGTTTATAATACGGTCCTTATAATTATAAATAAATATATAAAGATATTACGATATATCTTAACTATTAAAATAATCGACTCTACGGGGTTAATAGAGTTAATATTCGAAGAAATTATCCTAAAGTTTAGAGTTTTTAATAGGATTATTTCTAATAGAGGTTCTATCTTTATAAATATATTTTAATTAAAAGTATATTATTTAATAAAAATTAAGAGGCGCCTAAATACTATATTTTATCCGTAGATGAATAATTAAATAGAACGTTAGAACTAAATCTTAGAATATTATTTAAAAATCTTTTATTTAAGCGAGTAAAATAACTAGGTAGTACTTTTACCTATAATAAAATAAATATATTATAGTACGCAGCACGCGATAATAAAATAAATACTATTTATAGTTATATATAATTATAATCCTTCTCTTAAACCGCGTCTTAAGGGCGAGACGTACGGGGGAGAAGTACCGTCGGTATAAAAAAGAATTAAAAAATTAAATACTTTAAGAGAGTACCTAATAAAAGTATAAATCATCGCGGTCGAAACGTAGAAACGTAGTTATAGTAGAAGATATAAACCGAAATTATTTAATATGAATAACCTTATATTATTATTAATTAAAAATTTAATATAAAAACGACTAAGTAAAAAGCTCTCTCATAAAGTAATTAGACTATTTAAGATTTTGGATACCGTCGGAATATAGGCGTACCGCCTAAGATTATTAATTAATTATTATATTTATAATATTTTCTATATATCGCTTTTAGAGTCGTATTATTAATAGTAGAGCGATATTTCGATTCCTAATATACCTCTACCGGAATTAATAAATAATATAAACGAATAAGAAGTAGAAAGGGTACTAAAAAAAAAAAAGATAAAAAACGAGGTACTTTATCTTATAAAATAACTAGGATAGCTAGAGACCTTTAATAAATAAATTAGTATAGATACTTTAGATAACGCGCTAGAACTATAAGAAATATTCGAAAAGAATACGAAAATAGAAAAGGTATAGAAAGTAAAGAGTAAGAAAAGAAAATATTATTAATTACTAGTTACCACTAACTATTTTTTATTAATAAACTTCGAGCGAGATATATCTTTACGATTAACGGGGCGTTTATGGGTAGGTTTATATTTATAACGGCTAGATTTCCTAATATTAAAACTCGGCTATTTATAAATAGGGCCGGGGCCGGGAATTTAAATTAAAAAATAAGGGGTAAAAATAGAATTAAGATTAAAATTATTAACCTTATCTTTAACTTCTTCCTTAGAAGCCTCGCGAGAAGATATTAATTTATTTAAAATATAACGACTCGTACTCTTTATACCGCCGTATTAAGGGCGAGATTCTATAGTATTTTTAATTAAAATAATTTTACGACTAGATACTATAACTTTTTATATACCGCTAAAGAATAAAGTAGGATCGATAATATTAAGATCGTCGATAATAAGTATATTAAATTAGTCGGTAACGAGATTAAGGCCGGGAGAAGAGTTATATTTAAAAATATCTCGTATACGATATATATAAGCGTTATCTTCGTTTTTATTATCGGCTTTATTTTCGTCCGTCGATTTAAGAAGATTATTAAATTAATATTATATAGTTTTACTTTAGGGCGTATTTATATCCCGGGTAATAATCCCGCTCTAAAAAATTATTAATACGCGAATCGTATCTAAACTATATTAATTTATAAAAATATAAAAGATATTATTTATACCCTCGACGCTCGTAGTAAACCGAGATATTAATTTTAATATATTCTTCCCCCTCTTAACGTCGCTACTTTTAGGCTTAATCTCCCGAAGGAAGACTACGATATCTTTTATATATTTAATAATATACTCGCGAAGATATTTATTAGGGCCTCGGCGTTTTAGACGGTTAAGAAGAAAATTTATAAAAGTATAAAATTTAGACGGAATCTAGATATATTAATATAATTTAATTTCGAAATACTAGCGATATATAGGATTATATAGGTGCTTATTCTTTACGTAATAAATATACTTTATATATAATATCTTATTATATAGGACGTAATTATCTAGGCCTATCCGCTTAAAGTAGCGGAGGTATAGAAATATTAATAAACGCGGGGTAAGAATAAAGCGGGCGGTTATCTTATAAAGAGTAAAAATTAGGGATATATTAAATATCTAAATACTATCGTTAATATCGTATATCGTAGAGATTAAATTAATATATTAAATATTAAAGTAATCTAGCTGTATACGTATTACTAATAAAGTAAAGTTTAAAACTAATAATTTAAAAATAAAATAAATATTACGATAATATTAATTTTTTTAAAATATGAATAAATATTTTATTTAAAGATAGAATAAGTTATTTATTTACTTTAATAATTATAAGTTTAAAGAAAGAATTTAAAAGAAGAAAAGAAAGATTTATTTAAATTATAATATATTAGCTCTAGTTTTATTTACGGAATATATATATAATATTTACGACCTTAAAGAAAGAGTTTAAAGATACGGCCGAGATTATTATAAATTAATAAAAGTCTGAATATAATATAGCTATCGATAGTAGTATATAGGAGTTTATATATATAAAAGATAATAAAATATTATAAAAAAAGAAAGTTAGAAGATCGGCGAAGGCTTTATACCTATATTAAAATCATTACCCGTACGTATTTACTTTTATAACTAGAGTTCTTCTTAAATAATAGAGTAGAATAATTTATTTTACCGCCGATATCGCTAAAGCCCTACTAGTAGTAAAGGTTTATAATTTTCGATAATAATTATAATATTCTTTCCTTTACTTTTCCCTTTAGGTTTAGAGGTTTTTATTAAATATTTAATTTAATCTATAATTATATAACTACACCGATTACGAACTATACGCGATATATTATTAAAACTTTAAAATATAATTTATTTCCCTCCCTTTTTCCTACTAGGTTTAGAGGTTTTTCTTAATATATTACTACTATAAAGATAGGAGATTAATAGAATTAGATAAAAGGCGTAGATATTACACGTATACCCTATTTAATTTAAATTCTCCTATATTATACTCTTTCGTCGGAGTATTAAAATATTAAATTAATATTTATTAGTTTCGAGGGCGAAACCCCTAGAAGGGGAGGTAATTATTATATTATATTAAAACTAACTTTATAATAGCTACTAAGTATAATATATAGATCTTATATAAAGAGTATACGGCGTAGTTACGCTATTTATATTATAATATTATATTATAGTTTCCGGTACTTTAAAGTCTCTTTAGAAATAGGAGGTTTAAAGCCCTTACTCTAACTCTTTAGAGATTAATTCTATTATTTTAAATATAGAGATTACTTTCCCCTTAAGGTTTCTTATTTACTTTTATATTATTATAAATACCCTAGGTACTATAACTTAATAATTCTATATATTAATTTCTTAAATAAATATAAAAACGATAATATTATAGTTATTACTTTAAAGTAAATTAAAGAATAATATTATCTTTATAAAAACTAGAACCTATACTATTTTATTACCGACGACTTAGTAGTTAATTAACACGTAATTAAATTTACTTTTCGGGGCCTTATCGATAATAAAATAAAAATAAACTATTTTCTTTATTATATTTATTTAGAATATACTCTTCGGTAAAAGTTAAATTTTAAAAAATACTTTATTAATATTAAGGCTCTCCGTTTAATATTTAAATATAACGTCGATAGAATTTAGATTAATACTCGTAGAGAGGAGTATTAAAAATTAAAGAATAATAGACTTCGTATTAATATAAAATAAAATTAAATAAATTTAATAAATTTAATTAATAGTTTAATAAATATTTATATTTAGAATCTATAATTAAAAGTTTTAAAGGAAATTAAATACGAAGTTTCTATTTATTAGGAAAATATATAATCTATATAAAAAAAAGAAACTATACTATTTATTCGTTTACTCGCTTATTTTTACGTCGAGTAAATAAATAATTAAATATTTACTTATTTGTTAGTCTATATATTACGTAAATAATTAAATATTTACTTATTTATTAATTTATATATTACGTCGAGTAGTAAATAATTCTTTAATATATTAAATATATTAAATTTATTAAAGTTTTTAATAAATTTTAATTGTAATACTACCTCTTTTACGCTGCGGAATAGGGTAGGGAATCCCTTCCTTTCCCCGGCCAGGGAAGGGAACCGGGGAAGGGAAAGGAAGGGAACGAAGGCTCGGTAATTCCCTTCCCCGGAGCAGGGAAGGGAAGGGAATAACAGGGAATCCCTTCCCTGCCCTCCCTATAGGGCTGCCCCATATATGGCCATATATGCGCGCATGCATGCCTCATTGCTGCCCCCATATATGGCCATGTATGCGCGTATGCATGCCCCATTGCTGCCCCATTGCTGCTCCCATGGGGCCCATATATGCCCCTATATATGGCTATATATGCGCGCATGCATGCCCCATTGCTGCCCCCATATATGGCCATGTATGCGCGCATGCATGCCCCATTGCTGCCTCATTGCTGCCTCCATATATGGCCATGTATGCGCGCATGCATGCCTCATTGCTGCCCCCATATATGGCCATGTATGCGCGCATGCATGCCTCATTGCTGCCCCCATGTGGCCTATATATGCGCGCATGCATGCCCCATTAAGTGGTACAAAGATTAGGACAATTAGGAAAGCGGTCAAGAAACGCCAAGCTTTATGTCTGATTTGGACTAGCCTCTTGGCACTAGCTATATATAGCTTATAGGGGCAAGAATGGGCCATATATGGGGGCAGGAATGGGCCATGTACATGAGCAGTAACGGGCCATATATGGGGGCAGCAATGGGGCATGTATGCCCCATTGATACTCTCATATATGGCCTATGTATATGCCTATTACTGCTCCCAAATGTGGCTCATTACTGCTCCCAAATGTGGCTCATTACTGCTCCAAAACATGGCCTATTGCTGCGCTAGTCCAAATTAGGTATAAGGCTTGGCGTTTTACCGCTTTCCTAATTATCCTAATCTTTGTACCACTTAATGGGGCATGCATGCGCGCATACATAGGCCACATGGGAGCAGCAATGGGGCATGTATACGCGCATACATAGCTATATATGGGGGCATACATGGGCCCCATGGGAGCAGCAATGGGGCAGCAATGGGGCATGCATACGCGCATACATAGCCATATATGGGGGCATATATGGGCCCCATGGGAGCAGCAATAGGGCAGTAATGGGGCATGCATACGCGCATACATGGCCATATATGGGGGCAGCAATGGGGCATGCATGCGCGCATATATAGCCATATATGGGGCAGCCCTATAGGGAGGGCAGGGACAGGGAATAATAGGGAATCCCTTCCCTTCCCTGTTTTCTTTTCGTATTCCTTTCTCTTCCCTATCCATTCCCTTCCCTGCTCCGGGGAAGGGAATAGGGGTTAGTTTTATCCCTTCCCTTCCCTATTCCGCGGCGTAACTAAGCTACCTCCGAAGAATTAATTTAAAAAGTTTACCGCGGCCGTAACTATAGCCGTAGCTTTCGTAGTAACTATAATAATATTAAGAGATACGGGATTAATATTATTAATTATTTATATACCTAGTATATCTTTAGCCGCTAGTATTTCTATTAATATAAAAACTAAACTCGCTAATAGCGTTATAATTTATAGTAATTAATTTATTATCGAAGTATTTATTATTTTTATTAACGAGTTCCCTAGTCTTTAAATAAATTAAGGCTTTATTTATATCTTTAAAAATAACTAGATAAAATTATTACTTCGTAATAATTAATAGGACCGCGTTAGTAAAAAGGTTAAAATCTATCCGTTTAATCTATAAAATAAAAACGTTATCGATCGAACTTTCGACGAGTTATATAAATAGAGTTATTTAAAATAAATTATTTAAACGACCCCGTTTAACTACCCCGTCTTTATAATATAGAAGATATTATTTAATAATAAATATAAAGGCCGCGCTATAGTTAATATATATAACCTCAACGAGTTTATTCTTTTTAATATATATTTTATACTTTTTTAAATCGATATTATCGTACGCTTATTAAGTTATATATATATATTATTATTTAACGTATTAATTCTCTTCTACTAGTAGCGGGTATATCTAGTTTATTAATATATATTAACTATAATAACCTATCGAGGCTAAGAAATATTTAATATATTTATTATAAACTATATAAACTCTATAGTTTATATATAATATTAAATTAATAGAATTCTTAGGCCTATTAAAAATACGTACGTTTATATCGACGATATTATTTATAACTCGAAATTTTTACTAAAGTACCTCGTTAATCTTTATAAACTCTTTACTTTATTTACGGAAATAAGTATATTTATTAGTTTTAATAAAATCTTTTTAGGTTACCTCGATATTTTACTCCTCGGTTAAAAAATTAATTTATTTAATTTTATTATTTCCGACGATAAATTATATATTATTATTAATTTATAATATTTATATATTTTTAACGATTTAGAGTATTACCTAGGTTTAATAAAGTATCTACGGAACTATATATATTTCTATACCTAGTTTATAAAACTACTTTAAAATTTAAAAACTCGATTTTTAAAAGAAATATTAATTAAGGGTAACCCTTATAAGACCTACTCTTTATATATAAAATTTACTAAATTAACTCCGATAGAGTTAGAATTATTTTAAATACTCCGAATTATATTTTCGATATTATCGATCTTTATTTATTTCGACCCCGAGGTAGTATTATAAGTTGACCTCGATACGTTTAAGGAATTTGACTTCGGAGTAGTTATTTTCTATATTAAAAAGAATACTATAATTCTTACCGGAAAGTAATTATTATATACCGCGATCGAGTTTATTATATTTCTTTCCCGCTTTTTTACTAGCGTCGAAGTTAATTACTAGTTAATAAAGTTTGAAATAGTAGACTTTATATAAATAATTAAAAAGATCCGTTATTTAATTAAGTCTTCGAAGTATACCGTAGTTATCTAAACCGATTATTTTATAATTCTTAATATAATAAAGTAAAAATTTATCGTTTTAATAATATCTATTATATAGATAAATATTAGACTAGTTAAAGCGTTATAATTTTTTAAATAATTCTAGTTAAATATATATTATAAATCTAGTAAGAAATATATTATCTTTAATACTCTATTAAGATTTATTAATTTAAATTATAACTAGCCTCCCGAATTAAATTACTCCGAGCTCGATATATTATATATAAATATCTTTATTTAAATATTAAAGACCTTCTACGACCGTGTTATTAACGGATATAAGTAGAAGGATTACTAGTATAGAATTATTTAATAAATTAATAATAACGATAAACTCGGCGAGGATATTATATTTTTATCTTTTATCCGCGGAAATTATCTACCTCCTATTAATACGGATCTTTATTTATAACCCTAATTTACCGAGGAAGTAAATCGTCCTACTTTATTAGGAATCGATATTATTAGTATTATATCTACGGAAATATTTTAACCCGGTAGTACTACGGAAGTAAAAGTAAAGCCTTATAAACGAGACTCTAAATTAATTTACTATATTAATAAAATTACCGGATATTATTAATTATATATTCTATCTACCTTAATTAAAGATATTTTAGTTATAATATATAGTAATAGTTATCTAGGTTTCTAACACTACTACGAGATCGTTATTTCGTTATAGTATATTCATAACCTCACTCGATATATACGGGAGTATATTCGATATTGTCTTTAATATTTAGTACTATAAATACGCCGTTACTAGTTTAATAGATTTTTATAATTTATCTAGATACCTCCTATCCCCTTCTATATATTAATTATTAATTTTATTCTAGTTTTACCGCTTTTAAAGTAAGTTTATAATATAATTATATTAATTATTTATATATTTATTAAGAGAGTAATATTTATATTAGGGAAAGTTATCTAGACTATTTTAAATTAAGTTAAAATATTATTAAAATATCTCGATACCGCCGATTAAGGTCTATTAAAAGTATTAATATTTAATAGAGATCGTAAATTCTTATTAAAATTATAGTTTATACTATTTAAATAACTCGGTATTAATTTATTATATTTAACTACTTATTATCTCTAGATTAATAATAGTAGTAAATATACTAACTAAATTATTAAGATAATATTATACTTTTATATTTATAGTCTCGATAAACCCTTAATATAGCCCGAGGTACTCGGACGTTTTTAAATTATATTAAATAACTCTAGTAACTCTATAGTTAATAAAGTAGTTTATAGTTTTATATTTAATAGACTTTTGGATCTACTATAATAATCGACGCCGTCGATCGACTATTTTACCGCTTGTACTTTTATTAGAGACGTTATAATTTTCGCGTAAATATTTAATAAATTTTATTATAACCGCCGATACTAGCCTATATTTCTAAAGACCGGAGACTAGGTATTACTACGACTATATAAAAACTATAATATATTATTTATAATTAGGGTTATTAAGAAATTAATTTAATAATATATCGGCCCTTTTAAAATAATCGATAGGGTCGGTCGCCTCGTCTATTATTTAGAGTTACTAGATTACTAGTATATTTATCCCGTTTTTATAATAATATAACTAGAGTTTTATTTATTATTAAATAACGATTCTTTCTAGCGCCCTAGACCGACGAACCCGTTAATAGTATTTATAGACGGCGATACCGAGTTCTTTAAATCCTTCGTAATTAAGAAGTTATTAAATAAAAGAGTTATATATAAAGGTCGTGACCTAGTAATAGAGTATCTACTCCGATAATAAGATCATAGTCTAGAATAAAATAAATAGAGGAATATTAAATAATTTAATAATACTATAGAGTTTATTAGAGAGTATAACGAAGAGCTCGAGCGAATTTAATAGAGGTAATTAATAACCTCGGTTATATTAACTCTTTAATATCGTTAATATTAACGAGTTATATAAAGCGAGTCTTACTATATTTAGAAAGATTTACTATAGTATCTATATATTTATTTACTAGTATATAGTTTCTTTGAACCGATACTATATTTTATTTAATTTATATTTTAATAAAATATAATACCTCTTTACTACGTCGTAGACATTTATTTTTTTCTTTATTTATATAGATATTATCACGGTAGTTATTATTATATTTTAATAAATTAGTTATAAATAGTTAGTATAAATACCTTAAATATATAAACCTCGTAGAGGAATAAATAAACTTTTACTACTTTATAAAAATACTAGTTTATATTATAATAACCGACGACGATAAATACCGGGATATTAAAGACGATAATAATATAATTTAATAAGAGGGTAAAAAGAGGGGACTATAAAGAGATAAAGTTAAATTAATAATAAAGTAAACCGATAATAAAATAAATAATTATAGTATTAAACCTAGGATTAGGCGATAGTTATATATAAAAAATAACGAAAATAATATTCTAGAGCCCCTATTTCACCTTACTTTTAATTTTCAACTAAACTTTTACCCTATAGCGACGCGTAAACCCTATGGCGACGCGCATGCTCTATAGTAACGTATCTCCGGCTGTTACTATAGGCGACACGTACTAATTTCGGGAGAACCCTAAGCCGCTCGAGGATAGAAACGACCCAATTTACTCGACACGGCAGTTTCATCGCTGGGATGCGAATCCCACACGCGCAGGCAGTGCTGAAGGGGCACAGTCGAGCAGAGCTTGGACCCAACATGGATGTCTCTGCTGCCTACAGGATGCTGCCTCTTGGGCTTCCCCACGGATGATTGATAAAGAGAACACTTCTTTTGAATTTCCGGAGTATTTCACTCGTGTACGAATACGCCGTCTACTCTCGCAAACATCCTCCAGACTCGAACCATCCAACCCTGAAACATCAGCAGCATGTCGGACTCAGAACCCTTCGCCCTCATCACCACCTCGAGCCACCACAAAGTCTTCGACGACTACGAGGAGCTCAACTCCGGTCATGGCTACGATGCCAATACCTCCCTCCAAGCAGCCCTCCGCCGCCAATACCCAGGCCTAGCTCTTACAGTCACGCTCGGCAACAATGGTACTCTTCGTTCATACCCACCTTCTGCCCAGCCCACTAATCCCATGCACAGTATCGCTTCTCCAATTCGCCGCCGGCGGCAACGCCACCTCTGAGCTCGACATCACCAACGAATCCGTCCAGCGCCTCCGCTATTTCTACGCCGGCAACAGCCGCCGCGGCATCCCCGACCAACTCGTCGAAGGGCGCACCTTTGCAAAATACAATTACAAATGGGGCACCGAGTATTTTATCGTCTACAGCATCCAGATCGGGTACACGCAGCTGCAATACATACTCAAAGAGCCGGCCGAGGGGGAGAATGTGATGAGTAGGAATGGCGTTACGGATGCGCTTATTGGGACGATTGGCAAGTGGCAGAAGCCGGATGATAAGTATGTGTATGTGTATGATGGGTTTTGGCAGATGAGTCATGCGTTGTATGAGGAGGTTGTGAAGGCGAGGTGGGAGGATGTGATTTTGAATGAGGATATGAAGAAGACGATTACGGAGTTGATGCATAAGTTCTTTGATAGTGAGGATGTGTATAAGGATTTGGGCGTGCCGTGGAAGAGGGGGGTCATTTTTCACGGTACGTACTTCATGGAGTGATGCTTTCCTATTCGGTGCTCTATATTGAGTTGCAAGGTATGATTTGGGGGTGTTTGGTTGTTAGCAGCTTGTGATAGACGCCTCGTCACTCTTGGTTTATTCCTAAAGAGAAATGCTGACTTTAAGATTTGCGTAGGGCCGGCGGGGAATGGGAAGACAATCAGCATCAAGGCGTTGATGCACAGCTTGTTCAAGAAACATGAGGATAGTATTCCGAGCCTTTATGTAAAGGCGGCTCCAAGGACTTGGGATATCAGGAACATCTTTGTGCAGGCGAGGCTTATGGCGCCCTGTCTATTGGTCTTTGAGGATATCGATACGATTGTGACGCCAGGAAGCAGGAGCTACTTTTTCAACGAAGTCGATGTAAGCTGTACTAGCTTCTTACTCATAGTAGAAGTGCTAATGGCGCGATACAGGGTCTCGAAAACAATGATGGTATCTTCATGGTGGTATGTCAAAAATCTGATCATTAATCTTGTCCCCTATGTACCCCTCTTCGGATGGCAAAAACATGTCTGGAAGCGAGACGTCTGTATCTGCTCCCTATATGTTTCTTAGTACTAAAGCTCATGTCTCGAATGAGAAATGCTTACATCAGCACATATAGGCCTCGACAAACCACCTCGATCAACTAGACCCGGGCCTCTCATCCCGGCCCTCGCGCTTCGATCGCAAATACCTCTTCCCGCTCCCCAGCGCCGAAGAGCGTATTTTGTACTGCAACTACTGGCGCGAAAAGCTCAAGACCAAGCCCTCGATCAAATTCCCCAAGAAAATTTGTATAGCTGTCGCAGGCATCACACAGGAATTCAGCTTTGCGTATTTGAAGGAGGCGTTTGTAGCTACGCTCCTGGCGATTGCGGGACATAGGAGTGAGAGTGAGGGTGCGGCTGATGGGGGCGATGATGAGGGAGGTGATTTGGATGATTATGAGTTGTGGAGGGAGATGAAGAAGCAGGTCAAAGCTTTGAGGGAAGATATGGACACCCACGACAATGAAGCTCATGGGGTCAACCAAGGTCTCGAAGATCTCTCGTGGAAAGAGGTTGATAAGGAGCCAGCCCCTGCTGCGGTGTTAGGCCTCAAGTCAGCTGTCTGGGCTCCAGGCACACGAAGTGTTGAGTCAAAGCTGGCGTTCCGACCTGGTGCAGGCGCAGGGGCTGGCCCCGCGACTCGACGACAGCAGAACCCACGTCTTACTGGGTTCAGCGTAGACCACGATGACAAAGCTACCCCGCTCATATCCGACAGTGGGATGTTTGTGGACAGCGCCTACGGTGCCGGCGGTGCGAAGGACTTGCTGTAGGGGCGTCTACTGCGTGCATACAGGCGGTAAAGTGAAAAGATGCAATTCTGTACTCAATCGTCTTTGTTGTGTAAAACGTATGTCATTATTTTTGAACGATCCGCTATTATGTTATCACCTTGGTGACTTCAAAGCTAAAGTACGCTAAGTCTTGACGCAGCTTCGATTGTTGCCATGCCTGTCTACAACACCCATCGTAATAGATGATTAACAAGAATTTGCGACGGTATCGAGCTTATAATAAACAATATTTCAGAGAAGCTAAGCATTGAAAACAGCACGTTGTAGTATAGATGGGCGTTGGCTTTGCAAACTTGCCGCTCACTATTCAATCCGCCTCTATGCATGATTTTGCTCCTCTTTCACCAGGTCACCACCGTCTGCCAGCTACCTGTCAAATTTCGTCCAAGGCCCATACCATCGACCCATATCATCGACTTCATCCCCATTATAGTCCAAACAATGAGATCTCCGGCCACCCAAGCTTCCTCCTCAAGGCCTCAGCATCTTTTACCGCATCCTCCACCTCCTCCGCCGCAAAAGTCACAACAATCTCTAGCCTCAAGGCCACAATCCTATTCCCACATTACCACTCAACTCAAACTGCACAAATCATCTCACCAAACTCACTCCTCACCCTCCCCCTCCCCCTTCCAAAACAACGCCTCATTCGTCTCCTTCCAAGCCTGCACCGTCATATTCTTCGCCTCCTGCCAAGTCCGCTTGATCGTCTTGTCGCTTACGAGATATGCGCTGCTGAAGTGTCCCCCTTTGAGCATATATGCTTTCGCTAGGAGGTAGTGTAGCCGTGATTTCGTGTTTGCGGGTAAGGAAGAGCGGTTTGCGCGAATCGAGTGGGAGAGGGGGAGTAGGGTGTCGAGGACGTATTGCCAACGGCCGATGAGGAGGGCGGATGAGAGCAGGGAGAGGTCGGGGAGGGGGGGTTCGGGGTCCATTTTGGTGGGAGGTTAGGGGAGGGTTTGGGAGGAGTGGTGGTATGATATCATTTATGTGGAGTGGAGTAGGGGTGCTTATCCAGAGGTATTGTGTGCCAGGTGATCGAGTGTTAAAGGAAGAGGAGACGCTAGTGGACTTCACTTCTGGGACTTCACTTTTTGTTAATGGTAATTGCAGGGGCTGTTGTCACTGAAACTTGTAGTATACCAACACAGAAGAGCAAAAAATGGGTTCTATCACCGCTCAAGATGAGCCGCGTTGCCTCAAAAATCCGTGATTCTTGATCATGTTGGCGTTCGAGACTGCGACTTACTCTGAGCCTGAGCCCGGTGCTTATGACGAATGATGCACGTTTGTCAAGTGTACTGACGAGATAAATGGCGGTTGTGGAGAGTGCAGAGCCAGAGATTGATATCGGTCGTGTATATTGTAGTGGAGACTTGAACAATAGATGCTTAAGCTGTGCTGAAGCTGTGCTGAGATCAGATGTTTAGTGACTTCATAGCGTATCAGAAGGGCGTGCTTGTTGCTTTATTCGTCTGGAGGTCGGTATGTGTTGGCTTTCAGGACTGCAGCTTGTTCTGACACCCAGCGTGCTGCTACCATGGCGAGACATTCTTCTATCTAAACAAGGGATCTCGTTACAGCAATCTTTTGCATGTTTAAGCTGGCTGAATGAATATTTACGAATAGCTTGTTCGGCGGCGTTGTTTCAAAGAATGTGCTTTAAGGAAATCCATGACGGCAGAAGTAAAAGCGCGATTGTAGAAACAACATTCATCTCGCATCGCGTTCGCCCACTCTGTTCCACTTCGTCGAATCCCATGTGAATCATCAGTCTTGCATAGGAGACGGAAATTGCGAAAATTCCAGAAGCGCTGATACATGTCTAGTACACCCAAGAACAAAGGCTGTTGCTAGCACGATTCAACTAGCTTCCTAAGTATTAGTCTATCTTCATCCCTCAATTTTAAGAATCCATCATCTCCTCTCCTAATCACCAACACTTACGTGGTTACCATTTCCATCATGTCAAATATTGGCTGCGACAGGCCTGGATGTACCAAGCAAGATACATGGCTTTGCAACGAGCCTAAGGGCAAGAATGGCATTATCAATTGCAAGACTGCCTTTCATTGCACTCGTGGTTGTAAGAGCGAACATAAAGCGCGCCACGGGTCAGACTGTACAGCTCGAGACGACATTCCCGATGCACCTCCCAATTTACTCGATCTGGGAATCCATCATTCGACCAATATTGCTCCTTCGACGAGCACTTCATTGGCCTTGGGACCGACAGACGTCGGCGAAGTGCGTGCTACTCTAGATAGTAAGTACTGTTCCGAATCTGTTGCGATTGCGTCACTCGCCAGGATCGCTGACAAATTTGCAAATTCAGTCTCAATGTCTCATGATGAGAGAGAAAGTGCCTAAGTAGAAGTTTGTGGTGGTGGCCAACATAATAGTGGAATTTTAATAGGAATAGCCTATGACGGATGTGGCGTAGCTGATGGAAGATAGGAAGTTCAATCTAAATCATGTGTGGGCATAGCACAGAAGAGGTCCTGAATTTATAATGTTGTATCGATGAGACATCTGGGAAACAGTTGCTTGAGCTCCTGCAAATCTGTATATTTCAGGTTTTCGGTACTTTGGAACAAAACTCCTATGTGTTCCGAGATCAGCGTTGTATTTGCGAACCTTGGGCCTTTGCTAGACGTAGAGTTGTGTGGAAGCTAGATGATAGATTATCATCTATACTGGATGGACAAATTACGATGAAGTCCAAATTAACTTATAATTTGTATCAAGAGTGCCAGGGTTTGATCATTTTAATAAAGATATCAGATCAAGAGCGAACCGCTACTTTCAGGGCAGCATTTCAACGTGCCTGTCATGACAAGCCTTACATGCTCGTATTCGACGCATCTCGTTGGCATGTAAACGTCTGTGGTCACTCAATACGCCAATTTTGGGCTTCTGATATCCGTGGCTTGATTTCTGATACGGAAGGCGCCGGCATGGGTCTTCAATATACCCTGAAGATTCCCCAAAAAAGTGTTCCGTATCTGTGAGGCCTGTATAGGAATCAATCGAGCTTCCTAGTTCTGGTGATAGCAGGCTAAGGTTGGCCTCCACCTCATCACAGCTGATCTGAGGGTCATAATACCAGGCCAGTTGGTCACGGGTGGTCGAGAAGCCAGAGATTGGAGGTATGATTGTGGGTGCAAGAACTATAGCGATGGGGTCGGTGGGCTCAGCTTCAGAATATTCATTCAGTTGATACTGGCCGAAGCTTCCTGCTGAAGCATGAGTGAACGTAGCCTGGTTCTGAGGGATGTATGATGGAAGAGAGTCCGAGAGGCCGACATCTACAGCAACGTTTGGATAATCGAGATAGTCCCCGGAGGTTTAAGAGAACGGCATCAATGGTGCATAGGTGGCATATTTCGCAGCATGCAATTGGCATTGGGAGTGGGTCTGACCGATATGCCTCGCGCAAGTCAGTCCCAATGCATTTTCGAGGTCGTCTTGAATGCTAGGTATGGGAGGCATTTCTGGACAGCAGAAATCCCATTCAAACATAGCGTGCTCGAACCATCCATGTATTGCGTCGTGGAGAAGGCTATCTTTAGCAATCTTGATATCTAGCAACGAGGCAATCTCAGCAATGCGACCGATAAGCATGCGGAGGAGCTGCTGTTATGCTTCTGCAGAAACTCTTGGTGGTAGTAGAGAAGGGATTAAATACTGTGCATATGTCAACGGCTGTCATCCGGTTCGCTTGACCTCGGACTCACATCTCCCGTCTGGGGCACCGGTTTGGAGTAGCCGAAGGCAGCCAAGGCCCCAAACAGTACAAGAAATAACGCCTTGAGCTGATCTGGGAAGCTTCCGCCAGTGTCTCGTTTTCAAAGCCACTTCTAGGCCTTCAAGCGTCTGACTACCTGCAAAGGATATGATCTTCCATAGATTCATAGAGCTGCAATGCTGATAGGTTGCGTTGTGTCCCCAAGGATGAATCACAAAAGCGGTCTCAACTAAGACCTTGAGGGCCAGACTAAGGTTGCCTTTTAGATACCTCAATAGAGACTGCTCGGATTCGAGCGTAGAAAACAACCAAACGTGACTGTGAACTGCTTTCGAAGGTTCTTCCCAGCATGTCCAATCACTAGCATCGAAAGCAATGATACTAAAGCTCCAGTCTAATAAAGGTACAAAGAATCGATACATTCCACCGGTAACATTAAAGTTAGTGGTACGCAAGATTTCGCTATATATCTCTTGGTTGTATGGAAAGTCTGGGCAGGTCAGCGTCTACCCTGCAGAAATGCACAATGAATGTCCTTACCCATTGCGTAGATGTCCACAATTTCAAAAGACAAATGCAATGGAATCTATACGCCTGATTTTTGGCTCTTCGCGACGACAGCCATCGTTGGTAGAGTACAAACACAGGCTCCACATGGGGAAGTTCCAGAACAATGGTGCTTCCATGGATGGGGAAGCTTACCGAGATTTTCAGCTGCCGACATCTCATACACGCTCCCATCTTCCATACGTTGGCTACTTCTTCTCGGCGCTTTGGCTCGAGGTTCAGCGGTTTTGGCTTAGGACTCTCAGCATTCCCTGGATTGATGGTCGAACAGCCAGGGATCTCGGGAGCGGCTCTACGCTTTCGGTGTTTGGGCTGCGTTTGGACATAGGAATTTTGGTCTGAGGTTTCCTGGCTAAAAATAAATTCTTGCGACTGAGCGGGGGTCTGGACATTTCATCGTCCTCTTCCAGGAAGCTTATGTTTCTGCAGAAAAGAAGTCGTTCGGGTTGTCCATGACGAAAATTTGTGAGAGAACAGGAAGCTCGGATCATTGTTCCATGCGAGGGGCTGCATTACTATATAGACAGAATTCAAGTTATCAGAAGTAAGGTTGGAATCCACACCGTGACCTCAAAAGAGTAAGGTGTGTGCTTGCCCATCGAATTACATGACGTGGCTTTGGACAAGACAGCAGAGACTAATCAGACCCTGAGGCATTACGAGTAGCAGCCCTTATCTACCTCACCGAGTAGCAATTCGGGGAGTCTAGATCCATTGTTTACACTATTAAAATGATGTAAGCACTCATAGGGTCCTTTTCCTTTTGGATAACGGAGCTGCATTGGATGTGTGTCCCGCATCTAATGCAGCGGCGCTTTGATGTCTAGAAGACGAATGAGACACACGGTAATGACCATATGAAGGGGACCGGACATCAAGTGAGCCAGTCAGAAAGGAGAGTGCACATGGTCAATGAGGACTCAGCATGGTGGGTTGATCGGACTGGAAATGGGAGGACCAAGAGTAGAGTACAGAAATTTACGACGATTTCCAAGGTGCGTGCGAAGTTATCTCATTTTATTGACTTTGAAAGGACATATGTACTACTCTTCTATCTCAAACCCTTGATTGCCACTTTCCACCTTCCTTTCAATCCCCCAACACGCTTTCCACGATCTGTATTCTAACCCTTCATCGAAAGCGTCATTCTGTCTCCTTTCGGCCATTGCTGACACCCGTTCAAAGTGACGATGGAACGTGAAGCCAAATGTTGATAGCATAGGCATAGAATAAAAACTACCTCCTGTCATTGACCTTAAGACATCTATCAAACAAGCAGACGTACACTCCCTTTAGCATGATTCACTCTCTCTATTGAACACACAAGACGATCGGTTGGGGTGCAGCTGCATTCCCACTGGCTGATCTTTCCCAGTGGCCCATCGTATGCATTGCCATTCGCGGTTTGAAAGCCGGTCTCGTAGGTGTCAGTGGTTGCAGGTGTTGTATAGGGCCCATAGTCTGGAGAAGTCTCCGTGATTGAGTAATCGACATCTGAATCAAAACTCACCGGGTCGGTGGAAGCGCAGGTGCGCATAGTGACCAAGTGGGAGCGCTTCCGATTCGGGCCAGGTGAATAGAAGTCCCAAGGATGAGCAGCATTCAAGTCGTCTAGAATGTTGTCCAGATCGACTCCTGTGAATATACAACGCTCACAGATCCCGTCCAGCCCCACCAAGCCATCGCATGAGCCACAGGAAGGCATCAATACAGGTTTGAGAATTGCACCCGGGGGATTGAAACTCAAACTCGGTCGTGAGCGGTGGAAAGTGTTATGGAAAACGCTGTTGTTCCGATACAGTCGATAGTCAGTGCCCTGGGCCTCGTGTGCGCGTATCACCGTCAGCAGATCCGTCGTCTCGAGAAATGCGCACTCGTTTGGGTGTGACAGTTGGTAGGTGCATCCGAGTTTGTGGTTGTGAACGAAGAACTCTGTCTCCCCCTCGGTGCCGGAATCTTTGGCCGGGTCGGGCCAGGAGGATTTTGGCAGCGAGTAGGATAGTTGTGGCCCGTTGACGTCATCAGGTGGCGTGAAGAGGCATGAAGTGGAATTAGGAATTGGGCCGCTCCCTGCTCCGAACCCAAATCTCATACTCTGTTCTTGTCCATCTGATGCATAGAATGTCGAAGGAGGAGTGGGTCTGAGCGCCAAGTTGGACGATTTACCATAGCGCCGACTCCAAGTAAAAGCCGCAGCATGGTTCCATTGGCAGTAGGCATCTTCGATTATACGATCTAAAACCGCCATTGGACCGAGGAGGTTGACCCGGAGGCCGATCTCGACCATGTGATGAACAAGAATGCGTAGCAGCTGATGGTGAGCACTTTGAAAGGAGCTTGGCGGAAGGTGACCTAATTGTGCCTGCTTATGGGCGTCAACGAGCACTCTCGAAGAATCAAATATGGCGAGATTCCTACATTTTTTGTTGGTTTCGATTGTTCTGAGTAGCTCACGGCAATGATTGTACCGAAGAGCATCACGAAAAGGGCCTTGAGCTCATTCATGGACGCCCTGGCCAAAGCAGTACTACCGAGTGCTCTTTCCAGACCTTTCAGCACCCTCGTCCCCACAAAAGATCGGGCCAGAAGCACGTCTCTATGGCCATTCCCTGCGTAATCACACTGATCACCACTGTTGTAGAGAACGGAAGAGGTCTCCAGGAATAGTCTAAAGTGCTGACTGAGAGGGTCAGGCACAAGTTCGGAAAGCAAACGTATAAGCCTGAATGAACATAGAATTCCCACGCGGCTTCTCGATGAAAACGTTATCCGTGGGTCGGACAAGAATTGTGCAAATTCTTGGGAAATAAGCCCCAGGTCCCAGCGGATGTCTGACTCAACCTCGAGCTGAATATCCTTGGCAATGAGGCAGGTAGAGCGTGCCACGATCGTGCTGTACGCTTCTTTTTTGCATATCATATCTGGAAACATCAGCATGCACGTCCCAGATTGATGGCCAAGTCTCAGACTTACCCATGTTATAAATGTCAACATCCTTGAAAGAGAAAGGGACACAATACATCCACTGACGTTTTGATACTCGAGCGCAGTCTGAGACATGACTACGGTTGCAGGACTCACATGGCCACTTGGTGGAACATGTAATTTTGTCCAGGCGGCATCTCAAGCAAGCTCCCTTGTGGCGAATATCTGCGACTTCTGCTCGACGTTTAGGCTCGAACTTCGTCCGTTTTGACGTTGAGCTCGTGTGCACCGGAGAGAAGCCAGAGCACTCAGGAGCAGACTCAGAGACGGCGTCTGGTTTTCGTTTCAGATGAATCAGCGCAGGTTGCTTTGGAACACAGGCCTCATGGGCGACAAATACTCTTTTCAATGGAGTACACAGATCAGAGTCGTAACGCAGGATAGGGAAAGGCGAACTGTACGCAGAATGCATGTCGTTGCCGCACTTTATGATCTCGACGCAGTCAAGATTTTCTTCGAAGCCTGGAAATATTAAATTGGAGGGGACAGTGCTGATTACTTTATATTAAGGATTGCGAGACGGCACTGTAAGGCTCGAATCCTATGAAGACCAAAAGTAGCGAGTTGCATGATAAGGCAGACCGGGCTGTACTTGCCGATTGGAAATACAGGTACAAGATCAATAGCAAATAACCGCACCGACATATCTCACCGATGTAGATTACATGTGAAGGGTGTCGAGTACATAGCCCCATGTTTTGGACCGAAGCCGGATGATTGAGATGCTTTATGCACGCAGACAAAAAGGGACAGGGAATATGACGGTACGTCCCAAGATTAGAGCCGCTGCAACGGGGAAATGCATCCACCACCAGCCAGGTGTGGCTAAAGTTAGCGAAGCTGTTGACAAAATACGTGAGCATCTTTGAGCCCGAGGATCATAGGAAGCGTGTTCACGAGAGCGAAAATTTGATAATCTCACGCTCAAACTGAGTGGTGGTTAGGCGTTTGATGGCTCTAGAATAGGCCAGCAATTCTTCTTTGGTGCTCAAATCAACTGCATTTTGCGTCTGCTAGCTCTCACGTTTTTGAACACCCAGCCTGAAGTCCATTAGTTGATCAGTAGACCATCAACCGTGTCAGGAAAGGTATCTTCTGGCCTCGTACCTTATTACAATCATGATATTGAACATGAAAGAGAGAAAAACGATGTGTGGCTTCGTTCCGAAATTATCTTATCCGAGGGGACGGACTGTTATGAAAGGGAAAGGCCATGATCAGGTTTCGAAAACCTTAGCGTGGAATGACGTGAATGCCAAGACTCACCAGCCACATCTCCAGCTCGCGCCATGATTATTTCGTGTTTGTTGTCAAACTCACACGACATCAACCCCAACTCCTCGGTGCTGTTGACGGAGCAATTCTCAGTCAAGGTAAGCTTTGCTCTACCCCGTAACTTGTGGGTGCATCATTTATGACAGCATTTCTTTGTTCTGGTGGTGTTACATATCACTATCTCACGTACCAACCCGTCATATTTCAGCCATCTTCTCCCACCGCAACAGCTTCATTAAGGAAATTGACAGCTTGCTGCAGACATCAAGATGGTTCTCCCATCCATCACCTCCACCGCGCCCTCGGTCCACTTCACACATCCTCCGTCGTCCCTCCTCCAACTCACACCAGCAGGACTGTCGTCAAACAGCCCGGCGCTGAGCCCTCCAAAGTCCGACTTTACTCTTGCTCGTCCGTTCAACATTGACGCAGAGACATACAACAATGCCCTTAATCCTGCAATTCCTTTCACCATTGCCGCAGTTTACATGGTCACGGTCCTCTATGGTAATCGCATCAACAAAGAGCGGGGCAATAAGCCATGGTCTTTCAGCAAGTCGACGGCCTTCTATTCGTTCGTCTTGTTACACAACCTTTTCCTCGCTCTGTACTCCGGCTGGACCTGCATTGGTATGTTGAATGCGGCCAGGCAGTCTTGGCCAGGCTGGAGGGGAGAGAACGGGCTCGCTGAAGTGGCCGATGCGCTCTGTAAGATGCAAGGTCCCCGTGGGCTAGGGAGCGCTGCTACCTACAATGAGAGCTCAAGTACTTGGGGTTTTACCGATCGAACAATGAAATTGGCTGGAGCCTTTCCGGACTCAACTGACGTGGGCCGACTTTGGGGTGAAGGCGTTGCCTTCTATGGTTGGTTATTTTACATCTCGAAGTTTTATGAGGTATTGGATACTTTCGTCATTCTTGCAAAAGGCAAGCAAAGCTCGGAGCTCCAGGTCTTCCACCATGCTGGAGCAATGCTGTGTATGTGGGCCGGCATTCGCTACATGTCACCACCAATCTGGATGTTCGTTTTCGTCAACTCTGCCTTGCACACATTTATGGTATGTTTGCAACATTACACAAAGTGATCGAAACGTGTTAACTGACAAATAATAGTACACCTACTACACCCTTGGTTCTCTGACCATCCAGGTTCCTCAGGGGCTCAAGGGTACCTTGACATTCCTCCAGATTGCCCAAATCGTCTTTGGTGCTTCCTACGCCCTTGCCCACCTCTTCATCGCTTACGACATTCCTATCGAGAAATCATATCTCTTCGCACACAATCTATCGACTTCTCTTCCTAGCACAGCATCCACGATTTCCTCCGCCATCAGCAGCGCTCTGACTAGCGCGACTGCAGCAGCCGATATTGGCAGTTGGCTCAAGAAGGCAGCTTTACGCGCTGCAGGTGAAGAAGGCCTAGCTGAGAATGTCCGCAACTACCAAGGTGAAACCTTTGGCATTGACGCTATTCATGCTGCCAATGCAGACAAGGCCCAAGAGAAGATCGAATATAGATGGGAGCGCCAGCAGGTTCATTGCCTCGATACTTCCGGGGAGGTCTTTGCTATCCTCTTCAACGCAATATATCTCATCCCACTCGCGGTAATGTTTGTGAGATTCTTCCGCAAAGCCTACCTGAATCGCTCCCACCAAGAACCGCCAAAACCCACTCCCCAGGAGAATGCCAGGGCCTCTTCCAAGGATGCTGTCAAAGATGTTGAGAAGGAAATCCGGGAAGCAATGGCTGGCACACAGGGTGGAACTACAGAGCCTCCTCCCGAGCTCAAGGCGAAGCTCGAGAAAGCAAAGAGCGATGCTAAGCAGGGCGCACATGATCTCAGCGACAAAGCGCAACGCAATGTCAAAGACCTGGGTGCTAAGGCTCAGAAAGGAGCCAGTGATCTCGGCGATAAGGCCAAGGACGCTGCTGGTGATCTTCCTGCGAAAGCTCAGAAAGCTGCGCAGGATCTAGGCAACAAAGCCAAGGATGTAGCCGGCGACCTCCCCTCTAGAGCACAGAAAGGCGCTCATGATCTTGGCAACAAAGCTAAAGACGCAGCTGGTGATCTTCCCGCAAACGCACAGAAGGGTGCTCAAGACCTCAGCAACAAAGCCAAGGATGCCGCTGGAGACCTACCTGCCAAAGCACAGAAGAGCGCAGAGGATGCGAAGCAAGCTGTCAAAGATGACTTGCAAGCTCTACAGGAGAAAATGAAGGCGATGGGCGGTGAGGGAGCAAAGAAATTCAAACCGGCAACGAATGGTCAGGGAAAGGAGAACACCAAACCCAAGGCGGAGAACAAGTCTCGCGATAATAGCCCGGAGAAAAAGCCTTTGGATCTTGGTCCAGAGAAAACCTCCTCCAAGCCTCGGGACAGGAGCCCAACGAAGATCCCTACACCAGCTAGGGACTCCAAGAAAGAGCCACTTGAGAAGAAGCCGAAGGAGGAAGAGAAGGAGGATCAGGACGGCCTTGATGGAGATGCGCAGAGTTACGAGGTTGTCCCTGATGAGCCTAAGACGGCGGAGGAGAGGAAGGCGGAGGAGGAGATGCAGCCTAAGGAGGAGTAGGCCAAATCTTTCAAAACACGAAGACGAACTTTCGAAACCATGTGCTCTGCAGATCAGATGCTGGATATCGCGAGCGAGCAAGGCGTTTTATGAGACATATGGATTGCAGGTGCAAAAAACAGATTCCCCAGATAGCAGGTAGTTTTGCATGCGAATCACTTGAAACGCTAGTACAATGACCTATATTTCAGTCCAGTATACTACACCTATGCTACTGACTCAATTGTATAACACCTGGTATTTATTTTCATCACTGCAACGCCATCCATTTCTTCCCTTCCATTCGTCCATGACATGCGCATCCAATTCATACACAATCAATCTCAAAATCTCATCGCACTATTCCCTCCTCCTTATTCCTCTTCCTCTTCAACTTCCACCCACCAATTCCACCCTTCCCCTTCCTCCTCTCCTCATTAATCCTCCTAATCTCATCCTCCTGCATAGAGTGGGGCGTCGTAAAGGCCGCACCATCATCCGCCACCAAGGCACGCTTATCCTCTACCGCCTCCTGCGGTTCACTACCATCCCTATACTCAGGCGGATCCTCCCCCCTCCTCCTCTCCCTCATCTCCCCCACACCCCCAGCTCCCTCCCTCTCACTATACCCCGGTGGACCCCCCGGCGTCCCCGCCTTGGGCACATAACCATGTACTTCACACGCACCCCCTTGCCAATCGCTGCGTTGGCAGAAACAGGTGGTGTCCTGGAGGGCAGAGATTCGAGCTGCGTTGTCACGTTCTAGTTCCGAGAAGCGGGAGGCGTTGTGGGCTTTTTTGGCGGCGTGTTTGGCTTTTTGTTTTTTGATTTGGTCGTAGGAGAGGATGCCGGCGGCGAAGAGGAGGGATGCCATTGTTGGGGGTTAGGGTGGCAATAAGGAGGAAGGGGTGATGGAGTGGGAGCGAGAGGTGGTGGTGGTGGTTGGGATGACCTGTGGTTTATTTTGGCGGGATGGGTGGTCACGAGTAGGTGTTATGATGTTCAAATGTAGCTTTCGAATAGCGACTGAAGCTCTTCTTAAGTACTGAGCTCACAATTCTGATGGTTGTTCAGCTGGTAAGCTATGTCCCCATTCGTATTCGTCTTGGATCGACAAGGGCTCAGCCTCCCCGGCGCAAGCCATGATACGTCAACATTTCCCCCCATCGAACTCGCGTTTTTACCCTTTGTTTGGTACTTTCTACTTTCCTCAAATGGCTCAGGTCAGAGCGACGGTGCCGTTCGAGAGATATATCAAGTGGTGATTGACGGCAGTGCGATCCTGAAAGCATAATCTACGATCCAGAGAGATTACTTTCGTTTTACGCAGGCTTCTCAATCGATCTTTCTCTGCAGTATCTATAACAAAGATGCTCTCTCGTCCTGTGCTCGTCTTCGCTTTTTCGCATATATGTATGTCTTGGGGTGTGGGGCCCCGCGTTATTGGTCCTGTAGAACTAGTCTCAACACCACCGTCACGCTGACAATGTCACGAATGTTTCATACTTCTCATCCAAATTCGTCACAAAAAAGGCTCCGAGCCAAGTTTCTATGCTCTTCATCTTCCTTTCAAGTATCGCTTTCGGCATCACGCTCGTGGTCTGTCGTTGCACTGATACGCTCAATGTTTTGTAGCCAAAGCAAAGATGCTGGGCTCTGAGCGGATCTTGTGCCATGGACATGCCAATCTTGAATATACAACAGTAGTAAATTCTACGTCTTTGAACATGCTCCAGTGTCATTAGACTCTCCGCATTGTGACTTGTGACCGTTTCGCTCGACTTTTAGAGTAAAATAGCTGCTTCTATCTCGAATCAAATGGGAAGTCAACACCCTCTTGCACGGCCTCTTCCCGCAACAATTCGAGTCCTTTGTGCATTGCTTTTTGCAAAATGCAGTCCATTCACTCTTTGATTGGTATTAACGTAGGGCTAGCAGCGCAAAGCTGCTCAGACTACAACAGTACACAGCCTATCGTGTAACTCCACATGGCCCGTTCTTAGGAGGAACTTACATCTTTTCTTGCCAAAGACCCGATCCAAGATTCCAAACGTTCGTCTATGCTGATGTTAAAAACACCGTTGCCAGATCAAATACCACTATAACCGACCCAGATCTTGCTCGTCTCTTCGAGAATATTTTCCCCAAGACGCTCGGCGCCGCCATCATCAACTCGTCGAATCGGGATGGCCCCACGATCGGACTTCTTCGCGCTCTTCTGTACCAGCAAAGTGTTGGTGGAGGGAGGCTACGCCTTTCTCTATGATTCAGAAGGATTATTCACAATCCATTCAGAAATCCAACTCTTACCAAAACCATCCCTGTCCTAGCCAAAGCTGAGAAAGGCGCGCATTGCTCGCAACTCAGGCTGGTACTACTGGCTAGCAACATGAACCATCCCAGAGGGTAACATGCAAAACTACGTAACCCAAGTCCCGGTAAAGACGGCGCCGTTGGACTTCGTCGATAAAAAGGCAAGTGACGAGGTAAAGCGGACGGAGAGCAAGGGATTCATGGTTATTGTGCCCGTGTTAGAAGTGATAGGACTGTTGATTCCCCTGGGACTTTGCGGGAGCAGTCAAGTCTCAGGTCAAGCGGTTTAAGCATTGTGAGGATGATTTGGGATGAGTTGGAAGCAGAGTTGAATAGAATCAAGAGAAATGGAAAGGGGGATGTTCTTGACCGAGACGAGTATGCTCGGAATGTCCCACTACGAGTGTCAATGTTCTTGATGTTTTCACAGGGAGAGGGTAGATACTAGCATAGTGTCTGGCTGTCAGCCAACGGGCCTTAACAACCCTAATTAATGCTTACAAGTTCCCAGGTACTTCTCAGCCTCCAGTAGCTTATAGGATGAGTAGTAACATTAACAGCATATGTTCAATTGTGAGGTAGCTATTTTTATGGGGGTGGTCCGTGTGGCGAAAATGGGTGTCTCTGTAGGGCCTCCCAAATACAAAGAAGATTGTAAGCGAATCTTTTTCAATCGTTTACTCAGGGTATCTCTACATAACAATCAACAAAACGATGCATTATCCCCCCCTCCCTCCCCCCCTCCCTCCTGTCCCACCCAACCACGCAACCCCTCTCAACCCCTAGGTTTACTCTCCAATGGCACCGGTGGAGGACTCGCAACTCCGGGTCTCCTCGCCTCCGGCAGAGGTGGAGGAGGTTTTTGGAACGCCCCCACCCCTGCTGGACTTCCAGTATTATCTCTCATCTCAATCGGCCCCCCTTGACTCGGCTCGCCAGCCCACGGACTCGCTGGCATTGGCTCGGCGGCTGGTGAAGCCTGCGCCGCCTGTCCTGGTCTTCCTGTGTAGCTGTTGACTTTGTTTGCTATGCCGTATTTGTTGTTCATAGCGCCTGCCCACTTCCCACCTGCAGCTACTTGGTCGCCGTGGCGTTCGCGGAAGTTGTTGGCTGTGGAGGCCGTGTTTCTCGCATCTGATAGTGACACTGAAGATGGATCGTTCCGGAGCATGGAGGCGGTACGCAAGGCTTCTTGCTTTTGTTGCATTGATGTACCCTGGCTTGGAGCGGTGGAGGAGGGTGGAGGAGCGCCCGGGGCGGAGAGTTTGCCAAAACGGGACGAGAGACCGCTTAGGGAGGGGGATTGGGCGGTCGTTGGAGAGGCGGTAGTGGAGGGTTGGTCGCTCCATGGATTTGCGGGCTGAGTCTGTGGACTATGCGTTTGGGCGTTGCCTCGTCCCATCAATCCAGGCACTGAAACGCCCGCTTTTCCCAGCCTTCCCAGCGCACCTTGATTGAGATATCCGTTTTCGGCCGAAGGCTGCTGCTGCTGCGTAGCAGCCGTGTACGTAGGCGGTGGCTCCGCTGCATTATCCCCAGGATGCGAGTTCTGTCTTGGTGGTAGTCTAGGAGGAAGTGATGGCTTTGGCCTCGTAGCTGAAGTAGGTGTAGCGCTCTGCTCTCCCTGACCTGGCCGTCGTACTGGTGGCTTCGGTAGGTTCTGTGTATTTATTCCAGTAGTATTGACCCTATACGGTACGGGTGGTGGAGCTGGCTTCCGTGCAGCTTCCTGTTGTCTTTGCTGTTCTAGCTCCTTCTCTTCAGCGCTCGAGGGTGTCCCAAGGCTTCTTCGGTCGGGCGTAATAGCATTTGGCACAGCAGCTCCACCATGGTAGTTCACGTTCTTTGGTGGGGGGCCGAAGGCATTTGGGTCTTTGAGGGAAGCGAGGGGACGTGAAGTATGTTCCGTCGCTGCGGTCGTCTGGGTTTTGCCTTTACCTAGCCAGCCTGCCTGAAGAGGTTTCCGTCAATTCTCCAAAATCAAAATGACCGTAGACAGGCTGCATACCACCTGGTTGATGCCCTTGTTATCTCCCCTCCATGATTCCTTGCCGCCGTCCTTGCCTGGGGGGTGCCAACCACCTTTCACTATGCCCTTGGCCTTATCCATTGCTGAAGCTAAAGGAGGGGCCGTATGATTATCGATGTTACATCAAATGTCGAGCTAGTTACTCTCTATCCTGCTGCAAGACGACGAATCGCTCTACAGATGCTTGGCGGGCCGAGGGGGCAGGCTTCCGAGCTTCGGCCGAGATCAATTAGAACCAGCGAACGTTCATTGTGTAGAGTACCACGACGCATACACCCAACAAAATTTACGGTAAATTCTGATTTCTCCGACTTCCTCTCCACGTTTCCTTGAGTTGTCCTGTCCTAATTGAGCTACTCTCCTCGGTCCTGTGACTCACCGATACATAATGCAATGTTGTGGATGAACATCCGTTTCCTTCGATCATACAAGACATTTCTCTTCAAACCGCCTTTCTGTCTACCTCTTGTCCATAAGGTAAGCAAGAGTCGTTCAAGCTCAATCCTACGAATGAAGAAATCGACACCGATAGATCTGAGCTCCTCTGCGTTGGCCCTGTAAGTCCTTAATATGTAGGCAAGTGTGAACATCTAGCTCGTGCAACACGTGAGGGACCATTGATCCAATTGTGCTTGTTTCCGTTCTTCCACAATCACTCATTAGCGGTACCTGTAACAAGGCGAACTCTCAGTCTGTTGACATTTTATCGCCTCTACTCGTGTCTCCTATCCACTCAGAACTTCAATCCATAATCTATCACTCAAAACCAAGAATCATGGCCCAATCTTTCTCACCATCTGTCCTTCACGCCCTCATCTTCGGCGCATCCGGCCTCGCAGGCTGGGGCGTCGTCGACCAGCTCCTTTGCAATTACTCCAACCCAAGGGACCTTCTCAAAAGTAACAGCACTAGTCAACCAACCCCTCAGCGTTGCCGAATCATGCTGGCCCAGTCCATCACCTTCACGACCGAGTCTCGATCTCATTTCTGGTGTGATTTTGAGGAAAGGCACGATTGAGGAGTTTGCGGCGTCACTAAAGGTGAGGGTGGCACGTATTGACAGTGTAACCCATACATTCTATCTCGCCTACGAATAAGAAGACGACGCAGACAAAGAGGTCGGAATTAATATCACCATGCTAGGGCGCGCAATTGGTGCCTTAAATGCCCTTTCTCCCAAACTACAATTCGTAGTCTTCCCCAGCGGTACCAAGGTAAGCAAATCCATGAGCCAGCAACTATCAGCCGCCAGCATAAGAAAGTGGTACTCTGCCTTCTCCAACCTGCTCTCCACCCAAAGCGCGTCAAGGGCATGGACATGGTGCGAAGTCCGGCCCGATGCCATTATCCGCTTCACACCCAACGGCAGCACCTTCAGTCTCGCAGCCCACTGGGCCACCTACCTCTCCCTCTACGCCCACATCGAAGGCCCAGGCGCCAACGTTCCCTTCCCCAGCACAGCCTCCGCATACAACTCTCTCTCTTCAACGAAGCCTCCGTCGACACCATCGCGCGATTCGGTATCTGGGCGTCTTTGCACCCCGAAAAGTGCGGAGGCGGTCAACTCTTCAACATAGGCGACAGCGCAAAGCCAGCGCGTATGAGCGAGCGCTGGCCAGCTCTCGCTGCGCAATTCGGTTTGAATGGCGTTGGCCCTGTCGACGACCAAGTTAGTGTGCTTAAGCCTAGCGAGTATGTCAGCGAACATGTGAAAATTCTTGAAGAGGAGGGGATTAAGACTGGGCAGGTGTTTCAGGCGCAGTTTTTGGATTCTTATGGGTATTGTTTGGATTTTGATCGTTGGTTGAGTTTAGAGAAGGCTAGGTCGGTGAGTTTCGTCTTGGATCAAGGCGTTTGAGAGGTTAAAGAAGAGGGGGTTGATACTTTGAGCTTTTAATTTGCGTCGTTCCGAGTGCTGTGAGTTGTTGGGTAGATTTATGAATTGCTGTATATAGATAGACCTGAATGATACAACCTCCTCTGTCAATGACATCAATATCATTTTCACCCTGGGACAATAGATGATGTGATAGAGGATTTAACATTTCCTAAATCTGTTATTCTTGATGTACCTACCTATAATACATATAATGACAGTCTGCCACGAATTCAAGTCGCAGCAAGGGATATCTCATCTCATCTCAATCATCTCAATCACACACACCTCCCAAAAAGACCGCAAATGCCGCAAAAAGTTTACAATCCAAAAATCTCTCATATACCCTTGTACGAATGCATCATTTCCCATCCCTAAATGATCTGATGCGGATGCATAGTCGAACTCTCATCACTATCCATCGCGCTCACATCACTTCCTCCCGACTGCCGACGGTGGTAGTGGTGGTGGTGATGATCCGTGCCCCAATGTTCGGCATCAAACGACAACCTCGACACATCGGACAACCTTTCCGGCAACCCATAACTAAACGGCCCGTTATTATGTGCAGAAAGACGTCCCTCACTACTCGGACTCGACGACCTCGTCCTCACAGTCCCATAGCTCTCCGGTGGAATAATTTCACTGCTCGCATACGTATTTCGCTGCGGTTCTGGCGCAAGGGAGACCCGATTCATCTGCCCCGCAATATGGCTCGCCGTCAATCTCTCAGCCTGTCTCCTCGTCCCAATCCTGTCAAGCGGCGCGAAGTGCGTGAGTTGGGCTTGGGCTTCGGAGGGGCGAGGCGTCATGTAGGGGGGTGGTGAATCGTTATCATAGATGCTGGTTTCCGACTGGCGTTGAGGATTGGGATCTTCATGGGGGTCGGTGCTTTGGTGAACTTGAATTTGTGGTTGGGTTTGAGATTGGGGTTTCCGGGTAGAGTGGCCGGTTACTGGGCGATGTGCATCTGAGCCGCGTGATGAGCGCGCGTGCACTTGTGTGACTGCTACTTCTGATCTGCGAAGTTCGAGGGCGCGCGCTATGCTGAGGCGCCAGCGGGGGGAGGCTATTGAGCCGCGAGAGTTGAGTGTAGTTGATGATGGCGTGAGTTCGAAATTAAACAGGCCGAGGGATGAGCGTTGGGGTGTCTGCGCCGTTCGTCGTTGAGGAGGGATCTTCGGCGCGCCTTCAGGCACGGGTTTCCGTGTAGGTATAGGCTCTGCGGAACGAGGACGAGCGGGCGCGGAGCCCCGATATTCTTTCTCCACTACCGGCATCGCTTCCCAGGCTTTGGCGCTGCGCTGGCTGTTGCTTTGGGAGGCGCGTTTTTCGGCTGCGACTTTGCGTCGATGGTCGAGGAACCAGAGGACTAGGATGGGGATTAGGATGGCGAAGAAGCCGATGGGGGCGACGATGGCAGCGGTGACTTTGCCGGGCGATAGACCGTGGGAGGGGGCCGGGGTTGCGGTTGCTGTTGCTGGGGCGGCGGTTTGGCTGACTGAGGAGGGGGTGGAGGTTGGTCTGGTGAAGATGGTAGGTGTAGGCGTGATTAATGGTGCTGTGGCTACTAGAAGGCCACTCGCACTGGCAGCAGCGAGGGTTATAGGTCCTAGGCCATTTATAGGTGCTGGTATGTCTGGATATAAACCATCCGCGGTTTGTATATTCGCTATTTGGTTTGGATCCGGGCTTGGATCGCCATTCATTTTCTGTCGGTACCAGAGCTTCATAGCTGTTGATGTTCTCACAAATAATTTGCTATGAGAGCGATACCCTTGTCTTGATGAATTCCATCCGGGTGGTAATAATAGCAGAACAATGGAGCGAGATTACGCATTAAACTTGCATAAAGCAAGGCTGGTCCTTCTCATTTTTCTTTTGTTCTCTTATGACGGAAGACAGGCGACCCTTGTGTGATGTACAAAGGGACAATGTTTTAATGTTATCGAGAAGCGCTGGTCAATGGTTGTAGAGGAAGTAAGTATTACTGTAACAGGCAGGAGGAGCGAGATATTATCAGACGAAGGTGAAACAGGACACGCAAGTAGCAGCAGTGTTTAAGCCACACTCAAGGATAGAAGCGTGACCAAGTGTCTAGCTAATGGCGACAGCGAGGAGCAGGCCGCACAGTATGAACAAGTTCTGAGCCTGGGAGGATTGTTTGTTCAACTTGCTCGCGCAAGGCGCAGCAGTGAGGAGCCTTGTTGGTGATGATAGAACTGATCCATGACCATGAAATGATATTTCCATCTGAGCTTCGCAAATCCTACCACGGCGGCCGAGACATGGGGTCGATCTTGTGACCATCTTCTTATAGATTGCTACAGGCCGTCCTACCAGACTTACTTGGTACGAGTCTGAAACATGCAAAGTAAATGAGGGGTGAGGGGCGATGGGTGAATGGGTGGAGAGAAATCAAGTCAGGTCTCAGGGTAGTTTCGGGCACTTTTGCGGTAAGTCTCAGATTTTTAGGGGGGTTTCTCCGGGGCGGGGCTGTGCACAAGGATCATTTTTTAGCTTCAAAATGACAACAATACAACAATTGCAACGTCCCGGCGTATTTCTATCCCAAACAACAGTCAAGACAAGAGTTCTAAAGGCCGCTTCGACGGTGTTGCTTTCTATACAGATGATCTCACCATGTCATTTTCTGCAACCTGGCTACAACTCGCTAGCTTAGGGGCGGGAACCCTGTAAGAGCTCATGTTGTAAGGATTCGGAGATCCTCGATCTATCTTGTCACCGAAGGCGCAGCTTTCGGGTGTCTTTTTGAGAGTTGCACATTTGTTGCGAGCAACAGAGATTGGTGGCAAAGTGTTTTGTTGCTTCACCAGTACTCGCAGCTTGGTCACGTGACTCGGATGAAATGATTCTTCACAACAGCCAACATGCAGCACCAATGCTCCCTCCGCCTTGGATTTGAGCCTCCAAATCCCACCTTCTCGTTGTAAACATATCTCCCTGATGCCGCTGGTCAATCACTCTGCCCTGATCAATTTTAGGACCATCGTGATACGCACATGGTATGAAGTTACTTCGAAGGGAAGACAAGACCAAGGCGACTGCTGGTGCCGGTAACTTATCTACATGTCCGGGCGAACTCACATGTTACATGGAATCCTCGTCAGCCAAGTCGATTATGGAGAAAGGAGCTTGCGCTGGCGCTGGCGCTGATGGTGCATTGGTGATAACCATCTCATCCGGAGGTGCAATTCTCTTTGTCCGCGGCTAAATTGCCAGCTTGAGGGTTTCCTTGTGCATCAATCGTCATGCCCTCCGATGTTGCCCGTTTCGCTTCGCCTGCGAAGTCCTTATCCTGAAATATCTTGCCGCCTTCGGTGGTCCCTCGTGGTCGGATCATCGCCTGTGATCTAGGCCGTCTGAATGTTTGTGTCCGCTCTGAAGTAGTTGCACGCTCATGACCAGCTTTCTCCTGTTCAACCTTTGCCGCTTTGGCACTCTTTGCTGCCTCCATGACCTTACTCTCCCACGACGTATATGAATTCTTGCCTGCGAAGATGGCAGCAAGATTCATGGTCTCGGTACCGGCGTCGAATACATCTTCGATGCCAGTATTCTCATCATCAACGAATCTTTCATCCTCGCTATTCGGTTCTTCGTCGGATGATTCGTCACCAGAGCTACACGAATCTGCAGGCGCGTAGTCTAGGCACGGGGAAAAATCGAGGTAATGGAGCTCGTCCCTCTCGTTTTTGCAATGACAATTACCGTCCTCGTCGTTGTCTGCCTCGACCTCCCACTGACAGTAGACACAGCGCCAAACGCCATCCTCTTCATCGAAGATAACGCAATCTTCCTCCCCGTCACTCTCGTCGCCCTTGTTTTCTTTTCCCATTTCTTCGCCTGCCTCGCAGCTTGCGTATCGACCATTCACAGTCCGCGAGCCACATGCCTTACAGTACTTCTGACACTTTGGATATACCGTACTCCAGCTGCCATTCGCACGTCCGACACCGCAAGACACCGTGACAGTGAGGACACTTTCCATCAATGAGAGCTAGGTAGCACTCTTCACACCGCCAGATAGCTGCGTCCACATCCATGATCATACCCCCAACCTCCTCACTAAAGTCCGACTCGACGCTCGTCTCATCACTCAACGAGGGTATTTCCGCCTCAGAGGAAGAAGGGCTCACAATCTCCAGCGAGCTATCTTCTGGGGTTCCATGCGGGTCTCCGCATGCGTCCAATTCCATTTCGCTTTTAGAAGTAGACGCCATAATCGTCAAAGAGCCTTCGCCATTCTCTCGTTCGGTCTCTTGAGATGCACCTGTCTCCTGGGACGTAGCTGGCTCCTGAGACGAGCCCGCTTCGGAAGCATTCGAGGGCTCAGGAGATGTGACAGGAAACCTATTCGCTAGAATTCCCACGTTGCTGTCGTTCAAATGCCGATACACCGATAAGAAGAAGAGAAGCCAGCGAGATTGCCTGGCATGCAGAAGTGTTTCCAGTGCTTCTAGCTTGTTACCCCAACCGCAGCTGTAACATGATGTAGCAATCTGCTCGTCGGTTACATCGTCATTGCTAATCCCGAGAAGCTCGTAAGCCTTTGAGGCTGTCATCGTTTCCACGTTGGACTTCCGTGAATTTGCTGATGTAGGGAAGGCGCCAGTTCGTAACCTTCCTTTTAGGTTAAGCAAAGCTGAGTATCAGTAGCAGTCGAGAAGAATAGTAATCTGTGTCCGTATTTGTACTGAAAGTTTCTCGAGGCAGGAGACGCGTACCTCATCGCGTCGGCAGATCTACGTGGGACCCCTGTCGTCCATTTCCAGATTCCAGATTGCCCTAGGTTTTCAACAACAGCTCAAGCCTATGTACTAATTTGGAGATGCATTTCTCAACCATGTGTGTGGAAGGTTAGTCGAATTGGCCCCGACAAGGGGTACGACACGTCAAGTGATGCACGAGCCGTTCATGCAAGGGCATTTCTCACCCTTTCCATCAAATAAGCGTACAGTGAGATATCAGTAGCTCTCTACGCACTTGGAAGCGGCAAAAGCCAGTCGAGATAATGTGCATGTCTACGAGATAGTGGAAGTCCTAAGGTTGTAGATGCAAGCGAAAGGCACAGCTTGAGGGGTCTTTTCTGTGAAGTTGAACATCTGTTGCGAGCGACTGACAGTCACGAAGGTATCGCTGTGCTATCCGTCATCAAGTGTAATCGCGCAACTAGAATTTATCAATTCCTGTGAAAATAAAACTGCCACGGCAATATGCAATTGGCGATCGCTTCGGGTGCCGGTGATATTGTTTTCATGCATGCCGAAGAAGCCTCTCTTGGCTTCTACTGAACTTCTTCACCCGGTATCGGCTTCACCTTCGATAGGATCATCGGACTTACAGAAAGGCGATCTCTCCATGGGAATTGGCTCGTCGTCAATCATAGCCTCGTCCTCGGTGTCTGGCTCTTCATCAGTAGATTCGTCTTCCGAGCTGCAAGAATCAGCCGGGTAATAGTCTGGGTGTTCTGACAAGTCAAAATAGAGTTGTCTGCCCTCGGGGTCGTAGCAACCACAATAAGCAATATCCTTGTTGTCCGCTTGGACCTCGACCATGCAAATTGTGCATCTCCAGACTTTGTCATAGTCGTCCAACGCCATACCCTCCTTCTCCTTCTCGCTCTCCTCGGATAACACACACTCGGCACACTCCCCATCGATCTTGTCTTGACCACAGCCCTGGCATGTCTTCGGGCATCGAGGACAATCCTCGCCTGCAAATTGCCACTCGCAATTCCTGCAAAAAGCGCAGTGTCCATTGGGGCATTTGCCCTCCACGAATTCTTGTTCGCAATTCCAGCAGCGCCAGACCTCATTAGCCTGGTCCCACCACAACAACTCATCCGGTTCATCTTCGAGATCTGATTCTCCGCTTGATTGGTCGCTGGAGCAGGGAATGTACGATCCTTCCGGATCAGGAGTCTCCAAACGCGGTAGGCCATAGTCATGCGTAGCACTCGCATGACTCTCGGACTCTAGTGAGCTGTCGTCGGGCGTATCGATGCTGTCTACAGAAGACTCGATGTCCATCTTCTCGTCCGCGGCCGACTCCACGACCGTATCAGGTGAGGAATTAGCCGTAATCGTGGGTTGGACAGTAAGCTGATTGGCAACAGTTGATCTGTCAGGAGCCATCCCCTTCAATATTGCAATATTTTCGTCATCCAAATGGTCGCGAATAGCCAGGGCGAAGTGTAGGAACCGGGAGTTTCTAGCAGCAGCAATGGTTTCCAAAGCTTCCTCTTGCTGGCTGTGGTCAAAGTAGAGCGACGCCGTAGCGTGGTAAGCGACGACCACCTGCTCGTCTGAGACTGCATGATCATCGATATCGAGCTTTTTGTAGGCATTGGCCACAGCATAAGAATTGGTCTCGATCATGTCCGCCATGGTGTTGAAATGTGATATTGCGTTGAACCTCAGTGTATGGTGTTGTACCTAACAGCAATACCTTACAGCGAGAGTGTAAGCATGAGTTGGAGTGAGCTGTGATGAATTCACGCTTAGCTGACTCACACTGATGACTCGCAATAGCAAAGTCTCGGTGTCGTTTTCCAGGAAGTGAGAAGCTGAGATGTTGAAGAAGGAAGGGACCACGAGGTAAACGCATTCACAGCATACTCCTAAGGCGCTAGCGGCTGTTTCCTACAACACCATCTCCCCCTCCCGTAACAATCTTGCTTTTCTGCTCACACATGATCGGAATTGCCTTCTTTAATGGCATGACCGTAGACGGACAGAATCTACTCTTTCTCCCATCGCGCTGATAGGCTACATGTCGGTCGCCTGTGTTCAAGTACCTTGCTATGCATCCTAGCGTTGGAGCCTAGATGGGAAGCCTTGGTTCTGCTCGATGCCACTACACCACGCGAACAGATTGTGGCTATCCGATGCCGCATACATCACTCACATTAGCCTCGTACCATTCATACTGCGATCTGCGCTCGTTATCAAATCCCTGAAGTAGAATTGTCCAGGGGAGTGGACGGCGCAGCCCAGACGCGAAAACCAAAGTCTTCGCAGATGGCCCACAAATCATTTTCCTAGGAATGAGTTCAGGCTCAATCAGCTTAGAGCGATAAGTCGTGTTAGCGATTCCTTATTTGTAGCTGTAGAGTCTGAACGTCTTGATCCAAGACGTATACTTGTGACTTCTAATTAGCTATCTACGTTCTTGCAAGACATACCTTGGGCGATTTTGTAGATATTGGATAGCTGTGAGCAACACAATCTAAAGCTGTACTCGAGCAGTATGGCCATAAGAACAGGAATGTTGAGAAGTGGGCTGGAGACCGATCAGGTAAAAAGTCGTCCCTAAAAATCTATATGTTCTGCCAACACTACCGAAAGATCGCACTAGAAGGCTTTCGTCGCGTCGCGTTGAGAAGGAATTATGTCTTCACTTCCCATCTGGAGCTTTGTCTCCCCAAAAAATCATCGCACAGTCAAGCAACTAGAGATTCATTGTTTCAGAAATGATGGAGTTCGAAATCTGGGAAGATAGCGATAACTCTAGCGAGGCTACAACGATCCAGCTAGATACGGGTGCTCCCGGGTCTAGTACAAATGAGAATGTATTAACCCCGATAGACCCGGAAACTGGACTTCGCCAGAGTGTGCTAGAGTGAGTTCACCACGATGAACCATCAGTCCTTGATCATGTATACACATATCTATAAGCTGACACGCTACGACTCTAAAGATATCACCGTCGTGAAGCTGCACAACGCGCCTACGCATTGAGAATAGCACGCGAAGCTCGCATCAGCACCCTAGCATCAGCTGTCCCACTCGCCTCGACCCCAGTGTCCGCCGCCCCAGTTGCCTCTCCCCCAACTGAGGTCACCGCCGACCCTGTCTCTAGTTCCTTCGAGAACACCATGGCCCAACAAGCAAACGCCGATCCCAACGCAGGTTACCTCCAAGAGTCGAACGACGACGTCTCTCTCGCCGATGATCTAGGAGAGGAAGAGCCCTTGACACTCGATCCTAGTACCTTCCCCTCCCACCATCCCTCTACCACCTCACTAACTTTACAACTTACAGCACAAGACCCTTCCCTCCCCTCCAATCTCAAAGAAATCTCATCTCTCGCCAGCTGGCAAGTCAGCACCTCCAAGCCCAACTGCGACGTTGATGCCCTCCGCTCGCATTCTCCAGCACAGTACTGGCAGAGCGATGGACCGCAGCCACACCTACTTACGATCCACTTTTACAAGTGGGTTAAGATTGTCAAACTACGCGTCTACCTCGACTTCGTACTCGATGAATCCTACACGCCTACGAAGATGACGTTCTGGGGGTATGCCATCGTTCCCTCTCTTACCCTCCAGCTCAAGTCCCTAATGTATGCGCAACTTTTGCTAACGCTGCTCTCACACTAGTGGTACCGGCCTCCACGACCTAATCCAATTCGCCGAATGGCAAGGTCAGGAGCCTCGAGGCTGGGTCGACATCTCGCTCGACGGCGCTGGACCCGAGGGACGTGCCGAGCTTCGTGCTTTCGTCATCCAAGTTCGTGTGCTGGAGAACCATCAGAATGGGAAGGATACGCATGTCCGTGGTGTTCAGTTGTTTGCCAAGGATGAGGAACAGGGTGCTGTTGGTTTTGGATGGGAGAAGACTTCTGATGGAGGTGGGGGTAGGCACGGGAAAGGGAAAGGTCGGGATATGGATGATGAGGAGGAGGAGGGGCTGGAGAAGAAAGAGCCGGGGTGGCCGAGCTGGATGGACGATCCTGTCATTCGTTGAAACACTGCGGGAGGGATGACTTTAAAGATGGATAAGCAGACCGTGTGATCTGGCATTTTCGAGGAACTCGAGAGCCAAGTTGACGGATTGATGGGTATGATACCCAGAGATATAAGGCGTTTCTTACACTTTCGGAGGTCAGTACGTTACGCTTGCACTCAAGTTGCGTTGCTAATGACGACTTTTATGATACCAGTCCCAGACATTATACCTTTCCGGACTCCAGTATGGCAGGGTCCATGCCCATGATGGTGATAGTAGACAGACATTAAGCGCAGGAAATTGAGGACCATAGTGTTGTGCTAAGATTCAGTATCTACCCAGATAGTATCTTAGCCAGCACTTTAGCCACATGATCGCCCACTTCCTTCGTCGTCGATTTCCCTCCGATATCTCCAGTATTCACACCTTCATCGATCGTCCTCCTCACAGCCTCTTCAATCGCCTTTGCCTCTTCGGGTTTGTTGAATGAATAAAGCAACATCATAGCCACTGACAGAATCGCTGCGACTGGATTGACTTTCTCCTTGCCTGCAATGTCTGGTGCGGAACCTACCATTCTATTAGCATACTTTCAACATCCTTGATTTTGGGCTCCACATACCATGAATGGGTTCGTAAATCCCAAAGCACACCCCCTTCCCATCCGGCACTCCACTCAGACTCGCACTGGGCAGCAAGCCCAGACTCCCAGGTATCACACTCGCCTCATCACTAATGATATCTCCGAAAAGGTTGCTCGTTACCACAATCCCATTCAGCGCTCGTGGGTCCTTCACTATAAGCATAGCCGCACTGTCGATCAGATGATGTCCCAGCTCGAGCTGGGGGTACTCGTTCTTCATGATCTCTGACACGACCTTCCTCCACAATCTCGAAGTGGCTAAGACGTTCGCCTTATCCAAACTCCACACCTTCTGCGGCGGATCACTCTTCAGCGCTAAATGTGCCGCTAGTCTCGTAACTCGCTCAATCTCAGGGCGAGAGTAGGGTTCCGTGTCCCACGCTAGCCCATCGCCGTTCTCCTCCTCTTTTCGCTCGCCGAAGTAAATACCGCCAGTCAATTCCCGAACTACGGTGAAATCGACGCCACGGCATATGTGCTCTTTGAGAGGAGAAATTGTGATGAGGGATTCAGAGGCGAAGTTGCAGGGGCGGAGATTGCCAAAGGTGTTTAGTTCTTTGCGGAGCTTGAGGAGACCTTGTTCGGGGCGGACGGCGCCGGTGCCGTATTTCTGACAAGATCAAGTTAGGTTCTGCGGTTCGGTTGGGGTTGATGCGAGCGGGTGTACTGGACCGCCTATCGCGCCGAGGATGACTGCGTCTGATTTTCTGGCTGCTTCCAAGGCTTCGTCTGTGAGGGGAGAGCCGGTGGCATCGATCGAGGCCTGAAAGCGGCATCAGCATCTTGAGGTGCTCATGGGATTCAATCGGGTATGCGTACACCACCAAGCAGGTGTTCTTGGAAGTTGAATTTGATGTGTGGTCGTTCTTTTTCTACCACTCTAAGGATCTGGGATAGCTGGGTCAGCTGTAGCTTCCAGTAGTAAATCTTGTTATCTAGACCTTGAGAGCTTCTGTTGTGACCTAGGAAAGAGAGCGTAAGCAGCTGAATCCTCACGTGTCGTACTGGTGGCATAGGAGAGGCTTGCCTCGGGGCCACAGTAGTCTCCAGCGAAGACGACGACGTTGTAGGAGGGCATTGTGGGCGGGAATAAAGACTGTCGTATCAGGTATCTCTTGCTACTCTATCAGAATGAAATGCTAAGCATTATTCATGAGTATCTCGAGACTTCAAAGTTTAGCCTTAATCGGCCGGGAAAACTTCGGCAATGGCGATTCAAGGTCCATATGAAGAGGACTATTTGTGTGGGTCCAACATTGAATTTCCAGGGCTAGTGGTGAGCCAAAAAATCCTTCTACTTCCAGCCTCTCTAAGTCCCCAAGTATAGCGTCTACAGCTGGAGTCTCGGTAAGGAATGTCAAGATTAGCATACTATCTACATCTCCCTCATAGAGTTATCAATTGTACATCTTATCAATGTTGAATTATTATCATTGTTCGCAAGGTTGGTATCTTAACCACCGCTAGCTCTGCAGCCCAAAGATCTTTTGTGTCAAAAATCCCAAGAGGGTTAGATCCACCAGCTAGACCTCGGCAATGATAATCCTCGGCATTGGTTGCTCGAAGTCCACACTCACGACACTAAAGCACACCTCCTTATGTGATGCCGGCACGAAGAGGATGTCTACTTGGTATCTGTGCGGCGACATCATGGCATTCATGTGGGCACCGAGTCCTAGTTGTGTGGTATCCGCACTAATTATGACACCATCCATGCATGGACCGTGAGATCCACGAGGCCTGCCACTGGCGGGCATCCCATGTCTTCCTTCGCAGTGCATTGGCGAACCAACACTGAGCTCCCACAGCCTTCAGCCTTCGTTTCGAATCCAATCGCATACTACTTCAGTGCCCATCCTCCGTACAATAACGCGATTCTTCAGGCTCTAATCTTCACACCTCCACCGCAGCCTCCGCGAATACTGCTTCTTCAACATTCAGGGGGCACTGACCCCCACGCCTGTTCGCAATGATGGCAGGTTCCCAGCGTCAGACCCATTCACGGGGACCAGACGATGCTACACACTTTGTCGCGGGTAGTATTCGAACAGACAGGCCTGCAGATGAGTCGCATCGCTACAATGTCAAGCACGGAACTTGGATCCCCTGGTTGGCCGAATGGGCATGCTCAATGGATGAGAATGCTATGCATGGTCGAAGTACCGGAGCTGGCGTCCTTGTCAGCACATAGAAGCCAAGCTTTACCCTTGAAGAAGGCTCGGAGTACGGAGGCAGTGACTCGAGCATGGAGCTAGACTCTCTTCAAATCTCGATGATTCCAGAGGAACATGGAGTACATGTCTGGGCAACAGAAGAAGATCTTAAGGGCTTTGTCAAGTCTGGATTGTACCCCCTCGAGGAGACTGAACAGTATCAGATGATGTTGGAAGCCTTTGCGTTTTACCGGCAGGACTATACCCAGCTGGAGTATTTGAGACGGGCGAGGCAGAGTAAAGCCTTCGACCAAGGCGCCGGATTCTGATGAAATCAACTTTGGTTGGGTCCTTATTAATGGCCGCTTCGGTGGCTAGAAAACCTAATTGCTAGAGCGGTTCTCAATAATGACGACTCTTCACTGCTGAATGGATTGGAAGAGAGCAGCCAAACTCTTGGCATCTACCCGCGTCACCGTTTCTATAATACCTCACGAGTATTCCACTCGTTCAATCTATAGGCTTTCAACCATGATACTACGCGGCTGTTGGACTATTACAGCCGTTACTGTTCATCCATGGGATCTCGAAGTTCGAAAGCCAGGGACTGGGAGAGTCTGTTCTGGAGCGAGACAGTGCATTGAAGACATACGTGTAGGTCTTTCCTGACTTCGCGTGGATGGCAAGCAAGCCAATGTGTATGCCATCAGTCATTCGTGCTACCGGGGCACGGAGTATCCCAGGCATGTTTCTGGAAGAAACAAACATAGATCGACTATTTGCAGCGTTATTGAAGTCAAAATGTGGCTAGCGCTTGGGGATGTTGTCTTGTGAATGCCGCACATATACAAACGCAAGGGTCTTTGCCAAGACCATCTAAGAAAGAATGCTAGCAACCTCTTAGGTTTGGCTTCCTCTTACGAAATCATTAGGTTCGTCTATCAAGTTCAACCACTTTGCCACATCTAACCTGGTGTAGCCTCACGACCATTTGATTGTTGCACCCCAGTCTGATTCGCATTTTCCGGAGATCATGAGGCACTGCCTTTGCGTGAAGGAACCTTATCTGAATTCATCTGCAGGCCAATTCACTCTGCTTACGGACGGGCGTTGGTCCCACCCTACTCACCTCCGAAGCGGCACCAATTTGTCACGTGCATGCGTGCAAAGTACGTCATCTAGCCAAGGATCTTTGTTCTGTCAGATTCTAGGAAGCTGGGGTTGCAATTCAAGACCAAGGTGCTGCGACTACGACGCCCAGTCTGCCTCAGAACTGTCGCTTCTGCAGAGCGGCTAGCCCGCATGCATCACACCCGATCCTCCGTCTCGCCAATCTGGTCATTTATTCCGGTGAATTTTGTCGAGATCTTCAAACATGTCAGCAACGACCTGTCAGCTGGCCGACTGTATCCATTCCGCAAGGAGATTGCCGGATGCCCGGAGCGCGCTTATGGTCCTCGTGCCTTCCTTATTGAGGAAGCGAGGGCGATCGGAATGCGTGCCGTAAAGATCTTGCAGGACCTTCATATGCAATAACATTTTCCTGTGATCTCGTACATGATACCAAAGATTTCAAGCTCACAAAATGCAGCTCCAATTTCTGCTGCTTAATCCAATAGCCTCGATATTCCCTCTCGCACATGCTTGGTCATATGGATGCAAATGCGTATGATGAGAATTTGTACTATCGTGTGGAAAGATAAGGAAATGCTAATACGCAATAGACACCTGACGAGAATTGCTGGCCAACAACCTCCCGATGGACTTCCTTCAACCAATCACTCGGAGGGAAGCTGATCGTGGACACTCCTCCAGCATTGCCATGCTATCCAGGTCCAGCGCAAAACGCTGCGGCCTGTGCGGCTATTGACGTCGAGCTGACAAACCAGGCTTTCATAGCCCAGAATCCTATCGCACTCTCTTATCCTACAGATTCATGTCCACCCATCAACGCTACTGCTGGGAACTCCTGCACTATTGCAGACCAGCCAATGAACACATGTCCTTCCGGCAACTCGACAACCAAGCAACCTATTGGAGTATGTTCGATTGGAGATCAACCGAGATATACAGTTAACGCGACGTCTATAGCAGATGTAGCGGCAGGCATTAACTTCGCCCGGCAGAGGAATATAAGACTAGTGGTCAGGAACACTGGCCATGATCTATTACGAAGGTGAGCCAATTGAGTGGTTGACGGCGTATGTAGGGTCTGATTCGTACTAGGTCAACGGGCTATGGCAGCTTGCAGGTCTGGATACATTATCTGAAGACAGGGCTTACATTCCAAGAGACGTACAAGCCTTCCGGTCATTGTCAGAAGTCCAATTGGACAGGAAGTGCTTTTACCGTCGGAGGAGGGTACACATGGGGAGATATTTACCCACTTGCAGCGGCTAAGAACGTTGTAGTCGTTGGCGGTGGTACACCAGTAAGTGAGAGACCGAAGGCTATTGCACCTTGCCTGATGAAGATCTAGTCCGTTGGCAGTCTTGGTGGCTGGATGCAGGGCGGTGGTCATAGCCCCGCAACGCACGACTTCGGTCTTGGAGCAGACCAAGTCCTCGAAGCGCGGGTTGTGCTGGCGTCCGGAAAAACCGTCACAGCGAACGCGTGTCAGAACTCGGATATCTTCTTCGCAATTCGTGGCGGCGGACCGAGCAGCTATGGTATCGTCGTCGAAACGGTTGTCAAAGCCCACCCAACGAACAATGTCGCAGCTCAGATCTTCGGCTTCGCACCTCTCACTCAGAATGATATGCCAGCTTTCATGGATGCCGTATCCATAATTCACCAGGCCTATCCCAATCTCTCGGACAGCGGCTTCTCCGGCTACGGTTCTTGGTCCTTGTATTCTCCGACTCCCCTTGTTGGTAATTACAGCACTGGCTTCATCCACACCATTGCTAACTTCGGCAAAACGGCTGCACAAACAGAAGCACTTTTCGCCTCAACGGCTGCCCGTCTAAACAAGTACAATGGGACGAGCCTCTACATGACCACCAAGTACCTCTCCTTCCCCACATATGTCGACTACTACGACACCCTCTCCGGGATCGTCACGCCAGTCGGCCAAACCGCCGCCCTCGGCTCACGCTTCCTTAGCCGTGAAGCCCTCACCAGCAACGTCACAGCCTTAAACACGATGCTTCAATCCATAGCCGGCACGCCCGAGCAAGCAACATCCAACAACATTGTCTTCGTCGGCGGCGGCCAAGTCTTTGCCGACGCCTCCGACCCCTATTCAGGTGTCAACCCCGCCTGGCGCAAAACCTACGTCCACAACATTGTAGCGCGCGGCTGGGCTCCTGGCTCTTCCCACACCACTATTCAGGGGGTCTATGACGATGTCACGAATGTTAAGGCCCAGGCTATGAAAAAATTGGCGCCGGACACGGGTTGCTATATGAATGAGGCAGATCGATTTGATAAGGATTATCTGAAGGACTTTTACGGAGCGCATCTGGGGAGGTTGAGTGTGATTAAGTGGAAATATGATCCGCAGCATGTTTTCTATTGTCCTACTTGTGTTGGTAGTGAGTTTTGGGATGTGCAGCCTAGTGGTCAGATCTGTTTTCAGGGTGGGAAGGTTAACAGGGGAAGGGGTGGTTATGGAGCACAAGGTGGTGGGTGGAATTAGTGGTTGCGAATCTCAGATTGACAAACCTATTCAGCATGCACATTTCCTTTTAGGTGATTTGTATATCAGCATATGTTGGCGTTGTACAGTTGTCAAGCCCAGTCCCTTTACTTGGAGATGTCCTTGCTAAACGATTGCTTAATCTGAGTTTCGGCAGAGTATCTCTTGCCCTGCAGTCACATTCTTCGATCTTTGTTCGTCTCCCAGTGAACCATATCGATAATTACCCACCTTCTGAAGTTAGAAAGAGCGGTGGTCGAGTGTCAACTTCTCACATTGGGGTAAGACGTATCACAATTCTCTTATGATGTCGGTGTCACTATTCTTACCTTCACATCTTCCTCTCTTCCTACAATCCTTGACTCCTTGGCTCGCCGCTTCCAGCCATAGTTACACAGCTGCTCACCCCTTCTTATGAGACTCTCCAGCAAAGTTCCTGCCTCTAGCCTCTAATGTCCTTCCTGTGCATCGGACGCCCACGCCGCCGCCGCTCAGTCCTAGTCCAGCACGCCTACCACAACTCCTCCTCCTCCTACGACTTCCCCCACACCATCACCGTTCCACATTCTCGCACCACCTCAGTCGCCTACCCCCTCCCAGTCGCCTATACTCGCAAGTCCTCGGGCGCCTATCCAATTGCCCAACACTCCCGCTATTACCGCGCTGGCTCCACCTACAACAATGGCTACAGTGACTGGCCCGTCGCTACCAATCCACGGTATAGTGTGCCATCTGCCCGCTGGCGGACTTATCGCTCTGGTATGGGCCGCCGTGCTCCTGTCAGGCATGTTCGTCGCCGCTCGTACCACGATCCGTAATACTAGGGTTGGGAGGTTAGAGGCGCATGACAGGCGCATATATCTCGCCTACCTGGTGCTGGTGGTCAATACGGTGCTACAGACGTTGCAGACGCCGCATGTTTATTACCTGGCAACAGCACAATCTGGATCGCTACCGCTAGACCTGAAATTAATCTCTCAAGGTAATGAATATGTGAGGTATGAGTTTACGATTATAGCACTCTTCCGGACCATGCTGTAAAGTGTGAAAGCGAACCTTTTGGCGCTGTATTGGGAATTGTTTGAAAAACAGCAGGTGTACAAACGGTGGTGGATGGCTGTTGCTGTCTTTACTGTTGGGACGCATGTCGGCTGCTGGTTTGCGAGTGCAGAGGTTTGCCATCCAGCCTCCAATTACTTCATTTTTGGTATGGCGGATGCTCGCTTCTGTAGAGGCGAAATGGCGTTGCTGATGTGTTGAAGATCATTGCCAAAAGCCGATCGATCTTAGAGGTGGACTTGTGTCTGTTGCTTATACTACTGCTGCCGGTGTAGCTACGAACTTCATAAGTAGTCTCTTCCTGACAATCCCGTGATGTCGTTTTTCAAAAGCTGGGCCCTGTAAGAGTCTTCTCCCCTGCTTTCATCAACATCATCATTACGATTATCCGTGCCTCCCAGATCGGCCGTAAAACGTTCACAGGCGGTGTTCTCTTGGCTGTCCGGGGTATAATTCACTCTACTGTCTGTGAGTATTGAAGCACCCTCTAAATGCTAATTGTGGAATTGAGTAAGAACTCCTAAGAAATATACTGACAAGCAACTGTCCTTCTCAACGGTGTTGTTAGGCTGTCTACCACCATTCAAGTCCCTTTTCAAAGCCGTGGCTCTTCGTCCAAGCGTTACATCCCTGCCTACGACCTGAAGGCCTCTTCTACTTCGAAGACAAGTAAGGGCGCAATTGTCAGTGCAAGCAGTGGGGGCACGAAGAATGCGAACGCCAGATCCACTGACATAGAGATCCTGCCTGGCGGAGACATTCAGCTCGACATATGCTATGGTGGCAAGAAGAGTGTTGATGAGGCGTCGAAGGGAGGAATTGGTGTGTGGATGGAGTTTGTAAGTGTCCAGTCTCCTTGCCCTGGCGTATCTATAATGAGAATCAAAAGTGGCTAAAGTTGGATACCCAGGAGGTTAAAAGCCACTGCATTTTTGGCTATGGAAAGGAGGTCGAACGATGATAATTGCTCTAGGTAGAGATTGGGTAATATGAAGTATAGGTAGCGAAGATAGCCTTGCAAACAGATTCTCTGTTCGAGCACATATGGGCTTCAACGTTGCAAAAAGATCGAGCGTGTAAAAATTTGACAAATCTTGCGTTTGAAATTGTAAATGCGTGTGTTCAGAAAGCCGATGAGACTCTTGGTGATTTCGCCAAATGGAGTAGGGAGTTGCATTGGTCGGGGCGTGTTAGAATGATAGCATTATTCTACTGGTAGAGAGCGTTCTGTTACTTTGTCAATAGCTGTGGGAGACCGTCATGATTTCGAGACTGTGCTACAGGGCCTTTAATAATACAAATCATGGTCCCGATGGCTCTCTGGAGGTCGCTAAAAGCACTTTATTTCTCGTCGAACTCATTTGGAGTACGAGCAAGGACGGATTACCATCACAGGATTGTTTTGACTTTACCATATGGTATGTTCAAGCAATGACCACTGTAGCTGAAGGCGATAAGACTAATGCAGGCGCCCTATTCGACACCAAGGATTGTGGTAGACTCTCAGGACTCTCTGATCCCGCAAAATCTGAAGGCGTTGCACTCTGTGAATTATGGGAAATTGCCACAACGCCCGTTGGAGTAGGCTCATCTATTACCGAAACAAACAATCCAGGAGCTGACTGAGAGTACCGGGAGTGACTTGTACAGTATCAGTGTCTGTCACTGGCAGAAGTCTAATCGCACGGTCAAACTCATAAGCGACTTCCGATTTCCCCCCTTTACCGGCTCGGGTGCACATAGCAACGATGGCTTCCATTGCTAGCCATACATTCCTCCATTCTGCTGGTACTGTTAAGTCTTCCTCGTCGATGACTATTTGGCACTTTCCATCAGCTGTACGAGGAGTCAACATCGAACAACTTCAACCTGTCAGAAAATTGGCCTTACGTGATCGAAGCGTCAGCGGGACTGCTACATCTATGTTGGTGTCGGTGGTTTTCCCAAATCTTTCCTACGACACAAATTTGTCAACGTCATCCAGGATGTACCTGCATGATCCTTGCGGCGCTGACATTGTTCCGCTGTATGTGACTTGAGGTTCGAACAAGGCTACAGCCAACCCAAACTTGTTATCACCTCTTAGTGGGGCGTCAATCCGAAGATCGAAAAGCTTATAAGGCTACACGGTGGCAAAAAGCAGCCAAACAAGCGCACAGAGTCACGTTGTTATGGCTTCTTTCTATTAGGACATTCTTACCAATCTTCCTCGCGGACCCGCCAATACCGCGCCTCATCACACATTGCTGGATAACAGCACGAGCACCCTCAGTCACATTATGTGCACTTCCGTGCGCGACATCCCCAGCCATGTTTGACATCGAAAAAGGCTGTATGGTGCAAATCCCATCATCTGCATTCAGTCGACCGATATCAGCCTCCAAGAAAACTGTCAATGCGCATGCAAAAGCCGGAGCGACTTACCGCTAAATGGACTGATAGATAGATTAACGTCGACGGTGGGCGTATATCTGCGTCTGCCCCAACTTTCTTGTGTGGCGCCTGTAGGGCTTTGGTGCAAGGCGTTGAAACAGCTTGCCGCGTTCAGGCCGCCTCCGTATCGTTGGGCATCGCATCTGACACCGTAAAAGTAGCTGAGGTCTGTGTCTACGAGGCCCAGTGAGCCGGATGAGCGAGCTATTTATGACTGCTAGAGATTCGAGAGAGGTATTGAAGAAGTTTTGGGATGTTGGTGCGAGGATTGGTTGGGCGCGTTCTTGCAAAAGCGCACGCTGTTCAATTCATTTGGGTGTGTGTATCGTGCTAGCGGTGCAGATTAAGGTGAGAAGGGCAAGCGACAGGAAGACTAATTAGACTATGTTTTGCATGTTTGGGGCGATTCTTCGGACGGTGTCTGTTGCTGGTAAAGCAACAAATGGGGATGCGGCATCATGCGTCTCTACAAATAGTTGCAGAAGGTGGCTGCGCAGCTGCGGAAGAGCGCCAGTTTGAGCGTCTGGACAAATGATGATAGGCGACATGCAGTGTGAGTATAGTGCGTAGACGGATTTGCCGACGTCTAGGCTTCGGTAGGACTCCTGCCACCAAATCAGAAGTGATTCAGTTTTCCACAGTTGCTTAATTCGTTGGGAGAAGAGCAAGACAAGTGGCAGCTGCAAGGGGCACAGAACCGCAAGATCGCAAAACACCGCATAGATGAGCGAAGACATCGGTAATTGGAAGCATTGCGAAGCCGTTGGACTAACCAATGAACGAGCAGAAGAGTCAAGAAAGCGGTAATTATGGCGGTCACGAAGCCCGAACATTGTAGTGAATTCGTGTGCCTCACTGGTTGAACCCCTGACTCACTTCGGCCTCTGGCAACGTCGTAATTCGCATTTCCTCCTTATGCTTCTTGACCGCCTCCTCAATACAGTTCAGTAATGCTGCTTGCTTCCTCTCGAAGATGACATCTCGCGACTTCAGCATTGCCTCAAAAGGCCCATTCGCCCTCTCCCACAACTTTGCGGCTATCAAGACGACCTCTCCAAACTTCTCCTCTTGTGTCTTCTGAACACCGTTTGCTTTGTTGCTAGCCTTTCTGTTCCATTCTTCAACGCTGCCGAGGGGGTGGACGGTCTCGATGCGTTCAACTCGGGAGTCCAAGTAGAGACCCCATGGTATGACGGCGTTGTACCAACCATACTGTGCGCCTGCGACGTCGACTGCGTAGGCTTCGGCGTTCTTCAAGGTGATCTTGATGATGCAGTGAAGAGACGCAGTGTTGTCATTGTGATGGCCATCCTGTGAGACCATGACGACGTGGCGGAGGTGGTTTTGGATTGCGTAGTCGATTCGATAGATATTTAGGAGGATGTCTGTAATGTATTAGAATTCGGCTTGCAGGGTTGGAGCTTCATGGAATAAGACTCGTGCTCACCGGGAATCATAACCTCCATGAGAATGTGAACAATTCCCAAAGCGTTACCACATGTCAAGTAGGTCAAGGCAGACAACTTATCCTCCTCGTTGGTGAAGAAGCTCCATGAGAATGGTAGCTTGTCAAAATCATCGTAGAGACCCTCATATAGATAGATATCGTCTCCTTTCTTCTCCACGTGTGCGATGCCTAAGTCAAAAAACTGTTCCAAGTACCTGTAGAAAGCCAATTGGGCGGTACGTCCAGCGCGGTAGATGGATCTCCGATCCTGGGCCAGCCTGCACGCGGCTTTATGCTTTCGCCAATCCTGGATTTGACAATTGGGCGAGCAGTACCATGTTTTGGCCACTTCGTTGCCAAAGGCGTCCCGGGCTTGATGGCAGCCATTGCAAACCAGGATCGCATCCTTGCGGCAGTGTGCACAGGGGTTGATTGGTTTTTCAAGATTATCTGCTGTAATTGGATCCATGGCGAATGGAAAATCTGCATCAGGGCAGCAATATAAGGTCGGATATCGTGAGGTTAGTTCCGGTAAGATAACATTGTTGGTGAACTCCGGTAGGTAGACACCCGGAGGCAGATATTATGAGAACAGTAACCGGCAAATTCTAGTTTGTTTTGGCAACGTCAATACGCAACGTTGAGGTCTTGCGCGCTAGAATGGCAAGAACCCGAAATCAACAGCAACGTTCACAGCTACATAAAATGTCGTTTCCATGACTGGACAAAAACTTGCTATAGCCAATTTCCACTCAAAGGTGTGTCACCAAATAAGAGCTCATAGCAAGAATCGATAGTATAGAATGTTCTCGTAAAGATAATTGTTCTTCTTGTTTCTCCAACTCGGGCATATCTGTCGACATGGTTCGCAGCAGGAGGGAAGCAAGAGTAGACCTGGGAACAAAGCATCTTTGTAGCATGTTATTCTACTGGTCAACTTTACGGTTTTTAACAAGCTGACAGCCACGTCCTCTTGTCCTCAACCATTCCTTGGACTTCCAGATTTGCAATATGATTCCTTCCTCTGTTGTAACTTTTTTAATGCGGCTCGTTATTTTCCGTCTTTCAGCTTGTGCCTGCCACTACTCGTGGGCATCCCAATGTACCTCGTCCTACAATTCGCCTATCCCAAATTTCTTATTGCGTGCGATTGGTATACGAGCACAACAGCTGGGCTTTCGACACGTTCACGGCTTCTTCTATGGAATTCTTTGGGGAAACGTCAAGGGCGAAAGGATGTTATCAGATGGGTATTCCTCCGCTGGTGACATCTGGGGTGCAGAAAAGAAGTCTGTTGTCCTGGCCGGGTCTCTTGTGACTGCGCAGAACAAGCTCCTCCCCCATTTGGAAGCTTGTCATGTTCAGGCCATTCATAATGACGCGTCACGTTCGATCAAGGCTTATGCATGGGTCCAAAGATCCAAGGCAAGAATCCTCCCACGGGGACGGCCATCCGTGCGGTGAAGAAGGCAGACGAAGGCTATCGGAGGGAACCGCAAGATAATCTTGTGCCGCACTAACACAGCTGTCTCTCGGAATTAGCCATAACAAAACGCCTGACACGTGCTGCAGTCTGCATCTTTAGGAGTCCTGGGAGGTCGCTGTGAGCCCCATGGCTTGAGCTGCGGTTCGACTAGGCTCGAAGCAGCGCCAAATGCGCCTAGTGCCAAGACTTTTGACGTCGGCGAACATCCTCGCCATCAGACTTTCGATCTGACAGCGACGCCCTCAACATCCGTTCATCCCATCATAGAACAATGAGACTGTGCAAGATCGATTGGTCTTCTGTCACATCAGGACATGCCAATTGGCCTTTACTGCAGCTTTCAGATTGAGGCCATGAAGGCTCTTGAACTACTAGCCGCCGAGGCTTAGACGGATCGCCTTCATTGACTCCAACTACACATTTACCCATTCAAGCTGTAGCAGCTGCTGAGAGTGAGGCTGACGATCTAGTGACAATGAATACGACGACGAAATGAGTCACTGGCTTTTAATAGTTAGAAAATGCTCAGCGTGGCAGTAAAGCTGTTCTGGCGACCATGCTCTCCTTTTCCCTCCCCTACACTTTCCGAACTATGTGGTCCGGTGATTGATTTTCCTCATGCAACATGTGTCATGACTGCTCTTGTTTGGCCGCTTTCATGGCCTACGCAAATAATACAAAAGACTGACACTTCTGTCTGTAGCAATTGACGGGCAGCATTGATGCACTGACTCAGGCACATCGACTCAGGTACAGCGAGTCCGCTACACAGCCTACGCCTCCCGTGGGTTCCTGCGACCTCTCCATCCACTCAAGCCGACCATCTTGATCCCGTTCACGACTTCACAGTCTCTCCCTTACATTTCTTTCACAGCCGCCTGAACCACCTCAGACGACGAACGACTTCCCTATGGCTACCACCATGAGCAGCTCTGGCTGCACGGTCGAAAATCTAGTCAGAGCACAGGTACAAGATGGCGTCACACAGCCGTCAATCGGTACCATAATCGGCATACCCTTCCACGGCAGTTGCCCTAGATGCCACCACTTCCACAGAGACCACCTTTTCACCTTCTCCCTCAATTCCAATGATCACACAAGGCTCGAATGTCAAGAATGCCAACATCCCATGTTCGGCCTTGGGAGAACCTCAACACAGACTACACTTGCATCTGTCGAGACCGGGTATACGCCCAATACCCGGATCTGCGCGGAGCGACCCCAGCCTCAATCAGGACTACACATTGAAACGAGCTCTGGCTCTTCAACCCACAGACCATGCCCTTCACCTCAAGGAGCATTGACTCCAATCGCAGAACAGAACTCTCTCAGACGGAGTCGATCTACGTCCAACGTAGTCGACCCAACTTCAATCGAGCTACCAGGAAATGTCATAGGAGCCGGTATCGGTCCTCTCAGTCTCGGCGATCAACGCTTTGCGTTGCCTAACCTTCCATACAACGCTCCAGAGCCGGGGTATCAGCACGTACAGCCTGTTCTTTGGCGACGCATGAGAACCATTCGAGATCGGTTCAGGAAGCGTTTGTGCAACAAACCAAGAGCATGGGATCTATCAAGACTCGGCATACGGGTCATCATCCAGCCGTCGGACACTCCTTCCGCTGCACTACCACACAAAAAACCTGTTACAGACGATGGTGGCATAAGAGTACCAACTGATGCACTAAGCACTCCTCCTGCATCGCAGACCGCAGCTTTTGGAGTAACCTCATCCGCCGCTGGACCCTCAGTTGCCTCGGTCCAGAACGAGCCAGAGCTGCCCAATGTAGCAGTCGACACGACTAATAGAAATAGCGATTTACGATCTACGGACCTTAAAGCCGTGCGTTGTCAACGTACCGCGGACCGAGAAGCTGCATTGCAATCGAGGTGCGAATGCAATCCTGACTGCTTTTGCAAGAGTGGAGGTAGTCGTGCTTCGAATAGGGTCGACGTAGGAGACGGGTCTAATATTCTTCTGGATAACGGTCGGACGCTTCCATGTTCCGAGGTGCCTGGCTACATTCTTGGTTGTCATTCCTCATCTGGAAGCAGTAGTCAACCCTCCCAAGGCGATACACAGGAGGTTCCTTTCTCATTTATAGGCCATCAGTTTGATGTTGGACGCAGGTCATCAAGCGCCGAGCATTCTAGTTCTACCGCCGGTAGCTCGCAAAGACGGGATAGACTGAGCCAAAATTCTACACTTTGGAATGGAAGCACGAATTCCTTGATACATGGAAGGCGGCCACTTTCTGTTGGCAGATCAGCAAGCTTGCCTGTCGTCTATACACGCTATCCTTCTGCGGGTCCGGACCGTGGTAGATTTCAAGCTCAACCGCACAACGGCGATCATCGCGATCATCTTTCTGCTTTCGAAAGAAATTCTGGAACACAATCCATGATGCCTGAAGGAACCACTTCTCACGGCACGGGTCTTGTAGACTCCGATCATCGCGACATCGCTGGAAGTTCAACTGGTCGTACCTCGCTTCATGCGAATTCAACCAGCTTTGCCGAACCCTACGAGCATCAAGATGATCAGCAGCTAGTCAATGGGACGGTCACGCCACCCACTAATGGGCTTCCTGAATATACACCAATGACAGATGGCGAAGACAACACTCCTACACAGCGACTGTCCAGTCAGATAGACGATGTGCCACCTCAGCTACCGCTACCTGATGGAGTATCAGACTCCAATGGGATCACCTGAGGCAGTCAATGGACCGCCTTCATCTCGAATATTACAATTACGGATCTTTTCTGTCCCAGCGAGGATCACAGCATTTGTTTTCGCCGCTTTCGGGGTTCCATTCTTTGCGTGTTCATTTCCTTGCTGATCGCGAACTGGTGTTCTTTTGCTTCGGCAAGAATTGCAATCTCATGCCACAGCTTTGTAGGATCTAATGGATTAGTGTCGCGGTCTTTTGCAGATGGGTCCTCTTGGGATGTATTGAAGGCTTCTGACATTCATTTCTGCGCTGTATCTTATACAAATTGAGATTGTATGCGGAGAATCGTGGAGTCCATTTCGAATACATAAATTTCTTGTCCAATGCACATGGCTTTCCTTATCAGTACACGCTACTTGAGCACGAGCTGTGCGCTCGCTTGTAAGCTTCTTCAAAGATTTAATCATCCTTCACAGACAGGTCTTCTGATCCTATGTATGACGTTCACAACGATGTTAGGATTGGCTATCAACAAGGGTCACTACTAAGTTCGCAGCGGATTCCTCAGACATTGTCTCCAGGAAACCCCTCAGAGAACATCACATTTCATTATACCCGCTTGGACAAATCTTTCAACCTCTGAGCTGACAGGAACCGCTCGTCAATGTTCTCCCTCGCCGTCATCCTCTCCTCTCCCTTATCCATCCTCTTCCACGACAGGACTGGTGCACAATTTCGCTGGGTCCAAGACAACAGCAACTTCGAATCATCCGTATTCAGACTCAACCAATGTTTCCCCAGCTCCATGGGTATCTCAGCCCCCACTTTGTATAAGCTACTGAGTCTGAAACCGAAGTCCTGTGACCATTGTAGCCGATCCGTTGGTGCATTTTTCAAATCATTATGGATCTGTTGGCGGAAACAAAGGATAATCTGGGTTTGATGCTCATCAACTTCGAAGTCTGGGACGCCGATGGCTGATACGAAAGCCCCTGTAATACGCTTCCCGCCGTGTCCGCGCTCGAGAGCTAATCTTCTGTCGTACAAAGCTATCGCAGCCATCATTAGATCCTAATGTATTTTTAGTACTTGCCGGTCAGGACTCGTGTTCATGAATTATTATACCATTGCCATATCAAGACACACGACGCCTTTCAGGGTGTTGTTGACCTGGAAATCCCAGGCTGTGGGCCGCAAGATTCTCAACAGCCTTTTCTCGATGTCATGTATCTGTTGGTCACCCAGGATGATTTCTTGGTGCAGGGAGGGCAATGGTCGTGTGCTCAGTGGTGCTGCTGGCATCTTGAGCAGCTGACGTCTCGCACGTGGGAGGTTTTCAAGTGGTCGCAGAATATTTCTTGAAGACTAATAACAAGGCTAGAGCTTGTGACACGATTTATGGAGGGTTGCAGTGTTACAGATGCTATAATTGTGCAAGCATAGAGTATGTATGTTTCATGTAAATAATTATGTCCTGTAAGAGAAGAGGAGATGTGTCTGACACTTGCGACAATGGGTTTCTTTGAAAGGTCCCGAATGATGAGGGAATCAGTGTTAGTAACCTTAACTGAGAGCTGGCGTTGCCTAGGGAGTAATAACACATCGTGGCATTACCCTCATCCAGCGTGTCTTCGAGAAACAGTATTGATCGAAGGATATGCATATAAACGCAGGTTTTGACCAGAATCATAGGGCCAGAAGAAAAGACTTATCGTATATAAAAATCTGCACTTCTCAAGCGTCACGTCGACATCTTTTCAGAGACCACAGCGCGACTGATCAAGGTATAGATAGAGTATTTGAGCGTTTTGTTTGTCGTTTTCAGCATTCAATATTGGTCAGGTGCCTGGTGCCGCTGCCTTTCCACAGACCTTTGCTCCAGAATTACTCCTCGTGGCACAATTATCCATCTGTAGCTTTGATATATCACAATGCATCAGGTAGTACTTCGATACTGGATAGCTGGCACAAATATCAAGAGATACCGCAATTTTGTCGGTCAACGGTCTTGAACGTACGGCTTTCTGACCGGATCAATACTCTCGAGGCGGACAAGTCCACGATATCTCTTCCTAGAGCCCTTTCGATGACAATTGCGTAAATTCGCTTATAAGAGAAATCTCTAGCTTAGAGCATGTCAAAATCTCCACTCTCAAACATACCTCTTTCTCATCACTGCAAATACTCTGATTATGGCTGGAAAACCCCACGACTCGCTCACCCGTGCGTAACGAATTCTGAACTTAACGGAACACTTGCAAGATTTGCCGCCATCGATGTCGCTTCATCATGTTGCCACGCGTGCGGTCCGAAATACAGAGATGTTATTCAGCGAAGGTTGTTGGAATTCTGAATGGGGTGCGTGTTGTTCATTCAGGAGGTTTTATACTGTGGGAGCTATCTAGCGATATGCCAAGGCGCTAGGCCATATTCCAACAGAGGTAGCTATTTTCCGAGAGCCAATTCGCAGGATTGATGTTCTTGGTGAGATGGTGGAAGATTTTAATCAGAGGTATTAGTTGAACAGGAAGAAAAGTATATGTCAAAGTTGACAGATTCAGGTTGGAAGCGTTGAGCCTTGGGTGAATCGTTCACTCGGATGGAAAACGAACGCGACGTGTGCGACTACAAGCCAGCCTCAAAGCGGCTTGCAATGTGATTTTATGGTTGCACATACCCAATTGACTGGCGACGCAGTCTTCATCAAGGGCGCGCTTTACATAGACAAATTGACAGAACTTACGATCAATCTCCTGATTTCTAAGGACAATCCGTCCTCCATGGCCACCTCCTTCCGTGGCCGGACCTCCATCCCGACCGATTCCTGCCAATAGTCCTGAGTAGTATCGACCTACAAGATGGCCGTTGATGCTCAATCTCCTACACGGACACATCCACGATTGTAGGTAAAGTACTGTAGAAAGGCACCAGTATGTAGCAGGGATGGCCCGTGCCTCAATTCAGTAGCGTGCCAAGATGTCGGGTTGGTGGCGCTGTCGAAAGTTCAACAGCGCCAACGACTCTTCTTCACAAAGTCAATGATGATTTCAATATGGGTCAGGCTTGTGACTCGAGAGACCGTATCAAGTGGACATTTTGGCTGCCAACAAGTTGGAGTCACAGGTAATGACGAATCCTTGCAGTGCTCTCGTATGTCTGTTCAATTCAATGGGGACAATCGGACATCCCACCATCCCACCTTTCAACACCTCGGCAGGAACATAGTCTACCCGGCGGCCAATCACGATCAAGAGATTCTCCTTCCACACTGACCGTGAGAAGGCTGTGGTCACCGTTACGGAGATGAGGGAGAGTCATTCAATTTCGGAATCTACGCTAGGCTCTAGTTGGGCCGAGCCGAAACACACGAATCCGCCGCAACCCTCTCAATTTTCTCTGCCAGATACTTCCTGCTTGACGATTACTCGGTCTGATATCTAGTTTGTCCGCCTTTGTTCGCGCATTGGCACCTGGCACAGCTTCTTCTGCCTTCCATTGCCTTATATCATTCAATCATTCGCTATGATATTGGGAATCAACCCCCAGGTTTATTCATTCTGATAGCTTGCTACCGTTACATTACTTTGAAAAATACTTTTCTACTGTTCCAAAATGTACACTATAAATGTCTTCTTTGTTCTACTGCTTGCGGTACCTTCCCTCGCTCACCTACACCACCCCAACCATCAAATTTTCAGCAAACGTACGTTGACGCCAGACAATACCTGTGGTAACACTGCCAACGACAATCATGGTTATACTTGTGACCCAAGCAACTCTGATGGAGGCTCATGCTGCTCCGCCGCTGGATACTGTGGTACGTATCTCGACCAATGGCTCGTCACCAAGCTAACATCTTCTAGGTAATACGGCTGTCTACTGTGGATCAGGATGTCAATCAGCATTCGGAGCTTGCGGGTCATCCAAATCTGCTCCGGTACCATCGGCCACTGCAACACCAAAAAATAATCCACCGTCCTCCACTGGACGTTCACCAGTGCCCCAAAAAGTTGGATGCGCATGGGTAGTCGAGGGCGCTGGAAGCTTCACCCATTCACAGGTCTTCAACTTCTCCCGAATATCAAGCGTTCCAGCCTTTTTGGAAGTCAGTACAGATACCATTGGAGCCGGCAGTTCGCCTTACTCGCAACTTTACACTAAAGACAATGTATGTGTAAAGGATGGTAGTCTCCAGCTGAAAGTCAACGGAGGTCAACACGCTTCGCCAATTAGTGGATCAGAGATCTCAACCTCGGACAAAGACATCCAGTTCGGGAGCGTACGAACATTGCTGGAAGTCAGCACGGTTGCTGGCACATGTCACGGTATTTATACCCGTCGCGGACTTTCAACCAAAAGCTGATTTCGTCTTTCATCAAGGCCAATTCTTCTACATATCCGATAACGAAGAATCCGACATCGAAATCCTAACAGGTGACCTCGGACATGGCGCACACTATACGAATCAAAACCTCGTCCTCGGTGGTAAATCTACTACTAACACGTCCGCGTTACCTGTGGACGTCACAACCACAATGTATGAGTACCGCCTGGACTGGCTTGAAGACCGCACAGAGTTCTATCTTAATGGTGAGCTGCAAACGACGCTCAAAGACAATGTTCCCAACACCGCTGGTGCATGGCTTTGGAACAACTGGAGGTAACGTATTCCATTCTCTACTATGAAGAAGTGTATTTGCTAATGTCGCATAGCAACGGAGATCCTGAATGGAGTGCTGGTCCGCCGAAAGATGACAGCATTATGAAGATTGGGAAGATCGAGATGTATTATAATACCACGGGAAGCCCCGGTGCTTGCTTCTAAAATTATCCTTAGAATTATCTTCGTTATTGGGGGTTCGATAGATAGTGCTCATTGCTGGCTTTGGGGCTTGGCTTCGCGATCGAGAGGCTCAAGAAAAGTCTAGATAGAGGCTTGCGGTGTATAAGAATATAGAGACTTGATCAATCCAACTCCTTCATGGAGGCCTCCTGGCGACCTCAGCAGTTATTCCATCTACGACTTTCTCTAATAGTTGTACTCGCGCCGATGTTGTTTGGTTGCATGAAGACGCATAGATGAGTGCGAGCTTGCTTGGCAATATGTCGATAAAATGCGGTCGAGGGTCGGTGATGCGGAACGTGGCACACCAAATCGGGCCAAGCCTTATACTACCAGAGATTATACCCTTGTTATATACATTAATGGCCCCATGACTGCCTACAATCTAGTTAAAAAGGCCTTTACGCTCTGCACACTCTTCGAAACGCGGCGTAGAAGCTATTTTTGAAGAAAATACGTAGTAGAATCTGCGATGTTTTAAGGCTAGAGCCAATTTGGTGTGCCACGTTCCGTATCACCGACCCTCGGGTGTGGAGCCATCAGTTCAACCCTTGGAGGCCAGGCTGTTGATTAGTATATATTATCTCATGTTTTCGCCAAATATAGAAGGAGCCTGTGTGATTCCGGACCTGTAGATACTTGATGTTGGACCTCCGGTATCCTACCACACGCAGCGCCCTGAACCGGGAAAGCGCCGTCCCGCCGCTCTAACTCACCCAAGGGGGCTGTGCGGCAGGGGTAACGAGGGTAAAGCGGGGGTAACGTCGATTAATAAGGTAAAAAAGGGGTGAGGTATTTATAGATTAACTCTCTCGGACCTAAAAATAGGAGTTAGGTATATTTATTTATACGACGATCGAGTAATAAGACCTAATTATGGAAAGAAGAGTTTAATAGGAGGATAGGAGGGATACGGAGAGAAGCGGTTAATACCATAACTCTATTAACTAGAATATTAATACTATCCGGGATTTAGTAAACCGTGTTTAGGCTTTAACCGTACGGGTATACCTCGAGCTAACGAGGTATACCCGTAGGTAGTAGTATAGGCCGTTAGAGATAGATTTCTCTATTAATCCTCCTACACATTAGGGCGCCAAAGGTAAAGATATTTTAATAATTAAAGGTCGCGACGTCCTCGCTAGAAAAAAATTTAATAAAAGGGCCTTTAAGCGAGCCCCTAAATTCCCCTAAACGTGATTTCAGGCGATAACTACGGGTACTATCTAACCCCTTCTTTAGTAGCCGCTTTATTTAGGAGGTACTAAGATATACTTGGCTTTTACCTCCCTCCTCCGTCTCTCTCTTTACCTTATTTATTTATTTCCCCTCCGCCTCCGCCTTCTCTACTTTCGTCGTAACTTTCTTCGTATTCTTACTGGCTTTACCGTGGATATTTAGGTCGATATTATAGCGAATTAATTAACCGACCGAGGGAGGGGGAGGTATAGGATATATAAATACTACGATTACCGGGGGTATATATTCTTAAATACGATAAGAACTACCGCGACCTCGAACTTATATTTAATATATAATTTATTATAGTAGGCTCTTGAGTGTCTAGTATAGCGCTTTATAAACTAAACTCTTAAAGATATTTCTCGATAATTATACTCGCTACAGGTATAACGAAAAAGCTAGCGATATTATAGGATAAATATATAATATTTATAATTAATTTATTATTTAGGGGGAGTATATCGGTCTTATATCGAAATAATTATATGAAATTTGCCCGTCGAGTACCTAACGGACTCTTTATATTATAATTAAAGGAATAGGCTGGCCTACGTTTTCGCGTAGAAAGATTTTAATTATATATATAATATCTTTTAAGCCTCGTTAACTATATCCCGCCTAATACTTAAAAGCTCCTTAAGAGTATTTATATAATAATATTTTTTATTATATTATATAAGTTTAATCCTATCCTCTAGCTAGAGTAGTCGGCTCTAGAAAGTATAAGATAATTTAATTTATATAATCTCTTTCTCCCCCGTAACGCAGCTATTATTCGCGCCTATTATATTTATTATTATTAATCAAGCTAGAAGAAAACGAATAATTAAAACTTTAGACTCTATACGATATATTTTATTAAAATCGTTATTTACGCGATAGCTAGCGTGTTTTTAAATCATTAACTTTATAAAGAGTAAGAGATTAAAGAGATAAACTTTATTATATTTATATCGCAGGATATAGCTCTTATAACGTAATTAATAATTAAAGTTATTTTCGACGCGATTAAGCCGTTTATCTTAACGATACGAATAATAGTACCGTTTTATTCGAAAGCGGCTTGAAATATAGTGTTATTAACTTCGTTGATTTTAGTAGTACTTAACGATTTATAAAGAACACTTAAAGTATCTCTTTTAATTAGAATTTCTTAATCTAATAGGCGGTTCTTATAATTATATAAAAGGATTTAAATAACGTAGTTAAGTTAAAAGTAAAATTTATTTATTAAGATAATATAATCGACTTTATTAAATAAATCGATCTAGACCTCGTAATTATAACTAAAAGGGTACTCGTTATAACGAAGCCTTTAAACCGTCGCTTTTACTTTTAAAACGATATTCTAAATATTATTAATATTTAATATTATACGTCGAGTCGTGTGCCGGAAGTATTATAATATAGCGATAATTTCATCCTTAACCGACCGACTTACGAATATTAGAGGAGTAGACAGGCCTAGTAATAAAAATAAAGAGGTAAAATAAAACTTATTTTTCTTATAATCTTTAATTAATATCTTTTTTAACCCCGTTTACCGTATTAAATATTTATAGATAATCTCTCGAACCTTGAGCGATAAATTAATAAATCGAGCTATTAGGGTTATAGTATTCTCGCGTATTAAATAAAAAGGAAATCGAAATAGAGTTATTTAACTAGTATACTAGTTAATTTTCCATTATCCGACGCGTATTTGTAATTAGATAAAATTATTTAAGTTTAAAGATACTAGAATATATAATAATAATCTATACTAGTTAGCCCTACCTAAAAGCGCGTCTTCCCTACTAAAAATATTAAAAACCTACTATCTTTCATACCTTGTATAACTCGCGATAGTAATTTTTATAAGGCTAGATAAGGGGCTAATAAATCTAAAAAGACGAGTAAATCTTAAATCGTTAACTAGCCAAAAAGTATAAGTACGAGAATAATTAATACGAAGTTATAAAGGTGAAAAATCTTATAAACTTAATATTATTATTACTTCGCCGACTATATTTATAAATCTCCCCCTACCCGCTTAGTTAAGAGTCTCTACTCGTTATATTCTCGATTTAGGTATAGAAGACTTAATGATTAAGATACTATAATTATTTATTTCTTTATAGTTTAGGTCCTACCCCGTTTATCCTACTTTATTTCTTTAAACCCATACTTTCTTTATTTCCTCGACGTATATAAGTACCTCCTCGATATTTAAATCTCCTTAAATTTTATTTTCTTAAACCTATACCTCTTATACTTCCTTACTTCCTCGACGCCTATACTTCCTCGACGTTTATACCTCCTTAAATCTCACCTCTTTTAACTTATACCTTTTTTACTTCCTTCCTTCCTCGACGTTTATACCTCTTTAAACCCTATTTCCTCCCTTAACGGTTATACCTCCCTTAAACCTTACTTCCTCCTTTAAACCCTATACCTCCTCGGTATAATTAGAAAGAGTAGGAATATACTATACCTCCTATAATATAATTAAAAAGAGTAGGAATATACTATACCTCCTCGGTACATTTAGAAAAAGTAGGAATATATAATTAATATATACCTTAAGGTTTAGTATATCTACCTTTTCCTAATATCCAATAATATAGTCATTATTAGTTACGTGGTTATTCTTACTAGTAATTCGTACTTTAATTAAATTTCTAGCACGGTTCAGCTAATTATTATATAGTAATTATAAGTTATAATTCGTATTTATACCGTTATTTAATTCGTATTATTACTTTACTCGTAGGCCTTTTATCCCTAGACCGTTTTATATATAATAGCTTTCATCCCGTTTAATAGATATAATATTTCCGTATTCGTAGCCTACGCTTAAAGGATTATAAGGAAAATAGCTTTTATCCTATTTTTTAGACGAAAACTCGTATATTACTAAACTCGTATAAGGTAATTTATAGCGCGGCTATTTAACCCTTTTATTCTTTTATTTATAATCTTTAAAATCTTTTCGATACGAGCCTATCCACTAGTGAATTTTTTATTTATACTCTCTTATTATCCCTTTTATTTAATAGTAAACTTTTTACTCTTACCCTCTCGTCCTCCCCCTTATCTAGTAGTGAACTTTCTACTCTTACTCTTTTATTCTTCTATATATATACGCGGACGGACTTTACGATAATATATTTAAATTAATACGCGTGCCTTCTCGTAAACTAAGTTTATTACTTTATTGTTAAATATACTAAATCGAATTTGCTCCTAGCGTAGGATTTACTCAGTTATCCTATATTATACCGAGTATACTTCTTCGAAGAATACCCGATAATCGTAGTATAGGGTTTACTAACGATACTTAAATTTATATTATAATATAAGATTTATTAACGATGCCTAAGTTTATCGTAGTATAAAGTTTATTAATAATATTTAAGAACTTTCTATACCTATTAAAAGACTAGGTTCTCGTAGAGTTCTTTAATTAATATTAAGGAATAGTTAACGGGTATACTCTAATACTTTATACTAAATTTAATAATTCTCTTTATAGCCTTAGGATCGATTTACCCCGGAAATTTAATATAAGTATTCTAAATAATACTGCGTACCTCGTTAAAATTAAAGTATCCGAGGATATATAACCTTTCGAACGAGGTACGGAATCTTAAGAATTTATTTAATATAGATTATATCGATCCGTAAAATCTATTCCTCCTACGCTATAAGAATTTATTTAGCGTAGATTATATCGAACTAAACGGTCGCTCCCTCTTAGACTATATTGGATTTAATTTATTATAAATATATCCTCCCCTATTAAACCGGGTTATAAGCGGATAAAGCGGCTCCTTTACGAGACTTATAGGAAGTTAGGGTATAGGTAAATCTTCTAAATCGTATTCAAATAATAAACTAGCGTATAAATATAATCGGTCCCTTAAGTAGAATTAGCTTTATACGTAACCTCGTATATTATTTAACGAACGCGGAGTACTATATTCCGTTTAATATATCTTAATAAAACTCGGATACGGTGATACCATTTTTTAACTATATAACTTTAGGTCCGGCTTAACTTTAATAAATTATAAATATCGAGGTTTAGAATCTTAAATTAAGTAATATAAATCGGTACCCGAGTAATACGATAACGCCGAGTCTCTTTTACGACGGATAGGTTTATAAGTTTATAGTTAAATACTTCGTTATAATAAAGCTCTATATAATATAACGTTAGTTTTTAAACCTATTATATCTAACCCTAAATCTATTTTATATACGTTTTCCGTTTAAATTAATTTATCGAATATATACTCTTTAGTTATTAATAGGTATTAATCTCGATCCCGGATCCCCGTAGGCTTACTACTCGAATTTCGCGATAAGACTAAATTCGAATTAAATGGTTCCCGTAGTAATTTAGAGATTTAGTTTAGGGGTCCGGTATAATTTAACTCTACGTTAAAGACCTACTCTTTAGAAGAAGGCTTTAAACTATATAATCGTTTCTTTAGTTTAATAAATTCATATTCTCGATATAACTTTATTCTAATATCGAAATCTACGTATATACCTTAACGCTTAGAATTTCTCTATAAAATATCGTAAACCTTAGGATTTAATTTATTTTTAAAGTTCGCTAGTATCGTTCTTAAACGGCTAGTAAGTTTAACGATATACGAGGCGTTAATTCTAAAGTCTAAGATTCGAACTATAATAGGGCTAGGAAAATCCGTGATTTCGATAAATATTAAAAACTCTAGCTCTTTAACTAGCTCTAAAAGTTTTAGCTCCTACGGGATACTTTTTAAATTATATAATTTCTTCTCTAATTTAACTAAACCGTACCTTTAATATAAATCTACTATAATCTAGAGGTCTATATATATACTTTAGTAGTATTTAGTATCTAATACGATATTATAACCCCTATTATACTCTTCTTTAATTCTAAGTATTTCGTCTTTCGGCTGATTAGATATTTAATAAATATAATTTATATTAATTCTTAAATCGAGCTTTTGGACCGTGACCGGCTAAGAAAGTATATTAATCGTAAAAAAGGGAGGAAATCTCTAAATAAATATACGTTAATACGTTTATATTTAAAGGTAAGACGGCGCCATACCTTTATAATATAATCGTAAACTTATTCCGCGGTCTTATTATAGTCGTTACGTTAAATCTTTAACCCGTAGTTTATTAGTAGCTTCAGCTCCTACTCTAGTTTAAGATATTTATAAAGAACTCGTTTATATTAAAAATTAACCTAAGAGTGTCGCTAAGGGATACCTATTATAGGCGAAAGTCTCTCGACCTCGGTTTATTCCTTTATAAGCCTTAGTATGGACCTACGATCGTTATTATTCGTATTAATAAGCGTTAGGATCTAAATTATATTAAGAAAATAATCTTCTTTTCGTATAAATATAATTTTATTATTAATCTTTATATATATATATCTCGCGTTAAAATCCGTTACCTTAATAAGGATTAATTAGTATATATAATACGTCTAATAGGTTTATTAAAAATAGTATATTTTATCTTTACCCTCGTTCTCGTTATCTAGGTTCCCTGCCAGTATTACTTTTATATTATCGTGAATTTTATATTTTAACGAAGGTATCTCGATCTCCTTTATACTCGTTTCCGCTCCTAGGGTAGACGCCCTTCCTAAAGAAAACCTCGTCCGTTTTTATATAAATTTTCGCGCGACTTGTCTCGTGGTACGGGGCACTTTCGGGATAGGTTTAATTAATAAAAATTAATAAAACTTTCGTACGGCGACGTTATCCTACTAGGCTACTTTAAGTTAGGTTTGAATAATAATAACTATAAATATTAAGACTAAAAGGCCTAAGATAAATAATATAAACTTTTAGTAGGTAGTGACTAAAGGTTTATTTCCGCGAGAGAATACTGTATATATTAATATAATAGAGCGGCTTTCGCTTTAAGGCGGACTAATAAAGGCTCGTTTTTTTATTTTATCGAGGTTTTATTTAAATTAATACTCGACTTTAAGGTTATTTTATCCGAGGTTAAATATTCCTCGCCTAGATCTTCTTCTCGAATATTATCTTCGGGATCGGGGTTATTAGGTTAGGACTTTAACTCGGTTTTATAATTATCCCTCTACTTTTACGGTAAACCGGAGTCTAGTTTTATTAATTTACGTATTTACCCGGTAATATCGTTAGGTTATACTTTTAAGCCTAGTTCTTTAGAAGGAAGTATCGTTTAAAGGTTTTACTCTTTTAAACGGACCTATCGGAATTATAATTCTAATTCGACTAGACCGTACTTTCGATATAGGTTTATTATAATATCGAAGTCTATATAAATACCGCGATACCTAGTATCCTTATATATAATATTAAATACCGTATTATAATTTTTTATAATCTTTATTATATCGTATTTACCGTTACTAATAACTCTCTAAATCTTTTTAGTATCGTATTTACTACTAATTACTCTTAAAAGTTAAGAAGCGTTAACTTTAAAGTTTAGTTTTTAAACTAGGATAAACTTAGGGTACGCCGGGACTACGATATATTTTAAATCGATATAATTCTTTATTAAATAATTTTGATCTTCTCTTATAGTTATCTCGACGCTATTTATTTAAGACTTCTATATATAATTTAATAATAATCGTAGCCGCTATTCTAAATTAAGATATTTATATAGGATTCGCGAGTATTAAAGATTAACCTATTTATTATCTCTAGGAGTATTCGCCTCGACGTTAGTATATATCTTTATCCTATAAAAAAGATAGTCCTTAGTCGACTTAATTAACTTTACGGTATTTATAATCTAAATTATATTTAGAAAGTAATCTTCTTTTCGTAGGAGTACGATCTAGTCTTCGATTTTTATTTAAATATAAATATTATCCATGGCCTTAAATACTTCCTCGTTATTTTCTAGGGATACCGTTTATATCCGAATTATTTCTTAGCCGGTTTAACTTACCGTAATCCGAAGTTAAAGACGCAAGTTATTAATACGCGATATACGCGTAGTATGTTTCGGACTTAATAGCCCTTTATAATTTAAATTAATATTATATTCAAGTTACTCGGGATCTTACCTCGGGTTCGAAGTCTTAAAAAGTTATTTATTAGCTTCGTATAAAATTAAAATTTATAACCGTTTTATTTACCCTCTTCCTAAAGTGTCGGCCGTTAAAGATTAAATTATTTATAACCGCCGCCGCTTATTTAACGTTAATTTAGAAATACCTTTAGATTAAAGATTTCGGATTTATATAACTCCCTAAACGTACTAAAGGGATTATTAAAATATATAATTATAAAACTGAATTCCTTCTCGAAGATTACGCTTCGACGGAGTAATTTTAGTCGATTTAGATAATCCTCTTATATCGTAGAATCCTAATGAAATATCACCGTCCGGTGAAATTTTTTAAAAGGGTTATATTACGATAGATCTAGAACTAGTCCTCTTTATAATATTATATTAACGCGTCGATCTCCCCGTAGGCGTTATATATTTAGTCTCGAAAATATATACGTTATAAAATCCTAGACGATATATTTACTCCGAGTAATTATTTACCGATAGTCTATTTTAATAATTTATCGTTAATATCTTGGTTGAGATAATATTTATTAAAGTATCGCCGTCCTCTTTATCCTTAGTAGTTTTAATTATATCTCGATACTATTAACTACCTTTACGCTTTCGCGTTAACTTGGGAAGATTATATATATATTTTAATATAATTACTCCTAGTAACTATATATTTATAGTAGTAGTATAAGATCTATCCTTTTAAATCTCGGGAGCGGTGTATATATTACTCCCGTAAAAGGTTTTTAAGATAGAATCGTTCTTTACTAATCTAAAGTCGCCAAGCTTAATAAGGAAAGGCGTTCGAGACTAAAAAAGAATATTTTCCGGCTTAATATCTCGATGTGTTAGATATTAAAAATATAGGTACTTAAGAGCTTAAAGTTTTTAATAAAGGATTCCGAGGGTCTTTTCTTCGGTAATATTACACTAATATACTAGACTTCTAAAGAGTAAGTATTCTATTACTAGTAAAAGTCCCTACTTTATTAAGAAATCCTTAAATTATATAATACGCTCCTTTACGATAAGTTAGATATAGATTTATTATAAATTAGTAATTAAGTTTATATATAAAATATTTCTTAAGATTTTAACCTCCTTCTCCTAAATACCGGTATAAAATATTTTAGTTATATACTCGTCGCCCGTATTTATATCGACGGCCTTATAAACTATTTTAAAGTTACTATATCCGAGCTCTTCTTCTATTAGATAAATAAGTTATTATCTAGGAGAATATTATATAATGAGATCCGCGGTCGTTTACTAGTTTTCTATATTTAACTGGCCGAGTAAAAGGAGTACGTTTCGGTACTCTTCGAGGTAGGCGTCGCGGCGTACTTTATACTCCGCCCGGCGAGTATTACGTTTTGGTTATTTAATTTTAAAGATTAAATCATCTTTACCTATTTCGATCTTAATATTCTAGTATGTGTGGAAGAGGATCTAGGTGAATTAATTTCGAAAAGAAGGGTTCTCGCCGTTATAATTAACTCGTATTTCTTTTCGAGATATATTCTCGAATATAACCTATCCTCGCTTGTTGAAAGTAATACGGAATTATTAATTATTAAACCCGGTACCGCGTTCGCCCAAGAAGATATCGTAGACCTATAAATTACTTCCGAATATAAAACCTTTCTCGAGGTTCTTCGGCTTATCGTTAAAGGTTAGTTATATTTAAAATTTATACTATTTAAGTCCGTCGCTAGCGGGGGTATTTTCTCGATTTAAGATAACCACTATAAACTTAGACGTAGGTACGTATCGATCTCGATTATAAAGTTTATTTTAAGCTCTTTCGGCCGTTATACTATATACCTCTAGTATTACGATAAACCTAGGATCGTCTTCCTCCTCCATTTTAAAAATTTCCGATCGAAAGAATGAAATAATAAATCTTTAATAAATAATTATTTGAAGGAAGAGTTCTTTTAATCAAAAATATTAACCTCCGTATAATACCTAACCTTCCCGTTATATTTAATAAAGGGTAACGAGAGGTGCTACGATATCTTAATATGAATTTAGAGGGTTTGATTAATTCCCCTAACGTTTATTATATCGAAGGATTTCACCCTCGAGCTAATCTAAGTCCGTGTAAATAACCAAAGTTTGATATACGATCATACTTTATTAGATAACTGGATTAAAGGCTATTATATTATCTTTTTCGATAAATTTAACTATAAACTCCCCGTACTCGTAGATATTATAAATCCGAGGATATTTCCCGTTTCGGGATCGCTCAAATTCTTTAGGGCGGAAGGTAGAGAGGCCGTATACGCACCGATCGCTTTATTAGTAGTTTAGTTTTATTTTCCTCGCTTATCCTATATTCTTTACTTTATTAATTCTTAGTCATTCATTCTTTCTAACTATAAAATATCTTCGAGTACGATAGTGTCCTTTATATCTTCTATTATAGAAGTTCTGGCCAAGGATCTATATAATCTAGACGTAGTAATAACGATTACGAAATAAAGGTAAAAAAATATAATTTATCGAAAGGTTAATTTTCTTTATTACTAGATAATTATACTAACGTATTTTCTCTCGACAGGTTCTTCTTTATAAAGGATAAACCGAACGTGACTATAAAGATATAGGAGAAATTTAGGTGAGAAGTCTAATCTAGGAGATATAAATCTTTCTAAATATAAAATCGTTGTATTAATACTCCGTTCTACTCCTAGAGATATAATTTAGAATATATATTATATTTAACCTATAAATCCAGAAGACCTTAAAGCGAAATTTCGGTAAGAAGATTTCGAACTCCTAGACCCGATCAATCCTCTTAATATAGAATATTATATTGATGTTTCGAGAAAATTTAGAGATTACTCCCCTAGATTAAACGAAACCTTAAGCCCCGACCTCTTTAAGGTAAGAATAAAGTGGTCTAAACTCGAAGTTAAACGAGCCTACGATACCCTAATAAAGATAGGTAGGAGACCGACTCGTCCGATCTAACTAATACCGCCCTAGAAGAAAGTTCGAGTTAGTAGAGAACTTTAATACCGATACATTAAATAATACGAGGAGCTTTTTTATAATGGTTAATATGGCTATGAACTAGGTCCTAATAATTCTTTAACGGAGGCCGATTTTATTCGGGGGCATTAGGGACAAGAAAGAGGTCGATATAAAGAAGAATTATAACGGTAGTAGGATTTTCGCGATATTTAGTAACGTATCCGTAAGGATTATCTAGATAAGGTAAGAGAGGAGGATATAAAACGGTAACGGTACCCGTATAATCTATAACTTATAATAAACCTGAAAAAATTAACGGACTAGAAGGAATATCAAGGTTATTTTTAAAGAGGGATCGACCGGGAGAAGAGGTAAATTAAAGCGAATCGACGGGGGGTAAAAGTAATAAAGCGGAATAATCCTAGAGTATATTAAATTAAGGGAGGATTAATATAGTTCCGTAGTTCGAGCTAAAGATACTAGGTGGATAATATAAAAAGCCGGCGGGAAAAACTCGTAGCGGAGGAGAAATAATTAGAATAAGTTAAATAGTAGCTTCTAGCAGTTCTATTAAAATATACTACGTCGTTAATAAAAGCGCCGATATCTCGTCGTTAAATAAAGGAGAGGAGCGAGCTAGAAGCGAAACGAGTCTATAATATTCTATTAGATACGGGTAGGAGGTTATCTCGCCCGATCCGACCGGTACTTAACGTCCATAATAGCGGATATACGGATAAATACCTTTTCGTCCTTTATTACTAGGAGGGTGAATATAGTTAATTCGAGGAAGAATTAAAGGAGTAGAAGGAATTCTTAGATTATTAGTAGAAGAAAGAGGTTAATAAGGAGGCGGAGGTACGATTATAAAAAGAATAATCTTTAGAGAGCCCGATATAAATAAACCTCCGGCTCCGGGAGGAATATCGGGTATATAAAGAGATAGAGTTATATAATACTAAATAGTGGGTAGAGTTCTAGTAACGGTTAAAACGATAGTCTATAAAGAGCCCGGCCTAAGTATCTCTTTAGAAGGAATATCGGTCCTATTAATAACTAAAGATCGAATACGTTAAGTAGTAAGTGAAATTCTAGCAGCGCTAAATGAATTATTTTTAATAAAAAGAGGATGACTACGTACACTAGGGGTTAAAAAGTGAAGTATAACGAAACTATTTATAAAGTAGAAGAATATAATCGTATATAAAGGACGCACGAAAGTAAGTTAGACCTACGGAGGTATAGTTAGAATAAATAGAGTAATAACTTACAGCCCTTCTTACGGAGTGCGTTATCTTATCGGTAGAAATATTAATATCCGATTATCTCGAAGCTCAAGTTATAGTACCGAAAAGAATATCGAGGTTAAATTAAACGACGTTTAAGGACTTTAGATCCGACCGATCTAATAGATCCGCCCTATAAAGTAATTAATAACGCGATAAAAATAAAAAGCGTGTTTTAGTAAACTCTGCGCTTAGTCTAATTTATTTATCCAAAGTATTAAAAGCCGCTAGAAGGAAAGTACCTAGCCCTCGATAATTAAAGATCTTTATAAAACGTGGCGATAGTCAAAACTAAGGCCTTAATATAACGATATTACTACTTCCGTTTATAAATATTATTCCGCGTAGAAGTAACCGATTATTTACTAAATAAAAGACGTCGGGTATATTAAAAACCGGTTTAGTTACCGCTTTAAGGAGAAGTATATAACCCTAACCTACCGATTTTATACTACGTAGAAACGATCGGATATCGAAGTAGAAAGAGAGGATAAATATATTAACTTCTAATACGGCGGTAAGCTTAGTCGTAATTTTATAAATAACTCCGTTCCTACGGTTTAAACCTAAAGGTCGTATTATAGGTAATAAACTAGATAGGAGCTCGGCAAAACCTCGTAAAATATTTAAAAAGAGGGGAAGGGATCCTTTACGATAAATAATTAAAATCTATAATTAAAAATAATTAGGGGCGAGGTCGGAGTATATTTTTCTTATCTTCTTAATATACCTCGATTTTTATAACGTTAGGTTAAACCTACCCTAGCTTTAATCTTTAAATTTACTTTTTATATTTAGCCCTTATATCCTATAGTGGCTTTAACGCTCCCGGAAAGATAGTTACTCTTAATTTTAATTATATATACGGTAGAGCGGAGGTTCTTTATTCTAGGAGGTATATATAGTAGCTAGCGCTAAATAGGGTCCCGGCGTTTAATTAGAATTTAGAATTTAAAATTAAATCGGTGCTATCTCTAGGATTTAAAATAAGTCTATCGATTTTTCGAAGTCTTCCTATACGATTTGGGTAAGTGGATATAAGGAGTAGATTTTTCGTGGCCGGAAATAGTATTATGCGCCCTTAGTTATAAGATAATAATATAATTAGGCTTTATTATTCTACTTATATTTAGTATAGATTTTATTAAGACTTTCGCGCCCTATAACCCTACCCTCTTCTTTCTAATCCCTTATACTATGGTTTAAATTAGTGGTTATATGAAGACTCCTCCTACCCCTTTATTTTATTCCGATATGGCCCGCGGTTAAGTAAAATTAAAGATTAAGAAGAATAATAGGCAACCTCTAGTAATAAAGAGTTAAGGTAGAGTACTCGGAGTTTATACTACGTATTTAGTTAACCGTCTGTAGGGAAATAATTTTAATGTATTATTAAATAAACCGTTCGTAAAAGCGTACGCCTATAATAATTTCGTAAGTAATTTATATCTAAAGGTAATTTTATCCTAGGGGTATAAATACCTCCCTCTTTATTATATATAAATAATATCCTTATAGGTAGTAAAGTATATTCCTTTATTATCTTTTATACTTCGTTATACTACTAATTTAATCGAGGCCTCGTAATATTTATAGGTCCTCTATAAACCCTTAAAACTTTATTAGAAACGGAAACGAGGGTACGAAACTAGACCTCTTTAAAACTAAGACCGGCCTTTTTTAAAGCGACCGTAATCCTCGCCTTCGAGCTATACTACTAAGGAAAAATTAAAGAAAGAAAAGGCGAGCGGGAAAAACGTTAATCCGCTCGAATATTAGACCCGGACTAAAAAGTGGCTTAAGGAATACTTCGAATAAAATAATTAGGTCAGGGAAGACCTCGAATAAAATAATTAATTAAAGGAATAAATAAAATATTCGACCTAGATTATTTAATACGTAGAGATTAATAGATTTAAATACCCGCGGTCTATTAAGAAAGCCCCGACCTTACTCCGTCGAAAATAATCGGACTTAAACTTGACTGGCTTTAGCGACTAAAATAAAAGGGAGAGTAAAAGTATTATATATTATAATATATATTATATTATATTACTTACGGCTAAGGGGAGTTTTATAAATAAATTAAATTTAAATATTATAAATATAAATAAGAGTCTTTACCGGCGTTTTTTAAAATCGGAATAAAATATCCCTAAGAATTTATTATTTCGAGATAATTTATTTAAAAAAACTTACCGAAAGATCTAAGATAGGAACGAAGTAAGGGTTATTTAAAATATCTTTTAATTAATTATTCTTTCTATAAAAACCCTCGCTACCTACGGGGCTACGTATCTCGATTATTTAATTAAAGATATCAACGAAGCCTAGACGGCTAGTATATTAATAAAGAGTTTACGGCCGTAACCGGATTACTCTATTAAATTCAGGCGATCCGCCTTTATAGACGAGTAATTTAATAAACTCGATCCGTTTATCGGTAGCGTTTATAATATTTTATTTTTCGTCGTAACCTACCGGATATACTTCCCGTTCTTAATATACGAAGTAAAGTACGGCGCCGTAGTACTCGATATCGTAAACCGATAAAACGTTTATAATATAATTATTACCGAAAATTATATCGTCGAACTCTATAAAGTTATAAAACGCGAGAAAGAGCTTTATCGAGAAATACTCGCCTTTTTATTCTTATACGACTATAGGTCGGTAAGGATCTACGGCTATTATTTTATTATTAAGGGAGATAAGATTACCTTCTATCGAGATCCGATTCGTAAATTTAGCTTCACCGAATAAGATAGTAAAGAGAAATAGGCGGCTTTTATATTTACGAAGAATATTTATAATATATAAGAGCCTATTTAGTACGAGAGGATCTACTCGGTTATTAATAATTTACTATCTAGTATCGATTTCGGCCTCTTATAATTAACTTCTTTTTCTTAATCGGAACTTTAGAGTTCTCGACGATTAAACCCCGAGTCTATATTTATATTAGATAAAGATAATAGTTAATTAAGCCTTATAGGCTCTTAAGAAGTTATATTAATTATATTCTTTAATTAAATAACCGGGCGAGTATCTAAGAAATTAAGGAATAAACGTACTACGGGTTAGTAGCGTTATAATCTAGGAAGGAGGCTTAGTAACTCCAAATATATAAATTTTTAACGAGTTACCTATAACTACTTAAATTAATTTAACGTTTATCCTTAATAACCCGTATTTATAAAAGTAATTTCTATTATACTCGTGATACCTGCCCTTACCCTATAAATTTATTTATACTACGCCTTACTTATAACGGCTATATTTACGCTAACCTATTACGCTCTAAATTTCGACCCGGCTATATAGTATAATCTCGGAGGTTTTCTAGTTACTTCTTGCTAGAGATATGAAAATATCTCACTTTAATATATATAGCGTTTGAATAGAGTTAATACGCCCTTGGCCACTCTATTTTATATTAATAGTAGTATTATCTATAAGTTTTACTCCGCTTTTTATCCTATTAATAAAGACTCTCGGTAAACCGCCTCTTAATACTAATTATAAGGTTTATATTAATATACTTTTTTTATACATTAATAACGGGCCCCCTAGCGCTTCTTAAATAATATATAAATTATATTACTACTAGAAGCTTTAGTATCGATCCTTAATTCCTCGAAACCGGAGATAATACTAGTTGTTAGGATATATAAACCGGCTAGCGCAGGTACGTTACGGGCGGTCCTACTTTAATCTTTAATTATTCGATAATTATTATAATAATTTGCTTGATTCTTGCAGCTAATTAAAGCCATCAACTTTTAATATAATAATCTTGGATATAGTTTATAAAATTATAACGTTAGCGGCGCTTTACGTTCTAGGCTCTACCTAGCTTCACTATAACTTCACTAAATATTCTTTTAATAATACTTATATAATAAGAAGATAATAGCGCGTTACCTTTAATAGATATATAACTTATTATCTTATCTAGGCGATTTATTACGACTAAGGTAATTAAACTAGGATACTATTAATTAATTATTAATCTCGGCGTAGATTTCGGCGATAGTCTCGTCTTGATTAAGTAAGGAAACCTTAAATTTATTAGGATAAATATTAACGTCTATTTTATAAGGATCGATTTTCAGACTTAAATAAATAAATAGATAATGGCCTTTAGTAAGAAACTTTACGTAGACGTTCTTAATACCTCTTTTAATCGCACTCGATTCCACTAAACGATTATTAATAATAAATAGGAAGACGGTCTACTCCTTATAGTATTATATATTATTAAACTAGCCAGATACACTAAGGCCTAACGATAAATAACTAAAAAGAAACCTAATCGTTACGACGTCTACGCTATATATTTCTTATATTACTTCGAAGGTAGTAAAACGTAATAATTTTAAAACTAACTATAATAGGATTCCGTTGGGTATATAGGAGAAATATATATTAATATAATATACTACGTACTCTTCGATTATACGATATAATTTAGACGAGTATCGTTTGGACTAGTATACCTATTAGCGAATTTTCTAGTTATAAAATAAATTATCGACCTTTTTCTTATTAGCCCTAGATAATATCCGTCGAGGAAATAATTACCTCGATCCGAGTACTAATTTAACCGTAGGTTAGTTTAGCGTTTACGCTTAACTCCCTACGAATATATTTCGCCCGTTATACGTAATCCGAGTTCTTTATTCTCGTAGTCATAGTTAGAAAAATTATTTAGTTAATACTAACTAAAGCCTCGCCCCGGAAGCCGTTCGTATTAATCGTTAAAAGATCTTTTATAGTTATTAACTTTAACGTAGTATATCTTTAATATAAGATCGGTAGATCTTCCTTCTAAATTCTTATTTAGTTATAGTTTATATTTGGAGGGTATATATCCTTATTTTAATACCGTGGCCATTATCTACGATCTCGAAACGTATTAAATTACCTTTTTAAACCTTTATAACCATAAAGGTCGAGTTAGCATTAATCGCGTTCTCGATTAATTCTTTAAAAGTATTAATAGGGTTTATAATAACCTCGTTAGTAGTAATATTATTTATAACGTCTCGATTAAGTACCTATATCGTTTATGAGTTACTTCGAACGGCCTCTACGTTATTTACTAACCTTTATTTTTTAGAGGATAACTTTAAATAAGTTTCTTTAAGACGCTTTATCCTTAATATAACTTTATAAATTAATAATTACTCTCGGTCCCGGCGTAGGAGCTCTCCCCGGCTAAGGACCAAATCCATATAAATTAAATCGAGACGTACGCGACAGACTTTTAGATCTTTATACCGTAGAATCGCTTTTATTACTAGGCTATACCCGAAGGTTATCTAAAACAATTATATTAAAGCTTATATCGTGGATCGTCGAATAAATCGCGGTTACTAACGGCGCTCTAATTCGCGAACCGTATCCTAATAGTTTTATATTTTACCTACGAGGTCTTGACTATTACTCGGAAGCGCGAAAACTACTATTTTTATTCTATAAATATTCCTTAAAAGAACTAGTCCTCGCTCTTTTCCGTAGTCTTATATTATTAGGAAAATCTAAAATATTACGACTTTTCCTAGTTAATCGCCGAGGTACCTGACTATAAGATAAAGTATTATTATATAATATAGTCGAGCGATTAAGATTCGATGAATTAGGATCGTTAAACGTTTTATTATTCCTCCTTTTAATTTTACCCTCTTTAGTTTAACGAGGCTCTTTATATATAGGCGATTTAAATAATACTTTTATATTAATAATAAACTCCTTCTAACTTATTCGCCCTATATAGGGTGTAAACGCTAACGATAATTTATATATCGTTAAGAGATATCCTTTAGCGCCATTAATAATACTTTATTAACTTTCCGAATATCTTACTTTAACTCGCTCGGCTTCTACGGAGTTCTTTTATATTTCTACGATAAAGCCTTTTAAAGCTAACTTCTATAAACGCTCTATTATAGTAGATTTAGTAAACACAAGATTATCTTTCTCCGGATCGACGTTTATATTATAGTTTACTTCTAGATATCGGATCTTTAGGTATTAGGAAATATTATTATATAAATTATTATTCTAAAGCCTAATTTTATATTAGTAATACTTGATTAGTATTTTAATAATCTCTTTCGTTCGCGAAATCGGCCTCCCGTCCACGGTAATAAAAGATTTATTACGTATTTCCGTCGTAATATTATAACCGGATCGGATAAGATAGGCGTCGATAATAAATCTACCGGCGGTTTAATAAATAATATTATATTAACTCGATACTAGATGTCCTATTACTAAAGATATAGTGTCGAGTATAGGATTTAATAGATAATTATACTTCTAAAGTGATAAATAACTCTAGACTAACTTTCCCGCCTAATATAATCGGATAAAGATACGCGGCCGTAATAAAGCGGATACTATTAATATATTATTAAGTTTCTACTTATTTATTATCGACCTTCTTAAAGTATCCTAGTAACGGATTGGATACGTCGAGAATAAATTATTAACCGTAACCGTTGTGCCACGATTATAATAGTTAGTCGTACGGACCCGGATAAACGGATACCCCTTTAATTTAATTATAGAGGCTACTAAATATCCGTCTAGTTAGGTTATAATCCTTATGGACGAATATTATTTAATAAGATATATAAGATTAAGGCCCCGGAAGCCTAGAGTTTTGCCCCCTAACTTCTATAAGTCTTCGTTCGTTAATATCTTACTCGTGGAGTAAGGGGTCGCGATTTATTTATAATTATCCTCCGAGATCTTATAGTTATTATTAGTGACTTAAATCGAATTTAGACCGTTATTAGATATAGTTACTTCGATACTCGTAGCTCCAGTATTATAGGCGTTATATAATAACGCTCGGACGGCGGTAACGATATTTAAAGGTATATTAATTCGAAGTTTACGTTTAAGTTATTCCTTAAGGACCCGGATACCTATATTTTCGAAAGATATAACTTCGAAAGTAAAGTAAATTAAAGCGGCGAAAGATTTTAAATAACGAGGCTAGGGGGACCCCTATTTTAATCGTAATTTATAAACGGAGCTACGCAGTATTTTACCGGAGTATTATTCACACTCTTAATAACTTTAGATCGATATATGGATGTATTATTATTATAGTTCCTTCTTTATATAACTTACCCCGTTGCTCCCCGTTATTTTATATATCGCGATCGGCTTAATACTGATTAGTTCTAGCTATCGGAAGAGAATTAAAAGACTATTATTAACGGTATTTAATTATTAAACGAGAAAGGACTCCGAGCTCTAGAATATAAAGAAACGAGACGATAAACTTACGTATATTTATTAGATCGGACGCGATGCCTTCGCGTATCGTTGGATTTATTACGAGTTATTAAATAGAATATACCTTAAGCTGCCCGGGAAAGCTCTTATTTAATCGAACTATTTATTTAAAAAGTAGAGATCTTTCCTAGATAAGTTATTTATTAATTTATATACTCTCGGTATTATATTTATTTAGCTTAGTATACCTTCGCAGAAATTATCCTATAAATCGTTTTTATAAAGAAAGAATATTACGGTATTTTCATTATAATCTTTCTTAGAAAAAGGCAGAGATAGTCCTACTATAAACGAGGAATCGGGTAATTACTATAAACGATCCCGTAAGGTATATACTATTCTCTACCGCTATAACTCTTCGGGCGCGAAAAAAATCTTTCGTACCTCTAATTAACTAATAAACGATAAGTAGGCAAAGGAGAATATTAGTTATATGGAGAGAGTAGTATAAAGCGACTTAAACCCTCTAATTATAACTTTATATCTATAAGGAGCTTGGAGTCCGAGCGAAATAAACGGGGACGATAATAACTATATTTATCCTATTGAGGACTCGGAGATTAAGGGTAATGTTAGTTATATAATTACTAAAGGTAAATATAAGTAGCTAATAATATAACTATATAATTAATTTCACCTAGACGACGTTACTTCGTCGGACGAATTAGATATTAACGACGAATATAATAATTAAACTTTATCGTAGCTTAATAAGATTAATTCTTAAGTATAAATAATATTAATTCTTTCTTTCCCTAAAGTTTTAGATAAAAGGGTATACCCTATAAAGGAGGCGATAACCGACGAAACTAATATCGTAAGGTTTAATCGTTCGGCCTTTACGACTCTAAAGTAAATTCGCGAAACGTATAATTTACGAAATAGTTTATTCTATTACTTTACCTCTATCTTCGAAACCCAAAAATAGTAGGAATGGATTATTAAGATAGTATACCGCGATAAATCTAAAAACGTATATAGACTAACTCTATTTATATTAAAATCCAAAAAGGTTATAGAGTTCCTAATTAATTACACTCTAAATGAAGAGGACGTAACGTATATTAAAACAAATATCATTACTCTCCTAAAATATTAACCATTTAGTAAAGTCAAAAATAAAATCATAAAGTATTCTCTAGTTTAATTAGTAATCGAGATAATATCGATCCTAATAATAATTCATCTCAGAACCGTTGCGCTAGGACAGGGCAAATATATATTAGATATTAATTACTTCGTTAGGGATAATTAATCATCTACTATCTTTATCCCAAAGTATTTCCAAATCGGTATAAGGTTAAATAATATTAATATAGAACTCGGCGTCTTAAATATCCCGTTATATATTCATTTTTATCTACTAAAGGGGAAGCCTAGAGGTTTCATATATCACGAAAGTATAAAGGCCTAAACTATAAAAAGAATCGTGTAATAGATATATTAGAAATTATATAACTCAATAGCGACACTATAGATTATACGATATAAAGTTAATAAATTACTCGAACGGTTATTTCTAAAAATACGACTATTAATCTTCTACACGTCTAACTCTCGGGGAGAATATACGATAGATTTCGTCGTAAAATATCTCGATACGGAACTTAGGTCGTATCAAATATACACGTATATAATGACGGGCAAGGGGATGAATTATTAGGAAAATATCGACGACCTCCGCGACTATAAATATAATCGTTACGGGGATCTATAACTTCTAGAAGAGTTAAATAATAAAGCTAGGCGTAGGTACCAAATATTAATTCTATTAATAAAACGTATTTATTTAGAAATATATAACTTTAAAGGTACGCGGAAGTAGCTCTATAAATAAATCGTAAAGAAAAAGAAACCTTATATAGAATTACATAATACGGGCTAGATATTTTAGCGGAATATAAACGGAGATAATATTATAACTCGGCTTAAACCTTAGGAAAGAGCTTCGAAGTATAAAAAAACTAACGTCGAGAATAATAAAGAGGATAATATATTTATCGGGGACATTAACGTTAGGGATAATATAATTAACGAGGGTATAATATCTCTAGTTTTTTCCTAAAGGTATAAATTATTATAGTTAATAAGTACCTTAAATGACTTTAATATCGATAATAATAATTTAGACACTCCTAACCCTACGCTAAGGAAAAGAAAATAACTAGTACCGAAATAATTAATATCGTAAAAAGAGCCAGCCGTCTAACCTCTAGAGTTAAATAATATTATAAATTTAATTTTTATAGTATAGTAATGGGCCTACGACCCCGATAGTCCTATACTATTAGAGCGGAGACCTTCTACTATTTCCCTAGTATCTATAGATAATATTATTATGAGGGGATAAGCTCGTAAAATAGAACTAAACTAAAGATATTCGTGGTTAATAGATATCCGCGATATGAACTATAATCCCTTAAGTCATCCTAACTACGATCCAAGAATACTATATATACCGAAGGTAATAATAGACGTACTTCTATTATTCGAAAAACTATATTAAGGGATTAAGCAGAAAATCTAGGATACGATTATTTTTATTTAAATAAGAAAACACTATAAGTTATTTAAGAGTAATATAACGATTAAATACTAGATCTATAACCTCTAACTTATTAATCGAGATTATATACGCTCGGTTAGGGTTTTTTATTTATTTTATCGGATTAAGGAACTTATAGCCGAAGGCTATAAAGTTGTTATAATTAACCGGGTAAAGCCTACTTTAGTGGAAAAGATACGGAAACGAGATAATCTAGGAGGTACCAAAATTAAATAAAATATTCAATATAAGTTTACGAAGATTATTACTAGTAGTACCGCTATCGATATTAATATAATTAACGATAATATATCTATTTATTACGCGGTTATTAAAGAGTTAGAGCGAGACGGTTAACCTACTTTCGGGATTACTTTCGTTAATACCGCTAATAAATAATTTTCTTTAACGGACTTCGTGGATAATAATAAATTTACGAAATTTAAGACCTTTATTACGTAGATAAGGCCTCGTAAATTATTACTAGAGAAATCATATATTTTAAATAAAGCCCTAAGGATCTTAAAGAATAATTCGGTATTAACTACACTATAAAATTACTTTAAGTCGGGTAAGGAATTTTAGATAATAAATACTATTAATAAAGAGATCGATACGGGTTAATACTTTATTAATAAAGAAAGCGACGACTCGGAAGCCTAGCCGACAGCCCTGTAAGAAACTATAATAAAGAAATTTATAATATCCATTTACGGTATTTTACTACGGTACCTTAGAACGTTATAAATTAAACGCGAACTTATAATTTTAAAGAATATATCGTGGTACGACCCTATTAAGAATATAAATAGTTTAGTACTTAATAGTAAGACTCTAAATAACCTAGGGGTATTTATTACTCCTTTCGACCGCGGTCCCGACGGTACCCTCTTCTTTATACTCAACCGTTATATTATACCTTTCGGTAAACGTATATTCTAATAGTAGGTATATTACTTTTTTATAAATACCGCGAAGATTAATTCCCGCCTCGACGTCGTAGAATCCCTAAATATAAACCCTACCGTCCGAGATTAATTTATTTTAAATCTTGCTAAAATTCTTAACCTCGAACGGATAATATCCTAAATCTATACTCGTAGTTATAAGGTCCAAGATTTTGTTCGCGTAATTAATAATTTTAAATAGATTAATTATATAATAAGCCTAATGCGGGATACTAGGTTAGGAGTTAATATTATTAGGTAGTTAATCTCTAATATACTAAAGATAACTGAATTAATTAAATACTAGAATACTACCTTTGACCACGCGAAAGCGAAAGAAGTAGGTTTACTAATTTTAAAATACGGCGAGGAGGAGGACTTTAACGAAAACTAAGATTATATTAAAAAAATACTCGCCGATTTAAACGCTTTATTAAAGAGAATAAAGAAGGAGTTTAACTTAACTATTATTAAATATAAATATATAGGTCACCGTAAAACGATTTATTAATTCGAAGTTCCGATTAAAGTTAAAGGAATTCTAAAGGACTAGGATTAAATATGGGTAAACTAGAAAATTAAACGGTATAATAACCCGGAGCTTTAAACCCTCGTCTATCGATATTAAGAAATATATAAAAGTTATAAACGAATTATTAAAGAAGTTTCGAGTCGTTTCTTCGAAAAGTTCGACGAAATTTACGAAAGCTGGTTTATAGCTATCTAAATTATTATTTATTTTAACTACTTTATCTCCCTCGTTAGAGTATCCTTTACTCTCGGCGAGTTAGCTTATCGTCCTACCTTCGTAAATAAACCACGAATTATTATCGAATTCTAAAATCTCCGATACTCTTATATCTTTTTAAATATCCTAGACTTTATCCCTAATAATATTAAGCTCGGCGGCGATACTATTAATATTAACCTTTTAATTAGTATTAACGTATCCGGTAAATTTACGATCTTTTATACGAGTTATCTCGTAGTTATAATATCCTAAATTAGATATTTTATCCCCGCCTCCACTACTCGCCTAATACCTATCGATCGTATAATATTAAGGATAGGGGTATATAATAATATCTTCGCGGCTTAATCTACCTTCTTCGTTAAACTCGTAGAAATAAAGAAGATTTTATCGGAAGTAACTCTACGCTCCCTTATTATTCTCGATAAACTCGGCCGCGGTATTTCTTCTTATAACGGCGAAGTAATCGTATAAGCCTCCCTTTATTATTTAGTTATTTATATCGGCTATATCGGTTTCTTTATTATATATTATTACTCTTTCGCCGCTGAGTTCTCGTTTTACCCCGAGATTTATAACCGCCGTATACGTATCCGCGTAAATAACGGGAACGATCGTATTACTTTTTTATATAAATTTAAGGACGGAGTAATAGAAGGCTCCTTCGGTATATATTATATCTTTATATATAATATTCCCTCGAAAGTTGTCGAGCGGGCTAAAGTCGCGGCGAGGGAGTAAAAATATATAAATAAACTCGAAGAGAGTTTTAAATTAATATAAAAAGGGTATTATATCCCGCTAGGTATATAAAATAATATTATTTAAATATTAAAGGAGAGAGAGGGTAGGGTAGAGCCGAGGGGGATAAATATTTTAAGGAGGGCTATTAAATAGTTATAAAATTAAAATATATAGAGAGCCTATTTAAGGTCTTTATCGTTACGTTTATAAAAAATTATTTTACTATACCACTTTAGATCTTTTAGAGGGTATTTTAAACTTATAATATTATTTAAAATAAATAGATAACGATCGTATAATAATTAAATATGAAAATATATTCTTAGTCGATTCTTAGAGTTTTACGCGTAGCGACGGCGGAACTAAATATACTCGAGACGACTTAAGCTATTAATTAAAGTAATAATACGAGAGTTATAAATCTATATATCGAGCGTAATAGTAACTGCGGGGAGCTATACCGGTATAGTATTTATTATAACGAGATAAACCTAGGTAGCGAGGGCTTAAGTATATTAATAGTATTCGTTAAATATAGTATCGTCCTAAAGCCGGATATATTTATACTAGACCGCGCGGTAGGTTTAAGGGTTAACGTGGCCTAGGCCGATATAAAGAACTACGATATCGCGTTATAAATACGCGATATCGACGATAAGTTTATTACTAGGCTCTAGAAGAGTAGCCCAGGACTAGAACTTCTAAATATAATTACTTACCCGGGTTAGATACACACGCTAGGCCGTAGTAAACGAGATTAAATACCGTTTATTAAAACGGTCACGAATAAATATAGTATCTTCGAACGCGTTACCGTAAATTGTAAAGAGATCTATAATATTACTTATATTTAGTATTTCGGTATTAAATTTTATTAAAGTACGTTCCAATATCGTTTTAAGCCTATTAAGAATTTATATTTTAAAATTATAACCTCCCTCGTCGAGCTTCTTTATATAGACCTCCCTTTAATTATTTAGGCCGCGATAGGCGCTATATTACTCATTTATATATCCGAACTAGCGATAAAGAGATAATATATTATATATAATATACTAAAGAGACCTGGTTTAAGATATTACGGGATTATAATTATTAAAATAAGATAAATAGACCTCGCTAATATTATTAAAATAAAAAGTAAGTAGTAGGGAAAATCTAGGGACGATACTATCTAGATACTAATTTTTATTTCAGTCTTTCGAGAAAATATTATATAAGATATCGGCTCCCTTTAGTAGCTTTCCTAGAAATAAAGGGTAAAGTATTAACCTAAATATTATAAAGATATAAAGACCTAGAAACGCCGTAAAGAGTATAACTATTTATATAAACTCTAAAGTAGGCTCTATCGCCTTTAATTTAAAATAATAATTATAGTACCCTATAAAGAGCTTAAGAGTCAAGATTAACTAGTTATAAAGATATATACTATAACTTATAAACCGGATCTTTTACGGAAGTTTCTCCTTAGCGTAAATTATTAACTAGAGGACTAGGGAGTTAAATATAACGAATACTATCGTAATTAAACAAGGGGTCGAGACGAGGACCGGTATATAAATCACTAAGGATATTCTTATTAAATATTAATAGTATAGTAACGCTCTAATAATTATGGCTAAAATATCGAGCTTTTCTCCTCTTAACAGCTTAGCGTATAATTTAGTAGGGATAAGGGCGATCGAATCGACTCGGTTAAAGGTACGAGGGTTTTCTTCGTAAAAATTAATTTCGGAAGCGTTTAATAAATAATAGTTGGAGGTAGGAGTAGTTAATTCTTCCGAAGGGTCTTTAATATTCGTAGAATAACGAGGGGAGGTCTCTATTTTATTTAAATATTCCTCGAGTTCGCTAGGAGTATCTAAGGCCTCGCTTTATATAAGGATCTTCGCGCGAGTTACTTTATAAATAATCCCGAGTAGTACGTTCGCTTTAGATATTAATACCTTCCTAGCCGATTTAGCCTAAGGACTTAAATAATATTTCCTAATCTTTCCTCTTAAACTCATACCGAAATACTGTTATTTATATTTACGGATCTATTCCTTTGAAAGACCGACCTATGAAAAAGTAGAAATATATTCGCTATAGAATAGTTAATAGTAACAGTCAATTAGAATATTAAGGAATAATATCTAAAATTAATATAATTTAGAATGAATAAGGAAAGGAGTAAAGCGAAGGGGAATAAACTCTTATATTTAAGAGTTTATAAAGTGTCTTTAGAGTTACTCGTCGATCCTTTAATAATATAGGAGTCCACGTATATACGGTACTTCTATTATTTATACCTTAACGGGGTTATTTTAAATTGACTTTTATTAACCTACGTTAGTCCTAACTACTTCGGAAGCGGTATAATTAGGCATAAGAACGTCCTATTAACTAATGAAATAAACGTAACGCTCGGTGTATTTTAAACGATATTATAGTATTTATATCCAATATATAGCCTAAGCTAGCCTTAATAGTCTCTCGACGAGGTTTCCTAGAAAATGGGGCGTCCGCGCTTTTCATTATACGTACCTCAGAAAGTTAATACGGAGATAAGGTAAAAGAGAGGTTGATACTTTCCCTTTATTTAATTTAATAAACTATAACTCCTTCTACTAAACCGAGGAATCCGTTAAGTAATACTACGGACTAGCGGCACGTATCTATATCGTATATCCTAGGTAGTTAAATAAGGGTTAATAACGCGGTCCGATCGTAGATTCTAATACTTTATTAATCTAGTTTTCGAGCTTTCTAGGCTAACGCCGTATAACTAGCGTAAAACTTATTACTAAAGTATCTACTTTTATTAACCGTAGTGACTTTTGAGCTAAACTATTTATTTGGATTAATAGATATATACGGGGATATAAACCCTATCTTTATTTATTAAAGCTAAAGTGGTTATTAGAGCCGATAACTATTATTCTAGGTAAACGGGGTTCCTCGGGAGGCTAGGAGAAATACTTTACGACTATTACGAATCGGAATCGGATAATAAAGCTCTCGAAAAAAACGAGGTAAAAGAATAGTAATTAATTTTATTATCCTCCGGCGTATATACTAGTATACCTAAATTATTATCTAAATAACGATAACGCGTACTATACCTCTATCTCCCTACTAAGTATTAATAGTATAACGAGGTAATATAGCTTTTAAAAAGCCAGGATCCCGTTATTTACTATTTATATAATAACCTTCGCCGGATTTACCGCGTTCCAAGTCCGTACTACCCGAATCCGTCGACGGACGTATTAGCCAGAATAATTTCATAGACCACACGGCCGTACAGGTCGAAGGGGAATAAATCTTACCTCTATCTCCGCGTTTATCTTAACCTCTACCGTAAGGTCCTAATTTATAGTAGGATAGTAATTCTATAGTCTCGGATATTTCCTTTAATAATAACGTTTTTAAAGAGGAATTAATGGAAGAGTTAAAGATAAAATAAATATCGAATCTTAGGATATAATTTAGGGATAGGTTTTTACGAAAGAAGTTCTTCGTAACCTATACCGAAATACTTGATTAATAGAGACGAGTAACGATTTCCTGCGACTACCGCCATATTCCTACCGATTTTTTAAAGTTCGATCTATAATATCTTTATTACCTAAAAGATAAGAGTGCTCGAATTTTCGAGTCGATATATATATTATTACTAGATATTAAATTCTACGATATAGTAACCAACCTAAAGCTTGCGATAAAAGATAATTAATTATAAATCTATATTATAAAAGACGTGGACGAGATTATTTCATATCTATTTATATACCGGGTAAAATATCTACCTCAAATATATAGGTACTTAGAAAGTCAGTTATACCTCGATAAATATATATCGGGCCTTATTTACAGAGTCTATATAAACGAGTATATATAGATTAAGAAAGAGATTCTAGATCCTAATAGTATCGACGAATTTTTATACGAAGTTACCGCGCTCAGTAAGTTTATAGGCTTAAAGAACGTAATATAACTCGAAGGACTCGTAATCGATAATAATAAAAAATTAATTAAGGGCCTTCTATTTACCTACGTAGAGTAGAGTACTCTTATTAATATTCTCTATAATAATAAAGAGGGCCATACACCTCGCCTACTATAAATTAGAAGAGAACGATAGGCGAAGTAAATAATTTAGGGACTATCTAATCTTTACGAAATTAACTTTATATATAAAGACTTTATACTATCGAATATTATAGTCGATAGGAATGACGAAGCTTAAATTATTAATATAAATCGAAAGGGATATCCTAAAAGCTAGGAATCACCTAAGATAATACCTTTATTAAAAAGCGGGCAGAGGCTCTCGATATATATCGAGGTAAAATCTAATCTTTATTAACTAGGTATAGTTTTATAGGTTTTGGTTATAGAGTAAAACGAGCCTAAACGAGCGCCACGGCCGTTACTATTAAATAATACGGGAGAGGAAGTCCCGTAGTACTATCGGTACTTAATAAGGATATGTCTTAGCGAGAAACCAAATCTACGAGTTATAGTTAAGGAGTTTTTATTTATATTTAGTTCCCTAGCCTTTTCGGATCTCTACCGGCGGGACCCAAATAATAAATATATTTATAGGAAGGAGGAGGTTAACTACTAAAGGTATTCTTTTAAAGGTTTCGATACGGGACTTTTGGATATGGAGCCTAATTTAAATAAATACTATTCTTTAGAGTTAGCGGGTATTAGTGGGTATAAGACCTTAAATATTAATTAATAATTCGGCAGCGATGGTATTTCTTAGGGTTAACGAAAGACGGGGAGGTAATCCGTTAAGAAACGGGCGGGCCTAATAGCCTCTTCTAGTATTAACTATTCGTTATATTCATATAACGACTTCAAAATCAAGTTTTTTCGTTATAGTATTAGTATCTGGTAAGCGTGTTTTGGATTTATTAAGTAATTTGATTTATAAAGTCGTCCACTTTCCACCCCTAGGTCATTATATAACGAGGGTAGATAACGCCTTTACTAATTATATTAGCCTAAATCGAATTACTTCTAAGGCCTAATTAGGTAAGGTCGGAAATATTATTAATATTCCTACGATCGAGGCCCGAACTTCTATAAGATCGACGATAAATTTGACGCGAGGCTTTAGAAGAGTAGCCTAGGTTAGATATATACCCTAAATTATAACGAGCGAGAATTACTTTTATTAATATATTGGATTAAGATGGTCAAGATATGAACCCCTTAACTTATATAATTCCCGAGGAGATCGGACCGAGGGGACATGTTCATAAAGTTTATATTTATAATAAATATATTTTCGGACTTAGCCGTTAAGAACTTAATTATTAAATTCTTTATTATACCTAAAAACGTATATAGTACTATACTCCGAGCTGCGAAAGAAAGAATTACTATAAAGACGAATTACCGACGCTTAATTTAATAAGATCGGAAATATTACTAGTATTCCCCCGAACGAGGCCCGAACTTCTATGAATAAACGGACGCGATACTTGGTCATTATCAAGTGCGATGACTGGTACAGAAAACTAGTTAGGATCCGTAATGAGTTCGAAGAATAATAATACGGGGCCCTAACTAAATATCACTTTAAAGTAGAAACGAGTTCTTGGATTATTATCCGTGGCGACGGTATCGTTTCACTCTACAGGACTTACTGATTATAATTAAACGAAGATAATACTATATTCCGGAAACTACTAGTTCACTCTTCACCGTTAAATTCAAGTCTAAGTATAATTGAGCTCTATGACTCCTCTCGAATTTATAAACTTAAAATACTCAACCGTGAAAGTTTCTCGCGGACGTCTTTTATATTTATACTACTATTTATAACTACTATATTATTACCGTAGCCTTTTACTCGAAGGGCTGTAAATAGCCTACGTGTAATATTTTATATTAAAGATAACGCTCTTTAAGGACCGGTATGATCGGCTAAAATAATTATAAAGAAATTTTCATTTTAAGTAACGGCCAGCGGACCTATTAGTGCGTTATTATAACTATTAATAGGAAGCGACAAACGACCGTCCTCCTTAAATTATATAATCAGTTAAGTTATTTAAGAGTAGTCGTATTATATTTAACCTTCTTTAACTAAAAAGCGGTCTTTTATATTTATATCTATAAGAGTGGGCGCGCCACGTAGGCTTTAAATAAAACCATTTTAATACGAACTCTCGATAATATTTATTATCCTTTTCGTTGAGCCCTCGTCGGTAGCGATAGAATTAGTAAAGGCGCTTCGTATTATTTTCCGGAGAGGTTATTCGGTACTTAAAGTAGAGCTCGATGTTAATAGAGTAGGCGATCTACCCCGTTTTTAGGCCAGCCGACTATCGGAAGTATTAATTATAGTTATCCAAGGGTCTTTTAAATATTCGGCAGCTATCGGTCGTCTCCTAAGATCGTTCTATATTATTCGATAAATAAAACGAAGTGCTAGTTCTTTATTAATTAGAACCCTCTTTCCACGGAGTAAAGAAAGATATAGGGGAATAATTTAAATAAATTCCTATAAAATCTTCCTTAACGCCTAAATATTAATAGTATTAATATACGTGGGAAGCTAGTTAGGTATAATTATCTTAATCTAATTATCTCTTTACTTTTAAAGCGCTTTGGCCCTCTCGTTAGCTTAAATTATCTCGAGGGCGATATAGCCTTCGGTTCTATAAAACGTCTAATACTCGGGGCCTATATTTATAAGACTAAAGTCTACGAGCTTAATAATTAGAGTATCCGTTCTAATATCCTATTTTGTTACTAGTATATTCTGTGGTTTCAAGTCCCGATATATGAAACTTTTACCGTGAAGGTAAACGAGGCCTGATAAGGTTTACCGGCCGATAAATCGAATATATAGCGGAGATAAATAGGATTTATACTTACCGTTTTACCTAGCTTTCCGATACGTCCCAAAATTATTAACGGTAAACTTTATTACGATATATATCTAGCCACTAGGGATTCTAAAGGCGCGCTCGTATTTAACGATATTCTCCTTCTTATATATTAGTATATAGTATAGAATAAGTATTAACTAATTTATATGATAAAGCCTACTCATTATATTGACCTCTTTTATTTCACTCTCTCCTCCTTTATTTAGGACCTTAATGATAAAGACTAACCCGTCTTTAATATTTAATACTTTATAAACTTCTCCGAAAGCCTCTTTACCGAGTACGGCCTAGCTTCTATATTCCGCGCTAATAGGTAGTAATTCCTCTAAAGAAGATACTAAATATAGGGCGTCGGGGAAACCGACCTTCGTAGTATAATTTTAATAGTTCCGTTTATACTCTTCGGCGTAGTTACTAGTATCTAGAAACTCGACTACGAATTTAAACTCCCCTCCGTAATAAATACTCGTACTAGTTATAAGAAGTAGGGACTATTATTTTTCTAAATAAATAGATCTAACTCTTATTATATCTAAAGCCGTAATTATAAACGCGCCACTATTGAAGTTATAATAAATTCGAAAGTAGGTATAGGTCTTTATCCGATTCCCGTTATAGTAGGGTATTTTAATATCGGAGTTAGGTCGGATTCCGAACTCGAAACCTCGAGTAAATAATTTATTAATAGAATCGAACCTAAGTCTTAAAACTCTCTAGGAAATAAGGTATAAGCTAGGTATACTTTCGCGAGATTCTTTACCGTGATCGGGTAGAGTATCGTAGGGAGAAAGGTAGGTTATAGAGAAAAGATCGGGAATTACTCCTAAAGGAATATCGATAAATTCGGGAGGTAGAGTTACTCCGAATATATAAGGATTATTAGCGAGGATATCTAACACCTAGATACTTATTTATAGTTTAAGATATAAAATTATTTGAGCCACGGAATTATCTAACTTTACTAACTTTAAGGGAGTACGAGAAGAATCGTGATAAAGAAGAGAGAACGAGAGCGGGGAACTATTTTATTACTCTTATTAGTCGCATTTATACCACGTTAAGATATAAAGTATAATAGGCCAATAAAGGGCCTTATTTAAGCGCGGGGCTAGGAAAACGCGTCTTATATATTCCTTTCGTGGGGGATCGTAATCCCCTAATATTTAATATAATATACTTTAATACGAATAATTATTAACGAGGGCTCTAAAGTTACCCCGGAGTTACCTTAGACGATTTTTATTCTAGCGCCTAAAACTACTCTAGGGGCCCCTTATTAATAATTATCTTAGCGATAACGTGATAACGTAACTCACGTAATCGATTAAGATTTATATTAATGGAGTTTATTTATATGATTTTTATTTTATTATAAGTTTAGCCTAACCGCTTAGTGTATTATTTATTATTAAATCGCGTAAATATTTATCTACCTTTAACTTATATAAGTTAAGTCTTAATTCTTTACGCCCGTTCTTCTACTAGCCTTTAGTTTATTAGAAGTATAAATAATCCTACGCCTTTACCCTAACTACGAATTAACCCTATTAATTATTGTGGGTAGTAGAATTTTACTCCTCTCTCTCCCTACTATATATAATAGATATAGAAGATATGGAGATCGACTATACTTATAATAATACTACGTTCGATACCTCGTTATTTAAATTTTATAAGGAGGCGAAAGAGTCTAGCGACGAGATACTAGTAGAGTAAATATAAGTATTAGGTAAAAAGTTCGACTATAATAATTCGGTATTAATACCGGAGTAGAGACGCGCCGTTTTCGAAAAATATTAAGTAATATATTGTAAAATATTCGAACTACGATCGCCGTAATACTACGAGGGGAAATCGTAATACTTATTTATTTCGGAAACTACTTGGCTAGGGGTAATTACTATATTTAAAATTTAGAAGTTAAAGTAAGGCTATATAGAGCCGGAGGATTTAATCGCGCGACTACGTATATTAAAGCCGTCCGATAATTTCGAACTCCGTAAGTTCCGTTATCCTCTTATATCGTAGAAAAGCCTTATACCCTTGGAAGAAGAAGGCCTTAAGATAAGGCCTTCTTATCTATACTAACTATTCGATTAATTATATGACGTAATTTATATAAAAAGTCGATCAAGCCGTTACTTAACCGATTAGTATCGTTAGTATCGTCGAGAAATTAAGGATCGGTAGGCCGAAGTCGAGTCCGATATAAAATTAACGCCTTTACCCGACTTATATTTATTAAGAAATATAGGGCGTAGTCCGGGCGGAATACTCTTCCCTTAATATTTAATTAAAGGATTTATTATATTACGTAATTATACCGACGATTAAGAGGATAAAGTATATAATAAAGAGTATAATAACGTAATAGTTAAAAGAGAGGGAGTAATTAATCGCTAGAAAAAGAGAAACCCCGACTCGATATTAATAGACGACCTACTTTTTATTTATAAGACTTGGCCCGCGGATTTAATAAATAACCTAAACGAATTAAACCGGGAGGTGATCCGATACGGAAGGAGAAAGTATATAGCCCTTTTTAAAGAGGCAGAGAAAAAGATATAAATATTAATTATATTCTAAAAAAACTATAGGCTTATTACCGGATAAAAGATACTACCGTTATCCTAGTAGTAAGATCTTAAGGCTAAGGTCGAACGGCTCCCGAAGTTATAATATTTAAATAATCGATTAAATGTAATTAAAACAGCGTTCGATTATTTCGACGATAAAAGGAAAAAGTTACGAATAATCGAAACGTTACGTTAGATAAAGTTAATAATTAATAGGGACTCCGATCCTATAGTAATTAATACTCCCCTCCTACCCTTACTACTAGATAAACTGGATATCGTATAACGGGACCGTGATTAACTAGATTATAACGACACCGAGGACGAAATAATCGTTAGAATACGTCGATAGAGGAACTCGAAATATTAGTAATATCTAGAGAAGGGGCTCCGTATATCGTTGTAATTTAATTTAAATATTAGCCTAGAAGAGCCGGTTTAAAAAATAAAAAGTTTAATAATACTTAAAGAAACGCGCTAGCTTCGAGAAAAATTATTTAAAGGAGTATATTCTTAGCCCGGAACGAAGATAACTATAATAGAGGATTAAGTATTCTAGCGGGGTAAACTTCGACTAAGGATTAAAAATTAGACGAGTTAACGCGATAAACTTCGATTTAAGTCTAACGTTATTACTATTTTAACGAAAGTATCGAAGAAAAAGTAGTTAGTTATAATAAAAGGTCGAGCTATTACCTCTATTATATAAAAGGCAGACCTATTCTATTAATTTAATATAAAGTATTATTCGAACGAAAGCTCTCCCCGAGTAATACCTAGTCCTATTATAAAAGCCGAAAGAATAAAGAACGTAAGACGTTAGTGCCGCCGCCAAGTTAGTACGGCGTAACCGTAGGGTATATAAAAGGCCCGTAACGGTTAACGAAGGCGAGCCGCGTTAATAATAAATTAAAAGTAAAAACTTCTATACCTCCTGACCCCGCCGTAATTATAGTAAGATTATAAAATTAATAGAGCTTCACACCTTTAAAGCTTCGACGGGAATGAATCCAGATTCGCTAGTAATATTATCGATAATACGTTCTAAATATAGCTCTCGGACCTAAGTTTACTAGATTCCTAGACGTAAGTACTAAAGCGAGTTTCGTTAATATATATAAATACCCGAGGTACGCGTTCCCGGATATAAGGTAGTAACCTACGTAAAATCTTCCGTAATCTCTTCATACGCGAGCGCTTCCATTATGATTATATTTATAATTCGAATATCTGAGAGGTACTCTATATAATGGAGTTACTAGAAAAGATTACCCAAGATTATTTTTAGGGTTATAATAAGAATAAACGGGTCTTATAGCCATAAGAAGGTAGTATATAGTAAAGGGAAAAAACTAAACTATTTAATAATAACTACGGAAGGCCACTAGGACCGACGTATAAATAGAAACCTCTATACCTCTCCGAAACATAGGTCTACGGATACAGACAATAGAGAAAAGACGTAATTCAAAATAAAATATCGTAGTTCGATTAGGGCTAATTACGCTATATTTAAATAATACGGGAGCCAGGCTACAGTATTATTTATAATAAATATAAATATACTTTATATATAATACCTTAATTTAGGGGGCGTCGGCGTCGGCGTTAATTAATTATATATATTATTAGAAACTATTTCAAAGATTATAAATTATAAAAATTATTAAAACTATTATAAATCTTTATATTATATTTAACTTTCCTTTAAGGTCTTCCTATTATATATCTAATAAACTAACTCCTTTAAATCGCGACGGGCATAGCTCTAAAGGAAGATAAACTTTAAAAGTTCTAAATCCTACTTCCCTCGCTTAATCTAATTATAAAGTCTTTTTTTGAATAATCCCTAAATTTAAAAGTATTACCTTTAACTACTCTATAAACTCTTTCATAAATTATAAGTCATTAAGGTTATAAACTAAACGCGGGTTAACTAAAGATTATTCTTCCTTTATATTAAAATTAGGGTTTAGTCCCTCTAAGGTATCGACTAAAATAAAGTAAAGTATAGGGAAAATTCGTAAAGTCGAGTTTATTAAAAAAATATTTTAGGCGCTTATAGCGGTTTATATAACTCATTATATTATATAATTCCGTAATATATAATAGTAAAATCCTCTAAAGAGGTATAAAATCAAGTTCGCTAGATAAACTAAGGTATTATAAAACTCGAAAATCGGGAAGTAATACAATATAGTATTCGTCGTTATACTAGAATTTCAAGATCTCTACTATAGGTATAGTCCTGTCAGATTCTTACACCCAAAAACGTATATATTATTATAGTCCGAGCTCTCCCTTGATATAATAATTATATAGAAAAAAAAGGTTACCTAATTATTAAACTAAAGAAACCTATAAACGGAATAAATAAATACCTAACTAACTACTCCTAATATAAAGTTCGATAGTTATATATATATACTCTTAGGTCTTTTATTAAAGTAAGAGTATTACCGCCCCCCTTCTTTATAATTAAGTCGATATTCCTAATAACCGGCGCCATATAAACTAATCTTAAAACGATATCTTATAATCCGCTCTCGATTTATATAAATAAGCTCTTAGAGATTTAGTATCGCTACTAGATTTAATCTTTTACGAATATATTATTAACCGTTACCCACACTCGCGTATTAACTACCGAATTAATAGTTAGTGAATACCGTATTTTAAATTAAAAGCCTTACCTTAGTGAGCGACTCGTTCTCTATAAATAATTACTCGATTTTTATTTAATATTCGGTTTCTCGAGAGAAAACTTACCTCTACGCCTACCGAAGATTACGGTAAATAATTACCGTCGTAGTTAAGAGGCGAAACTTATTTTTTTAAACTATTTAATTTTTATACCTAGATACTCTACGAGCTTTTAATATTTAATAATTATTTATTAAATATTTTAGCCGGGTAGTATTACGAAGGGCTATAACCCTACCCTATCTATTTAAAAATAGAAATAACTCTTTAATCTTTATATCTTTAATTCTTTAGTATCTTTATCGGCCTAAATATTCTACCCCTTCGGTATAATTAGCCGATTTCTTTTTCTTAATTTATTATTTAGGGCCTTCGGTCGTATTTTAAGAGTATAAAGAAAGAGTATACCGTAACCGACGTAGCCGTATTTTTTAGGTTCGATACATAGAACGGTAGTAGGAGGTTTAAAGGGGCCTTTCTTCTTAATTAAAATAACTAAATTCGGAAAAGTTAAAGGGTTTATATTCTCGAGAGAGAGAGCTATAATAAAAAGGTCGGAGGTATCTTAATTTTTAATAAAAAGTACTAAGATAAAGGGGGTAAAGAATTCTTAATTCTTTATAAAAGGAGTTAGAGAGGAATTAGTTTTTTAAATATAAAGTTAAAGGGGAATTATTTACTTACCTAGGTAGTTAAAGGTAAAAGGAGAGTAATTATTAAAGAGGAATAAAATATTTATCTTCGTTTTTAATATAGAGTTAGACCCTCCGCTTAAAGTTATAAAAAGAATTATAAAAAAAGGCTAGTTAAATAAAATAATATCGATTTAATTATATACTCGGTGCTAGTATTAAACTAAAGGGCGGTAACTTTATAAATAGAGATATAGTAAAGATATATTAAACGCGAGAAATCCTCGAGCTATTAACGAGGATCCTAGTTACGTTTTATTTCGTCGTTATAAAAGGGTTAACCTCAGCGCTAACTTATTTAAACATAAATTTAAAGGCTATTTATTAATTAAATTCATTTATAAAGAGTAAAACTCTAACGCGATAAGGAACCGAAGAAATAAAAAAACACTATATAAAAGAAGGACCTAACGGATAAGAGGATAAAAATTAAAAAGGGGGAAAGTAGAGCCTATAAAGTATATAAATAGTATTTAAGGGTAATAACTTAAGACTTTTAGTCCTAAGGACTTCCACGGCTTATAACGTAATTATTAATTAAAGTATTTCAAATGTTTTAGGTAGTATCGTACTTCTAGCCCCCCGAATTCCTTATTCTAAAACTAGGTTCTGTAGGTTAAAAGAGTTATTATAAGAGAATATTACTTCTTAACTCGATACTATATTTATATTATTTATAAGGAGATCGGACGTATTCTTAATAAATATATTTTCGGATTTAGGCGTTAAGAACTTTATCTTTAAATTCTTTATCGAATTTAAAAACGTACCTCCGAGCTCTCCCTTAATATAATAATATATAAATTAAAAAAAATACTTAACTATCGAGCTAAAGAACCCCTAAACGAAATTAATAAATAAGAAACCTCGACGCCGCTCCTCTAACTTAATCTATTATTATATATTAGAACCTTTTTCCCTTGGCACCGTTATTACGCCCGAGTTAATCTTTATTTATTCCTCTAGCTTCGCTAATACCTCACTTAAACTATTTAGGGTAAATACCGTATATTAAATTATCTAAGGCTAATTCCTTCGAAAGCTAGATTATATTTATATTAAAGAGTTCTCTACGTCCTTTAGGAGGCCTTTATTTAAGATAAATTATTTTAAATTATCTAAAGATTCCATAGCCTAATTAGTTAAATTAAGGTATATAAATAAACCTCTTTATTTATAAATTCATAATAAATCGGTTTCCTCTCGTGTGTGCTAGGTTTTCCTACTTCGTTCTTTATTAAAGGGAAGGTCGACTAGTTATAATAAAAAACCTACCCCGAAGTTAATTATCTCTAGACCTTCGAGGTATTCTAGAAAGAACTAATGTTTATTATAATTCAAGATCTTATTAAACCACTCCCGATATATTTTATTAAGATTATATTTAACGTTTATTTTCTCTAAAATTATAAGGTGCTTTAATATCTCCGATCGTATTAATATTTTATAAAAACGTACTTTAAAGGTCGAAGGAAATAATGAATTTAATTTAATAAATCTCGCTTTTACGATCCCTAATAACTTAAAAGGTATAATAGATAACTTCGTAGGAAAACTCTATTTATAAAGGAAAAATAAGAACCGATATACCCTTATCTACCGTAAATAACCTCGCGAGTATTTAGCGGACGATTTTTAATACCCTCGAGCTTTATAAATATCGTCTAAAATAATATTCCGAGGGAGTATACTTTCGTTAAAGTCTTATAAATCTTCCGATAATTCGGTTTTAGAGTCCGGAGATTCAGCCCAAGAGTCTAGAAATAAATTTATTAATATTTTTAATTATCGAGTTTATAAATATATTAATAAGATATCGTAGGTAAAAATATCTAACTTAGTCTTATAAGGTTTCGAGAGTTAATAAGGCGTCTATTAATATTTAGATATATATTTACGATAATCTAATAATTTATCTTTAAGTAATACTTTTTATAGACCGCGTACAGCTTTCTATTAGTTATAATTATATAAAATACGTCGGCCAAGGTACTATCAACGTCGCCGAGAGTATAAAAGTACTCGATTTATAACTTTATAACTAGGTTAAGAATAAGAGGACTAGTTAAATTCTATATAATTGTATCGGCGTTAAACTCTAAGGCTCGAAGGAGTATACTCTATAAAAAATATGAAATAATCGAACGATAGTTTTTTTTCTTTATATAGAAGGAATCGTGGTCAAGTAGGAGGTAAAGCGAATATATAATAAGATATATCTTCTAGCCCCTAGAAAATTAATAATTTATAAGTTATTTATAATTTATAGAATTAATAATTAAGGCGGCCGTTAAAGTTTATCGTCCAATTAACTAACTTTTCGAGGCGTCTTTTCATTATATATTATATTAAGATACGACTTCCATAATAGCTAATAAATCTAACAATATCGGTTTTCCTATATTAAAATCTAATAGTTATTCGCTCCCATTTAATAGGCTAGGATATTAATATAGTTAAGTAATTACACTAATTCGTAATTTCGTTAGTTCGATTAATAATACTAGGTCTTATTTATTAACCCTCTATAATTAAACCTTTTTCTACTACGAATAAATAAAGATAGTACCGGCCTATCAAATAAACGTTAAATATAAACTATATTATATAAGGGCGAGGCTATAACTCGTTAGACTAGGAAGGGGAGGTTAGGGTTATTTAATTTTACCTCGTTAAACTCGTTAGTTATATAACTCTATATAACTCTACGCTAGCTCTAAGAATTTCAACGATCATTATAACTTTCTAAAATACTTTATAAAAGGGTTATAGGACCGTGATTTTTTATCCGGTAAATACTAAAATTTAATCTATACGACCGTAATTAAGGGCGATATATCGAGGTTTGTCGCTATTATATTATTATTTCCCTAGTAATTCTATTTATCGCTTATATTATCTAGTTTATCGATAATTTCTCGGAAAGACGTTCTTATACCGGAGGACCTAAATCAAGATAACTTAAAGACTTATAATCGTAGATTCGTTTCCAAAAATCTAAAATACTCTTCGAGGTACGACCGGAGGATATCCTCTATATAATGAATCCTTCTAGGTAGGAGTAGAACCATAGATCCATATAAAGATAATATATTAAGACTCTATAAAAATAACTAATAGTAAGGATAAGCTTAAGGCGGAGAAGAAATAATTCTTATAAAGAGGGTGAGTACTTATTATTCGATAGAATAACCTATATTAGTCTAGTTTACATATCGCTAATTTAAAGTAATTAAATAGTATTATACTATTACTAATTAAATTAAAAATAATCCTTCGCCGAAGGCAACTCCCTTTATAAACTTAATAAAGATAAATATTAGAGAGGATATCGAGTAATATAATTAAAGTGGACCCTATTTCGCTTTAGGATATAAGGTTTCTAGCCTTAAAATAGAGGAGGCTAAATATCCCGTATTTAAATAAAGTAATCTTATCGAGTCGTAATTTATATTTATATTAATAAATATTCTTTAAAAGCGGCTAGTTCGAGTTATTTTTAATTTACCTAAACTAGTTACCGGTAACCTAAGACCGAAGATATTTCTACCTCTAGAAAACTGATTTAAAGGAGATCCCGAGGTAGAGCTAGAGATATTACTCTAACCGGAGAATAAACCGATATCTTATAAAGAGTTAATAGTAAATATTAAATAGATATATACTAGGCTAGCTATAATAGAAGCCAAGTATATTAATATCGACGAAAGATAATAAATTATAACCTAAAAGAAGGATCCAAGTTTAAGAATTTAACTATAAAATAATTAATAGTAATTACTTTTTACTCTTTATAAACGGGTATATACCTTCCTTATAGTATTTATTTTAATTAAGTATCGAGTATTAATAACTAATTCACTCGTCTATTAATTACTCCACGAATATATAGATTTTTTTTCGGTATCTTAGTATCCTAATATAAGCCTAGTATTAACTCGATTAATTATTAAATATTCAATACCCACTCGATTATAGCGTCACGGAATTTATATCTTTTTAAAAGTCTTACGACACAGATTACCTAAATTATTAGAGTATATATTAGTATTTATTTATTTTGCCTACTTTACAATAGCCCTTTTATACGAAATAATATCTTTATTTAAAGATATATAGATTAAGTATCTCGATAGGATTTTCTTCGTATTTAATAAAGACTAAAATAGCTTATACCGCTTCTAGGTAATCTCGGAAGATATCGAATAATTATCGAAGTCGACGAGCTTAAGGATCGCGAAGTCTAGAGTAATATTATTAATAATAACCGTAAACACTAGAGTAATATTACTCGCTTTTAATATAAGAAGTTTATTAATAAAAGTCTAAGTATTAGGCGCCTATATTATTATTTAGTTATTCTAGTACAACTTAATTCCCTAGAATAACTCTCGCTCTATATAAGATTTCTTATTTATATAACTCCGTTTAAAGGCGCTAGAGGAAATATTATAACCCTATTTAATCTAGTCCTTTAAAGGGGGAAGACTAGACGAGCGTTATCTCTAAAGATAATTTTTATACGCGTTTATACTATTCTTTTTACTAGTAAAAGGCCGGGTCTTAATAATAATTTCGATACGACTATTAATAAACTCGTAAGAGATAGTCGGTTTAATAAATATATTAATAAAGCTACGTTAAAGTTTAGGGAGTTTAGAACGTTTATTATAATCTCTAATATTACTACCCTATTCGAATATAGTACTCCGAAATATAACGTAAAGGCGAGGTTACTTCTTATATATAAAAAGGTTTAGATAATAAAGGACGTAGCGGCGAATTCCGGACCTTATAATCTAAATTAACCCGAAGACGCGTTTATTACTAGAGAAGACACCGACTTAAACTTTAATATATTTATATTATCGGATAGTAAAATCTCGTCTATCTTTATTATACGATTTTCTATACTTACCTTAGTCACCTTAGGAATAGTATTAAATCACGAAATAAATAAGAATATTTATCCTTTAATATATATCTACTTTATATTTATCTAAAGTCTTATTATTACTTAAGAATATTAGAAGTCTTTCGATAAAGATACTATTTAAAGAACTATTAAAAGAGATATCCCTTAGTATACTATTTACCTTTTTTTTAATACTATCGCAGGGGAATATCGCTCGTCTAAAATCTTCGAGGAGGAGTTTCTATAACTAAACGACGATAAAGATAATAAAGAGAAAGCTCGACTACTACCTAAGGACTTTATACTTCGGGGGTAAATATATTCGTAATAATATTTTCCCTATATTTATTTCACGGAAATCTTGGTCGACGATAATAAACTTTAGTCACCCTCTTTGGCCCAGATTCAAATAGAACGGATTTTATAACTTGGCTATCGTATAATATTTATTTATCACACTATTATAAAATTAATTGATATTTTTAACTAAAATTTCTATTTAGGTAAAACGATAAATACGATTTAACGTAGAGACGAAATCCTTTATAATTATAAACTACGTAATGAATAAGTTTAATATCTAAATAAAAGCCGCGCCAGTATCCGTAGACCTTAATACTATTATAACGGATACGGGCATTATAATTAGAACTCCTCGAATACTTAATATAACTTCGTTATATTCTTATTATAGCCGATAGGAATAGTATCGAGCCTAGGTTTCAATAAAAAACTTACGGTTTAAACGGTTTAAGAAAGGCACGGCGTTAGTAGATAACTACGAGATATAGATAAACTTCATATTTCCTTATATTATTTCGGCTCTCTTAATTATCTTAATTTCAAACTCGCTATACTTCGTATATTTATCTAAAATCATTTCTGAAACTCTGCTCCTACTTATATAAAAGAAATAATAAAATAACTCCTCTAAGGGATATTATTAACCTCGATATATTACCGAATCATAACTATTATATTTACTTTAATATTTTATTTTTTCTTTAAATAAGTCTTTTCCGCTAGAAGAAGTAGAGACGTAATCATATTATTATACTCTTCTTATAGCCCCTTTATTTATATCTCTCCTACCGGTTTCTTTATTAAAAGTTTCGTTTTTATTCCCGCCGTCTTTAGGTTTAAGAGCTGAAAGCTATTAATATATTAAATCCTCCTAATTTAATCTTTACTCATTAGGAATATTATTATTTCTTTTATCTTTACCTCGTACTATATTAGTGGTCTCGCGTCACTCGGGTTATCCTCGGTCGTATTATTTAATTAATTCCTTAATCCGCTTCCCCCGCTCTAATTTCCTTATTCGGTATCGGTTTCTAATTAGTCTAATAAGTAGTTTATTCGGCTCTCTCGCCTATATCGCGCCGAGATAAGGTTAAATAGATATACGGTATCCTCTATAATAAAGTCTTTAGCGATAATCGTTTCGGTCTCCGCTATATATCTACGCCGGTCGCGACCGCGTCGAGCGATAAAGAGATAAATATTTATTCGATTTAAATAATAATAAGGTATAAACCTTAATTCCGTCTCCGCCTATATTTATCCACGCGGTGTTATTAGCCCTTTATCGAATATATTACTCGGATATTTCTCTTTAATTTTTATAACGGCTTTCTCCTCCCTAAATAATCGATTAAATATACCTCTTTAGTTATACGAAATCTTTTATTATTTAATATAGATTTAAAGATCTAAAAGCCCAGTATTATTTATAGTTAAACCGATATAGATTATGTAAAGTAAGTTATCGAGAAGCCTTAATTCGTAAAGGCCTCTAAATAAAAGTACTTCGAAAGGTACCTCTATATAATAAATATATCGTAGATTTATAATATATAGTTTATACGTGAAGAGGGCTCTGGTTCCGTAGTCTATAATACTATAAAAATAAAAATACTCGGTTCTTTAATTAGGGACGACTATTTATTAAAAATATTAATATAATATATCGAGATCTTAGTTTTATCTAAAGGTAAACCTACCTACTAGTAAACCGAGTTTAGTCTTCGGGAGATATTTAGTTTTAAAAATATCTTCTATCGTCTCCCTAAATATTCTCGAAATATAACGGGCGTCCGACTAAAGCTAGGATAAACTTTTTCGGTTATTAATTTTTCGAAATTCTTCTAGAATTTCACGCCAAATATTATAAAGGAATAATGGCGACGAATAAACCGTTATTATTAACTAATATTAAAGATTCGAGCACGATTAGTTCCAAGGCTTAAAAGATTCGGGATATAATTAATACTCGAATATAAAAAGTCGAATTTCAAAATAAAGATAGTTAAGGAGGGGAAGTAGTAACTTCTTTTAATATAAATATATATAATAGGTAGTATAACTTAAGATAATCGAAATTCGATACGAGATATAAGGTTAAGACCTCGCTTGATAAATAAATAAATATAATTAATAGTACTTCGTAACGCGATAATTTAGAGAGGGTGTTAAGAGCGGAAACTTTATTAAACTACTATTAACCCCTCTTCGCCTCGTCTCCTTACCTCGTAAATATTAACTTCGTTACTCGTATTCGTATAAAGTCTTTACGAGCGACTAATCGAACCCGCCCTATAATATAAAAGGACGCGTCTTTATATTAATATACGGATAGGATTCTCTAGGGTAAATTAATACTTATATATAAGAAGTATACCTCGTTCTTTTACGTTTCCTACGATTTAGTAGTATTTTAACTTAGTTTACACCCTTTTAATCTAAGGAATAATAAGATTATATATATCTTTTCTAGGAAACTAAAAGCTATCGAAAAAACTATCGAAGAAATTATTTATTTCGAAGAGGATCAATTTAACGTCCCTATCGGATCGGTAAAGATTAGCGATATTATAAAAGAATAAGGCCTTACGATCCCGAGCGGTTAAGGCGAGGCTAGTATTATTTATTTCTCCGAAGATAATTAATTTAACGTCCCCATTAGATCGGTGAAGATTAGCGATATTATTAAAAAAGAAAGTCTTACGATCTCGAGTAGTTAAAACGAGGCTAGTATTACTACCCCTCTACTATTATTAAAGCCTCGTATCTTTATATTATTAGTTACTTATAAAGCTCGTTAGGTGATTAAAAATAATATAAAGATAAACGGGCTCCTATTTAATTAAAAAGGCGTAAAAATAAAGAATTAAAAAGAGGAGACTAAGGCCGTTAAATAATATAACGATTAGCGAGAACCTAATAATATAAGTTCTTAATTAGAATAATAAATAATTAAGTAGGAGTATCTAGTTAACTAGTCTTTATATAATTCGTCGCACCACGCTATATTTTATATAATTCATAGATAGTATAACCTCTACGTTATAAATACCGCTTTAGGGATTTTAAGTAGTTTTAAGCGTAGCTTATTAAAGAAGTTCGTAGATATATTAATTATCGTATAAATATTATGGGTGCGATAAGCTTAAAAGAAGTAATATATATAAATCGTCTAAAGTAGGGTTATTCTTTATCGAATGAATATTTATTTACAGGTATAGACCCGATATTATGAAATTTAAACTATACTCATACTTCGATCTATAATTCTAAAATAAAATACTCTCTGAATCTCGACTAAATATACTCGTAATAGTACTACCCAATATATTTAGTATACTACTAGCGGCGCAAGGTTACTAACACCTACTAAAAATAATTACGGATAGTAGAGGTACGCGTTGAAGAGGGGTTATTAAAAGATAGTAACTTATAGTAGTTAAGACCTAAAGTATAATAATACCGTACCCGATAGCCCGCTAAGGTATACGATAGGCCCATAGGGCCCGTAGAAATCCTTTATATAAGGGCTAGCGCTCTAGCCTCTTTACTCTAAGAAATAATTTATAGCTAATAAAACCGCTATAACGGGGTATAAAATATCGAAAGCCCTAAAAAAGCGTTAACTAGCGGCCGTACACTAATGTAACCGTATAATATATTTTAATCTTTATAATTATTATTTAAACCCCCCTATACGAGCCGTGCCCTCTATTTATTAATCTTTTACGAGGCACGTTATAATAATAATATTATCGAAGGACTAAAAGAGTAAAGTCTTATTTTATAACGGCGACGCTATATTTATACGTTTCCTAGATAACTTTCCGATATAGAGTAATATCGGTATAAATATAAAGTAGGAGCTACTCACCCTACTAATCGAGAGATTACGGGAAAATCAGTATAACGATATAACCGATTATATAAGGTCTTATCGGGAAGAGGTAACGAAGACTCTATAAATATAATTTAAATCGATAAAGAATAGAAGGCGGGTTAATAAATATAAAAATATAATTTAACCTCTCGTTTTAATTTGGCCCTCGAAATTAATTATAGGTAACTCGTAAATAACTAGATAAACCCAGTAGTAATATTTTAAATAATTTTAACGACTTTAGTAATATTTTTATTACCCGCTAGCGTAGCTTCCCCGCCGCTTATAAAAGAATAAGATTATTCGAAGGAGGATCTTATTTTTTCGTATTATATCTTATTTTATATATTTATAGTAAACGGCCTTAGCCTACTATAAGCGCTTTTACTATTTAACGCGCTATTTATATCTTTCTTTATAATATTCTTATTCTACTCTGCCCCTCTTAAATAAATCTAGTTACTCTTAATAATAATTATAATCTTATACTTAAAATAATAAAGTCTTTCGACGAGATATCGGAAATACTACCTCTTTTACCTACGTTTATTCTATCTTTTCTACCTCGACCTATTAAGGACCTTTTTAATTATAAAGATACTAGATATCTTATTACCTATACTTAACCGTAGCTGATTATTATATAGCTTAAATTAAGATAATTAATACGAGTACGAAGCCTAGAGTAACCCTTCTCTTAAAGTTTTAGGTTATTTTATATATAGATAGTCCTTCTATAACCCACGACTTTATTTAGGAAATATTCCGAGATAATAATATACTTCTAAACTTTTGATTCGGGTTTAGTACCGACGAAATACTCGCTTCGGTACTCTCCCTTAATATCTAAATACTTTTAGAGGAGCGATAAATCTTAAAAGATATTTAGGCGATAAGTTTTACTACGGCCCTTATATTCTTAATATATAAGGATTTATATACAGAAAAATAGGCTAAACCTAATAAGGATACGCTTCGTTTTTATTCTATACTACGTCGTTATATAGACTATTAGACTCTCTTTTAAGCCGTTATTTATTAATAGATCTTATCGCAAAATTCCCCCTTAGAGACTTCGTACGACTGTATCTTTAACTACGTAAAAGACCGGTAGTACGATTAAATTAGACTTAAATCATCTATTAAGGAAACTTTCGTTCGGGTATTATATTAAGAGGATCTCGATAAAGAATAATAAAATACTCCTAGTAGTTTATAGTTTATAGAATAATCGGCTACTCGTAGGTATCTTCGCTAATAATAAATAATCTACACTATAATTTAAATTACTCTTATAATCCTTAAGGCGTTCGAGTATAAACGAATTAAATAATTTAAATCTAGATATTTCTACCTAGCTTCGATCGAAACTAGTATAGTCCGGTACTATATTATTTCCTATATACTTTTTTATTTACTTTTAACCTATTTCCTCCTCTTCTTACTTTAGCTAGGGCGAAGCTCTAGTATCTTAATATAAACCCGTTACCTTAAAGGTTATAAATTAGGGGTACGATTCACCGAGGTAAAAGTATCTTTTAAAATAGTATTATATAAAACTAAATCTAGCTATATCTCCACGGAAATTCCTTAATATTTCATAATAGTTGAGAGAGTTAAATTTGGTTGGTTATAAACTATATATTCTTATTATATATACGAATAATTCTGTGTCTAGGCCTTATCTAGTACTATATATAAAACCTTTTACACTTCCTTAACTCTCGTGGATCACGGATCTCTATTATTATATATCTTATTATTAGTTTCCTAGCGTACAAGTATAACTATACTCTTAAGTATATAAATAATTTAGAATATCTAAAAATACTTATAGAAATGAACGACTTCCTTTATAAATAATCTTGGTATAATAAATACGAGGGAGGCACCTTTAGGCTCATACGATAAATAGGTTTTAATATTTATTATATAAAACCGTAAGGCCCTAGCTATCGTATAAATAATATTAAACTAATTTTAAAGTAGCGGTTTATTATATAATATTATAGGCCTTTTTAATTTCTATTAAATCGTTAAACCCAGCTCCCTACCTTTATATATATTAGCGCTCTTCCTTTTCCCCCTATACTTGACCTTTATATTACCGTAATACGAAATAAAGGTCGAAGCCTAAAATATCTAAAAACTCTAGATTTACTCCGAGTAATTATTATAATTAAAAGGGGATCCCGAAGGCTTATTAATAAACCTCGAGACTTTAGAGGTTTCTAAACTAGAGGAAAAAGCGACGCGCGAGGAGTTATTATAAATAAAAGAGTATTACGAAGCCTTATTAAAGAGCCTCGAGACTTTAGATATTTATCCGCTAAAGGAGGAAAAAACGCCCGAGTAGTTTTTATAATAAAAAAAAAATACCGAAGTCTTTCCAAAGCTTATAGTTTAAGAGATTTAGGGAATACTCGATAAAACCTCTAAATAACTATTATAATTAATAAAGGATTCCGAAACCTCTTTAAAGAATTTTAAAACTTTAGAGGCTTCTAAGCTAAAGGAAGAAATAACGCGCGAGGAGTTATTATAAGTAAAAGAGTATTATAAAGTCTTATTAGAGAGCCTCGAGACTTTAGAGGTTTATAAACTAAAAGAGGAAAAAACGCCCGAGTAATTATTATAATTAAAAAAAGATACCGAAGCCTTTCTAAAGTTTATGGCTTAAGCGATCTAGGAACTAATTAATAAAACCTCCAAATAATTATTATAGCTAAAAGAGGATTCCGAAGTCTTTTTCGAGAACCTCGAGACTTTAGAGGCTTTTAAACTAAAGGAGGAAACGACGCCCGAAGAGGCGATAAAAATAGAAGAAAATAAATATAAATCAGGGGGGCTTAAGATAAAAGTACGTATAAATAAAATTAAAAAAGAGGCACCTAAGGCACCTAAAGGGTATAAATATAATAAAATAAATCTCTTATAGTAAATACTAGGGGGGGTATCTTCGGCGAAGCGGTTTAAACGAGAGCGTATTACTAATTATAACGACGGCGTGGTTTAGGGTTATAATTTAACCGACCTCTTAAAAAATCTACGTAAACCGGAGTTTATATACTAGCTAGTAATAATACTAGAAGCCAACTTAAATTAATATATAATTATAATAACTATATCTTCTTTACCCTTAATATATATGGCGTAATAGGCTAGTTAGGCCTACTAGTAATATTTAATAATTATGTTTTATTACTTAATATAAATAAGTAAGCGAGTACCGAAATTATTAAATCGGTTTAAATCTCCTCATATACGACGGGTAGGCGAATAATTTATAGGATTATTTTAATAATATTTTATATCGAGCCTTAATTCGCTCTACCGAGATAAAGGTTTATACGATATAACTAATATTCTAATACCCTACCCGAGTCTCTTAATTACCGTTTTATTTCTTTATAACTTTATCTGTTGGATTATATCTATAATATAAGATCGTTAACCGCGAAGGATATTATATAAAATTAATTTATTAATTCAACCCGATCTTTAAGATATTTTTAGCCGGGAGTGACCCGACTATATTCTTAAAGTATCGACAGGAAGTATAAGAATATCTCTAAATAAACGAGGCTCTAATAATCCCGTAATATTTAAGTAATTAAATTTCGTTCTAATAACCGATAAAAGACTTTCTATAATAATCTCGCTTTATATACTAGGGCCATTCATTAGTCCGACGAATTTAATAAAAACTTATAGATACGATACCTTTAACTCGCGCTATTTTTCGGTTCTATAAAGTACTAGTATAATAACCTAAATCGTATTAGGCGGTACTAACCGTCCTATCTTTATAGTTATAATCTATTAATAGAATACTATTCTATCGGATTACCTACGAGAAGGCTTTATATTATTAAGTTAACCGTATTAAATACCCACGATAGCCCGAGTATATACCTAAATAAATAGTATAATCGGGTCTCTAAGAAAATCGATTTTCTTAAGGTCGTTAAAGATCCCACCTCGAGCTTCGATAATAATATAACGGAGTCGATAACCTTAGAGGGTTAGGGACTAAATATTTAAAAAAGTTTATATAATTTAAACTCCCTTAGTAATATCACTAGACTTTGGACGAGTATAAATTATATTCGATATAATCCACGCTTAAAGGGACTTTCTTAAGTCGTCGCGTTAAAGAATTTCGGACAGAATCTACCTTAACTTATAAGAAAGTAGTGGTTTTAATATTTTTCTTATCGCTACTAAGAACCCGGCGAGGAGCAGATAAAATAAAAAGATATAAAGAAAGTAACGGCGTCGCTACTAAAGTATTAGGTACTCTATTACTTAAAACTTTAACCGTAATATAAATTTATATTAAAATTAAGGGACTTTAGAGGGTAGGTGATTTTCTCTTTATTATTAAATTAAAATTCATAATAGTACCCTACACGTTAATAATGATCGCGTTAAACGTAGAGTATATTTAAGGTACCGAAGACGTTTTATACCTCTCTATTATCGGGAACTTCTCGCTCTACAATAGAACGACTAGATTATTATTTAATCTAGTATAAACCTTTACTTTATATTACGAGACCCGTAAACTTTATTAAACTATAAAGATAAATCCCGTTTATTACTCTTTATCTACGGACTTACGACTAAATTCCCGTTATTCTAGTTCGCCCGTCGAAGGTCCGAGAGCTCCAGCTAATTTTAATTATAAAGAGCGGACTTAGAAACTTATAGTTAGTAAAATATAATTATATATATCGTTCAATTCTTAATATATGAAGGCGTAGCGACGTTACTATATTCATCTATATATAAATCCGCGTTTATATATATTTATAAACTCTACCCCTTTTATCTAGCAGGGTTAAATCAAGTTAATAATAACTATAAGAATTACCGAATTATATATTTCTCTTATCGGGTTTCCCCCCGTCTATATATAATTATTAGAGGGGAAGAGTTTCTACTTATACTAGACTTCTTTTTAATAGGGGCTATTAGCTAGCGCCAGTCTTATCCTAGAATAACGATAGCGCCTTAGTCGTACCCGCTAGTAGAGGGTCTAGGCTAGCGCTACGCTACGCGAGTTATCTTTATTACCCGCCTATATTAACGGTAATTTTTCCTTACCCCGAAAGTCAATCATAATGAACCCACGACTAGTATAACCTCGATCTCGATTATTTAGGAGTTAAGATACCTTTATACTTTCTCTTTATCTATATAATATCTTAGTACCGAGCGAGTCCGAGTATATTATCGTATTTAAATATTCACCAAGTCTTATTATCTATAAATATAGAGTATTATATATTTCTCTAGGACTTTTCTATAATATAGCCTATATTAGAACCAAGTTTACTATCGCTCGGTTTATTGTATCGTACTCTACTTCTAAGACCAGCCGTAAGCCCACCTACTACCTTAGCTACTATTTTAACTACTATCTTAACTACTACGTCCACGTCTACTACTACAATAACTGCTAACTCCGTTTATAATTTAGTAATAGTTAATTCAATCGAGTTAACGGCGAGATATATAATACCCTCGTTACCTCGACTACTTATCGTGTAGTATCTAATTATCTTAAACGAGTTTCTAGAGGTTCGACCAAAGTACCTAAATAAACCTAAAGTAATTATAATCGATGGCTTTAATAAGAATACCGTTTAAAAATTAATCACTAACCTACGTAACCACTTTACGAGGAAACTTAAATATACTATCCGCGTTATAAATAATAATTTCACTCGAGTACCTATAGATCGGTCAATATAACTTTATGAATATATAAAATAAATTCACGATTAGCGATTAATATAGAATAAAATTACCGAAGCTCCTTCCCCTTCTCCTTTACCTACTCGTATAGGCCCGTATATAAGTCTTATTATATATCTTCTACCTCTTTCGCCGTTAATAGTTACTATTAGGGCGTCTAACTACCTCGTACTCCTAGGTATATACGGTACGGTCGATTATTAGCGCTAGTTAGCTAGTTACTAGTCTAGACATCCTCGACCTAATATTATAATAAATATCGAAGATATAGTTAGTATCTTTATAAACCGAGAGATCCTTCGCCTTTAAGGAAGTAATATAGATACTTTTATTATAACGAAGGGACTAGATAATAGAGTCGATTTTAGTCCCTAGTAATTATATCGTATATTATTTAAGGTAAAAGATTAGCTTATATCGGTTTAAGAGGAAGTTTAGAAATATTATTTAAAGAGGTCTACGATATCTTAATATAACTACGATATTTTAATAATATAAAATTAAATTAATATTATATTTATCGGCTAAGATCCGAGTCTTTATTAAAAACCTTCGGCGTTAACTAATTTAGCGCTTCCTAAGATATATTATTCGGTATCGGCCACGACTAAACCAATTCTTCGAATTCATTTAGGTAAGGATAGTCGGATAAAACCCGTTAACTTTTACGACGAGTTAGGTTCAGGCCTCTAAAGAGTTATAAACGCTAGAATAAAATTTATTATAATTCGTAATACTTTTTAGGGGTATTTAAAATGATTTAGGAAACTTTCGGGGAGTTATCTTAACCAAATATTAATATAAGCGATATAGTTAGCGCCTAGGGTTATTTTAAATTATCTTTATTTAATCCTAAATAATAAATTTAACCTCGAATAGATTCTTTTTATTTTAATATTAATCGATCTAGTGTTTACTCCTTCGTCCTTCGTATTATAATAAACTATAAAGAGGGGAACGGCTAATTTATTATTAAAAAATTTACGATCGGGAAATCCTACGCCTTTAAGGTAGTAATATAAAAATCTTATCGTTACTAAAGGAATTAATAATAGGGCCAATCTAGTCCCTTAATAACTTTAAAGGGTTTATCTCGAAATAAAGAATTTAACTCGTCTCGGAAAATTAGGCTACGATTATTAAATAATATAATAATCGATGGCATTCGTGCCTTATTTAGGATAGATAGTAATAAATAATAACTAAATATTAATAAAGCGGATAATCTAATAGTATAAATATATTATAGTAGTTTAAGTAGTATTATAGATTTATAAACTTTCTCTACGACCTTATAACGAATACCCGGTATTTTAATAAACTCTAGAGTCTTTCCTCTTTAATAATAGAAATATAAATCTTTTATCGAAGTTATCTCTAGTTAAATATTAGACTTAAGATAATTACCTCCTCGGGCTCCGTATTCTTACTAGTCTTTCCTTTTATACGGAAACGTATACGCCTTTTAGGGGACTTAGGGTTCTTTCTTAACTCTAATATATCTTTTACTTTATTCTATCTTATATTTATATTTTATAGGGTAATTTCAAGCTCGTGAATTCGTTATATTTACCCTATAAACTCTTCCGTATATTATATAGACTCGGAGTCGAGCTTCTCTTTTAATTAAACGACCTTAATATAATAATAGTCCTAAATTTAATCCGAGTATACTTCGAGGTCGGAAATTCTTTAAGATTTAATAGAAAGCTTGAGTACTAGGTCTGTAATATCGTAGCTTTTATAAAGACTATTAACTATACCCTCCTCGACGTAATAATTAATTTATAGTATTATATCTCGGAGCCTCGTATACGCAGTCTAGACGCTATTTAAGTTCTTCTCCGTTTCGGAATAACGAGTGTATTTATAATTTAGAAGTTTCTAATATATCTAATTTTCCTAGCGCTCTTCGTGTAACTTATTCTTAAGTCTAGCTCGTATAGCCTCCGATTCGTTAAAACCTATCTACAGATATACTATATAATCGTATAATTTATTAAGAGCGATACGATCTTCTTAAGAGGTTTAACTAGTATATTATAAAACTACGCGCAGCTAGATAATATAATTATTAAGGTTTTAAACTTATTACTTTATAATCTCTTCCCGCTAATAGAATTCCCTTAGGAAGTCCTAGTCGGATCGTCGAGCGTAGACTCGACACCCTACCTAATTATCCTATTAGGAGTTAAAACTAGCCAGCGAAATAAAAGGATCTAGAAATCTTATTTATCGATCTATACTATTCTCGCTAGGTATTTTTATGATAGGTAGGGAAGATTTATAAAGTTTTTAGAATAAAATTGAGTGATAAGTAATTAATTCCTTAATAAATAATTAAGGAATGATTAGAAGGAGACTATAAAACTTAATCGAGTATACGGGTATTTAATTTATACTAAGTAAGAGTTATACCGATATATAACTAAATATTCTCTAGTGAGTATAACTATTAACCTAAAGCGCGCGTTAATCTATTTCGGTATACTTAGTAAACACGTAAACGTATTATATATAAGAATAAAATATAGCTAGCTCTAAGTATTAGGGCGTTTCCCCGCCTAGTTAATATTTAAAATCATCGAGTTCGAATCTTAATATTAATTTAATCGAGGATAGTGGCTAAAATTCATATATTAAGTAAAGATTAAAGCCTTAAGGCCCACCTAGTACACTAAGTTAAGAAATATAAAATCGATATCAACTATATATTTAATTTAATAGAAGGCTAACTTATTAAGATATCTCTAAAATATCTTCATAACTTATAAAAACCTACTATAACTTTTATAATAATCCTCTTCTTGGTTTCCAGCGTCTCTAGGTCCTTTATAATTATATTCGTATATTCTTAATCGCTTAACGTATTATCCCAAGAGTTATAAAGCGTCTCCATATAAGTTACGGGGTCTTCGGTCGGTATATAGGGCGTCATTACGGATAACTGAAAATACTTAGAAATAAAGCGAGTAGAGTTTCTATAAGTATATCTTATTACGGAGGCTCGCAGCCTCGACTTTAGTAGGCTATACTATATCCGAGAGATTATACATTCTATTATAAGCTCTTATTAATCTTTTTCCTTTAAAGCAGATACTACTAATAGATCTACGTCGAGAAGTAGGGACTAAATTATTAAAAATAATACGGATACGATACTACTTAGTATTAAGGTTTTAGGCGAGGATTTCTTCGAGCGTCGCCTTATCGTCGTAGTCGGGAGTTTATTATAAAGTACGCGTACGTATAAGACTCTCCCCTAGACTAGTGGACGTGGTTATACCTTTTAGTTCGAAGGTTATATCGATAATATTAATAATAAAGTAGAGACTAAATTCTATTATAATAAATTTGGACCTTTAAAGACCTAAATATAAAAGAAATTCGTTTAATTCGTTTAATATAAAGGGATAGGGAACGAGTAGCGACCCTTATTACTCTTTAAAAGCTAAGGGACCTAGACGGATAATTTTATACTATAAATTAGAACATTATTATAGATCCCGCGAAAGCGTGGCATTAAGGATACATAGAGTGGTATAAAGAAAGTAGTATAAATATAACTAACACTACAATAAATAAATTAAGAAATAAAACCGGTAAAACTAGTAGGACGGTAATAAATTAAAAAGCGAATAACGGATTTAGAGTTCCTATCAACACCCTAAAGGAAGGAGAATTAAACGAGGCGAAAACGGTTAATTATTATTAAAGCGGTATATATACTAGGTAGCGGGTACCGATGAATTTATATAAATCCGGGAATACGGCTAGCTATTTATATAATAACTCGATTAAGATATAAAAGTAGATATTATAACGAGCGTAATATACTATATCTATGCGCTGGTTTAACTAAAAAAAGAATACTATTAATAATTAGGTATTATTAACTCAATAAGTCGAATTATCTATAATATTTATTAATAGAACTCGACTAAAGTTATAAACGAGCCCCTAGGCGCTAGCGGAAACGGGACGTTAAATAACGTTAAGGTATAACCCGTATAAACGAATAATTAACTAATAATAATCTAGTTAAGATACGGTTAGCCTTCGGAACTATAAACCAACTATTATTATACCCTACCCACTCATATTAATAAATTATCGGTATTTATACTACTAGAGTAAACTTATTATAATTCTTATTTTATCCGATTACTTTATGGAAAGTCAAATCCGATTAACTTTAACTATATTTATTTTCGGACGAGTAGCCCGAGCGTTTATATAATTAGGGTTAAATTAAGCAGGCGCTAAGACTATACTAATATATTCATTTAATCTAACTACGTTCACGAGATAAGAGCGGTATAAATATATAAAGGCTAATATAATCCGTCGTCTTTATAAACGTAAAGAACGGATTAAAATAGTAAATATAATAAACCTAGGCCAAGACGTAGGGTAGTATGAAACTTTATATAAAATATCGACCCTAGATCTTAATTACGACACGTCCAACGATTAAAGTCTCGACTTCGATTTAGATTAATAAATTAATTTAGACTACTTCACGACCAATAACGCTAATCTTAAGAAGAATTATAATTAGGTTCTATCGCCCCCTTTATATACTAACTTTTTCGACTAGAAAGCCGGCGGGAGTAATATGTTTATTTTAAAAATAAATCAACCTCTTAGGTATCCCGTAGCGCCCGAAAACGAGCTAAAAGACTTAATACGGACGTTATAAATTAAGTAAATATAATAAATAATCTAAAGAGGAGTATTAGCTGACGGAGAATTATAAACTAAAGAAAAAATCAAGGTTTTACTACTTTATTACAAGCGTGAGATAATACTAAATAGTATATCAGGAAGCTCGATACCCTATACGACTATATAAAATAGTTATAGTCGTAGACGGAGGATATTAACAACCTTATATAGGGATTAATAGAGAAGTAGAATATAACCGCGCTTTTATATAATAATTTAACCAGTCGTATCTCCCTAATTAAGAACGAGTCGGCTTAATCGGTATAATTAAGCTTAATAGAATACTAGCCGGATATTATAGCGGGCAAATCTAGACTCTTAAATATATATATAAATTAAATAACTTTCCGAAGATAACTATATAATTTCCTATTCCCTAGGCGTCGCTAGTGTTTTAGTATTTAATATTTCTACCCTCCTAACTCCTCGAGGCACTTGGCTTTACTTCATAATAATATATATCTAATAATATAAGACTACTATGATCGTATATTTAGTTTCTAGAAATATAGATAATAAAGGCTTTACTAGGCTCTGGCCTTAAAATAATAAAGTATTCTCATAACTAATACTAGTTTAAATTTAAAAGAGGCTTAATAATATCCGCCGGATTAATAACCTCCGCGGCGAAATAACTAAATAAAATTATATTAAGATTAACCGATAGCGGGTTACGATAAGATTATCTAACTTTCGTATATTAGTCGGAGTGGGTAAGGACGAGCTACAAATAATAATATTAATATAATTTTATAAATTCTTATTGGGTTTATATACTGCGTAGTAATAAAAAAGTATATTCTCGTAGTATTAGTTATAATATACGGGGATTATCTCGTAGTATATTATTAAGGAGGGAAGCTATTATCGAGCGATAAAAGGCCGAAATTAGAACGAAACCTTTATAATTCCTTAGAACTACTCGATTTACGTTTATCCCTATATTATTATTAAGGAGCGTAAGGTGCACGTCTAACGAGTAGTCCTTCGGAAGAAATATTAAATTACTTCTTATATAGTAAATTATCCGGAGGAAAGTAAGTGGTTCGTTTCTTCTTAACGTGAATTTCTTTTAAATTACGTAATCGGCTCTCCGTACTCGATCCTTCGGAACTCTTAATACTAAGACCGGTAAATTCTCTAGTAAAGGTCGCGACACCTATTAATTCTAAACTTTTCCGGAGAGTCTCCGAAAAGGAAGGGATACTATAATCCTTTATATATTTATATACTACCTTATTAATCCGTGGACCTTTACCGTAGTTACGTATACGTCTCGGATTAATCGGTGCTAAATATCTAGTAGACAGAATATTTTTCTTATATACGATAAAGAAAGAGCGATTTATAGTAATGGTAATAACGTCTAGAAATTTATCGAGTCTAGAAGCCCGGAGATTATAATTAATACCTTCGAGTATCTTAACGTCGACGAGAAAGATATCTCCGTTTTTATATTATCGTTCCTATTACTAAAAGAGCCGTGGCTTTTTAAGGAACTTTAGGGCACTCTAATTAAATATATTCTTAAATACCCTCTTAACCGGTAACGTAGTTATAGGCTATAAAGTTATATTTAAGGCTTTATCTAATACGTCTTCGATAAGTATATCCTTATTAAGTATTATATTCGCGACCGCTATAACCTCCGTGGCTCTATCTAGTATATCTTCGATAAGTATATCTTTATTAGGTATTATATTCGCGACCGCTATAACCTCCGTAACTCTATCTAGTATATCTTTAATTTATATATCCTTATCACGTATTATATTTAAGTTCGAGTTATCTACGGTCTTTATTTATACCTCTTATATACTCCGGTTAAATGGTTCTTCGCGAGCGACGTAATTATTAATATTTCCGAAATTTTATATAAGGCTGGACGCTTTTAGATAAAGTTATAACTACGTTATTTATTAATTCTACGTAACGGGCTCAGTCATTAAGATATCGCTCGTATTTTCGACTCGGATATTTATTATTCTAGGTGCCACCGCTGTGCCGGAAAAACTAATAAAGTATTAAAACCTAAAGAAAATAAAAAAAATATCTCGATTAATTATAAAGTAAAACAAAGTTTTCTGCCTCGCTCGATATATATCGGATAAATAAAAAAACGCTTTTAACTCTTTAAAGAATTATTCAAAAGGCCTTCCGTATCGGTACTTAACTAATAGCGATATTAGAGCCTCCGGTAAAACCCGTAGAGGAAACGTAAATACCGGTTCGCGGATAAATTCTAATACTCGGTAGATTTCTAAAGTTAAGGCTATACGGGCCTCGTCAAATATTTAATAGAATACGTTAGGGCGTATTTAACGAAGGAATTCGTAAACTATCTTTAAATCGGGATTTTAATTTTAGAAAAATATAATCTTTTTAGACTTAAAGCCAAATAAGCTAGTTAACTAAACTAAACGGTACTAATATTATTTATTCGAAGTTATAATAGGAGGTTTAGGTCTACCCATATCCTTCCGAAATAAAATAACTAATAACTCGGAAAAGTAATATTATACGAATAGAAAAAATTATTAATATCCGTTATCCACGGCTTACACCTCCGAGCCGGGTACTTTAATAAATTTCGGATTATTATACTTAATTCGTAATATACCGGCTTTCTAGTTGACGCCTATATAATACTAAGAAAGTACTCGACGGGTAGACTCTCTATAACCGTCGGGCAGAAAAGCGCGAATAATTTTAAAATATAGCGCGAGCCATTTAATATCCTCGAAGAACGTATAAAGAGACGGGATTATATAGTTAATATTTTAAAAGTTATTAAGAATACGTTATCGCGCAGCTAGGTCTTATATTATTAGGAATAACTATTAATAATCTATTAAATTAATAATAAAATCGTAATCACCTCTCGACGCCTAGGGATTTCGTATTTAAAGGAGTTATATTATCCGAAAGTCGATTAACAACTATAAATTTTAATTACCATCGATGACTTTATCCCAGTATATATATATATAGTTTAGGTAATACTCTATCTCTTATAAAACTTTAGACCGCGATTATTAAACCGAGTTAACGAAGTAAACGTAATTAACCTCTAAATATTTTAAATTTATAGTTTCGTAGAGAGTCCCGATCGGAAGGCTCGGCCAGAAGTTTATATATAGTAAAAGATTATCGAGCGCCTACCTAACTATTTATAGATCCTTCCTCCGTTATAATTATCTTATATTTTTACGTTTACTTTCGGAGAGCCTAGCGAACTAATATCCTTCGCCCTCGATATCTTAAACTCTTTAGTAATATCTAATTTATTAGAATATATCGCCGTTACAGAAATTTCTTAAGTTAGTATATTCCTCTCGGATATCTCGACGTAAAGATTTATTAAACCTTATAATTAATTGAGTCAGGGCTGTTATTATAGAGTACGATATTATATATTATTTGAGTATAGGTCCACGGTCCACTATCTATTACCTAATAAGAGAAACGTTTTTACGGTAGCGATTTTATATTTACTATATAAGTAACGCAATATATAGTTCGGCGGTAGTTTAAATATTAGAGGTATTCGATAGTTAAATAAATTACCGGTAACTTAAAAGTAATAGAGGCTTTGATTTAAAAAGTTATTATTAATAACGGCTAGGATATAATTCTCTAAATTTAACCTAATATAGCCTTCGAGTTCAAAAATCTGAATTAAACTTACGATATTTTTAAGGTCGAGGTGGCTAGAAATAAACGTTTCTTTAAAACTTAAGAATCTAAAGGGGACCTTCGTACTTCCCCGAAAATTCGATTATCTTTCGGCGAATCGTTAACTTTCGTATTCGCTATTTATAAAATATACCCTTATAATTAAGATAAGAGCCCTTATATTTTATTTAGGCTACTTTCGTATTCGCTATTTATAAAATACGCCCTTATAATTAAGATAAGAGCCCTCGGGTTTTATTTAGGCCACTTTCGAGTCCGGGTAAATTAACCGCCTTTTTATTATTCTTAGAGTATAAGGCCCCTTTATACTCTAATCTATTTTTAATTTAGCGCCGTGGTCTCGAATTATATAAAGATTAATAGCTCGCTAGATTTACTAAATCCTACCTTCGTTACCGCATTTACTTACTATAATGAATTCATATTATTATCTTGGATAGTTCTATCTCTCTAGTAGAGAAAGTATCTATCTTCATTATTATAATCGTACGTTAACTATTATTTAGGAGATAACTAGTCCAGATATTTAATACCCTTTAATAATCTTCTTTATCGGGAAAAGATTTAAGGATATTACTCTACGTAAACTATTCCCAAATAATAATATTCGATATAAAAATAAAAGCGGTATTATTAACCTTCGCCTCGACTCTTCTATATTTAGTTTTAACCTACCGTTTCTCTTTATAAATAGGGACCCTTTAGCTCCTATACTTTATCGATTAGAAACGATAATATATTATAGATAAATAATAATTCCACTCGCCTAAAGCCGGGATTACGAGTAGAGTATTTTATAAATTATATATACTCGGCTAGTAATATTATTTAACGATATTATTTATATCTTCGCCGACGATTTAGGAGGTTTAGACAGAGTAGTAGATTTTCTAGTAAAATAAATACGAATAAAAAATCCTTTTTACCTCCCTACCAAAATCCGACCGCGCGTTATTATTATCGTATATAAGGAAGACGCAGCCGTGACCTACTATATACTTTAAATTTATAACCTCGAAATATACCTTTAAAGAGAGTATCCGGAGTTATATATTTAAATATTTTTATTTATATCCTTAATATACTTTACTAGAGACTATATATCGTCTTTAACTCGATATCGGCGATTAAAGGAGGTCCTCCTAACCGAAATAAAGATATTATAGACGAACCGTATCGAGTATCGATTATTTTTCTCGGCGATTTATTTTAAAGCCTTCTTTCGCTACGCTATATAATATATAACGACCTCGATCGACGTATTATTCGACTTTATTATAAACACTCGCGTATATAACCGTATCGAAGACGATTATAAAGACTATATCGCCGCTTTTATATTTTTAAATTATGAATACTTTGGATCCTATGAAAGCCTTATATCTTTTATCGCCTTAAGTATTTTAATAGATATTTACCCGCCGAGAATATATAGTAAATACCTGAACTCGTTTATTCGCGAGAATACTTATACTATATAACGTTTTATCCTCGAGATATATTTAAGGGTTTATATAGGACGTATATTATACTAATATTAATATAGATCCTAAATTCTCCGATATTCGCCGAGGATCTTTATATTTATATAGAGGATTATATAAACCGTCTATTCCCATCTATCGATCTAGGCTTCGAGACGTTAGTATAATTATATATTAATAACCTTAAATCGTTCTCTTTATAATAAGGCCGATTTAAAAATTACGGTATTTACTTATATTATCTTCGCCGTAGGCCTGAGTATATTCTTACCTACAAGTACACGATTTACGATATTTATATCGAGAGGTTTAAAAAGCTAGTTATAAATAAAGAGTATTACTTTAATATAAATAACTATATCCTTTATATTACTCGGGGAAAATTATTAGTTAGATTAAAGCCTCCTATAACTAAAGCCCGTATATTAAATATTAACGGCGGAGGAGTTCGCGGGGTAGTTCCTTTAGCGTATCTTAAACCCTTATAAAGATATCTAGGATCTAGCCTCTATTTATAGGATCTTTTTAAATAAGTATTAAAAACTAGTTTAGGTATATAAAAACTCTTTTCTACGTAGATAAAACTAGCCTCTAACGGGGCGTAGGCGGCCTTATAGTCTTTAAACTCTTTATTAAATATTAGGATATTACTCGTTATTCTCGAACTTTTAATATACTTATCCGTGATTTCTTCGGTATATACCCGACTAAAGATACCGGTTTATTAATAAGACTCCGAGGTTATTTTCGCTACTAGCTAAGAGATAAATATTACGATATTAATTCCTTAGAGAATTCGTTAAAAGAGATCTTTAGGGACGATTAAAGACTATTTAATATTAATAAAACCGGCTTCTTTAGATAAAAAGTAGCCGTCACTACTACTACTCTATCTAATACCTCTATATATATATTTTCGAATTATAATAGTAGGGTTAGAGAACGAGGCTACGGTAAATACTCTTATACCCCTTTAAATAACGAGTTAATATAAGAAAGAATATAAATACGTACGCCCCGAAAAGATCGAGTATAAGTTATTTATTTGGGAAATATAAATCGAGACGTAACCTAAGAAATGAAATAGTATTAAATCTTAATAGTAATCGGGTCACCTTTACCGCCCCTAGGTATATACTCTTAAATATATTTTTTAATATATCGTTAATATTATATAAATTATTATAACCTATATTTATTATATCTCTTAACTCTTTTTAAAATAAAGGATTACACTATAATAACCCGATAAATTTTACGCTATAGGAATACCTAAAACTATAGGCGTCGAGTATAAACCCGGACGTAATCCTTTTATTAGGTATAAGAACGGATAAAGAGGACCTAAAATCTCCTAAAGTTACTATTTTCCGATATATTTTTAATAATAACTATATACTACGACTAGGTCGATGATTTATATCGTCCTTTAATAATGAACGTATTTAAAGAAATTTTATAAATCGTTTAGATAATAAGACCAAGGCCGACTATTTCCGATTTAATATATTATTCGAAGGAGACGAGCCTCGTCTAGACGACGTAAGATATATAAATGAATTTAAAAGAAATATATAACTTTAGCCGGATAACCTACGGGATATAATTAATATCGTTTTCGCCCTTTTAATATTAAACTTCTTTTTCGAGTTTAATACCCTAGGTCCCGTCTTTAAAGCGAACTAATATTATTATTACGGCTTTATCCGATACCGTAATAACCTTAAGGCGGTCCTAGAATCTCTAGGTAAGATTTATAATAAACTCGAATTTATTACTAAATTCGAAAGTCTAGGGATATTAACCTCTAAGGATATCTACTCCCGGTATTACTTATATTATAAGAAAGTATAGCTCTATATTCGCTACCTCGACGATATAATATATATTAATCTCAAAGCCCATGGGTTAGAATAACGAAAGATTAACGGGTTTTTTTATAATATAACGTAGTTTATTGGCCAGCAGTAGTTAGATACTTTATTTAGAAATAAAGTTTATAGTATCCTAGAATCTTACTGGTACTATATTTACGGCGTATTTAACCCGAGTAACACTAATTTAAAGGCGGGGGCAAAGCGAAATCCTAACGATTTACTAGGCTCTCCGAGTGTTAGTCCTACTTATATGATTTTTAAAATTAATAGAAAGAGAAAGCTTAATAGTCTATACGATATATAAACTACTTATAAACGTAAGAGACTAGATTAGGGTCCTGCGAAGTATAATAAATAATATAATAATATATACCTTTCGTCGTCTAGCCTCGGGCGAGTATTAGTAGTTTAAAAAACCTACGTATTTCTAATACCTTTTAAGTACGGAAGTACCGACTAATCTCTTAAATAAAGCCCGATATAGTATTAATATTTAGGTAGAATCTCCGTTATAGTTTAGTTTAAATAAATTTAGAGTAGTTTAGTAAATTAATTAATAAAAGTAAAAATAATTTATTTAAGTCCCTTATATATCCCAAGCTCCGCTAAGCCTCTTCGGGTTAACGTCTTCTATTTATTAATAGACTTTTGTACTACGGCGCCGGATATATTAGATTAAAGTATATTCGAGGTTATATTCCTTAATAAATATTACGAAGTTAATATTTCTAACCCGAAGGGGCTTAGTGAACGGGAGTTAACTCGAAGGGGCTTAACGGTAGTTCGGTAGGTCTAAGAGATTAAAGTAAAAAATAATTTAAATCCTTTTATACTACTATAGCTAGGTATAAAATATTAAGTTATATAATAATTTATACTCCTTTCTATAGCCCTATAGTAGCAGTAATACTATAGATAGAATAATATATATTTAATCTCCACGAATACCTATCTATAGGCCTGTATTCTAAAGTATAGTAAAGATTAGTATTTAAAGATACGTAAATTCTGTATAAATAATATCTTCGGCTGACTAAATACCTTTCCGAAAGTGATTTTCCCGTAACCTCTCGATTAAAAGAGTAAGTAGCTCCTACTTTATATCTGTATTAATATCTCTCCACTATAATATCTAGAGGGAATAGAAGTATGTGCGAAAGAAGAGTGAAAGAATAACTATAATATATCTATTATTATTCATACCTAGCGGACGGTTATTTTCTAGAGTGGTATAGAAATCCTTTAGACGTCCCTTAGGTCCGTTTCCTACCGCTATTTAATATAATACCTTTATTCGAGACGTCTTCCTTCGGCCGATAATTATGAATCCTATATATATAGTTTATAAGGTTAAGACGGCGAGGAAATTCTTTATTAGGATAAAACCTCTTATAATCCCTAAATTTATACGACTAGGGTCTCTCGTCGTATTTATATAATCTATAAAGTTCCTTCTCGTATCGGAGGAGGTATATAGTAGATGAAAAACGAAGCCGTATATATTTAAACCACTTATACTGGTAGGGTTTAATATAAGAGTCAAGTTATTTATTAATTATAAAGTATTAGCGTTAAACTAGTTAAGTAATATCTTAAGTCTTATTAATAATCGTATTTAAGCTTCACTGGTTTGTAATTATAACTATTATTAGAGGGGCAGCGGTAGAAACCGTTAGGGTTAAGTATAATTTTATATAACGGGTATTTACGGGTATTCGAAGTAGTACTAATTCTATTTAGTTTCACGTAGTTAAGATTAAATAATAATAGTTAAAAGGTTTAGCTAGGCGTAAAGATACTAATCTAGTTAATAAAAAGTAAAATAAGCGAAAGGAGAATATAAACCTTATTAAATCCTCGATATTTATATCGTGGATTTCTTCGTTAACGTTTAAAAAATAAGGCGCGGCGGTAGCTTCGCTTAAATCATTATAAGATTCCAATTAATTAAAGGTATTAAGGAAGGACGAAGACGAATTTAATATTAAATCAATATCTAAAGTACTAGACCAAATCTTAAAAAGAGACGGAGGGGGAATATTAAAATCCTAGGATAAAATACTTATACCTACGTCGCCTAGTATATATATCCAGTTATATTAAAATAACCTATTATCGAAGACGGTAGTTAGTCTAGTATTTATTATATTATTAGTATACTGAAAGCCTGTACTAGCGTATACTAAAGTCGGGTAATATATAATCGGATTATAATAATCTATTACTATGAGAGTAGTATTATATTCCTTATTATAACGAAATAAGTCGAAGATTTACTAAGTAATAGTATTAGCGAGCTAAGATAAAACGGGCCAAAGTATAAATACTAAAGAGGAATTATATAGAACGTTTAACCCGAAGTCTAGATTTTGGATAATAAAAGGAGCCTCTACGGATATAACGTAACGGTTTAATATATATTAAAATTTAGTAGCCCGCTATTACTACTTCTAGAGAACTTGGACTTAATAAGTTATAAATAATTATATAGTATCCAACGGTCGTAGAGGGTCAAGTAGATAATTTAGAGAGTTATTAATTATTGTTATTATTTAGAGAATTCGGTGACCCCAAAGAATAAAAATCTATAAAGCGGACGATATAACTTTTAAAGAAAAGAGTTAAAACGGTATCTTAATAATAAAAGGTTTTTTAGATCGGTAAAGAAGGTAGTAAAAAATAAATATATATATATAATAATCTAAAGCTCCTCTAGCACAGCCTCGTTATACGCCGTAACTATATTATATATAATCACTTCCTCGTTAGGTAGCGAATATTTTATTAATATTATATAAACCTACGACTACTACTCAGTTTTTAATTATAAATATTAGGCGAAACTATACTCATATCTTATACTTAATCGATACGCAAAGCTACGCGAAGAGTGGGATAATTAAACTACGAGCGATTATAAAAGAGCTATTTAAGGATTAAGATAAGATAATTCAATACCTTAACTAGCTCGGGGTTATAATAGAGTATACGAATTAACTATAATAAGAATAGTTAATTTCCTCGCCGATTTATATAATATTATTGACTTATAACCCCTATATATCCCGATCTATAATATATGAATCCACTCGTATAAAGTCCTCGGGTATTAGTATTAACTACTACCCTAACTATATTATTATTATAATAGGTCATACGCTTTCGTTTAAAACGGGTCTATACTTACTATATAATATCGGTTATATTATCGTTATCGCTTTCAGCTCCCCGTGTAAATACTTTAGTATATATATTAATTTAGGATAAACGTACCTTCCTTAATTACTACCGTCGTTACTTTAAATTTCATAATCCTTTCTCTCGTAAGAACTACTTATGGCCGAGTAGCGCGCTCTCGTAAAATTAACTCGTACTCGTTAGGTTTTAATAGTGGAAGAGGTTATAATAAATATACCCGTATTTTACCTCTAAAAAAGGTACCCTATTAAAAGCTAACGAGTAGTAGAGAGGGACTAGTTTTATTACGAGGATAACCTTTAGTTCGCGCTAGCTTCATTAGCTAAGATAGTTTAAAAAAGCGGTATTCGAAGTTAGTTAATCTTAGATAATTATTAGTTACTACGAATTCTAGAATCTTTTCTCTTGTAAGAATTATTTATGGCTAATCAGCGCGGTCTCGTAAAAACGATTAATACTCGTTACCCTCTAATAATAGAAGAGGCTATAGTAATTATACCCGTATTTTACCCCTAAAAAAAGGTACCCTATTAAAAGTAAATAGGTAATAGAGAGGGATTAATTCTATTACGAGGATAATCTTTATTTCGCGCTAGCTTCATTAGATAAAACTAGTTTAAGGGGGCGGTATCTAAAATTAATTAATCCTAGATAAACGCCGTCGCGAGGGTACTGCGCGTTAGCTAGTTTACTTTAATCCGAGTTTAAACTTAAACGTCTATATAAGGCCCTCCTACGTCCGCGTTTATTTATCTTTCATTTTCTTATTCTAAGCCTAATTTAATTTAATATCTAAGAGTTATACCTTCTTAAGAATTAATTTTCCGGTATTTATTAAAATTACTAAACTCCTTATCTAATTATAATACGTTACCGGGTAAATTTAATCTATATCTTAAATATATTAAATACTATTAATCGCCAAAAAAGACTCGCTAATCGTTATCGACCCTCGCGACGATAAGGACTTTTATTATAATAACGAGGATAACGAATCCAGCGGCGACGAGGACTCTAACTACGACATTAGTACTTATATAATATAAGAGATAAAGATATTAAATAATACTCGCACGACGTAGGAGATAAAGATAATAAATAATATAAAAAAGCTCGCCCTAAATAATATTATTAACGCGTTAACGGACCGTAAATAATTTTTAGATTTATAGATTTATTTATCTCCCCCGTAAAATATTAACTAGCCCGCCCTCCCCTAAAATATCTTAGAATTCATATAAGACGAAAAGTTTAACCTTATAAAAGTTTATTAGAAGATTACGTATTCTTAGAGATAAAAAGTAAGGAACTTTTAAAGGAAACTCGATAATACTCGTAAAGAGCTGGGCCGGTAGTAACTATAATTATTATACTATATAAACCTCGTTAGGTCGCTGGCGCGTAAGAGGGTTATTAAAACTTTAGTCCGTAAATCTCCCTAGTAAAATATAAGATCTCTTATTAACTACCCGATTTATTATATTACGGAGGTTAATATAGTGATAAACTATAGTTATATTTTTTACAAAGAGTATATCCATCGTTAGGAAACTATTAGGAACTTATATCCTATATATAAAATCCTACTCTTAGGCCTATACCCTTTTTATATATAATATACTTTATATAGTATAAACTAGTGTCAGACTATTATTATCTTATAGTAAGGAAGTTAATAATTAAGACTCTTCCTTAGCCTATATATACCCTTTAGAAGATAAAGTATACTAGTATCGGAACTTTATAGGACTTTCGAGTCGCTAGTCTATATAGCTTGATATATAGAGTTGGAATAATTATTATTATTTAATTATTTCTATCTAACCTAAAATACATAGTATACGTGAACGTAAAGACTATTACTAGAAGGGATAAATAATTCTTAAAGAAAATATAATTTAAGTAAATAAGGTATCGACTAAAATTAAAATATTTACCGTTAGTATAGCCTACTAAGGGCTCTTATAATATCCTCGCGCGATCTTATCCTACTAGTCCCGGCGTGGGTTATTATTATATTATTTATTATATTAATGGATAAAATCTTTAGCGGGCTTTTACTATTATTTTTATCGATTCTATATCCTAAACCGGCTGAGCGGGTACTTACTAAGTAGGTATTTACTAAATAGATATATATTACGGGTACCCTAGCTAAGTAGGTATTTACTAAATAAGTATTTACTAAGTTAGTACTTATTGAGTAGATATATATTGCGGGTACCCTAATTGAGTAGGTATTTACTAAGTTAGTATTTATTAAATAGATACGTATTACGGGTACCCTAGCTAAGTAGGTATTTACTAAGTAAATATTTACTAAGTAGGTATTTACTAAATGGATACGTATTACGGGTACCCTAGCTGAATAGATATTTATTAAATATATACGTATTGGGGGTACCCTAGCTAAGTAGGTACTTATTAAATAAATATATATTAGAGGTACCCTAGCTAAGTAAATACTTATTAAATAAATATATATTAAAGGTACCCTAGCTGAGTAGGTACTTACTAAATAAATACATATTACGGGTACCCTAACTGAGTAGGTACTTATTAAATAAATATATATTACGGGAACCCTAATTGAGTAGGTATTTACTAAATAAATATATATTAAAGGTACCCTAGCTAAATAGATATATACTATAAGAACCCTAACTACGGATATTTTTACTATAATTACTAATATACTAGCTATCTTAACTAGCCGAATATTAATACTAACTATATTAATACTAGCTGAGCGAGGCCTTATTAAATATTATATAGTGTTATAACTAAACTTTAAGCCGCTTTAACAGCCTTAAATTAATTATTTTTAATTTATTTCATAACCTTTATTTCTCTATTCAAGAGTCCCGCTTTTATGGGTAAGAGAATAAAGACTTATCTACCTTCGAATTAAATCATTTTATAATATAGTAAATATTTTTATAAATCTTACTTAACTCGTACCTAACTAATTACTCTAATAAAATTACTTCGCCATATTAAGGTATCTTCTAAATCCGATTATTATACTATAATCGAAATATAAGGATATGGACCCGTACTCTATATAATAGTATTATTCATTATTAAGGCGATTTAATTAATACCTTTATATTTACCCTTCCTTTAAGCGATGAATATTTCGGTCGGTTTTTCCGTAAAGAGTATATTAATAAAGTCCGTAATATTATATAATATTACCGACTTCTAGACGTATAGCCTAGATCTATCCTCGACTAATAATTAAATATTCTTGAAGACTTTATATTTTCGTATAATAGGTTCACCGTCTATAGTTAGGTTATCTACTACTTTAGTAAAGTTACTTATTATCGTATCGGTATTTAGGTTAGTTCTAAAGCCGCTAAAGAGACCGCTATTATTAGAGGCGCTACGACTACTTTATATTCTACCTCCGCTATTACTCCTAACCTATATTTAATTAAACTCGTTATTAATTCTTAAAGATTCTAAAGCCTATAAGCTAGGAAACTAGCGTTCTCGATAAAATTCTTATAAACTTTTAATAATAGTCTCGTAGAGAGCGGTTAATATATCTCTTTATATAGGATTATTCTCGTCCTTCTATACCTTCCTCAAGTTTTACGCTATTTAATACTTATTTTAAAAATAGGCGAGGGGAAACTTTCCGAGGTTTAGGTTATAATTATAACTATTATTTAGATTCCCGAGTACGTTATTATTTAATACTATAATTCCTAGTTTATTCCGATTATAAGTGTTTAATTAAAGCGCGCGAACTACTCCCTTAAATATAAAAACGTTGTATAGTCGCTAATATTATCTTATTAATTTATTATAATCGTCCGGGATAACTTTTAGGACTCGGTACTTTTCTCGAGCCTAACCTAAAACTATATTATAGTTAGTCTTAGTATAAATTATCTTAGTATTAGTAATTTATTTATTATTACTAAAGTTACCTTATCTTTATACTCGTCGGACTATTTATCGGGATAGTATAGTAAAGAAAGTTATTTATAGACTTCTCTTATTATTTAAGATATTGTTAAATAAAATTGGCCGAACGCTTTATCCGGTCCGCCCGTTATTATTCGATCGATTTCCCTATATTATATACGTTTCCGATCGGTTAAATTCAAGTCGTCCGTTAGACTAAATACTTCGGGGGGGATCGTTCCGCTCTAGCTCTATTAACTATAAATATACTAATTTTATTAGTTCTAACTTTATTGACCCTATTAACCCTATTAACTTTAAGTCTACTAGCCCTATTGGCCTAGAGCCTACTAATTTTATTAATTCTAACTTTATTAACTGTATTGACCCTAAATATACTGGCCTTATTGGCCTAGGGCCTACTAGCTCTAATTTTATTAATTTTACTAACCCTATTAATCTTATTAACTTTGAGCCTATTGACCCTATTAACCCTAAATTTATTGACCCTATTGAACCTACCCCTACTAGCCCTATTAGCCTAGAGCCTACTAACTTTATTAGTTCTAACTTTATTAACCCTATTAACTTTAAATATATTAACCCTATTAACCTAGGGCTTATTAACTCTAATCTTATTAACTTTACTAGCCCTATTAACCCTATTAACCCTGAGTATACTAGCCCTATTAACTTTATTAATTATATTGATCTTATTAACCCTGACCCTACTAGCCCTATTAGTTTTAACTTTATTAACTTTATTAACCCTAAATATACTAGCCTTATTAACTTTATTAATTATATTAACCCTATTAACCCTAAGCCTACTAGTCTTATTAGTTCTAACTTTATTAACCCTATTAATCTTGAGTATATTAGTTTTATTAATTTTATTAACCTAGAGCTTACTGGCCCTGTAGGTAGAAACTTATATTAATAATTAATAACGTTAGAGATTTTCACTTAGATGGCTCGAGATTATATTATTAATATCTTAATTAATAAGAGACTTATATTAATACTATAAAGGAGAGGACCTATTTTATAATTAATTTAAATTAATTTATCTAAAAATAACCAAGACGGCCCCAAGGGAAATCGTATAATTTTCGAGATTATACGAGAATTAGGAAGAAGGAAATTCCTACGATTTCTTAAATCCTATAAGAATAAAAAGTAGGAAAATCGTACGATTTTTTAAATTATACGAGGATAAAAAGAAAGAAAATCATACGATCTTTTAAATTATACGAGGACAGGAAAAAGGAAATCGTATAATCTTTTAAATTATACGATAACTAGGAAGGAGGAAAATCGTATAATTTCTTAAATCATATAATTTCTCAGATTATACGATAATAGGGAGGAGGAAAATCGTATAATTTCTTAAATCGTATAATATCTTAGATTACACAATAATAGTAAGGGGGAAAATCGTACGATTTCTTATATTATACGATAATTAAGAAAGAGAAAAATCGTACGATTTCTTAGATTATACGAGAACAGGAAGAAGGAAATTCGTACGATTTTTTAAATTATACGAGAACAGGAAGAAAGAAAATCGTATGACTTTTTAAATTATACGAGAATAGAAAGAAGGAAATTCGTACGATTTTTCAGATTATACGAGAATAAGAAGAAAGAAAATCGTATAACTTTTTAGATTATACGAGAACAGGAAGAAGGAGAATCGTATAATTTTTTAAATTATATAAGAATAGGAAGGAGGAGAATTATATAATTTCGTAGATTATAGGATAATAAAAGGGTTATATAACTCTAAAAAGTTTCTAAGAATTCTAATAAATAACGTAAAGTATTTCGGTAAAGATAATCTTATTAATTTAATTAATTATATAAAGTCCTGCGTCCTCCTTACGAGTGTTTACGAAGTATGGGTAGTTATAAATAAAACTATAATAGTCTCTTAATAATATCTATATAACGTAATACTTCTACTAGAGAGAGATAAGAGGTTATTATATATAAACTCTAAGATAATTAGCCTAGTATAATTAGGATATTATTAATATTATTCTCGATTCGTAGAAAATCGTTATCGACGGCTTTATAAAGAATTCTATTATCGTTAATACCTTAATCGTAACCTTAAACCTAGAGTTTTGACCTTTATTAATATAGGTCTTTAACCTAAAACTATTAACTCCGAGTTTTTAATTAAATCTAAATTTATTTTATCTCCTTTTATCGGTAGCTATTCTTAAGATTCCTCTAAATTATAAATATAAGAAATATTAGACCGGCTAACTATAATATATATCTTAGTATCGACTTCTAGTATTATACGAGTTATTTTAAAAAACTTCCTACGTTATTTTCGAAAAGATTTTTTTTTATTTCTTTTCGAACTTAGACCGATAAATGGTTTTATTATATTAAAGGGACTTTCTAATAATCTAGTAAAACTTCTATCGAGGCTTTAAACTATTTCTCGAAAAAGCGCTCTTTTATTTATAAATATCGATTTTAGAAATAAGTTATACTTAGCCTCTAATTATCTTCGTCGTAGCCGCGCGGTTACCTCTACTATTAATTAATTTATAAATTATAAGCTCTCCTCTTAAGTTCGTTTTCTTTATTATAAATCCTATTTTAATTTACGGTCTCGCCGTTAGTGGTATATATATTATTTTATTCCTCTACTACTACGCCTTTTCTTATATTTCGCGGTGGATATAAAACCGCACCCTCTTCTATATCTTTAAATACTTAATTTATTTTATATTAATTAAACGAACCCGTCTCTTTACTCCCTTCTCGGGCTAGTATATACTCTTAACGATACTTTACTAGTCCGGTACAGTAGCTTATAATATAGTCGGAGTTAATATAATAGTATAAACGGGAAATAGGGCCGGTTCTTTAATTACCCTTTACCTAATCCCGCTTTTATTTATAAATCGTCTAAGTTTCGCCGTTAATTTATTAGGAATCTCTCTATAAACGTACTTAAAACTATATAATTTAATCGGCGTGATAATACTTCTCTAAATATTAGTATATACAGTTATCTTCTATTCCCGGAATATATTCCATATCAACGACACTCTATAATTCAATGGTTTTTTAATATATTTATACTCGTAAGCTCGTTATCTACCGGATAAATACTAACGATTATATTTAAGGCGTAATTATAATCGCTTTCTTATTACTTATATTAATATTTAGGATACTATTCTTCGAATTCTTCTAAAAGACTTATTATACGCTAGCGGTCTTTACCGTTTACTCGATTTAACGGTATCTATCGATAAAGCCGACGTTCGCGAGGATTTATATTATTATCGCGATTTCTACCTTCGCCTTAATTACTATAGCTCGCTACTTAAGGCTAGTACTTCGTAACGTAGTCTAACGATAACTTTATATAATTATTAAAGTTATCTAAATAAAAGACGTTATTCGGGTCCGGATTACTATTACTCGGCCGTAGAAGATATATACGGGGTAGTACGTATACGTCTAGATTTTAAAAATAAACTTCTAGTCCTTATTTTAAAGCCATCCTTTTATAATTACTTAATAGGATTAAGACGTGAATAATAAGGGTACTAATATCTATCTTTTAATATAACCGGTATTTAGATTTATTTAGGAGTTTATATAATATACTAGAGTATACGCGTTAAAGATATGGGTTAACGGACCCTACGGATAAATTATAAAGATCGGTAACTATAATAGTGTAGTAATATTCGTAAATAGGATCGGAATAACCGTATAAATACCTTATATTAAGGAGCTTCTTAAAGGCTTTAAAGAGTATAAAGTATATACTAAAAGTATCTTACTAATTTAATAACTAGATAAGGAGAGTAAATAATACTTTTATTAATTAATATATCTTCTAAACTAAAGATGTCAGGCGATAAAGACTAGGTCTAGGATTAAATAACGGAGTTATTTAAAGAAGATAAAGATTCTTATATAAGTATTTACCCTTTAATAGCGCTTTATTACTAATAGGTTTAGATCCTAAGGACCACGTTATATATTCTTAGAGATTTTAATAACGAGGAGACCTCCTACGGCCACGAAAAGAACTATAATAAATATAATAGGGTTAAGAAGTTATACGGGAATCATTAACTAGAAAAGATTATTAATTTAGAGGTATAAATAAAAAAGGGTCGTCTTCTAATTATAAATAAATAATATTCGATATAGTACGTCGATAACTTTTAATATTAATTCTATAAAGTATTTATTAAAAGTACTATACGAGACTACGTCCAAAAACTCGTATCCAAATATCTTAATAGAGACGTAAGATTAAAGTATTTAATATTTTAACTAAAAGGTTACCGGGGCTTTTAGTTATCTAAACTATTAAAGATTAAATATAAAAGTATAGTTTAATACTATAAAGTAATTATTCTTAAAGAGAGTAAATCGAATAAATTTTATCGTACTCTATTAACCTAATATATAATCTATAATAAATAATATCGAATTAAGATTAGTTTAACGGCGTAGTTTTTATATACTTTTAATACCTTTAGGCGAGCTTTAAGGTTTACGTAAACCTCGTTAATCCCTATATCTTTTATAATATTAGTTTATCGAGTTCGTATATTTATATCTTAAGATCTTTATTTTTAGGGTTATCCGGTTAATCGCTTAAACTCCGTTTTACCTATTTTTAATTTTAAGTTACTAGTATATAATTAAAGCGAGTTTAATAATCTTAGCGCCCCTTTATTATATAATAAATCTTTATTATAATAATTAGTTTATGGTTTAATCTCCTTATATCTATTATTACCCTTAAAATCCTAGATATTTCCGTATTTATAAAACTCTTCCTAATAAATAGTTAAACGGGAATTACTATATACTAGTTACTTCCTTATAAAATCTTAATTTTATTAATTCTATAATTCTGTTATAATTAAAGTCTCGTTAATTTTTAATATTACCGTTACTAAAGGCTAAATCCTATACCTCTTTTCTACCGAGATAAAAGAAAGATAGGTAGACGCCGTACTAATTTAATAACACTAAAGATTTTTAAGTTATCTTATTTCCCGATATTAGGTTTTATTTACTCGAAGTCTAATATTCCCCTTTAAGTATTCGTAACTAGATCTCGGTCTTATACTGCTACTCTACGTAAAGAGGAGGTTAATAAACTTAATTATTCTCTTCGGCCATATTATCGCCTTTAATAAAATTCGATCTCCTGGTCTTAAAAGAAAATCGGCGATGTAGCTACGCTAGCACGCCTCTATAAAAAACTTTCGTAATCTTATCGTTTTATTTGAAATTAATTAAGATATAGGATAGGAAATATATAATTCGATTAACTCTAAAATTATATTAGAAGCTTCGAAAGGATTATATAAACCTTTACGACTAACTTTATATCTTAATTATTAAAACGACGGTAAATCTAAAGTTAATATATTTACTAGAGGTCTTCTGCGATCTTAGTAAGAAAATACGTAGATATTTCGAAATTTTAGTTTTCGGTATTTATTAAGATTCGCTAGTACCGTGGAAAGTATCCGGTTATATACTATTTAGGAGGATTATATCTTATTATATTTATATTATTACGCGCCGAATCCTTTTTTTTAGACTAAAGTCTTCGGGCGCCCGGCTCTTTATAAAAACCTAAAGGGCCTTAAAATTTATTTATAATACTTAAGGCCCTTTATCTAGTAATAGAACTTACGAATAAAATTATTTATCTTTAGCTCCTTTTTCCCAAAGAGAATCTATAATTTAATTATAAGTATCCTCGTCTAGATTTATCTATCGTTATAGTATTTAAGACTATATAAGAGACGTTCTCTCCTTATATCGAGATAAGTTTATATACGAATAACTAGTTTTCAAGCGTTATTATATATAAGGAATATATTACTATAGATACTATTCTAAAATCTAAACTATCTATTACTATATACTACCGAGCGATTCCGTATATTATATATTTAATAAGAGTAAAATTATAAGATAAAAGTATAAAGAAGTAGCTCTATAAGAGTCTAGGTTAATAATCCTTCGTTAAGTATACTAACTACCCCCGTGAATAACGCGGAACTAGAAGAATTCGAGGTAGATATAAGTACTAGTTTAGTAGATATCTTCGTTATTAAATACGAAGAGTTTAATATCTTATCGGTAGGATGTTTAAGATAATCGGTACTCGTCTAGGGTATATAACTAGTAGTATTATTTATTACTGTCTCCGTTAACGTTAGATTCTCGCTCTAAACCCGAGTTAAGACGTCGTATAATATTTAAGATAATAAAGTCGGAGCGATTATTATTCCATTCTTCGAGAAGGTCTACGATCCGTTTTTATTAATAAAGGCCGAAGGCTGACCTATATTAATTAATCTAGTAACTTTATTCACTTTAGAATTTAAACTCAACCTAATAGAGTTACCTATGATTATTAAAAACGACGGGGAATTTATCGCTCATAAGATTCTAGTCGCTTTAATAGATACTATCAGCGCTTTCTAGGGTATAATAAGGAGGTAGTTTAACCGAATATTATTATTAGAAGAGGATAATATAGTTTTTATAAAAGGTTTTATAGTTTTAGTACCCTTAAAAGGTAGTAGGTTTATCCCGTTAATTAAAGACCCCGATAAAGCGGTTACCGTTATAGGAGTTAAAGTTAATACTATTAGACTTAGTTAACTAGTTAAGGAAAAGTTTAACGAGTTATAATTAGCGATGTTACCGAGGGTTAGGGCTAGCCTAAAGATACTATTATTATTTACGGAGTTAGAATTAATAATTTCATTACTTATTATAAGTTAATATATTAAAATTTAAATTTAGTGAAAACTAGGGCTATTTTTACCTCCCTAAAGTTTATACTACTAGTGTCTAAACTAACGTGTACGAGGCGAGAAATTGAATTACTAAAGTCTAATAAAATAGATTAGAAGAGATCGCGAACATTCTCCGAATATTCGTTATTAAAAAAGAAATGAAATATAGATATTAGACCCACTGGAGTTTAAGTAAATTAAAAAGAATAAATAAACTATAGTTTATAAGAGAAAGGTATTAAAACTCGTAATAAAGGATTTATTAAAGGGACCGAGTCTTTATATCGAGTATCCTAGATATTAAGCCAAAATTATATAATAAACCCCCCTCTTTTATCCTAGCCCTTTAGTCTCTCGTCGTAGTCCCTACGTAAACTCTACTAATATCTAGGGATATTCCTATAAATAGAACTAAATAAACTAGGGGATTAATGAATTTAGGATATAACGATATAACCTCGTTACTATAGGCTTTAGTCACTAAAAGGACGTACGATAAAATTCGAGTAATTTCGTAGATTAACTCCGTTTAAAAAGGTAATACGTAAACTCTCGGATTATCTTATCGTTAAATAGGGTATAAGCCTCCGTAAATTAATACTAAATAAAATCGTAAAAATTAGCGCGCGGTTATCTTGCCCTAGGGTAAAAGGAGTATATTCGCTTTATTTATATTATAGCCCAGCGTCGTGTTTAGCGGCTAATTATAAATATTATCTAATATATACCTAGACTTAGTTAACGGCTAGGATCGAGAGAAATTAAGATTAATACCGGCGATCTACTTTAATAGGATAGAAACTATATTATTATAATCCCTACGAATTACCGCGTTAAAATTAAACCTTAGGGTAAAGGGCGGATTATTTTTATTAATTTAAATAATTTACCTATTTCTACTTCTCGTAATACGATAAAGTTTTTTTACTAGCCTTCTCGCTCCCGGTACTTTTAAATTTATTTTTATTATAAATACGATCTCTACCCCCTTTTATAAATCTTATTATACGATATCTTTAATTAGATTACTATCGGGGTTTTCTTCGCCGTAGAGTATTATATTTAGACGAAGTTTTCCCGTATTTAGACTCCGTCGGTTTTTTCTTTTACGTTCTCGAGAGACCTTTAAATATCTTGGATAATCGGGTAGACCGGATTCGTTAGATAACGGTTTAATAAAGAGTATAATCTAACCGTATAATTAATATCGCGATTAATTAATCCGGCCGTAGAGTTAGATAGTCTTTTATTATAACTTAAGTCGTTAGTACTCTAAAGAATCGATATTCTATATATAATATTAAAGGAGACGGTCTTTAAGAGTTAATTAATATAGGAATTCGTAAAGAATAGTAGGCCTTACTTATTCGGAGAGTTCCGAAATATAGCGAATTAAAGTATATAAATACTCTATAGTAGTAGAAGAATTATATACCGATATATTAAAGAGGCTCTAACCAGTTTTACGTAGGGTTTAAAAGTCGGGAACTATTAAATTAATATATAGGAAGGTAATCGGTAAGGCTTATTTACTATTTATATTAACCGAGATTCTAGCGTTATTTACCGCTATAATACCCGGTTTTCTTTATAAAAGAGACTTAAGTAAATTAATTCTTCCGAGGTCCTCCGTACTTAACGGCGACCTGGCGTCGATATAATAAAATATAAATTATAAATATTTCTTCTTCCTTAATAGTTATCCTCCGCGCGACTTTCCCTTATAAGTTTTAGTCTTTGTCATGGCTGAATATAAAGATAATAGTATCTAGGGAAGGCCCCGGTCTTATATATATTAGACGATAAAGTTAATATCTTATAAATAATAACCCATCAGCCCATTAACCTACTTTATAAATAATTATATAAAAGGTTAAGTTATTAGCGTTAATTATTACTACCTCGTAGTCTCCCTAGGCCGCATCCAAGCCACTTAATAATAAAAACTAGAATAAATGAACTGGGTTTATGAATTATTAAAGAGAAATAATATTCGTTAATAACGAGCGGCTGCGCCCTCGTCTCATTCGGAAATTTTATAGTATAGTAACGTCTGTCTTATATATTCTATTTAAAGAGATTCCCTAATATCTCTTAAGCCTACTATCCGTTAATATTAACTTCTCCGAGAGTTCCTTTAAAGCCGATTATAATCCTTTATATACCTCTAATATTTAATTATGAAATACTAGTATCGCGTTTTTTAATTCTTAATAAAATACGATTTCTTACCTTAAATAGTCGTTCTCGTAGGTTAAATCCTCTAGGTGGATAGCTACTAACGTAGAGGGCTATAATTTAGTCTTACGGAGTCGATTAAATAAAAGTTCTAATCGGGAGGAAATACTACCTATTTATATAATCCGAGTATCCAAGTTTATAATCTCTAGGGGCTGGCCGGTAGTAGATAAAATATATTATTCTATAATAACTATAGCGCTATAGAGTAAGAAAACCGGTAGATATAACTTCTAGTTAAACACTCGGTATATAAAATTAGAAAGGGTATTAGAAATAATAATTCCGAAATAATATTAACTTATTATTTATAGGCCTCGGGTAAAAACTCTTACGTTAATATACCTCGGGATTAACTAGTTACTTCTAAACTATAAATAAATATTTCCCGGGATTAATATCTTTATATCCTCTCTATATAATTATATCTTCTTTAAATAAGCGAGTTATAGTGTTCCCCGGTAATTCGGCCGTTAGTCTTTATAATAAACGGCCGGCGGAAGCGGAATCCGAGAGCTCCTTAAAACTTTCTCTATTTAATATATTAAAGGTTCCTTAATTCTTATAAAACTAGTCACGGAAACGTCTAGTACAACTACCTATTATAATAGACCTAAATTTATAACGATTCTTACCTACGAAGTCTTAACGGTTTATACTAAGATCTCGATCCTCTTAGCCGGTAAAGAGCTCCTATATTATATAGGATACCTTTTATCATAAAGGTAACCCTTAGAAAGAGTATTATATTATTCTTAGAGAGGATTAAACTAGTAACGTTACCCTAATTTATAAATAAGAACTTAATTATCCGATCGTTATCGTAAAGGAATAGAGATATAATAATAGCGCTTCTATCAAGGGACTCGCTCTATATTTATACGAAAATATCGTTTCCTTACAGGAGGTATTCTACGATAAAGAGGTAGTATTCTTTATTTATAAATATATAGATATTTCGTTGGCGGAAATCCAATCGATACGATATAATAATCTCGTATTTTATTAAATTATAGTAGTATACCGAGAGGTATAGTATTTATTAAGTACCCTTAACCCTACCTTTATTAATAAGAGTAATCGAAGGTTCTAGACGGAATCCTATTTATATATAAAGAGTTAAAGATCTTGTATAACTCTATCGATATAAATAGTGTTATAATAAACGGAAATAGTAGTATTAAGATTAATACGAAAGTAACGGACTAACCCTACGTTAATTAATATAGTGATAGTTAATATCGGTTAGAGTATACTCGCCGGTATAATAAATACTCACGGTAGTCACCTAGATATACGAGCGTTAGGGCTTCTAATAATTTAATTAATAAAACTCGGAACGAGTTTTAAAGACCTCTAAACCTTGGAGTTACAGGATCCTAGAAAGTAGGATAAAAATATTAAAATTTTCCTAAAAGACACAGCCCTTTTAGAAGGGGAAGAACTTCGTAAAGTATATTATCTCGCCTAGATAATACCTAATTTAGCTAATATAATTAGAGTTTATTTCTAAGAATATCTCCGGGGGGCTACTACCTTAAGCCTCTAATATTAATTATATAAAGATTTATCCAAAGGGAAGGGACGGTATTATTAATATTTAGGTAAAATCTCCGTTACGGTCTAATCTTATTAAGTTTAACGTAATTTAGTAAACTAGCCCTACTTCGCGTAATACTATTTATTTATTCTTTAAATCTACCGAGCCCGTTAAGCCCGTTCGGATTACTTTATTAACTCCGCTACCTCCGTACTTTAATAAGTAGAAGGCGCTAGCCCGAAGGGACTTCGCGAGCGGTAATTAACCTAAAGAGGCTTAATGGAGCTTAATATATTTTAAGGTCTAAAGTAAATATATAATAACCGTAATACTATAAATAGAATAATAATTATTCAACCTCTACGAATTATTAATAGGCCTATATCTTATACTTTAAAATATTAATTATTATATATCGATATCGACGATAGTTAAAGGTAGCTCGTAGATAATACCGAGTATTTATATCGCGCGCGTTTATCTATTTTTAGGCTTTGATTCTAGGTAAAGTAACTTTACTATTATACTTAAATAATATATTATCGTAGAGGGGGCTTAAATCTTAGAAAATCCCGTATTTAAAATTACTCTAAAAATAACGGACTAAATAAAATATCGTTATATTAAAGATTTAGAATCCTTCTTTCCTCTTTACTCGCCTCCTCGATTAAGACCTCTCGATTTATAAAATTCTATCGGGCGCTTATTTGGTAGTAAAACTATTAAATCCGTTTATATTATATTTAGGGTAACGCGTACCAACGTATCTAACGAGAACTATAAGGGGACGAAAATAAATAACGATAAAAAATATAAATAAAATATAAATTATTATATAGGCGGTTATTATACTTATTAATTCTTATTTTTTAAACCCTCTTAAATAAAGATAGAGTTTTAGCCAATAAATATATATCTTAAAATATTATAAAATCTTAAAAAATAAGCCTTATAAATATAAATAATAAGGAGCGTACGAGGCGCCGTATTTAATATCGGGATTTATTATTATAATACCTTCGTAAGGCTCTTTAAAGTCTATTACTTTAATATATTAACCTCGACTATTAGGCTCGAAGCTCTGTATAGAAATTATATTAATAAAAATACGTTTATATCCACGATAGGAGGATCTTTATAGATAAAGTATCCTCCCTTAAAAATAATATTTATTCGAGAAGAACCTAAGTAAGCTATTAATAAATATATATATTCAAATTATAAAAGGTATCGGTATATTCTTTAAAGTAATATTATAATCTTTTATATCGTTAGATACCCTACGCCTTAAGAAGTAGTCTTAAGAAAAGATTATTCATTCCTCTATTAGTAATAACGTCTATACCTCTAACGGGCTTTTAACTAGTTTAGAGAGACTAAACTTTCTAAAATACCCATTAATATACAGATTAACCGTAAATATATTAAGACTTAAGGACGAAGCCTTAAACCTACGGTAAAAAGCGATATAATAGAAGAATATCGCGGAGCTAGAGTTTAGAACGCGTATAAAACTCGAGGGTAAATTAAAAAAGATTAAGTTAACGATTATAGTATTATGAAAAGAATATTTAAAGTCGTAAAAGGAAGTATATAAATTTAGGATAAAAACTAATTAATTTAGAGTTAAGATAATAATCTTAAAATAAGGTATCCGGTAATTAATAAATATTATAAATTAACTCGCCGTATTTATTATAATTATACTACGAGCGCCTACTTTAAGCCCTATACGCAAAATTTAATATTAAATAATACCCGTATTTTAGGTATATATATAAGGAAAATAAAGATTCTAAACTACTTTATATTATTACGGACTTTAATATAAAGTATCTTAAATATAATTAAAATTTTCATAACTTCTTAGACTCTGCGCACTTTATTAATAATTTCTAAATCCGTTTATTAAACGCGTGGTTACCTAATCGTTAACTAAATTTTAAATAATTATAATACTTATCTTATCCTTATCGAAATAATTATCGTCCTCGAATCCGTTTTAAAAGGGATTATTAGGGTAAGATTTTATAAAAGAGTTAGAAACCTCTTCCGGACTTAAGGATAAAGGCCGTTCGATATTTTTATCGAAGCTTTATTATTTATCGCTACGCTATACCGCCTAGCCTTAGGTAAACTCTCCGTATAAAACGTTAATTAGTAAATAATAGTTATCCTCCGGGTATAAAGATAGGTAGTACCCGCTCCTAGCTTTTTTATCGTTTCTTTACTCTTTAAGTTATATTTTAGAAATTATCTTCATATACTCGGAACCTAAATCGTATTACTCGGTTTAATTTATTAATAAAGAAATCTAATTATAACTAACTAAAAGATTCGCTAAAGCGTAGGCGAGAGTAGTATCGATTATTAATCTAAGGTTTATAACTTAGAATATATATATTCCTTAATATAATAATAGTCGATTCGCCGTAATACGCTTCTTAGGTCGGTATACCTACGTTAGAATTTAATAACCCCTATTAATTTTAAGCCTCGTAAAAACCTCTACCTCGATATTTCCCTCGCTTTTCGTAGGTTTATCCTTGAATTTACGTTTAAATAAATTCCTTAAAACGATATCCTTCTTATAAAAATCGATTATATAGTAATCGAAGTCTTCCGTATCTTTTAAGACTAATTTATAAAGTAAATAAGGGTAGGGTCCTAGCCAATAAATATCTTTTAAATAACGATCTACGTATCGTTATAAGCGCTAAGACTCGGAATATTAATAATACTTTATTACGGCTAGTAATTACTTTTATCCTATATAAAACGGATAAATACCTAGGGTGACGAGGGTATTTCGGTATATCTAGACCTCGTATATAGAGTCTAATTCGGCCAGATATAAGGAGTAGTAACGATCGAAATCGTTATTATTTTTAAACTATATATAGTATCTGTAATAATATTCTACTCTTTTTATAACGAATAAAATCTTACGTTTATAATATACGTAAATATAGTTACTCCGATAGTATAGTAGTAAGTTTATAACCTATTAACTTTCATGACTTAATTCATTATAAAAAGTATATTATATACTTTTCTACTTTGATTCGATAATCGGGTATAGGATAATATCCTCGGACGAGTACTTCTTTAGGACGATATAATACCCTATAGTCCTTATAAGTACTAATTATAATAAGGGCTCCTAGGGCGGTTTTCCGGGCTATATTATAATATAAGAATACGGAATCGCTTATATCTATAAAATAAGACTATTCGGGTATTAGGAACTAGAGAGTACGGAAATCCTTCTAGGTATAATTTATATTATTAGTCCTAGTAATCCTTTTATTATAATCCTTATTTTACTACTATCGTTAGTACTTTATAAATACTTATTATTAAAGGCTCTTTAGCTGGTGTATTAACCTACTCCGATCATTTTCAGTTCTTTCTAAAAGATATAATATTTCTTCGAAGATTTTAAATATATCGGGTCTTTTTTTAAATTCTTTTATCACCCTTCCTAATAACTTTCGCGGTAGATTAATATTCTAGTGACGGGTAATACTACGGAGGAGTTTAATATAATAAATCTCGGGTACTTCGCTTAAGAAGAGCGACTAATTATTTACCGAATAAATTCTCGATTAATAGTTTATTTTAAATATATTCGATAAAGGTGCCCAACCGAGCGTTTAATTTTATTCGGTAATAGTAGTCATCTTTAATTAATCCAGTCAACGGGTTTATATTAATCGAGATCTAAAATATTCAAACTTACTATTTAAACGATTAGCGAAACCACGTCGTATTATATTAATAGTAATAGTACCCTTTTAGTACCTAGTATCCTGAATAATATTCTTAAGTTAATAAAATATAGATTTATACTTCTAGAGTTCTAAAGTAGTTCTAACTAAAGAGACTACTCGAAAGACTAATTTATTAAGGATATCGGTATTCCATTCGAACTAGAAACTTCTTTAACCGTTTTTTAGTCGAATATATTAAAATTATTCTAAAGTCGAGATACCTTTAAAAGTCTTATCCGTGAAAGCGAGAGTAATAAAGAATTATACGGGATTATAAAATAAGTTTTTATAATTCTTTATAAGAATACGAGTCCTGACGAGGTTAATAGTCTAATAGAAATAAAAAGGGTAAATAACGAATATATTCTCGGAAGTATCGAAGTTTACCTTCGTATAGCGCCTCGTTAGTTCAAGAATATATCTAAATATATTCTTATATCGATTCTAGTATATATAGAGTCGTACGTTCTAATCTCGGCGGTTAGTTTATAAGTTATTAGTAAAAGAAATAATAGACCTAGTAGGTTAAATATTTTATTATTCCTTTATAACTAGTTAACTCGATAAAGGTACCTGCGCGAGTACTAGAGAAAGTATATATTAAAAGGAAAAGCGTTAATTAGATATACTACCTTTTATATATAAATTTATACTTTTCGGTATACTAAAGCGTCCGAATTAAATTCCGAAGGTCGCTCTCTATTAATATATATTTCTCCCTTTTAGTAGTAGATAGGTTATATTCTTTAATTAAGGGCCTACGTATACACTATACCTAGACTTTAGTTAGATATTAATAATAAAAAGGGCGGTTTACGATATATCTCCTCGATATTATCCGTTAATACCTTATTAAGACGTATATAGGTGGATCTTTTATAACTTTTAACGAAACTAATAAAATAAATTAAGAGTGATTATATTTTAAGACGAGAGCTATTTTAAAAGTTCTTCCGAGGGCGCGTAATATACTAGCGGACGAACTTTCGTAAATACTTTATTATAGGAGGAGGTCGCTAAGGCTTAAGGTAATATTCCTCGGAGATATTATATATATTTATAAACCTAAAGTTAAAGTAAACGAGAGGTACTCCTCTTTAAATATTAATATACTATCTCTATTACCTTAAACTACTCTTATATTTTTTTAGAGTAAAGGGTATTAATTTATCTTTAATAACTTCTCCTAGGCTAGGTTTAAAATCTAAATCAATACCCTCGTAATTAAAGTCCTAGGATTATAGGGTAGTAGATATAGTATTAAATATAAATTTAAAAATAATTAAGGTTAGTGATATATTAGAATAATACTAGAATCTAGAAGTTAAGGAAGTTAAAAGAAGGAAAGTAAAGTTAAAGGGGGTATTTTATAGTTAGGTAAATATCTTACTTTTATTACCCCGTTTACCCCCTTTACCTAGCCCAAAAGTTTATTCCCCTACTAGTATAGTTAAAAATTACATGCCGCTTCACTATCGAGGGTGAAGCGGTATATAATTAATTAAATTTATTAAGGCAAGAGAGGAAGCAATAGTAGTATATAATATTAGATCCAAACAACTTACTGAGCTCAAGTAGGGACAGTAGTCCGGTCCGGAGTGAATTTTTACTGTATATCCTAGACATATCTTAGGGACCGGACAGAGAAGAAACTAGGCGAGTAATATCTGTCCCTTTGCTCCCTTACACCTAGTCGAGCCTGTTTCGTAGCAGTACGCTCAATACTCATACCAGCCTGTTACCTTCACCATCTCTTACTGGCCAATGGTCGAGTCCAACTGGCTGTGATGGAGAACTACATCTACACTTTGAAATCAATACGAATAATAGCGGTTTCTCGCATTTTCCCAGTATAAGTGTCTTGATTAACTGGTTGCGGATGCCAGAGATTGATAGTCGAATGCTCTAATCGAGCTGTAGTGGCCTAGGCTGTCTAATTCTTGGAGCCAGACGGTGGCGGTTCCTTGCGTTGCTTAAGCCAAGATAGACCTTATTAGTTGTGTTGTTGCAGCTTAGAGCATTCACTATGGTGCTCAAATGTTGCAACGCGTCAAACCTGGTCTCACGCCTACAGGCCGGTATTCACTTTCCCTGGCCAATTTCCGGTAAACCTCACTTGAAACCCAAGAACACACTTTTCACTACAACCGGCACCTCCAGGGCGTCTCCTTACCGGCCTTCCACTACCACGGACACTACCTAGCGCATACGCTCGCAGGGATCATAATGATCGGATTCGACATTGTCTCGTACCTACGTACCCTCCCTCGCATGCAGCTGCCTCAGCTTGAAGACATCGAATGCTCAGTATGCCACAACAACTACCTTGAGGAGAATGAAAATGGATACGTCGAGAACGCCATTATACTGCCATGCAAGTATGCATTTGGAAAGGCTTGCATCGTAAGTTATTTCCTTGCACTGTGCCTCCCAATTCGTCTATCTAATCGATAACGTATATGTTTGAGAGAAGATCGACGTGATTTTGCTTCCAGAAAACGTCTTGCCAGTCACCCGCTCTTCTGGATAGAGTGATGCTGACTCCTATGTTACAGTCCAGATGGCTTAAGCCGTTTCCAGAAGGAGCCAACGCGAATACCTGTCCTTTCTGTCGTGAGCAACTCTTCGAAGCATGGCCAGAAGCACCACAATCGCAACCCGAAATCCAACCTGTGATGTTCATCCGAGGTCGCCGCTACATTGCGACACTGGGTCAACGATTAAGCGACGCTCGACCTATATTTAGCCGGAACATTGAGCCGATAGCATTACGAGTTGCTGTGAGAGAGACAACGACCTATGACGCACTGGTTGAAGCTGGAGTGGGGCTTCAGCAGCGTGCAGGCTATCCCGATGATCTCCTCATCTTCGGGCAGGATCATGCTTTATTCGTAGTGCTCCAAGAGCGTGGAGCCTTCAAATGCGAGGCCATGAACGAAGTCCACCGGATTGATCGAGGTGGCCGACTGGCCGATATTCAGATCTACGAGAAGCTCCGGGATCAAGGACTGCATTGGAATATCGACAAAGAAGCTTCGTACCGAGACGCAACGGAATTTTACAAGGACAGCGAAGAGGAAGGCTAGGGGGAGGCAGTAGAGCCAATTTCCTGGTCTAGAAGCGATACGTTGACAGGTTAGAAGCTAAAACGAAGGAAAGAAAGCAAACGATCGTATCAATTGTTATGCGGATTCATTCCGTCCCATGTAGGGGTCAAAGAGCAGCGAATATGAACATTTGCGTACCGGACGGGCGGCATTCTCGCAAATTCATTTTAGCAAATTCGAAGGATGCTTACCGGCCGAAGGCCACTACGCATAAGCGTTGCTATGCATTGTTCTCGCTCCGACTCTTGTAAAAGGAGTCTCCAAACAGCGCATACGAAAACTTAAATATGAGGGAAGATGACCCATGGCGAGATTTCACAATACAACTCCCGCTTTCTTGTTCGGGGATTTGAACAGGTCTAGTATCAGACGAGCACCGTTCTTGCCAATTCTGGGCTACTTACCGGCCGAGTATCCCTCTGCATAGTTACTGCAACGCATGTCCGTTGTTCCAACTTTTCCCATTGGTTATTTTCCATTATCAAAGTGCCGTGCTGACCATTTGGGACGTGCTTGCTGCATGACGGCGCCATCATACTAGACGACTTCTGGATCGAAGTCCGCTTATGCTCCCACAAGTCAGAAATCACTTACTGAATAAAGTCCTGCCTACATCCTGCAGTATCGCCCAGTCTCCCAAAGAAGAAATCAAGGACTAGCTTACGTTCTAAAGCGTCGGACATTGCCCCTCTTGTCCTTCATTCGGTACGGAGAAGCGTGAGGACGCATAGTCTGGCGCTAGATATGCTCCAAAGCAACTGATAAGCTGGGTTGCAGAATCGTGCGCATTATTACTGCCGCATGAACTCAGATTCTATTGGCCCACCTACAGGGAACCGATGTGTCGCCCGTGCATGGGTGGGACACATATGCACTCCACAATGGCTGGCCGTGGAAGAATTCAATCAGGTGATCGCTGTCGCTATCGAGTTTTTTCTCTACGATCGCCTTTGGCAGGTCAGAATCGGGCATGCCTTGACCAAATTCTGCATCCGCCGATACTCTCATCGCAAGATTCACTGCCTTGGGCAGACGAAAGAGGTAATCAGGTGGCTAATTGGACTCTTCTTGACAGCAACGTCCTTGGATAAAGTTTGACTAAACCGTCCACTCTGCGGTGCGGCTAATGATTGCTGCATACGCTCAGCGTCGAGCCAGACGCTTGAGACCCGGCCACCCCGCGGTCCTGTGATGACTTGGAAGTTTATCCAATTTGGGGATGCTGATTCAACGCGTGGGGACGTTTCCCCAGATTTCTTAAGTATGAAATGTCTTGAACGGAGGAAGGAGGCTCAACCTTCACAGGTCTCCCATTTTAATTGTCACCACCAGCACTCCCAGATATTCCCTCATTGATCACTGCTCTCGAGGAAGGCTCAGAACCACTAGGAGTAGAATCGTAAGCCCCAGCCAGGTACTGCTTGGTTCTCCTCCATAAAAGGGGTCCTCTCACTGACGCGCTGCTGCCTTAGCCGACCACGATGAGCGATCGACAAACTGGAACCGTCAAATGGTTCAATGACGAGAAAGGCTTTGGCTTCATCACACCAGAATCAGGACCTGATCTCTTCGTCCACTTCCGAGCGATTCAAGGCAATGGCTTCAAGAGCCTCAAGGAAGGGCAGAGGGTCACATGCGTTGCGGTTCAAGGCCAGAAGGGGATGCAAGCGGACGAAGTGAAAGCAGAACAATGATTGTCGTTGGTCATTTGTTGATACGTTGCCTGCGCTCTTTGGAGTTTCAAGGGTCATGGAGAGCTAAGGGGATTATCTCGCGAGCGTTCTACAACAAGCTTGGAGCATGTAATGAGTCACTATAAACTCCATGAGGGGCCATATATTCTAGCGACACCTCTCAGGCTGTACATTTTACAATGATCTTCTACTTCACTTTCGTCGACGCACTGTCTTCAAACTAAACCTTTTCATTGGCGCACGACCCCTTTTAAATTCACCACATCGCCTTCCCCCTTAACGAAAGTAGAAAAAGATTCGGTCCAGGGTTCGGTACGCATCGATTGCCGTCACTTGACCCGAATATTCTACAAGCCCTGGAGTTCCGTAACAAACCGCCCTCAGTCCACCAAAGATCGAAATGTCAAAAGTAAGTCTTTGCAAGGACCAACGTCCGCAGGCTGCTGCCGACTGAGTCAATGCGTGCGGAAGACTCAATCGCCCTTTACATACGACGTGGGGTATAAGTTAGACTTCTCCGGAGAATGCGACCGGAGTGTGTGGGGCCAATGGGCTTGGCAGCAGCTTACAGGAGTCGATGCGTTGGGACACTGTACCCCATTCCGTGATCGTTTTTAATAGGCGAGGCTTTGGTATGTGTGACTGCAGCGAACATGTTTGAGTCCATTTCCAGTCATTGGGCGATCAATATAGCGACTCTGCTTGCCTTTAAAGTCCGCCTCTTTCGGCTGGTGACCGCTCAGACCTTGATTTCAGATTTCATGACGAGCATCGCTCGTAGCTCTGCAGATAGCGTAAGAGAATTGGCCATGAGAATCTGGGCAGCCTTTGCTCACGATCACACCCCCTCTCTTTGTCCAGAGCATGGTCAATTTTTCTCAGGAACAGTCAAAAAGTCGCTACAGTCCACACCCTACCGTATATATGCATCAAATTCGAGTTTCATTAAAAACGACCATTACCATCCCCGTGCAGTCCGCGATTGACTAGTGGACGGGGCAGCACCTTGACTAATTGAAAGGCAGTCATTAGCTCAGTCTTCAGGTCCTGTAATTTGTCACTCCGAAACCATCAGAACAATGTAGCGGTAAACCCATGCGATGACCTTGTCAGTGACAAGAGCTTGGCGATGGACAGGAATATCTGCTTGCTCGGCACGAGAACAAGTAGGGAGCGCAGGACGTCTAGCGGTAGCAATGTTCGATCCATTCTCAGCTAGAAGGATTCACTCCCCAGTCGGCTACATCCTTGAATCGACCACCCTGCTATAAATCCACTACCATTCGTTTTGACAATACAATTCCGCGTACGAAGTTGTAGTGGTTATGTATGGCTATAGCTTTCATGCTAAAACCTTCGCTCAAAATCGCTTGGTGCGTAAGTTATAATAGTTTGACTATCTACCCCTAAGAGAACCCTAGAGCTAGACCCCGCGAAGAAAGGCCGACTCAGGGATTGTGGTCTTTCTAGCCCATTTTCAACTGCAATATATTATATATTGTTCCATCTTCTAGCATATACGGCCATAGACTAAAGAATAATCGGCATCCCGTCCGCTCTGCCAAAGACAAGCTTTTGTCAAGGAATGTGACCTCGAATATGCCTCAACCTAATGTATCATCTTTTCTGGCGACCACGGTGCGATTTCCGGCCACTAAAATCTACGGAACCAATGCCGCCCCAAGTTCGAGACCCCCAACGTACGAAAAAGAATGTATACCTTCGGGAATGACCCCGTCGATTATTACCCTGTTTTCGCAGCTAGTGCCAGCTGCCGAATGAGCAAGATTGCCTACTCCACCTAGGTTTTCTGACGGTTCGGGCTTACTGGGAGGGTTAGAAGGTCCTCTAACTCGTTACCGGACTGTCGCGGTGAATTTATACTAGCCGGAGCTACGACGATCAGAAGCAGTTAGTGTGTATGTGGCTGCGGGGGCGCGCCACTCGATGAAGGGGTGCTGTCAAGGAATGTGACCTCGAATATGCCTCAACCTAATGTATCCGGCGCCGCGGTACAAATGTCTTTTGGATTATTCTCATCTTTTCTGCTTTAGATCGGCCAATTAGTAGTTGGGTGGGTGACCACCAGCGAATACTGGCTGCTGTATGTTTTTGCATTTTTTGGGCATTTTTTGGTATTATTACCACTGTATCGCTTTTTGACACTCAAGACAAGAAATGCAAAGGATTCCAAAGTGTTTCTCCTACTATTGTTGTAACAAACCTTCCGACAGCCTTTCCAAATTAGGACTAGTACTGGTCAGCTACAGGATAACTAGGTTTGAAAGTCTCATCTGCTACTCACCAGCCTCAGAATCTGGAAGCTAGAGTAGAAAGGCGATAGAATTAGATGAGAACTTATAAACTTAGCAGGGAACAATAAACATATTCATATCGTGATTTCGTTGGCTGTATGATGCTACGAAGCACGAATCTAAAGCTTGCTATTTCCAACGCCTTATCGTATCTAGGAATGCTGAGTGTAAGCACGTCTCTCGCTTGTAGAGGTCATAAACATCATCGCTTTGTGCATCTCTCTGCGCTTTGTACAGCCCCTTCAGGACTTCATCTTCTCTTCTTTCGTCTTCAGCATTCATCCCTCTTTTCACTCATAAAGATCCATATCCCCCGCCCCATCCTCCAGCATTTCCACCGCCGCATCCTCCGCCTCATCCCCATCAATCATAGCATCCTCATCCTCATCCTCACTATCCCCATGATTCGGCAGCACCGTAACCCTTCCATCCTCCATAACCACTCTTGCCACCTCCCCATCGGTAATGCCTCCCCTCAGAATCAGCACAGCAAGCCTATTCAACACTTCCTTCTCAATCAACCTCGACAGCGGCCGCGCACCATATGCAGGCGAATAGCCAGCACTGCCGAGATAATCTTTGACTTCGTCTGAGCATTGGATGCGGACTTTCCGGTCATTGGACTGCAAGCGCTTTTGGATCTCGTCAAGGCGGACATCGACGATTTTGCGGATTTCTTTACGCGTGAGGCGGTTGAAGATTACGATGCTGGAAATCCGGTTGAGGAATTCGGGAAGGAAGTAGTTGCGAAGAGATGTCATGACCATTTCGCGGGTTGTGGTGTCGATTTTGCCGTCGGGTGCGTTTTGTCGAGCGAGATATTCGGCGCCGAGATTGGAGGTCATGACGACTATGCAATTCCGGGCATCGACGATGCGTCCTTGACCGTCGGTGATGCGCCCGTCGTCCATGAGTTGGAGCATGACGGTCAGCACCTCTTTCGCAGCTTTCTCGACTTCGTCAAAGAGGAGGATTGAGAAGGGTCGTCGGCGTAGGGCTTCGGTAAGCTGGCCACCTGCATCGTGGCCGACATAGCCAGGGGGCGCACCAATCATTCGAGAGAGCGAGTGTCGCTCTTGGTACTCAGACATGTCGAAGCGAATCATGGATTTGGGATCATCGAAAAGAAATTCGGCCAGGGCTTTGGTGAGAAGTGTCTTTCCGGTACCTGAGGGACCACAGAAGAGGAAAGATGGTGGTTGATTGGGGTTGCTGAGGCCTGAGCGCTGGAGACGAATGGCATTCGAGACAGATGTGACAGCTTCTTTCTGTCCGATAACGATTTTGCCTAGTTGCTTTTCCATTTGCAGGAGCTTGTCCTTCTCCGTGGTGCGTAGGCGTGTCACTGGAATACCGGTCCAGCGGGCAACAATCTCGTTAATCTGATCTGGCCCGACTGAATCAGTAAGCATCGCTTCTCCACTGTCAGCCCCACCGCGGGCATATTGCTCTGCGTCCGAACGGGCACGATCCTGCTCGAGCTGCTCAATGCGAGCCTTCGTGTCAGGCATGGCATAATAAAGGAGATCAGAAGCCGTCTGAAGGTCTTTGTTTCGCTCGGCTTCTTCTTGCTTGACTTTCAATTGGTCATACTTGATTTTGGCCTCCTGGATGTCTTTGCTGCGCTGCTTCTCACTTTCATATTTTTCACGCATTGGCTTCAGCTCTTCTTCGACATTTGCAGCTTCTTGCTGCGCTTGGCTAAGCCTGGAACGAGCGGCCTCGTCTTTCTCACGCTCTAAGGCATGGATCTCAATCTGTAGTTGCCGTAGCTTGCGTTCCATCGTGTCGAGTGCTTCTGGTTGAGATTCTCGAGTCACTCTCACCGCAGCTGCTGCCTCGTCTATCAGGTCAACAGCGGAGTCTGGTAGTCTTCGAGCGGTAAGATATCGAGCTGCAAGGGTGGCTGCTGCGACGATGGCTCCGTCAAGGATATTGACACCGTGATGGACTTCGTATTTCTCCTTCAGGCCACGAAGGATCGAGACAGTCTCGGGTATGCTTGGCTCCTTAACCAGGACTTGCTGAAATCTTCGTTCGAACGCTTGATCCTTTTCGATGTATTTTCGGTATTCGGCAAGGGTTGTAGCGCCAATGCAATGCAGCTGACCCCTTGCAAGCATAGGTTTCAGTAAATTGGCCGCATCCATTCCACCGTCACCGCTTGAGCCGGCGCCCATCAGCAGATGCATCTCATCGACAAACAGAACGATCATCTCTTTCGAGTCCTCGATCTCTTTGAGCACGCCCTTGATTCTCTCTTCGAACTCTCCTCGGTATTTACTTCCAGCCACTAAGGATCCCACGTCGAGAGAAAGTAATTTGCAAGCCGCCAGATTGGCTGGCACGTCTGCATTGACAATTCGAGATGCAAGACCTTCAACAACGGTTGTTTTGCCGACACCAGGCTCTCCGATCAAGACTGGGTTGTTCTTCGTCCGTCTTGACAATATCCGAATGACTCTCCTAATTTCTTCTTCTCTCCCAATGACCGGATCTATCTTGCCCTCCCTCGCCATCGCAGTCATATCAATCGTAAACTTCTTCAGATTCTCATTTTCCTGCTCCGCATCCGCCGTCTTCGAATCCACCCTCTTCGTGCCTCTTATCTGCTGTATAGCACTATCGATTAACTTCGTATTAGGTACATTCGAGTCCGCCAAACACCGCTGAATCGACGAGTCCTGCGACAGTGCCTGGATAAGATGGTCGATAGCAATATAGCTATCCTTCTGCGTTTTCGACAATTCACTCGCAGCCCTCAGCACTTTCGAAAACTGCGGCGATATGGAGACGTGCTCTGGCGGTGGATCCTGACTCGGTAATCTGACTAGAGCCTTCTTCATGGCTCGGTCGAGTTGCTGGGGGTCGCCGTGAGCGCGGTCGATGACTTGACGGAATAGTGGAGCGGAGCCGGAGGTGTGAGTTGCGTTCATGGATTGTTGCTGGTCTTTGGACTCGTCTACTGGTGGGTCGAGGAGAGAGACTGCGAGATGGAGAGGCAGGATTTGAGAGTGGGAGTATTGTTGAGCGAGTTCGTGAGCGTCGGCGAGGGCCTTCTGCGCGCGGTCGGTGAAGTTCATGCCGGAAGACATGCTGGCGTGTGGAGACCTGCGTGGTCAGTCATAAGGATTGATTGAGTTGGCTCTGCCCAGTTGTTGTTCGCGGGGAACTTTTATGTGTACAGATGGTAGTTTTGAATATGTTCAAAGTCAATTTATCAAGTCGTCAATCGTGAAGTCAATTGCGGTTACACCGTGCGGAAAGTGATGTGGTGCTCGCACGTTCTAGAAGTTGGCACAAGCTTCGAGATGCTTCCCCCACGTTTGGCAACATCTAGTTCTAGCGCGGATCACCATCATTGGCGCATCCTCACTACGTTGCAGCTTGGCAGGTTTTGAGGATTCCGGATCAAGCCGTCTACCTGTTCGCAAGGTTCGAATGGCAAGTCTTCACTGAGGTATTATAATCATGTCATGACTGCCTTACAGTACGGCCTTCTTGGGGTGATCTTGATATTGGGGCTAGGCTCCGAGGTAGCGCACACATGACGATTTTGTTAAAGTAGTCTCGTGATATTGATCTAACTTCTATGGCAGACTTACCCCCTATCATGCCATCGTTTCAAATTCGCCTGACTCCTCACCCGAAAATGCCTCTCCGGCCGCCACTGCAACTTGTAAGCCATCTCAGCAAACTCATTTGCGCCAAATCCGCTGAAAATGCCATGTCGAGAAGAACATAGTTACAAAGAAGTCGATGTCGGGTATAAGGTCGCTTTGAACTCCAAGTGCGCCAAATGCAATTGTAGTCGTTGACTCCATCTATTCGTTCTGATCGGCGTCGTCCGCTTCGGCGCCTTCTTGCTGGTCCGTTTCTTCTTCTTCTTTCTTCTTCTTCTCCTCCTCCTCCTCTTTCATCTTCTTTTCCTCCTCGTCCTTCTTTGACGGTCCATTCTTCCATTCCGATATCCACTTTGAGGGGTCACCGGCTGTCTTCTTCTTTGCGTTGACTCTGGCAGAAATTTGAATGCCGTTACCAGCTACTACCTTCTCTTCTGTAACCTCATGACCAAAGGACTGCCCACCTCCAGTGTGCTGGATATTGGATTTGGACTCCGCCATACTGATGATCTGTGGGAACACAGCAAGGCATGCCAGGTGGGGGTCGTTCTCGCAGTGACTCCACATCTTCAAATCGATTGGCGAATTTGCTTCCCTGAAGTGCTTCTCGAATTTGCGAGCTCCCTGGAGGCTCATGGCATATCCCGAGGTGCAGACGGTCTTACGCATTTGGAAGACTATGCGCGTTCCTGGTGGTCGATGGCCTTCTCCTGGTCTACCAGCGAAATCCCACGCGTGTTCTTCATCTGGCGCAGAAGTGTCGTTGTAGGCGTAAGTTCGACCATTTCCGTCCGCTGTGGTACCGCAATGTCCTATCCACATGAGATCCCAATTATCTCCGTATGGGCTCAGGTCTTGAGAGAGATCTTTTGGGTGTTTGCTTCCATCAAATGGCCAGTCAGCAATCGCTTTGGCCCCGCCAGCCAGTCCCTCCATGCTATCCCTAATGCGCAAGTCCCAGTCGACATCGCTCTCCATTATGATGGCGGAGGAGATATTCTCATGGATCATTCTGTATTGGGGGTTAGATATGCCAAAAGCGAGCCAAAACGACTATCATGCTCACTTTCTCCATGTTCTCACGTGAGACATCAAGCAGCCCAGCTCTCCTTCCTTGGGCACCCAATCGTTGGTCCCCCACCACTAAATAGTCGTCAGCAACTGTAATATCTTTTCTGACGAGTCTTGTATGTACCTTGGGGTAATCTGATTGAGGTATTTGCCTGTCTCGGATGGCGTCGAGTACTGTGATAGTAAGGTTGGTGGCATTACCCGCAGCGACAATTGGGGCTCTTCGATCGCCTCGTTCAGGCAAAGAAAGGACGAAGATATCTTGGAACTAATACACAGGTCAGTCAAACGTACGTCGTCTCCGTAAAGCGTCGACTTACTCCTAACGTGGAATTTCTTGCGGGATTGATGTCAACGACAGGAGCCGGCCCCCCACCTGCGACGTGCGAGCAGACATCGTATATTATGTTTTTCCAAGAAAGCACGAAGATAAGGACCAGGAATATGATAAAAGCTTTCGGTTTCTTTGAGTGAATACTGCTGGCTTTGCCCTGGAGGTTGGGTGGTAGTTGATAGTTCTGGGGAAGTTGTGGGAGCTGAACATAGCGGAAGTATTGGCCAACCTGGACGGATTGTAGGGATTGTAAGTGTTGCGGCAGGTTTGCCAATGTTTCTTTCAGATAGGCAGACATGTTGGCGAGTTGACGCCAACCATTCGAGGTGTTCTCATGAGAAGGCTGTTCCCCTCGGAAAGATGAAGAATTGAGTAAGCCCCCTTCGCTGATTATTGCTGATTATTGGGACTTGGCACTTTAGCCGGAATTGAAAGGCTGAGTACGAAAGAGGAAATCTGGCCTTAATGATCGACCTTTAGTGGCCGCTGTCGTGATACGGTGTCGTCTTTGCAGCGAGAAAGATTCTTCGGAGTATGGTTTTGACGACAGGATTGAACATTGCAGGATTGAACTCCGTGTCCCGTGAGAACAAGGAGGTGTGAAACACGTTGGAAGCCGCAAAATTCGCCTTGCCAGGGGTTCTCTTCCGCCTTGGCAATGTAAGCCGCAGCTTTATATCCGTGCTATTAATACACTCATCGACCACCACAACCACCATCGACATCTTCACTTCTCGATCTCAAGCAATACGGCGGGCCAGGTCCTTCTTCGCGACGCATGATGCGAGCAAGACAGTAACGTCTCCATTACCGCGCAAGCATGCTTACCCATATCAGCCACTCATCACTGGTAGTAACGAAAGTCATAACTTCGGTCAGCTCATGGTAGATACACATTAAAAGATTGCGCGGGTATTGCATTGCCGGTTGAAATATAGGCAGAGATTCCATCAATAAAATACGGGGCAGATCGACAGAATATGGCTAGTATATTCTCAATTTGTCTGCTTGCTATCGAATTAACCATATCACAACACCATATCTTCTGGAAAGCCTTCTTCTTTTCCACTTGGCAAGGGAATTATGGTAAGCGGACTATGAGATGAGAGAATGCGTCCAGAGCTACCTTCTAGACTTTTGCAAGGATAAGGAGCAATCTTTGATGGACTTCTGGGATGAGTGGAGTTCTTCAGAGTCGCATGAGTAGCATGCTTCACTCAACACCGTAGCATAGGCTTTCCGTTCCGGTGATTGACGAGCAGGTAAGTGTGCCTTATATGGGGTCCCTCAGAGTCACATGTGTGGTTTTATAATTGACCCAACATTGTGTTGCAGGCCTTCATTCCGGCATATTACCGAACGACGACATCAAATAGCCGCCCAAGGCCCGAAAAATTCGAATCTTCATACGACACATAATGCTACGTATGAGATTTCGAGCTAACCAAGCGAAATCAGATCTCGCTTTCACAGCAAAATTTACGATCTATACATCCTCACACCTCTAATCTCCCAACGCTGTACCCTCCGTCCCCCTTCATCCATCTGATCCCCTACTGCCCCTCCCCCTTCGCCCTCACTAGCCCCTCCGTCTCCCGCTCCTTCTCCTTTTCCCCAAAATCCGGTCTCGGAATCTCACACCCCTCCACCGTCCTCCCATACATAATTCCGCCCAACCTAGACACCGGTCTCAAGATCCCCGGATCAATAATATTCCTCTCCTCATTAATGGCATCCTCCCTCACCCAAAACTTCACTCCCTCAATAATCGCCAACACCCCGGTCTTTTTCCCTGGCGTCTGCCTACTCTCGAATTCTTGGGTACTCACAAGTTTCCCTTCGATTGCGAAGACGGCTTCTTTGACGCGTGAACAGGAGACGGAGGTGCAAGATGCGGGGGTGAGGCCGGAGAGGGCCCATTCAGAGGTGCCGTAGGGCGCGTTTATGGAAGTCGAATTGGCGGCTTCGATGTAGTGTTCACTAATTATGTTGATGGTGCATTCTTTGGTGGCGGACAGGTTGCGCAGGGTGTCTTTGGCGTTGGAGAAGCCGCCGGCGAAGCCGACGGTGAAGAGGGGTGGGTCGTGATTTATTACTTGAGTGTAGGAGAAGGGGGCGAGATTCGTGGAGCTGCCTGGTAAGCTTTATTTAGCAATGTAACGGCGGAGGTAATGGTATTGGCGGAGGTTGGGAGAGAACGCACCGTCTTCAGATCTCGTACTCAAAAATCCAATCGGCCTCGGTATGATCCCACTAATCAACAACTTGTAATTAAATACTGCAGGCCTGCCCTCTTCATACGGATCTATCTCTACATGCTTCTTCTTCAGACTTTCCCCACCGTCGTTCGCGCCCTGACCGAGCTTCCACCCTGGCTGCTTCGTCTTTGTGAAATGCCATTCACCTTTTTCTGACCAGTCTGGACGCGAGCCTTCGACTTTCTTGAAGTCTGGATGCGGGTTTCGCTTGACGGTTTTTTCTTGGTCAAAACGCTGTTCGTGCCCTGAGGGGTCCTCTTTCATTTGCTCGTGGTCGCCGAAGTTGGAGGGCATTGTTGCGTAGTGAGGTTTTTGGAATGGACGAGGAAAGGTATGGGAGGGTTTGAAATGCTGTAAGATGGTGTGTACGGATCTCTTACTGAGCATTGAAGGCTTGCGGCTTGTGAAGAGGGCAGTTGTCGTAAGAACCGAGGGGCTATCCGATCACCCATCCCCTACGTCATTCCTCTCCTCCATTTCCATGAGCCAATTGCTAGCATCGCTGCACTAAATGAGTTTGCTTTTTGGGTATCGATATCAGCAGCAGTCTAGAGCTCGATATGGACAGTCAATGAGGGAATGAGAGGGGTATTCAATGAGGGAAAAGAGACGACCTCCTCTTTGGGCTTATCGATAAGAGAGTCGAGGTGGGGTCTGTCTGTGTACCTTTAGAAGTCGCAATTCTACATACCAAGTCCTTTTCTTTAGTCAAAAGGTAGGTACTTCTTCAAGATATCCCAAAAAGCTTTCCAAAATGGCGACATCGGAGTACGAGACCTACCAGCTAGGAGACTGGAAACTTCAATGCGGTTCTACCCTTCCTGAGGCCCATATCGCCTACGTAACCTTCGGAGATCCCAAGTCTCCAGCAATTGTCTATCCAACTTGGTATTCAGGATGTCAGCATCTCTGAGCTTTCTCAATGGCCGCGACCTAACAAATGAACAGCAATATCAGATAATGTCTGGCTAATAGGCGAGGAAAAGACATTGAATCCGAAGAAGGTGCGAACAACGCGAAAATAACCCTGATTCAGCTTTGACTATCTCTAACAGCCCCAAGTATTTCATCATCATACCCGCCCTCTTCGGCAATGGCCAATCCACCTCTCCCTCAGACACATCCTACCCACACCCTTTCCCCAAAATCTCCGTCTACGACAATGTCCGCGCCCAACACACCCTGGTCACCCAGCACCTGCACATCACGCACCTCTATGCGGTCCTCGGCTGGTCAATGGGCGCCGGCCAGACATTCCAATGGATCACCCAATATCCCGATATGATGGACCTCGCAGTACCATTCTGTGGCTCGGCGAAGACGAGCTTGCATAATCAGGTTTTTCTGGAGGGTGTGAAGAGCGCACTGTTGGCTACCAAGGGAATTGAGAGTAAG